>Ga0207678_10000081_pt1 | contig 77634 bp, 65 predicted proteins | sample KBSC63metaG_FD_184319 | JGI IMG/M metagenome (GOLD analysis project Ga0207678, IMG submission 184319) | Corn rhizosphere microbial communities from Kellogg Biological Station, Michigan, USA - KBS C6-3 metaG (SPAdes) (version 2) | ecosystem: Host-associated > Plants > Roots > Rhizosphere > Soil ... | reverse complement strand
ATTCCCGCTTGCGCGGGAATGACGTCTGAATATCGGGCGAGGTCCCCCACGACGTCATTCCCGCGAAAGCGGGAATCCATTGAACCCGCCTGGTCACGACGCATGAATTTGGGTCGACCCGCTTCGCTGTCGTGAAGCCCTTCCACTCGAGCGGGAACGACAGTCGAAGGGTTGGGCCGCACCAGCGGCAGCGACTGCGTCGGCATGCGAAGCCAGGCGAATCGCGCGACCGTCCAAACGATCGCGCGATCCGACGAACGGACTACTGTCCGCGCATGCGCCCCAGGAACCGCGGCCCGTTGTTGCCCATCGTCGGCAGCTTGATCTTGCCGATCGCGTTGATGCGCTCCTCGGCCATGCGGTCGGCGGCGAGGTAGGTCGGGATCTTGTCGCGCTCGGCGATCTGGAAGATGCGGCCGACGTTGATGTAGATCGTGCGCATCATGCGCATCGCGCGTTCGCGGTTGTAGCCGTCGATCTCGAGCGAGATGTTCATCACGCCGCCCGCGTTGACGGCGTAGTCCGGCGCATACAGGATGCCGCGCTTCTCCACTTCGACGCCGATCGCGTTGTTGGCGAGCTGGTTGTTCGCGGCACCGCAGATGATCTTGCACTTCAGGCGCGGCAGCGTCTGCTCGTTGACCGTGCCGCCGAGCGCGCACGGGCTGTAGACGTCGGCGTCGGTGTCGTAGATTTCATCGAGGCCCACGGCAGTGCAGCCGTAATCGTCGACCGCCTGCTGCACCAGGTCCTTGTTGATGTCGGTGACGAACACCTTGGCACCTTGTTCGCGCAACAGCTTGATGAACTCCATGCCGACGTGGCCGGCGCCCTGCACGGCGTAGACGTGCTTGCCGACTTCCTCGTTGCCGAACTTGTGGCTGAGCGCGGCCATCAGGCCCTGCAGCGTGCCGTAGGCGGTGAACGGGGAGGGGTCGCCCGAGCCGCCGTGCACCTGGTGCACGCCGGTGACGAACTCGGTTTCGCGGAACACCCATTCCATGTCGTTGACGTCGATACCGACGTCCTCGGCCGTGATGTAGCGGCCGTTGAGCGAGTTGACGAAGCGGCCGAACGCGCGGAACAGCGCTTCGGACTTGTCCTTCGCCGGATCGCCGATGATGACCGCCTTGCCGCCGCCGAGGTTGAGGCCGGCCACCGCGTTCTTGTAGGTCATGCCGCGCGACAGGCGCAGCACGTCGTTGAGCGCTTCGGCCTCGCTCTTGTACGGCCACATGCGCAGGCCGCCGAGCGACGGACCCAACACAGAATTGTGGATCGCGATGATGGCCTTGAGGCCCGCGTCCTTGTTCTGGCAGAACACGATCTGCTCGTGGCTGGTCTCGGCGATGGTTTCGAAAATCATGGGAACTCCGGATGGGGCGCGAACGCGGTGGTCGCGGTATGGATGCACGTAGAATTCACTCCCGGAGAACACGCCAACGCATTGTTTCCAGAAGGTTTTGCTTCAGGTGCGAACAGCCAATACGGTAAAAAGGCGCGTAGTGTAGCCGCGCCGGCCCGGCCACGACAGTGCGACGCCGCGCCGCCCGGTTCGATGCCGCAGTGCGGATTGCCGTCTGCGCGCGCGCGGCGCAAGATCAAGCGCTTTGCCGCCCTCGAACCGGAGTGTCCTGCATGTCGTACCGTCCGTTGTCGTCCGCCATCCTCGCCGCCTGCTTCGCCATCGTGCCGCCGCTGCTGCATGCGGAAGACGCGCAGGACGCCGCCGAGCGCAAGGCGGCCGGCGCCGTGTTCACCGCCTACAACAAGATGCTGGAATCGAAATTTGCCGTCGACGTGCATACGACCGACGACAAGGGCAACAAGACGCAGGCGCTGGCCGAATACGAAAGCCTGAGCCGCATCCATGTGAAGACCGAGCGCATGGAAGTGGTGACGATGCCGGAAGGCACCTGGGTCAAGGCCGGCGAAGCGGGCTGGGCGCAGCCGCCGACCGAGATGGCGGCGATGGTCAAGCAGTTCGTGCCGAAGTCGGCCGCCGAGCTGCAGGCGAGCTCGAAGAACATCAAGGACGAGGGCGCCACGACCTTCGAAGGTCAGCCGGCGCATCTGTACAGCTACGACACCGAACTGCAGGTGATGGGCGCCGACGTGAAGTCGCACAACAAGGTCATCATCAACCAGGCCGGCCAGCTCGTGCGTTCGGAGAGCGACGGCGAGGCGATGGGCATCAAGTCGCACTCGGTGCAGGACATCCGTTACGACGACAAGATCAAGGTCGCGCCGCCGCAGGGGTGAGGCGGCGGCTCTGCATCGGGCTGACGCGTACACGCTAACCGACTACACGCTAACCGACGTCATTCCCGCGCAAGCGGGAATCCATTTGCATTGCGCGCGATCCCCATAGCGTCTGACTCCCGTGGGAAACCCGTCGTTATTGCGCAAGCACAAGCGCATCACGATACCCAGGCGGTCGATGCCTTTTGGTGGGCGTGAAGCAAATGGATTCCCGCCTCTGCGGGAATGACGACCTGTGGGGGGCGCTACAGTCCGGTGATGGACTTCTCGCGTGGCGAGCCGCGGTCCCAGACACGCGAGCTTTACCCTCGGCTCTGTGAGGAAGCAGCCCCTCGTTGCGCGAGGAAGCCCGAGCGTCGCACGCTTCAGCCACTCCCCCCTTCACGGCTATTGCGCGGAAACTGCGCAAGCGCAGGATTCGTCGCTTCCCAGGCAAGCTTGTGCGATGTCCAGATCTCGAAGGCCGGCGCGCAGCCGTCGGGTTCGTCGAGCGACGCGGTGGTCACGTCGACCACGTCGGCACGCGTGTCGCGCGCATAGCCGATCGATGTGCCGCAGTCGCCGCAGAACGTGCGGACGACGCCGGCCGAGGAACTGAATTCGCGCGGCGTGCCGGCAAGCCATTCGAAGTCGCTCGCGCGAAACACCGTCCACGCCAGCGACGGCGCGCCGCTGGCGAGCCGGCACGAACGGCAGTGGCAGAGCGTGCGGGCGACCGGCTCGGCGGTCGCGCGATAGCGGATCGCGCGGCAGAGGCAGCCGCCTTCGTAAGGTGTCGGCATGGATCGGCTCCGATAGATGGATCGTTCTTCGATGGCTTCAGGCCGGCATTCGCATACGTCGGAGCCGCGTCGCGTTCGTGCGGAGCCGCTCGCGCGGGCCATGTACCGCATTTGACCGTTCGAGCCGGATTCTGCGCCGATGGCAGCGTGCCGCCCGGCGCATGCGCCGTGTCAGCATACGTGCAGTATCGATCGTTGGTGGCGGTTTTCGCAAAAGTGGCGGCGCTCGGAGGGGACGACACCAGGGAGAGGCGGCACTCGGGAAGGGCGCTTTCTCGGCGCGGGATTCCTCATGCCACTTTCGTGGCGGACTCCTTCACTCATGAACGTGGTGACACGGCAACGAGCTCATCGACAGACGTCGAATCAGGATGTGCTCGGCAGGTTGCCATCATTGCCGGCTTGCTCCTGCGTCCAACAACAGGAACTTCCATGCGCTACTTCATCCTGGCAACAGGGCTTCTCATGTTCGGTACCGGCACCTGGTTCTTGATCACTGCAGTGTCCGACCTGTGGAAGGCTTCCATAAGCCGGAGCTGGCCCATCGTCATCGGAAAAATTCAAGCCGGAACGGTGAAAGTAAGAAGGGGAAAAGCTTTCACGGACTACTTTGTCGACGTCACCTACACCTATGTGGTGCACGGTGTGTCCTACAGCGGCGCGCGCGCGGGTTTCGTGAAGCGCGAAAAAAATTGCGGCTTCGTTCCGACGCGTCGAGAGGCGGAAAGTCGCCTCCTGCATTTTCCGACAGGCCGCTCGGTGAACGTGATGTATTCGCCGCGGACACCACGGATCTCAACCTTGGAAACCGGAGTCGATGCGTCGGGCCTGATCAATCGCCTGGTCACCCTTTTGCTCGGGCTGTTGTTTCTGGCTCTACCCACGCTCGTCGCTTGCGTCGTGCTCCGGTCCCACGCGTAACGCGCGGTGACGTCGTCGATAGGCGGCTCGGTGGGCACGCGATGGCGCGCGCGTGGTAGCCGCTTCCGCGGGAATGACGGCAACCGGGAGTGGCTTATCCAAGGAAGTGTGGGCATTCAAGGGAATGTCGGCATTGAGGTGAGCGACGGCGCTCGGAAGTTCGACATTCGAAGAGCGTATCCGGAAGTACGGCTCGGCTCTTGACTAAAGCACGAACGATCGTGCTATATTTCGCCCCATGGCCACCATCGCCCCCACTCCCAAAGGCGTCGCCACGCGCGACCTGATCGTCGAGCGCGCCTATCAGCAGGTGCGGCTCGGCGGTTTCGAGGGGCTGTCGATCGGCGGTGTCGCCAGCGCGGTGTCGATGTCCAAGAGCGGCGTGTTCGCGCATTTCGGGTCGCGCGAAGAGCTGCAGCTGGCCGTGCTCGAAGCCGGCGTGCAGCATTTCATCGAAGCCGTGTTCCGGCCGGCGTTGCGCGAGCGTCGCGGCCTGCCGCGATTGCTGTCGATCATGCGGCGCACGCTGGAATGGATGAGCGGCAGCGTCGGCGGGTGTCCGATGGTCAGCGCGGCGATCGAATACGACGATCGCCCCGGCGCGATCCGCGATGCCGTCGCGGGCTACCAGAAGCGCCTGCGTACGGAGTTGGTGAAGGCCATCGGCATGGCCATCGAGACCGACGAGCTGCGCGCCGATACCGACGGCGAGCAGCTTGCGTTCGAGTTCTTCGCGATCGAACTCGCCGTGCATCACGACTCGCGTCTGTTCGACAAGGACATTGCCGTTCAGCGCGGCCTGCGCGCCGTCGATCGCCTGGTCGCGTCCGCCCTATCGTAAGTTCCCTGTTTCAGATGAGGTGTCGCCATGTCCATTGCACTGTCAAAAAATAGCACGGTCGTTCTAAATTCGATCCGTCTCGCGGCATTCCGTCTCGGCATCGGCATCGGCGGCACGTTCGCACCGGGCGCGATCGTCGAACGCGCAGCGCGCTGGTTCTCCACGCCGTCGGCGAAAGCGCGCGAGCGGGCCGGCAGCGTGGAGTCGGATGCGCGGCGCGGCGTGATGTGCGTCGACGGCGAGCGCCTGGCGGTCTACGAATGGGGCGAGCCGCAGTCGCAGCCTTACGTGCTGCTGTCGCACGGCTGGTCGAGTTTCGCGCTGCGCTTCCAGCCGTGGATCGCGCCGCTGCGCGCGGCCGGCTATGCGGTGGTCGCGTTCGACCAAATCGGCCATGGGCAGAGCAGCGGCGGGCGCAGCACCTTGCCGCAGTTCGCGCGTCATCTCGCTTGCGTTGCCGAACACTACGGACCCGCAGCCGCCGTCATCGGACATTCGATGGGTGGCGCGGCGACGGCGATCGCGATGACCGAAGGCCTGCGCGCCGAGCGCGCGATACTGATTGCGCCGGCGGCGGATCTCGCCGCGGCGCTACGACGCTTCACGCGCGGCATCGGTTTGCCGCGTTGCCTTTCTACGCGGCTGCGCGAGCGGATCGAGGCGCAGGCGCAGGTCCGTTTCGACAGCCTCTTGATGCACCCGCGCGTGACGCGTCTCGCGCAACCCGCATTGATCGTGCACGACCTCGACGATCGCGAAGTGCCGTGGGAGGAGGGCGAGCGCTACGCGCGCTACTGGCCCGGCGCGCGGCTGCTCAGCACCGGCGGGCTCGGCCATCATCGCGTCGCGGCCGATGCCGGGGTGATCGATGCGGCGCTGCAGTTTCTTTCCGGCGGCCGCGTCGGCGAGCGCGTCGTGTCTACGCCGAACCTGCCGTACGGCTACGCGTGAGCAGTGGGCTGACTTGCTGCCGGCGCTTGCGCTCGGGGTGATCGCCGAGCGTCTGGTCGCGTTCGGCTGCTGATCCAGTTCAGCACGAATCGACATCACCTCCACATGGCGCCGTCATTGAACGCGAGAATCCAAATTGCTCTGGATCCGAAGGATTTGGATCCCCGCGTTCGCGAAGATGACGTCGAACCACGGAACGTCGAAATCGCCGAGACACGCGACGCCGTCATTCCCGCGGACGCGGGGGCGCTTCACAACAGCGAAGCGGGTCAATCCAAGTTGCTCGGATCAAAAGCACTTGGATCCCCGCGTCCGCGAGGATGACGTCGAACCACGGAATGACGTCGGACCACGGAACGGTCGAATTCCGAACTCCATGACGAAATCATCGTGACCCCTTCGGCATGCATCCCTGCGTCGAGCGCGAACTGAGGGGCCGCACCATCGCCGACGTCTGCAATCCACCCAGGATCAGGGCGCCTCGAAGCCGTCCCTGAACACCGTGTCGGAGCCGGCCTCGTAGGCGCCGATGTCGCAGGCGATCACGCCGTCGCCGTTGCCGTCCATCGGGCGTGGCTGGCCGCGCTGGTCGACGTTGGCGACCTGCGATCCCGCGCAGACATCGTCGTCGGCAGCATCGATCGCGACGCTGCCGGGAAGCAGCGCATGCGTTTTGGTCGGCCCGCCGTTGGCTGCGAGCGGGGCCAGTGCGAGGTCGGTCGGCGTCGTCGACGCGCTGGCGATCAAGGTATCGGTGCCGCAGCTGGCGTCGGTCGCCAGGTTGTGCGTGCTGCCGTCGCCGTCGATCGCCTTGCTGCACAGCGTGATGTCCGAACCGTCGGTCGTCACGGTGTTGGCGATCAGGCTGTTGCTGACGGTGAGCGTCATCGTGTCGGGCGCGGCGAGGTTGATCGCGACGCCGCCGCCCTGGGGGATGTTGTCGACCACGGTGCTGTTGATCAGCGTGACACTGCCGCTCGTGCTGATGCCCCCGGCTGCGGCGTAGGCGGCCGCGCCGGCGCCGAAAGTCGCGTTGCCGGAAACCGTGCTGTTGACCAGCGTCACGGCGCCGCCGGCTGCGATGCCGCCGGCTTGGCTGTTGTAGCCGAACGTGGCGTTGCCGGACACCGTGCTGTTGATGAAGAGCGCATCGAACCAGCCCCAGAACACGATGATGCCGCCGCCGCCGGCGGTGTCGCCCTCGGTCCAGTTGTCGGCCACGGTGCTGTCGGTCAGCGTGGCGCTGCCGAACGCGACCATCACGCCGCCGGCCAGGCCGCCGTAGGCTTCGGTCCAGTTGCCGGTCACCGACGTGCGCGTCAGCACCGTCGTGGTCGCGGTGAACAGTCCGCCGCCGACGCTGTTCTGTCCGGCGGTCGAGTTGCCGGTGATGACCGAGTCGACCATCTCGAACGCGGTCATGCAGCGGATCGCGCCGCCGTTGTCGCCGTCGGCCGTGGTGCGGCCGCCGGTCAGCGTCATGCCGCTGAGCACCGTCTGCATGGACGCATCGCCGGTGATGTCGAAGATGCGCGACGCGCCTTGCCCATCGATCGTCAGCTGGCCGGCGCCGGGTCCGGTGATCGTAGTGTCCTCGGCCAGGGTCAGCTGGCCGCTGACCAGGCTGATCGTGCCGGCGACGCCGGGCGCGAACACGATGTCGTCATGGCCGGCCTCGCCGGCGACGCAGCCGCCGTGCGCCGTGTTGTCGTTGGACGCCAGGGTGGCGTCGCGCAAAGTGCACTCGCCGGGGATCGAACCGTCTTCCGTAGTGGTCACGGTGATGGTGGCCGCGTGCGCGGCACCGACGGCGAAGACGGCGTTCAAGGCCAGGGTCAGGGAGCGAAGTCGACACGACGTGATCTGCATACCCGCAAAGTTCCCGATGAAGTGGCGCTGCTGTGTCCGCCAGCGCGGTCCGGAGCGGGGCATCGATCGCTCCGCGGGGAGCCACCGTAGTCGGCGGCAACGCCGAAGTCGTTGCGAACTCATGCGGAATCGTCTGTAAAACGATTCGATCATGCGTTTGAAAGGCCCGTCGCACCGCGATGCAGCGCGATCGGGCGCCCGCGGAGCCGGGCGCGGTGGGTGGCTACGGGCTGGAGGCCGCCGCCGGCGGTGCCAGCAGCGCGGCCGGAATCGAGCGCTCGCCGGCCAGCCCCTGCGCGAGGTGCAGGGCATGAGCCCAGGCCTCGGACTCGCCGCTGGCGTGGTACACCGCGACCTGCAGCAGGGCGCTGTCGAAGTCCTGTTCGGCCCAGACGCCGACGCGCCCGGCGCGGGCGACGGCCTCGGCCGTGCGGCCATGGTCGAGCAGCCAGCGGACATAGGCATCGGCGGCCAGCACGATCGTATCCGGCACGCCCTGCGCCTCGGCAGTCGCGGCGGCTTCCTTGAACATGCGTTCGGCGTTGGCGTCGTCGCCTTGGGCCGCGGTCCATTCGGCCTGCGCGATCAGGGCGTACACGGCGGCCATCGGCTCCGCAGCCGTCGCATCGAGCGCGCCGATGTCCGCCTGCAGCGGATGGCCGCCGGCGGACGAAGCACGTTGCAGCAGCAGGGCGACCGCCGCGCGCTGGTCGGCATCGAGGCTCGACGGCGGCGGCCACACGGCCAGCGCCTGCTGCGCCGCGGCGACGGCCTGCTCGCTGCGCCCCTGCTGCCAGGCGAGGTCCGCACGCGCCCACAGGCCGAAGCGGTCGAGCCCGTCCGGCTTGTTCGCGTCGGCGCGCGTGATGGCGGCGAGCACTTCGGCGGCCTCGCGCTGCCGGCCGAGCGCGACCAGCACCAGGGCGTACTGGCCTTCGGTCGCGGCGCGCAAGCCCGAATTCTCGAGACGTTCGCGCAACGCCCACAGCCGCTCGCCGGTCGCCAGCGCATCCGGCCAGCGCAGCAGGCGCATCTGTGCCTGCAGCATCGCGCTCAGGTTGTAGCGCAGGGTGTCGATCGAGCCGAACGACTCGCTGATCTCGGCCGCCGCGTTGAAATACGGAATGGCTTCGGTGATGCGCAGCCGCGCGAACTCCAGGTGGCCGAGGTAGTTGTTCATCTCGCCGAGGCCCTGGCGGTCGCCGGCGATTTCCAGCTGCGAGCGCGCCTGGCCGAGATCGAGCGCCGCGTCGTCGAAGCGCCTCAAGAAGACGCGCGCCGCGCCGCGCTCGGCGAGCGCCTTGCCGAGGTCGGCCGGCGAACGCGTGTCGTGCAGCGCCTGCACCGCCGCGTCGAACGAGCGCTCGGCGACGGCCCAGCCCTTGTCCTGGTCGACGGCGATCCAGCCCTTCGTGCGCAGCGCTTTCGCGCGCAGGCGCGGCTCGGCGGCGACGGCGGGGTCGTCGAGCAGCGCGTTCAACGCCGCTTCGGCTGCGTCGGGCTTGCCGGCGTGATAGTCGATCCGCGCCAGTTCGTAGCGCAGTTCGGGTTTGTCGCGCAGGGCTTGCGGTGCGTTCGAGAGGATCGAGCGCGCGGCGTCGAGTTCGTTGGTCAGCAGCGCGGCCTTGGCGCGCTGCAGGTATTCGTCGAGCGGCCCGTCTTCGCCCGCGTCGCCGGCCGCCGGCTTGCCGAGCGCGGCCAGCAGCAGATCCGTCGCCTGGCGCGCGGCGTCCATGACTTCGTTGCGCTCGGCGGCGACGCGTCGGCGCGCGTCCGTGTCGGCGACCGCGGCCAGTTCGATCGTCCAGCCGTTCTTCACGCGCGAGACGGTGCCGCGCACGAGCACGCCGGCGCCGAGCGTGCGCTTGAGCGTGTCCAGGCGCTGCGCCTCGGGCAGCGCGGACGTCGCATGCAGCGCCGCGACCACGCTGTCGCTCGGCGGCACCGGCAGGCCGCTGCGGCGCAGCTGGCTGGCGACCAGGTCCATGATGCCCAGGCGCATCCAGCCCGCATTGCGGTCTTCGGTCGCGTCGACATCGAACGGCAGCACGACGATCGCGCGTCCGGCCTCGTGCGCCAGCGGTGTTGATGCGAGGCGATGCCAGCCGAAGCCGATCAGCGCGGCGGTCGCGATAAAGGCGGCCGTCGCCAGCAACGCGATGCGGACGCGGCGCGCGACGGCATCGATCGAGGCGGGCGATTCCGCCGGGGCCGGGGGGCGCTTCGATTCGGCGACGGCGGCAGTCTGCGGCGCATCGCTCGCTGCGACGAACGGATCGGGCGCAATCGGCGCGCGCTCGGTGCTCCGCTCGATGCCTTCGGCGTCCGCCGCCATCGTCTCCGTCGTAGCCACCACCCAGCGATAGCCGAACCCCGAGATCGTGCGCACGCTGCGCTGCGCGTTGCTGTCGTCGCCGACCGCACGGCGCACCTGCATGATCAGCTGGCTGACCTGCGCGTTGGCGACGTCGACGCGGCCCCACAGCGCCGCGATCAGCTCGTCGTGGCCGACCGCGCGGTCGCGGTGCTCGATCAGATACGCCAGGCCGTCGAACACGCGCCGCGGCATCGGCAGCAGGCGGCCGTCGCGCCACAACTCGCGCGCGGCCGGATCGAGCTGATAGCCGTCGAAGCGGTACATCCGTGGAGTCATGCTGTGATGATCGCTCTGCTCGCGCCGATGTGTCCGCCCCCCAGCGGCAAGGCCGAATCGTAACGGTTCCGCCCAGCGGCTGCGCCGGTCCCGCGCTGCGGCGCGCCATCGGCACGCACCGCGTAGAATAGGCATCCTCGTCAGTTCGCCGGACCAGAGCCTCCATGAGCACCATCGCCAAGCATGTCGCCACCGCCAGCAGCATCGAGCAGGCGCCGCTGCGTTTCGTCACTGCGGCCAGCCTGTTCGACGGCCACGACGCCGCGATCAACATCATGCGCCGGCTGATCCAGGCGCAGGGCGCCGAGGTCATCCATCTCGGCCACAACCGCTCGGTCGAAGACGTGGTTCGCGCCGCGCTGCAGGAAGACGCCGACGCGATCGCGCTGTCCTCGTACCAGGGCGGCCACGTCGAATACTTCAAGTACATGGTCGACATGCTGAAGGAACGTGGCGCCGGCCACATCCGCGTGTTCGGCGGCGGCGGCGGCACGATCACACCGGAAGAAATCCGCGAGCTGCAGGCCTACGGCGTCGAGCGCATCTACCACCCGAACGACGGCATGCACCTGGGCCTCGTCGCGATGATCGAAGACGTCGTCACGCGCGCGCGAGGCGCCGCCGAAGCGCGCGTGCTCGGCGAAGCCGCGGCGCACGAAGCGCCGGCCGCGCAGGTGCCGATCGACGACGAGATCGCCGTCGGCCACGCGCTCACTGCGATCGAGGAGGGCCGCCACGACGTGGCCCAGCTCGACCGCCTGCGCAAGGAATGGCACCTCGCCGGCAGCCGCACGCCGGTCGTCGGCATCACGGGGACCGGCGGCGCCGGCAAATCTTCCGTTGTGGACGAATTGCTTTTGCGCTTCCTGCACGCTTTCCCCGAGATGCGCATCGCCGTGCTCGCGGTCGACCCGACGCGGCGCCGCTCCGGCGGTGCGCTGCTCGGCGACCGCATCCGCATGAACTCGCTGCGCAGCAAGCGCGTCTTCATGCGCTCGATGGCCACGCGCCGCCAGCACGCCGCGACCAGCGTCGTGCTGAAAGACTGCATCGCGTTCCTCAAAGGGCAGGGCTACGACCTCGTCATCGTCGAGACCGCCGGCATCGGCCAGAGCGATTCGGAGATCGTCGACCTGGTCGACTTCCCGATGTACGTGATGACCAGCGACTACGGCGCGGCCAGCCAGCTCGAGAAGATCGACATGATCGACTTCGCCGAGCTCATCGTGCTCAACAAGTTCGACAAGCGCGGCGCCGAAGACGCGCTGCGCGACGTGCGCAAGCAATGGAAGCGCAACCGCGTCGCGTTCAAGCTGACCGACGAACAGGTGCCGGTGTACCCCACGATCGCCAGCCAGTTCAACGACCCCGGTGTCACGTGGATGTTCACGAACCTGTGCCGCCTACTGCGCGAGAAACTCTCGCTGCCGGACGATGTGCGCGTCGACTGGAAGCCCGAGTTCGACACTTCGCTGAAGGAGCCGCGCGCCACTGTGCTGATCCCCGGCCAACGCGTGCGCTACCTCGCCGAGATTGCCGAGCAGGGCCGCGGCATCAATGCTGGCATCGAAAGCCAAGCCGAAGTCGCCGACCGCGCGCAGTCGTATTGGCAGTCGCTGCGCGACCTCGAAGATCCGAGCTTGCCGAAGGCGCTCGATCTTTACGCCACCTCCGACCTGATGCCCGCGAAAGCGGGACATGCGGCGGAAGCCGAGAGCACAATGGATTCCCGCTTTCGCGGGAATGACGGCGTCATTGCTGATCGTGATCCATCCGTCCGTTCCGACGTCATCCCCGCGAAAGCGGGGATCCATGTGCACTCGGTGATCGAAGACGAAACCGTCCCGAACAACGAACATGCGTCGTCAGAAAGCGCCTACGGCTTTCGCGGGAATGGCCGCGTCGCCGTCGACCGCAGTCTCCTGACCCTCCGCCAACGCTACAACGACGCCATCCAATCCCTCTCCTCGGATGCGCTGAAGCTCCTGCGCGACTGGCCGCAGCGCCTGAAGTCGATCACCGACGACGTGACCGAGTACGAAGTCCGCGGCAAGGCCATCAAGGTCGAGAATTACCGCGAGTCGCTCAGCCACCAGCAGATCCCGAAGATCGCCGCGCCCACCTACAAGAGCTGGGGCGAGCTCCTGGTCTTTCTGCAAAAAGAAAATCTTCCCGGAAGCTACCCGTATACCGGCGGCGTCTACCCGTACCGCCGCACCGGCGAAGACCCGATCCGCATGTTCGCCGGCGAAGGCACGCCCGAGCGCACCAACCGCCGCTTCCATTACCTGAGCCAAGGCCTCCCCGCCGCGCGTCTCTCGACCGCGTTCGACAGCGTCACGCTGTACGGCGAGGATCCGGCGCCGCGGCCGGACATCTACGGCAAGATCGGCAACTCCGGCGTCAACGTGCCGACGCTGGACGACATGAAGAAGCTCTATTCCGGCTTCGACCTCTGCGCGCCGACCACGTCCGTCTCGATGACGATCAACGGCCCCGCGCCGATCATCCTGGCGATGTTCATGAACACCGCGATCGACCAGCAGGTGGAGCGGTACCTGCGCGAAGACACCGCGCGCTGGAACGAAGCGAACAAGACGATCGACAAGCTCTTCGAAGGCCGCACGCGGCCGAGCTACAGCGGCGAGCTGCCGAAAGGCCACGACGGCCTCGGCCTCGGGCTGCTCGGCATCACCGGCGACCAGGTGGTCGATGCGGACACCTACGCGCGCATCAAGGCGAACACGCTGAGCACCGTGCGCGGCACCGTGCAGGCAGACATCCTCAAAGAAGACCAGGCGCAGAACACCTGCATCTTCAGCACGGAATTCGCGCTGCGCATGATGGGCGACATCCAGCAGTACTTCGTCGATCGCAAGGTGCGCAACTTCTATTCGGTGTCGATCAGCGGGTACCACATCGCCGAAGCCGGCGCGAACCCGATCAGCCAGCTCGCCTTCACGCTGAGCAACGGCTTCACCATCGTGGAGTACTACCTCGCGCGCGGCATGAAGATCGACGACTTCGCGCCTAACCTCAGCTTCTTCTTCAGCAACGGCATGGACCCGGAGTACACCGTCATCGGCCGCGTCGCGCGGCGCATCTGGGCGCGCGCGATGCGCGAGCGCTACGGCGCCGACCCGCGCAGCCAGATGATGAAGTACCACATCCAGACCAGCGGCCGGTCCCTGCACGCGCAGGAAATCCAGTTCAACGACATCCGCACCACACTGCAGGCGCTATATGCGCTGTTCGACAACTGCAACAGCCTGCACACCAACGCCTACGACGAAGCGATCACCACGCCGACCGAGGAAAGCGTGCGCCGCGCCGTCGCGATCCAGATGATCATCAACAAGGAACTGGGCCTCAACTTCTGCGAGAACCCCTGGCAGGGCAGCTTCATCGTCGACAAGCTGACCGACATCGTGGAAGAAGCCGTCTACAAGGAGTTCGAAGCGATCAGCGAGCGCGGCGGCGTGCTCGGCGCGATGGACACGATGTACCAGCGCGGCAAGATCCAAGACGAAAGCATGTACTACGAACACAAGAAGCACGACGGCAGCCTGCCGCTGGTCGGCGTCAACACCTTCCTGCCGAAGGAACACGCCGGCGACATCGTCACCGAGATCGAACTGATCCGCTCGACTGAAGAAGAGAAGGGCCAGCAGATCGAAAACGTGCTGGCCTACCAGAAGAACCGCAACCGCCTCGCGCCCGCCGGCGAAACCTCACACGTCAACGCCGCCGACGACGAAGACGACGCCAAGGAAGTGCACGACGGACACGGGCTGCGCTACCTGCAGGACACGGCGCGCGACCGCAAGAACGTGTTTGCGGCATTGATGGAGGCGGTGAAGACGCACAGCCTGGGGCAGATCAGTCATGCGTTGTATGACGTGGGTGGGGAGTACAGAAGGAATATGTAGGGATGCCGATTATCTCGACATTCTTCGGCATCTACGTGCGGATGTACTTCGCCGACCACGGCCCTCCGCACATTCACGTCGAATATCAAGGGCATGAAGCCCTGATCGCGATCACCGATGGGCGCGTTCTTGAAGGCGAATTGCCGAGGAGGGCAGGCGCCCTCGTGGCGCAGTGGTGTGTCGACCACCGATCGGAACTGGAGCAGAATTGGGCAAAGGCGCAAGCGCTGCTGCCGCTGAGCAGGATTCCGGGGGCCGACAATGATTAAGCTGATCGCGATCGAGCCGAGAGACGGCTACAAATTGCTGTTGCGCTTTTCGGATGGCTCGTGGGGGACCTACGACTTCGCGCCGTTCGTAGACGCAAATACCCAGATGACGGCCCCCCTGCGCGAGTCAGCGTTCTTCGCAAGACACTTCATCGAAGCGGGCGCGCTTGCGTGGCCGAACGGCTTCGACCTCAGTGCGGGTTCGTTGCATCAGCGGTTGCACCAGAGCGGTGAGTTGCAGCGCAGCGCGGCTGCGGCCTGACCTCACGCGATCGTTCGATGGTGGCTTAGCGATACCACAGTGCCGCAGCAGATTCGCGATGAAGGGGGCACGGATGGCCGAGGCTCAGGGAAAGGACCGAAGGGCAGAAGCGTTCCGTGAGGCGGAGATATCCGACCTTCGCGCTTGGATGAAGCTTAGCGGTGGGCAGAAGGTCGACTTCTTCGAAGAGATGGTCGAATTGGCTTATCACAGCGGAGCACTAAGGCCCGACCATTTGGCGCTCAGAGACCGGAAACATGTGGGAACTGCACTCTGACCCCAATTTTCGGAGGTGCCCATGAGCGAGATCGTGTTTCTGGTGGAAGATGCGCCTGAGGGTAGCGTCACCGCTCGCGCGCTCGGCCACTCGATATTCACCGAAGCCGACACCTACGAAGAGCTGCGCCACCTCGCACGCGACGCCGTGCAGTGTCACTTCGATGAGCCCGATCGACCGAAGGTGATACGGCTGCACTACGTCAAGGACGAAGTGCTCGCCGTATGAAACTCCCTCGCACCTGTGACTAGCCTGCGCGCTCGGAACGACCAAGCGGTTCTGACTCGGACTGCAAGCCGACTACGATCTGGAAGAGGCGCTACGCGCGCTGCTCTTGCGTCGGTAACCTGGTTGACGTTGCCGCTGCCCACTAGACGTCATTCCCGCGAAAGCGGGAATCCATTTGCATTCGTCGCACAACAAAATGGACTCCCGCTTGACCAGCTTCGCTGTTGAGGAGCGCATCGCGGGAATGACGTCACATGGGGTGGACACGTGTGGTCCGCATATGCGCTCGGCCCGCTGCAATCGGTTCGCCAAGCGGGTAGACGGCCAGCTAGCTTACGGCTTCCCCGCACCCCAGTCATAGGTAATCGTCAGGTGGTCCGCGCTGAGCTTCGCGCCGGGCACGCCCTGTTTCTGCATCTCGGCGAAACACTGCTCGGCCACGTTGCGGGCCTTGTCGGCGTCCGCGTGGCCGTCGAACTCCATGCCGCTGAAATCCAGCGTGCCTTGCTGGCGGATGTCCTCGTCGCGCACGCCGGGGTCGGTACGGATGGCGAGGTTCCAGAAGTGCTTGCCGTCGGCGCCGTCGGCGCCTTGGCCGTCGTTCGTGAAACTGGCGCCGGACCGCGTGTCGGTGATCGTCTGCGTCGTCTTGATCTGGTTGCCGCCGTTGGCCGACGAGTAGTAGCCGGGAATCTGCTCCAGCAGGTCGCCGAGTGGGCCACGATCGCCCGCGTCGCGCGTGTAGATGCCGATCTCGCCGCCGTAGGCGCCGCCCGCGGCGTAGCTGCCTTTCCACAGTTCCACCCGGTAGCCGACGCCGTTGGCTTCGAACTCCATCGTCTTGTCCTGCAGATCCATGCCCATCACCTTGCCGACGGTGTCCATCACGCCGTGGAAGCCGGCGATGCTCTGCAAGCCGTGTTCGTTGGTGGTGTAGTAGTCCTGCCCCGGCACCTTTTCGAAGCTGAAGATCTTGCCGGCCACGCTCGCGATCAGCGGGTTGCTCATGGCGGCGTCGACCACATGGCCGATCGCGCTCTGCAAGCCGGGCACCTGCGCCGTCGCGCCCTCGACGCTCGGCCCCTTGGGACCGGCAAGCCAATCGACGAAATCCATCGGCGACTGCGACTTCGCATGCAGTTCCTTCAGCACGCTGACATCCGTCGCCACCTCGTGCTTGACGATATCCGTGGCCACCTTGCCAACGCCTTCCTTAGCAACCGCGTGCCCGACCTCTCTGGCACCGCTGGACAGGGCGTGACCCACATCGCCGACGGCCTTGGCGACCTGTCCGCCCACATCGGCCGCGTGCTCCAGGGCCGGGTGGATGACGTTGTTGAACAGCGTGCCGATGGGGTTGCTCATGGTCGAAAGCTCAAGGGTTGCCGTAGGGTGAACCCTGCCGGTGATCGCGGGTGGGTACAAGTAGGGAAAACCCTGCAATGTGGAAGAGTGGCCGTCGCTTCTGGGAAAGGAGGAAGGACCGGGGCAGTGCCGCCTACTCGGGTGGTGTGTGAAGCGGAAGTGAAGAAGCATCGAGGGTGCTTCCGACGGCGTCGGAAGCATTGAACACCTAACCGAAATCAAGCAGGCTGCCGGATACGCACGAAAACTGAGCCGCGGCGTAGAGCTACAGCCGATTCGTTATGAGGGGACTGAGATGATGGAGGTCGATGGCGAGGATCGAAGTTCCGAGCAGCACCGCGAAGCCGAGGTGACAAACCTGCTTACCTGGGTGAAGCCTTGTGGCCGCCAGATGATCGATTTTTTCGAAATATTATCGAGTTGACGGGTCAGATCATTTCAAGGCCTGAGCGGCCAAAGCTTCGAGATGCTCGGTTGCGCGATAAATGAACCCGCCCCCTTTTTCATTGTAGACTGCCTAGGAATCCCTCATATTGCCCGGTTAGCGCAACGTGATTTAAGAGAGACCGGATCTGTGCGGGTGATGCGAGCAACGGCAACCATATAGGAAGACCCACGTGAGCGACTATGTTGATGCCGACGCGCCAGGCCGTTTGCCAGCTTTCGTCCAAGAATTCTCGATCGAGGGACTTTACGGTTACCGAAAGGTTAGCCTGACTTCATCTTTTGCGGCCACGATCCTTATCGCAGGCAATGGTTCGGGGAAAACCACGTTGTTAGGTGCTCTTGACGCATTCCTGCGTGGTCAATTCATTCGGCTCGTCGAGATAAACTTTAAGAAGATTACCTGTCGACTATCCGATGTTCCCTTCGAGCTCGTGCTCGAAAAAGAGCAAATCGTCAGATTGTCGAGGACAGTTGGTACGACCGCGTTCATTGAGGTCAGCGCTCGTTACGGTATAGATCCGAAGCAATTGTTCGAATACATGGAGGTAGATAGACGAGGGCGGCGTCGAAGGGATTCACGTAGTGATAACGACAACCCGGTTTTCGAAAAGATCACGGCCAAGGCTGATTACAGTTATAGGAACGCTGTCAAGGAAGTCGATAAGATCGCGTCCATTATTGAAAACAATCATATTGCGATTGCTCAGCTGCGGAAAATAATCGACGAAGTGGTTGGTAGGTACGAAATTGTCTACTTGCCTACATACCGACGCATCGAGCTACCATTACCCCCGGGTCCAGAGGGCGCCCGAGCCCATGCTAGACGCGCCGCGTCCATTGGCGCGCGACTGGGCGTGCATAAAACTAGTCTCTACGGCGGCGACATCCAATTTGGAATGGCGGATATTACCGAGCGCTTGCGCGAGTTGAATCAGTCTATAGTAATAAACTCGAACGAGGGTTATGCAAGAATTAGCGCGAATATAATAAATGAGCTGGCCGATGGGACCTACGAAAATGAGCCAATTGGAGTTGATGACCTGCCAGATGAAGACTCGCTCAATCTCTTTTTCTCTAGATTAAAATCTTTCGAGCGTAGAAATGTTTTCGGGCCATTTAATGCTATTGCCAATATTCCCGATATAAAGCAAATTATGTCGCAGCACGGGCGCTCCGCGGACGTCCAGAAATTCTTGACGTACTTTCTAAGTAAGTTAAATCAAGTGATGCTCGCTACGAAAGGAATAGAAAGGCGTGTTGAGGACTTTATCATAAGCTGCAATAGCTATCTGTCCTCTGGTGATTTTGGATTAAAAGATGCTGGAGCCTATGGCCCCTCGGTGGTTCAAGACGGGAAGGCGCTTGTATTGAGCCGCAAAGACTTGAAGGTAATTGTTACGAGTACAGTTACCGGGGGGGTTATTCCATTTGATTCTTTGTCGTCCGGCGAGAAGCAAATGATATCACTTTTTGCAGAGCTCTATCTATACGAGAAAGACAAGATTATTTTGATCGATGAGCCAGAGCTTTCGCTTTCTCTTGACTGGCAGAGACGAATACTTATGGACGTCATAAAGGCGCCAACTTGTAAGCAGATCGTTGCGATAACTCATTCGCCATTTATTTTTGAAAACGCGCTTGAGCCCTTTGCAAAGCCGCTTTCCGTGACCGCCAACGTCGCTCTTCTGGCGCCACAGGGTGATCGTGATCTAGGTGAGCTATTCGAAGATCTTCATGATCAAGAATCGGATATATAGGCCGCAACGCAAGAGGCTACTTGCATGCTTGGCGAGATGAAGGCGGCGCGAAAAGGACGGGCTGTTCTAAAAATTGAATTAGCTACATTGAGGGCAAGGCTACCAGATGTGGCGATTTTTGCTTTCGAGGGAGTTAACGACAAAAAGATTTACTATTATTGGCTGAGTCGTTGTCGGCCTGGGTTGATGTATGAGCCTTTCGTATGCGGGGGAAAGAAGTTTGTGTTGCAGCTAAAGGATGTCGTCGATAAGGATGCTTACGACTTAGGGAAAAATCTCTTTTTTTTCATCGACCGAGATTTCGATGACAGCAAGGGCGTTCCTGTCGACGATCGCATCTATATGACTGAAAAATATTCTGTTGAAAACTATGTTGTTCATCCTGACGTGATCTCTGATCTATTAACTATCGAATTTCATTGTCACTCGCGGCCTGATATTCGTACATCCATCGTAGACTTATATAACCGGTCAATGGAAGCGTTCCTGAAATCTACGCGGGAAATTAATTTCAGGATATTTTTAGCCCGAAAGCTGCGGATAAATGTTAAGGGCGGTTTGCCCGACAAGCTAAATGGGCTGTTAGACATTGAATTGCAGTCTGTAAGTCGCCGATCGATGACTGTAGAGGCGTTCGTTCCTCTTGAGCGTGAGCCAACGAGTAGCGAGAGCGACGAGTTGCGACCGGAGTTTGATGCGCTTGTTGCAAGCGACCGATATCGTGGTAAATTTGCGCTTGATTTCGCGCAAAAATGGTTGCACGCGTTGGCCGTAGAATGGGGCACGAAGCAAGTTGGTGTTTTTGGCGACATTGATGAACGTGCAACCGTTCAAGACTACCTAACGCTTGATGCGTTTGCGTCCAAATGTGTCCCTCCAGGAGAGCTGGTCGCTTTTGTTGCGCGAGCGGCGTCATAGGTCTGGCTTGAAATATCAAGTCGGGCGACCTGTAGCTCGGCGAGGGTGAGTTCCTTCCGTGGTCCTTCCCGCGTGACTGCGCTTTAATAGTCGATGTTGCTGATGTGTTCGACACACTTTTTTTCTTGACCAGAATCGCAATCAATCGCACCTTGAACAAGTCGCTTTCAATCTAGCGACCGGGTTTGGTAGCCCACCAGCTCAGGCGCCGCAAGCGCCCATCCTCCGATGTCGGCGCTTTTTCGTGTCTGCCGATTCGGTACGATGCGCGCGTTCGCTGTCATGGCGGGCGGCGCGCGGAGGCCGTAAGGCCTGCCGGACCTGTGCCCGGTCTACCAACCTCGCGCCGTCCGTCACCTCGTTTGGTAGCGTTGTGCCGGACTCCTCAACGTACAGGAGTCGATCATGCCCAAGCAGTCCCCGGCCGTACCCGCAGTGTCACCTCTCGTTTCCGATCGTCTCGACGCCATTGGCCGCTACATCACGCTTCGCGACTGGTCGTTCGCGGTCATCGATCTGATGGAGGTGGCCGGCCACACGCTGGCCAGCCACGAGCCGTCCGAGATATCCAATCCCACGCTGAAAGGCGTCTCCGGCTTGCTGCGCGATCTGCTTCAGCAGATCGACGAGCGCGTGGATGTGATCCGCGAGTCGTAGTTGGCTTTCGATGGGCCTAGCAGTACCGGGTTCAACGGTGAGGGCGTGGGTTGCCCTCATCGCACTTCGGCCTAGCCGATAGGGGGCAGTCCGCAAGTTGCCGGCGCGGTCGCTTAGCAGAGCCGGCCGCGCCGTCGCCTGTAAATAATTGTCGCATATAGGCGATATTTATCGGACGCACGTATAGCATCGCGCCATCCGAAGCCGAATACCGGCGGCAAGTGTGCCGCGCGAACGCTTCGATGGATCTGCAATGCGTAGAGGTGTGTTCAAACCCTTCTTGGTCGGCGCGCTCGCCGTTGCGAGCGTCGCCGGCCTTGTTTCGCGATTCGACACGGCACCGTTAGGGGCTCATCAAGACGCCAGCGCCGGCACCACGGCCGGCAGATCGTCTGCGTCGGCAAAGCCTTCGACTCGCGAGACATCGGATCGCCGCATCGCTTCGGCCACAGTCGCTCCTACGAAACGCTCTCGCGCCGCCGACGTCGACGAAGAAATAGAGATGCCGGGAGGATCGTACGGTGAGGTGATGCCGGGCCTGAGAACCGCCGCCCATGCTCGCAATGCGCGAGCCGCGTATGTGCTGTCTCGAATGCTCATCGACTGCTTTCTCGTAGGCAGAGGGCAGCCCAGTGGTTTCGGATCGAGCAACGCGGATCGTTGCAACCAGGTCACGGTCACCGACACCCACGAAGCAGTCCAGCTGCTGGGGCAGGCCGCCGACGCCGGACTCGTTCAAGCGCAGCTGCTGTATCCGGACGCCGTCGCCGATTTGATGACGCCGACAGACATGATTCGCGATCCCGATGCGGTCAAGCAATACAAAGAGCGCTCGATGGCGTATCTCGCGTCCGCTGCACGTCAAGGAAGCGCGCAAGCGCTGTTGCAGATCGCGAGTGCCTATGCGAACGGTGTCATGGCAGAGCGCAATCTGCCGATGGCTTACGCGTATCGCTACGCCGTCAATCAGGCGTTTCCGGAACTCGGCGGCGACGATCCCGTGCTGCTTTATGGAGGCGGACTTACCGACGATCAGTTGTCGGCTGCGAAGCGTATGGGGAATACGATCTTTCACCAGTGTTGTCGTTGATTGTTGCCAGGGAGTTGTCAATTGAAGATCACGAAAAAGGGTTTCACTCTAGCTGCTCTGTCGGCCGCCACGGTCGCTTCGTTAGTGGTGGTGTTTGCCGGCGATTGGGGCCCGTACGGGTGTGCCGGTGCATGCAACGTGTCCATCCCGGCCCCCGATTCCGCAACGAAGTCGACGCTGGATCGACTCAACGGAATCGTCAGTGTCGGCGACATGATTACGATCTGCAACGGTGAGTATTGTTCGGTCTACAAGGTTTCTTCGAACCAAGGTTACCTGGGCCAATCACGCACCCGACGCGAACCTCCCGGCGAAGAAGTGCCCGATCCGCCGCCGCTAGGCGGTGGTCACGGCGGTGGCGGAGATGGACAAAGTTCGCCTCCCGGTGGCGGCTATGTCCCTCCAGGTGCGGGCGCGAACCCGCCGGGTGGCAATGTGATCGTTGATCCTCCTCAAGACCCGCCCGGAGGCGGGGGCACGGGACAGTGCCACAGCAATCCCGCGCAATGTCCCCATGAGAATGGAATAGGTACGAGTTCTTAGGGGTGGCGGTCGTCGAGAAGCCCGACGCATGGAGAACCCGAGTAGTACGGATATCGGCATGGATGGATATGAATAATGGAACGTCGCCGCTTTACGCGTCTGCTGTGTGCTTGGTGCTCCTCTCGGCCATGCACGCAGTCCATGCGGCTGGCTCACGACCGAACCTCTCGTGCAGCACAGCACTTTCCATCAAGAACGACCTGTATGTGGTACGTCAGGCAGAAGCGATCCGCCTGACTCATGATGGCGCTCCGAAGATCGCGTTCGATCTATCGCCAAGCGGCGAGAAGGCGCTGTACGTCCTCGGTGATTCTCCGGCCAAAGTCTTCCTGGTGGCGGGTGGCGCGACGACGGAGTACGTGCTTGCGGACCATCGCGTGCCTGGCAACGAGGGCTTGCGATCACCCGCGTCGATTCTCGGCGCACGGTGGCAGACGGAGAACGCCCTGCGCATCGAGACGCGTGAAGGAAAGGACACGTCGAAGTTCAGCTTCTTGTCGGTCAGCGGTGACCGGTCGCTGGCCGTGAGCGAATCGGATCGTTCCGGCTTTGGCGTCGATTGCGACCTTTCTCCGGAAAACGGCAAGGTAGCCTGCGTGGACGACAGTTCGGCGCTGTCGATCGACGGCGCGTTCGTCTACCACGAGCCCCTCGATCGATACGCCAGCCTTCTCGAGAAGGTGCCTTTGAATCGCGGCGGTCGCGTTTTTGCGACGCGCTATCCCGACATCGCTGCCGATGTCATTGGCCAGGATGGCGAGCGGATCGGACTTCGCTTCAACACAGCCGGCAACCCGGAGGCCTGGCTTGATGCGAACACGTCGTTCGCGGTGCCGGTGGGGGACGGCAGCCACGTGATCTTCGCGCCTGTGCGCGCGACCGCGAAGTCGGCAGACGAAATGACGATGTGGCGCGCCGTCCACCTGCCGTCGGATACACGCTTGTCCGTCGCCTGGGCACCCGGAGGAAAGAACATCGTCGTTCTCCAGGATCGTCACCTCGTGGTGCTCGGCGCCTCCGGCAACGGTAGCTGGGGCGAAGTCGGTCACGTCGAACTGGACGTGGGCATCCATGCGCGATCGATCCGAAAGATTTCCGCCGATGCTTTGTATCTCACGGGCGCCGATGGATTCTGGACGGTGCCGTTCGACGCTACGGCAGGCGCATTCTCCGGCTCGCCGCGACTTCTGAGCATGGATTCGATCGCGGGGAGCGGAATCGACCCTAGTGCTCAGTCCTGGAATTGCCGTTGAGGCCAACGAGGTCAGGTTCACCGGCACGCAAAGGAGATTCATCATGTCGGCAATCTTCGCAAAGGCGTTCACCGCAAAGGCCGCCGCGCTAGCGCTCGTAGTCTGCGTCAGCAGTTGGCGCGAGGCCTCTGCAGATACCGGCAGCTACAGCATCGAAACGGTTCTCGATACGACGATTCACAACTGCAACGCCTGCACGTCGGCTCAAGCTCAGTTGATGGCGCAATCGCTGGGGAGCGGCGCGCATTACGTGCAAGACCTTTCCAACAATTACGTCGATCTGTTCCGCGTCGACTGCGAGCCGGGGGTCAACGGGGCTCTGGTCTGTTCGGTCACCAGCCGGCCGGTGCCGCCCGAGATCACGCAAGCCTTCAATGAGTATCGCAGCGCCTGGCTCGCCAATGCGCAGAGGAATTTGTTCTACGGCGTCGTTCACGACCAGACGCAGAGCGGCGGACTGGTGAACCCCGACGGCAAGCCGTCCGACAACGGATACGTCAATGCCTACGATACGATTTATCACGGGTCCCATTTGAACGGCTTGCTCAAGCGCCTCGAAGACCCGCTCACTCACTCAGGCCCCATGGCGTTGCTGGTGACTGCGATCAACGACCTGCCTGCGCCGTTCTCGTGGGCCGATCTTGAGATCACTGTCCTCGTGCAGTTCAACGATGGCAGTCAGCGCAGGTTCCATTGCGACAAACATACCGCGGGCTTCGTGGTGATGCCGGACACTGCCATCGACGCACATGACAACACGCTGCCGGAGGCTACGCCGACGCTGCCGCGGGGCTACCGCTTCCCCGGCTTACCCACTTTTGCGCCGTATGACTCACGCAACCTCGTCACTCTTTTCCCCGCGGGCTCGAACCCCGACGGTTTCGTCGGAGCGTGTGTGCAGTGGACCTGGGACGGTCGCGCGCTGCACTGCATGCGTCCAGCGAAATAGGGGTCCGAAATAGGGTCCGAAATAGGGGTCAGAGTGCTCTTTTTTCGATCGCGCTGGTCGGCCAGTGACTTCGTAGGCGCCTCCGCTAGCCCGACAAGTCGGAGTTAGAACGTTCCGGCACGTTGAGACCAGGAGGTTCGGATGAAGAAGTCCCGATTCAGCGAGACGCAGATCGTCGCTTGCGACAGCGAGGGCCAGAGGGTCCTCGGTGTCTGCAACTGCGCGTGCGCGAGGTGGCTCGGAGCCGTGCGAGAGAATCGTCAATAATTGTCGAGTCGATGAGACGATCGATCGCTGGGCCGATAGCATTGCGGCCCCCATGAGCGAGATCAAAGCCGGAGACATCGTCAGTTTGTTGGGCGTGCCCGAGTGGCTCGTCCACGATCTGCCTGCGGACGAGCGCGATGCGATCTTCGGCTTCATCGGGCGCGAAGCCGTGGTGGAGAAGATCGACGACCACGGCTACTTGTGGATCGGGTTCTGGACGACGACGGGCGACGGGGAGGGCGCGTTCTACAGCGGCCATTCGTTCTGTCTTCCGCGAGAATGCGTCACGGGTCTTTGACGGACGAACCGGCGTAATCACGATGGCGGCAACCGAGCCGCGTGCATTTCTCGATCGACCTGCGATGCGCAGACGCTCGTTCAAATCCCTCTTGGCGTGCGCGCTGGGCGCGTCACTGCAACGACTTCGCTACACACTCTCGACGGCCGACTGAGCCACTCGCTCGGCCGATATCGTGCGCAGTCCCGCCGGGCTCCAGCGCGAACCCGGCAGCGTCCACATCGGCGGCAACTGCGTGAACGGCGCACGCCGGTGGACGGCGAGCGCTGCGCCGAGCCGGTCGTCCACGCCGAGCTTCTCGAACACGATGCGCACGTGGCTCTTGACCGTGTCGAGGCGGATGCCGAGCAGTTCGGCGATCGCGTCGTTGGATTTGCCGGCAGCGATCCAGCGCGCGACCTCGCGCTGGCGCGGTGACAGCTCGGGGCTCAAATGGATGAGGCGTTCGACCGGCGACATCGAGTGCGCGGCGCGCTCCAGCGCCTGCCGGTACAGCCGGGCGACGTGGCCGCGCAACACCTGCATGCGATCGCGTTCGGCATCGGAGAATGCCGGGCGACCGACCACGCGGTGCGCCGAGAACGACAACGCATAACCCTCTTGCTGGATGCTCACCGACATTTGCCGATGCGCGTTCGCCGGCAGGTAGACCTCGCGCGCGATCGGCAAGGCCATGTATTCCTCGTCGCTGAAGAAGTCCGACTCGCGCAGTGCGCGCTCGCCGAAGAAGGCCGGGTCCTTGCTCCAGAACGGATGGCTGCCTGCGTGCTTGAGAAACGCCGCTGTGGTCGCGGCGCGGCGCTCGGCGTCGGGGTCGGGGTGCGAGTATTCGACGCGGAACTCGCCGCTGCCGAGGTGGAATTCCGCATAGCCGGCCATGTCGCAATCGGCCGTCAGCTCGATGCAGGCGAACACTTCGTGCGGCAGCGTGTGCAGGTCCGGTTCGGCCGCGTAGAGCTCGATCAGCCGACGTTCGAATCGTGCCTGCACTCCATCTTCGGATTCCGAACACTGCATCCGACCCACTCCAAAGTGTGATTGCCCGATCCGCAGGGAAGTTTACCCTTTTCCATTTTGGCGCCGACGCGTGCAACGCCATGCGCGGCGGCAATCTCGAGGGCGATTCGTGAAATCCATCACATTGATGCGCGCCGTGTCGCGCGGGGTTTTCGTCGCGGTCGTGAGCTTGCGCGACGGCTTCGACGGAGCTGACGAACGATGACGAGCCTCGCGATGAAGCCGACCGCGTGCCTGCGTTTGCTCGCCGCGTTCGCGGTCTTCGTTTCCGCACCGGCGTTGGCGGACTACGTGATCGCGCCGTCGGGCGGGGACATCACCGGCGCGCGCTTGTCGGCGCAGCTGGCCGATGGCGACATCACGCTCACGGCCGTGTCGGGTGATGTCGTCGTCGACGATATGGTGAGCTGGAGCGCGCACACGCTCACGCTCTCGGCACCTTCGGGCAGCGTGAATGTGAATGCCGTGATGACGGCCTCGGGTTCTGCCGGCTTGTCGTTCGAAACCGACGCGTCCGCTGCCGACGGCGGCGTGGCCATGGCACTGACTGCCGCCGGCTTCGCCGGGCGCGTGGATTTCACGGGAACGGGGCAAAGCTACCGCGTCAACGGCACGGCCTACACGCTGATCCACACCCTTGCCGAACTCGAAGCGATCCGTCCCCCCTCCAACGGCACCATCACCGGCGCCTACGCGCTGGCGGCGGATGTGGACTGGAGCGGCGCGACCAGCCAGACGCCGCTTGGTTTCCTCGGCGGCAGCGGTCGGTTCGACGGCCTCGGCCATCAGCTGCTCGATCTCGTCATCGCCGGTAGCGCCGACGACACCGGACTGTTTTCCTACAACTCGGGCGCCGTGATCCGCAACGTCGGCGTGCGCGGCGGCAGCGTGTCGGGCGGCGGGTGGGTCGGTACGTTGGTCGGCGACAACTTCGGCGTCATCGCCCACGCCTATTCCACGGCCGACGTCTCGGGCACTCTGTTCGTCGGCGGTCTGGTGGGCTTCCACACCGGCAGCGGCAGCCTGATCGCCGATGCCTGGGCCGGCGGCAACGTGACCGGCACGGGCGCGGTCGGCGGCCTGGTGGGCCACACCGAGGGCGGCGGCGTCATCGACAACGTCTGGTCCAGTGGCAACGTAGCGGGCACCGCGTCCAGCATCGGCGGGCTGGCGGGAGCCACCGACTCCGGCGCGACCCTGCGCAACGCCTATGCCACCGGCAATGTGACGGGCAGCCTTGAGGTCGGCGGCCTCGTGGGCTACAACCACCAGGGGCTCGTCGAGCATGTCTTTGCCTCCGGCAGTGTTTCGGCCAGCAGCAACAGCTATGTCGGCGGTCTGGTGGGCCACAACGAAACCAGCGCCGGCGGCAGCGTCAGCGACGGTTGGTTCGCCAGCGACACGGCCGGCGCGCACCCGGACAATGGCGCCGGCACGGCGATTCCTCTGGCGAACTTGATTGCGGCGTTGCCGGGCAGTTTCGACGCTACCGTGTGGTCCAACCAGAACGGCAAGACCACCCCGTACCTCAAATCCGTACCCGGCGCGGTGTACGTGAAGGCCGAAAGCGCCAATGCCGCCAGCGCGATCGTCTACGTGCCGGTGACGACGCTGGATCAGTTGCAGGCGATCAACGGCAGCCTCGACGGCGACTTCGCGCTGTTCAATGACCTCGACGCCGGCGATACGGCGAACTGGAACGGCGGCGCGGGTTTCGTGCCGATCGGCAATTGCAGCGCGGGCTTCAACGGCCGCTTCGACGGGCTCGGGCACGTGGTCGTCGATCCCACCATCCATCTCGACAGCGGCAGCCTGTGCGTGGGCCTGTTCGGCGGCCTCGGCATCGGCGGTGTCGTGCGCAACGTGGGCGTGGATGGCGGATCGGTCGTTGGAGCCTACGCCGTCGGCGGTCTCGTGGGCTACAACGACGCGGGCACTATCAGCGGCGCCTGGGCTACCGGCAGCGTGACGGCGGCGAACTTCGGGGGCGGCCTGGTGGGTTTCACCACCGGCGACGTCAGCAACGCGTACGCCACCGGCAGCGTGACGGTCAGCGTCGACGGCGCGGGCGGCCTGACGGGCGGCAGTCGAGGAACCATCAGCAACACCTGGGCCAGCGGCACGGTGACGAGCAGCGGCAGCATGGTCGGCGGCCTCGCCGGCGAAGCCCTCGACGGCAGTGTCGAGAGCAGCTATTGGGACAGCTTCAGCACGGGGCAGGGCAGCGGCGTGGGCGTCGTCAACGACAACGCGACCGTGACCGATGTCACCGCCGTCAGCAGCGACCCGGCGCAAAGCGGCGCGGCCAACTACGCCTTCACGCAAAGCGCGTACGACACGGCGTCCGGCCAATTCCTCGGCACGTTCGGCAGCACGCCGGGCAGCGCCACCTGGACGATGATCGACGGCGCCACGCGTCCGTTCCTGCAAACCGAATACGCGACCGACATCAATACCGCACATGCCTTGCAGCTGATGACGATGGCGAAGGACGCGAGCTACGCGCTCGGCCGCCCCATCGACGCCGGCGAAACCGGCCGCAACGACGGTACGGCGGCGAACAGCAGCGGCATGTGGGCACAGGCCGGCTTCGTGCCGGTCGGCACGGACGGTCCGCGCTTCGTGGGCCGTTTCGACGGGCAGCACCACATCATCAGTGGTCTGACGATTCGTCGCCCCAGTGAGGCATGGGTCGGCCTGTTCGGCAAGAGCGGCACGGCCGTCGTTCAGAACGTCGGACTGGAGAACGTTTCGATCGAGGGAAGCGACGACGTCGGCGGGCTCATGGGGCTCGGCCAAGGCGCCAGCATCGGCAATGTCTACGTCACCGGCAACGTGTCGGGCGTCGAAAGCGTCGGCGGCGTGGTCGGCGCCATCGAGCAGGGCAGCAGCCTCAGCAACGCCTACGCCACGGCCAGCGTGTCGTGCACCGTCAACTATGTTGGCGGCTTGGTCGGCGCCAGCGCCGGCAGCATCGACACCGTCTACTCCGCCGGCACCGTGTCGGGTTTCAACATCGCCGGGCTCGTCGGCTACAACGCCGATGCGTCGGGCGGCGTCATCAGCAACGCGTTCTGGAACATCGACGTGGTCCCGCAAGGCGTCGGCACTGCCGACTCCGCCGGCGGCTTGAGCGCGGGCACCACCGGACTTTCCACGCTGCACTGGCTGTCGCAGGGCCCGATCGCCAGCGGCCTGTGGGGCGCGAGCGGGACGTGGGTCGCGGGTTATCCCTATCCGGTGCTGAACGGGTTTCCCTACGTGCAGGTGGTCGCGCAGGGCGCGCACGTGATGCAAGGCATTCCGGCGGTGACGGTGGATGCGTATTCCGTCGTCGACCAGGACGGAAACGATGCCAGCGCGCTCGTCGACGGCACGCCGACGTGGTTCGCCGATCCGGGCCTGGTAGCCGGCGCGGTCGCCAACGTCGGTGGCACGGGCGTGACGATGGCGGCGGCGCATCCGTTCCATCAGCTGACCTACATCGGCACGGGCGTGGTGCAAGCGCCGCAGACGCCGAACCTGACCGTCGCGCTGACGCAAGCCAGCCCTCACTACGTAACGTACGGCCAAGTCGTCGACTACGTCGTCACGCTTTCGAACAGCGGCAGCGGCGCGGCGACGAACTACAGCGTGAGTGCGAGCTACGGCGGTGGCGCCGACATCGGCGCGACGACGTGGCAGTGCATCGCCGGCAGCGTCGCCGCGAGCTGTACCGCCGCCGGCAACGGACCGATCGACGACCACGTGACGATTCCGCCGGGCGTTTCGATGACCTGGCTGATTCACGTACCCGTGGCGACATCGACGCTCGCCGGCACGCTCGATTTCAGTTTCGATGCCGACGGCCTCGATCCGCTGGCCGATCACGCCACGATCGTGATCTTCCGCGACGGTTTCGACGGCGCGCAGGACACGGCCCATTCCGAGGTCCACCCATGAGGTTTCTTCGCATCCTTTCCTGTGCATTGGCAGGCTGGCTGCCGGCGATCGCCTTCGCGCAGGACACGCTCACCCTGACGCTCGCCGACAGCCACGACTTCGTGCGCTACGGCCAGACGCTCGACTACGTGATCACGTTGACCAACGACGGCAATACGGCGGCGACCGTGCCGGTGTCGATCGACCTGTCGCCGGCTTGGGATCCCGCCGGCGCGAGCTGGGTCTGCTACCCCGGCACCGACGGTGCGAGCTGCACGGCGAGTGGCAGCGGTCCGTTGAACGATGTGGCCACGCTGCCCGCCGGCTCGCGCGCGAGCTGGGTGGTCAGCGTGCCGACTCTTGCCGATTCGCTGGAAACGACCGCTACGCTCGACGTGATCGCAACCGGAGCCGCGACGGCGAGCGACACCGATACGCTGGTCATCTTCAAGGATGGCTTCGACGTACCTTATGGCGACGGCACGCAGGATGTGCCGCAACAGGGTCGCTAGCGTCTCGCCGTTCCGTTTCGAGGGATTGGTTTGTAGTAGCGAGCATCATGACGGAGCCGAAGATCGCATCGTCGGACGTCGTCCAAATAGGGCGTTGGTGTTCGCGATCGTAGACGGCCGTGCAATGTTCGATATGCGAAATGCTGTCGATTTGCGCCGCAATCATTCGTCGCTGTCCCGACCGGCCCCCTTTGGGCCCCACTCGGGAACGCACGATGAAACTGCTCCTCACCTCCGCCGGCATCCGTAACGCCAGCATCCACGCGGCACTGCTCGATCTTCTGGGCAAGCCGATCGCCGACGCGCGCGCGCTGTGCATCCCGACCGCGGGATACGGACACCCGCTCGGCAGTCCGGAAGGGGCCTGGAAGTTCATCGCCGGCAAGGAGCCCCGCACGCCGATGTGCGAACTGGGGTGGAAGTCTGTGGGCGTGCTGGAACTGACCGCCCTGCCGAGCATCGACCGCGCACGCTGGGCGCGCTGGGTGCGCGAGGCGGACGTACTGCTGGTCAACGGCGGCGACGCCGTGTACCTGAGCTACTGGATGCGGCAGTCGGGACTGGCGGATCTGTTGCAGACGCTGCCCGACAAGCTTTGGGTCGGCCTCAGCGCGGGCAGCATGGTCATGACCCCGCGAGTCGGCGACGCCTTCGTCGAAACGAAACCGTCGATCACCGGCAACGACACCACGCTAGGCGTCGTCGATTTCGCGATCTTCCCGCATCTGGATCATCCGGGATTCGACGACAACACGATGGCCGCCGCAGAACGATGGGCGGCCGAGATCGGATGCCCGAGCTACGCGATCGACGACCAGACGGCCATCAAGGTGGTCGATGGGGCCGTCGATGTGGTGTCGGAGGGGCATTGGCGCTTCTTCCCCGGATCACCTGAGATCGCGTAACGGTGACTGCGAAGGTTGACTCGGGCATCGTCTGATGCATCGCAAAGAATTGTAGACGATAAGCGACTAAGCTCGGGAAGGCCGTATCTTGTTACTCGACAAAAAGGTGCGGGGGCGAAACCATGGGTATGAAAGCATCGTCGCTGGGCCTATCCGTGCTGTGCCTGTTGCTTGCGCCCGCCTTGCGGGCGATGCCCAGCGCATGGCAGCCCGCCTCCTGCAGTGGCCTGGACGGCGAGAAAGTCGGACTTCGCTTCAAGGTATCAAGCTCGCCGCAGCCTCTGAGCGTGGATTCGATCGCGAGGGGTGAGAAAGGCGCTACTCTTCAATCTTGGAACTGCCATTGAACTGATGTTCGAACGGCAAGCGCGCACTAGATAACTGAGGAAGCGCATGCGAACGAAGGCCTACGGTGTGTTGGCGTCGACGATCGTGTTGGCCTGCTCGCAAGCGCTTGCGGCGGGCGATTCGTTGCCGAACCGAAGTGTGCTTTCTGCCTCGATCGCAACGCCCATGCTTGTGCAGGCCTCCGGTAGTGCCGCCGACATTGCAAGTGAGTCGATGTTTTGGGCGTGCAACGCGTGCGCGATCGAAAAGATCGAAACGACCGCGGCGCTCCACGGCAGCGGTACGCATCTTGTCTACGACCTGCCGGGCAACGCGCTCTATCGAAATCGTTGCGAAACCGCCGAGGGCACGGGCACGCACTGCAACGCGAGCCCGCAGGTTTCAGGTGAGGTCTACGAGCGATTCGTTCGCTACCGCGCGCTGTGGAGCGAGAACGCCGAGTCCGAAACGTACATTCGCAAATTGGACGTCGATCTGCCGTCGTCCGGCGTGGCGAACTCGGAGAATGCACCCGTGGACGACGGCTTCGTCAACGCGTTCGACACCATGACGACTTCCCACTTCGCATTCGACGTGACCCAATATATCGAGCAGGCGACGAGGCTTTCGATCGACACGATCGAACCGTCGCGAGATGGTTTGACATACGTCTTTCAGGAAGCCCGGCTGGTCGTCAACGTGACTTTCCACCACCGAAGCACGCGAGTGTTTCGCTTGGTCGAGCGGAGCGGCGGGGCGTTCGAGGCCGTCGCGGACACGGCATGGGACTCTTCCGGCAACCGACTGCCCGAGAAGCTTCCCGTCATCTATCAGAGCTACACCTTCTACGACAATCCGCGCGGCTACGATCCGTCCAACCTGATCCTGCTTCTGCAACCGGCGTCGCTCGCCGTTGCCAAAGGAGGCTGCCGAGTGCTTCGCTGGGACACCGCGAAGGTCGATTGCGAACCCCCGCATTGATGTCTGGAAACCGGGGGTAGTCCAACCTGATCTCATTCCAGCTTCTTGCTTCTCGACGGCCCGCCAGCGCTCATCGCGTCACTTGAATCCGCTTCACAGCATCTTCCCAAGGGATCGCGCTCGGCAGCTCGTGAATAGCGCCTTCACGAGTAACAAGAATCGGGCCGTTGCCCGCAAGGGCAGAGCTAGGATTCCGGGTCCTCACAAAGTCTGTTGTGTTGTAGAAGAACACCCATCCCTGCCCGATCTCCTTCGTAGAGTTAAGTAAAATTTCGCATGGATAGCCTGCCTCTTGAGCAAACCGATCAACCCGCTCGCGGGCAAGTGAGAGGGCAGATTCAAGATTGAGACTAGGCATCAGTTCGTCCTCGGCAACAGGAAGTTCTCGTAGCCTTTGCAAACCGGGATCACGTAAAACCGGGGTCCGAGACACCGGGGTCAGAGTACACATTGTCCGGAAGCTAGAGGCCCGCCAACCTCACCTCGTTTCAGCACGGCGGCGCAACGACTCACCGATACGGCCCCGGCCCACTCCAGACCATGTCGCCCCGCTGGTAGACCCGCTCGATATTGATGACCTCGCGGGCGTCGCCGATGCGCTTGAGTTCCGGTGCATCGGATTCGACCATGCGGCACTCGCCGTAGCCGCGTCGCAGGGCGACCTCCAGCGGGCAGACCATGAGCCGCCGCGTGCCGGGCATCGGCAGAAAGAGTTCGGTCATGCCTTGCTTGCGCCACGCGCGCAAAAGGGGTTCGTTGACCAGGTCGTAGTACACGTGGAAACCATCCACGCCCATGTTGGGCCCGGCGGGAGCCGGATTGTCGCTTTGTCCGCCGTTGCTGCCGAGCTTGGCGGCCAGGGCCGCGCTCGCGCGGGCGGAGTCATCCGGGTGCGCGCCCGGCGGCGGTCGCGACGGGAAATCCACTTCGGCGCGGCGCGGGGGCGCGGGAGTCGGCGGTTCAGTCGAGCTGTCGGGCGCTTGCGGAGGCAGCGGCTCGGCGGACTGGACGATCGGCGTGGGCTGGGGGCGCTTGATGGCGCGCGGCGCCTTGGGCTTCTTGGGCGGTGTCGGCTTGTGGGGTGGCTCAGGCTCGGCCGGGGGCGCACTGCCCGCATCGTCGAGCAGGGTCACGTCGATCCGGCTGCCGCCCGATCCTCCCGCCGGCGGGGTGACGGTGATCGGGGGTTGCGACAACATCAGCAGCAAGAGCAGCCCATGCAGCACCGCCGTCACCAGCGCGGCCGTCCAGCGATGCACGCGCTCGGTCCGATCCTGAGGCTCGTCGATAGCGTGACTCGGTGTCCCGCTCATGCCGTCGGCAAGGGAGGGACGCGGCGGACCTTCAGGGTTGTTCTGCACAGTGAGGCGTGGGGTGGGGCATCGTCAGGGAGATGAAGCGGGCTCGGGCTCGATGGCCGCAAGCGCACGCAGACAGCGGTGGCTCGGAGGGAGTTCCGCGCTGCGAGCATGCCACACACGGATTTACGGCAGCCTGACAAACGGGCGGGTCGCGGGCGAAACCGGGGTCAGAGTGCACTTTTGCCGACGCTGTCGGCTGCAAAAAGCGCGGGCTTGAACGTCTCGGTGAGGGCGCTTTTTGCCGTACTCAAAAAATGGATTCCCGCGTTCGCGGGAATGACGGCAATGGTTGGAATGACGGGAATGACGCGCCGAAACCGGGGTCAGAGTGCACTTTCCGGCTGAAACCGGGGTCAGAGTGCACTTTCCCGATGCTGCAGGCCCCAAGAAGAGCGGGCTTTACCGTCAGGGTAAGGACGCTCCTTCCCTCGCCCGAAAAAATGGATTCCCGCGTTCGCGGGAATGACGGCAATGACGAGAGTGACGGAATTGACAGGAACGACCGGATGACGGGATGACGGGATGACGGGGTGACGGGGTGACGGGGTGACGGGGTGACGGGATGACGGGATGACGGGACAAGAAACCGGCGCATCGACAAAGCCAGCTTCCGCCGTGGCCGCTTCGGCCGCGGGCCACCCGACTTCAGCGCGTCTAACTCGAAACCCGGTTCACCCGATCCCGATAGTTCCGCACGTTGTCTCCCTTGATCCGCGTCTCGCGCGTGCCGGTCACCTCGTCGACCTTCGTCTCCGAACCGGTCACCGGCTTGGCCTCGATGGCCGTTTCGCGTTCGAACGCGTGCGACTTGTCGGTGTTGCGGTAGTACCGGTACAGCGCCCAGTACAACGCGGTCGCGCCGGCCGGGCCGGCGGCGAGCAGCCAGAGTCCGCCGTCGTCGCTCATGACGAGTGCCCCACGATCCAGAGTGCGATGGCTTCGAGAAAGGTGCCGACGGTGATCGCGGTCATCAGCAGCTTCCATTGCTGTACCGGCACGCTGCCCATGGTCTCTCCGGTGCGGCCGTTGACCGCGATGTAGTGCAGCATGCCGCCGTTGCGGCCGGGCTGGTGGTACGAGTACAGCCACACCGGCAGGTACATCGACACCCAGCGCGTGCCGATCACGTCGATCTGCTCCTGTTCCCAGCGCACGCCGCGGTCGTAGCGGCGCACCGAGTCTTCGACTTGGGAGCGGGCGATCGACAACAGCTCGTCTTCGAGACGCGGCTGCAGGTTGGCTACGTTGCTGTTGCGCTTTTCGGAGCTGAAGCCGGAAAGGTACGACGCGTTCCACTTCACCGCGTTCTTGGTGTCGAACGGCAGGATCGTGTTGATGATGTTGTTGGTGTTGACCTTGGTGTCGAGGTTGCCGCGTTCGGTCGACGATTCCAGCGGTAGGTCATCGACGGTGAAGTCGACCTGCCGGTCCACCTGGTAGACGTCGGCGTCGTAGTAGGTCTTCTTGTCGTTGTCGCTGCCGCGCGTGTATTCGCGCGTCTTGATTTCGCCCTTGCCGGCGACCGCGGCGCTGACGTTGGCGTCGACGATCATGTAGGGCAGGTAGACGCCGGCGACGTTTTCCGGCGTGAACTGCTCCTTGAATTCCTTCAGCGCGAACAGCCGCCGCTTGTCCACGAACTGGCGGATGCGCGCGACGGCATCGTCCTTCTTGATATGGAATGGCAGCACGGCATCGGGCACTGCGCCGTTGGCGATCTGTTCGTTGACGCCGAGGACATGGCGGCACCAATGGCAACGCGCGGTCATCGCGTTGGCGGTATTGATCGTGACCTCGGCGCCGCACGCGCTGCACTTGAAGGTCATCAGGCTGGCGGCGTCGGCGGGGATGTCGCGCGCACCCGAGGCCATGACGGTGCCATGGAGCTGGTCGATGCCGACGCCGAGCCCGAACGCTTCCTCGACCCGCGCGCTGTTCCATTCGTTGCGGCAGTAGAGGCACACCAGCAGGTCGGTGCCGGCCTTCGGGCGGATGTCGGTCGAGCCGCATTTCGGACAGCGGTTGACGCCGTCCTTGAGCTCGGCGGATGCAGTGTCGATGGCGACCGGGTCGGGTGCCTGCAGCTCATCGCGGATCGGACCCGGCAACGTGGTCGGGTCGATCGGCGAACTGCCGGGCAACGGAGGTACGTCCTGCGGCGATCCCGGCCCGGCGGGAGGCACCGGCGGCGGCGTGGTGGCGTTCGACATGGGCGTCGTGCGATCCCGGCGAGAAGGTCTGATTGAGCCGTCATCCCGGCAAAAGCCGGGATCCAGCTTCTGCGCAGGCTTCCTGAAAAGCTGGATTCCGGCTTGCGCCGGAATGACGACAGTTTATGACGTTGCGGGTTTCTCGAAGATTCTTTAGAGGCCGAGCGCCTTGGCCTTGAGCGCGTCGTAGTCGGTCTGCGTGATCAGGCCGAGTTCGAGCATCTCTTTGGCTTTCTTGAGTTTCGCGACCGGATCGTCCGCGGCGGGGGCGGCCGGCGCCACCGGCTGCTGCAGGTTGCCGATGCCACCGAGCATGCCCGAAGCCATGCCGACGCCGACGAGACCGGCGGCACCGCCGTTCTCGCCGGCCGACTGGATGCCCTGCGCGACGCTTGCCTGCAGGTTCGAGTTGCCGCGCGAGCCGGCCAGCGCATCGGCGCGCTGCACGGTCTTGAGCAACTCGCGCGTGTTGGCGTCGTACTCGATCGACACGATGGTCGTCTTGACGATGGCCAGGCCGCGATCGGACTTCCACTGGTAGGCCTGCTCGACCGCATCGGACAGGCTCTTGGCGAAGCCGAGCGAATCCTGCTGCAGCTTGGTGATGCGATGGCCCTTGTCCGCGTCGTTGCTGTACGCGCTGAACGCGGGCGCGAGCGAGCCGACCACTTCATTGAACAGCTGGCTGGCGGCCGCGTTGTCCATGTCGGTGAAATCGAACACCTGGCCGGGCTGCAGGTACGAGGCCGGCACGAAGTTCTTCACGAACAGGATCGGATCGACGATCTTCAGCGTGTAGGTGCCGCGCGTCACCGCGCCGACCTGCGTGTTGAGGAAGCCGTCGTCCCAGTAGATTTCCGATTGCGTACCGAAGCGGTTGTCCGGCAGCTCCTTCAGCGAGACGAAGAAGGCCGCCTGCTGCGAGCCCGGCTGGCCGCCGAACTTGAAACGCTCCCAGCTCTGCTTGACGAGCGAGTCGACGATGCCGCCGCCGGAGAAGATCGACGTCGAGTTGAGGTCGTCCGATTTCCATTCGTAGCCGCCCGGCTCCGCTGCGAAGCCGGTGATCTTGCCGTCCTGGAACAGCAGCAGCCCGTAGCCTTCGGGGACGACGATCTTCGAACCATTGGTGATGATGTTCGAAGAGCCCTTGGTATTCGAGCCCCGGCCGGCATTGGTGCCTTGGGGCACCGCGGCGAACAGCGCCGCCGTCGCCGGCAGACCGCCCGGGACCGTGTAGAAGTCCTTCCACTGGTCGGCGAGCGCGCCGCCGATCGAACCTGTCACCGCCTGAATAAGACCCATGACCTCTCCCCGCGATTCGTGGCCGGGTAGGGTACCCGCCATCCTTGGCGAACGATACATGCCCGCGAAAAGCCGAGGCCGGCGTCCGAATGTATTTTTTCTTTTCCTTCGGGTCAGCGCGGCGACGACGACCCCAGAAAGTCGACTCTGACCCCGGTTTTGAAAACCGGGGTCAGAGTGCACTTTCTTTCTTTTTCCCTCGGTTGCCGCGTTGGCTGCTCGGAGAAGTCGACTCTCACCGGCCTCCGAAAAAGTCGACTCTGACCCCGGTTTTCACCCCGGTTCTGGACCGGGCTCAGCCCTTCTTGTCGGACGGCGGAACGGCTGCCGGATCCATCCAGAGGATTGCCCACAGGTGCCCATCGGGATCGGCGAGGTCGCGGGTGTACATGAATCCAAGATCCTCGACCGGGTTCGCATCGGCCTGTCCGCCGTGGGCCGCGGCTGCGGCGTTCATCGCATCGACTTCGGCGCGGCTGTTCATCGACAGCGAGAGCATCGACCCTGCGGTCCCGGCCGCGGGGAAAGGCCGCTGCGTGAACGTCCGCCATTTGGCGTGGGTGACCAGCATCACGTAGATCGCCTCGCTCCACACCATGCAGGCGCCGCTGTCGTCGCTGAAGTGCGGGTTCTGCTCGAATCCGAGCGCTTTGTAGAAGGAGACCGAAGTCTTGAGGTCGGTGATGGGCAGGCTGACGAAGATCATCTTTGGCATGCAGGGTTCCTAGGGGTTGTCGGAGGAAACAAAGTCTCTACGAGCGTGGAGGCTTCAGCATGACGACGATCGACCGTAGCCAGAATCGACAACGAAACGGGGGCCCGAAACCGGGGTCAGAGTGCACTTTACGTGCAGAGTGCGTCGTGCGTTGACTGTCGATCGCCGCACGATGAGCGCGATGCACCGTAGAGTGCGAATCGCGGCGCGCCATCGGCGTGATCCGCATACCTGTTCGTGGCGAATCCAACCGCACGCCCTCTCGATTTTCTCGTCGTCGACGGAGGCTGTGAGCCGTCCACTCCCAGCCCCCGCAGCGATCGATTACGGCTCGAACGTGCCGGTTCTAAGCGCGCCATCGCGAACATAGCGATTCACCAGCACACCGGTCGGCGAGGTCTTCGTCGCTTCGAGCCGGAACCCCGACGCGTGCGTGTCGTCGTCGAACAAACGCTTGCCGCGGCCGAGCAGCACGGGGAAGACCAGCAGAAGCAACTCGTCGACCACGTCGGTGGCGAGCAGCTGGCGCACCAGGTCGCTACTGCCTTGGGTGAGCAGATCGGGACCGTTGCCGCGTTTGAGTTCGCGCATCGCGGCGGCGACATCCGGCCCCAGCGCTCGACTGTTCTGCCACGCGAGCGTTTCAGGGTGGTGCGTAGCGATGTGCTTGACGGCGCTGTTGAGCAGATCGGCGATGCCACGGTGTGGGGCGTCCTCCGGCACGAGCGGCCAGTAGCCAGCGAAGATGTCGTACGTGCGGCGCCCGAGCACCAGCTCGAACGGACGCTCGAACGCGCCGCCCATCACCTCGTCGGTTTCGTGGCTATACGGCCAAACCCAGCCGCCGTTGGTGAAGCCTTCGGCGGTGTCTTCTTCCGGCCCGCCAGGCGCTTGGATGACGCCGTCGAGGCTGATGAACGCGGCAACGGTGAGCTTTCTCATGTCGCGACTCCGTACGGATCGATGGGTCCGCCTGTTTAGTCGACGAATGGCAAGGAAAAAAATCGACACGCTGCATGAAGCCCGAAGCGCGTTGGCGTCGCGCACGGCGACACCACGCTAGCGGACATGTCCGCAGCGATGTGTGGCGAACGACTCCGCCCCAATGCAGAACGGTTGTCGGAGACTTGCATGTCAGCCTGCAGGAAAGTCGACTCTGACCCCGGTTTTGGAGCCGGTCTTGCGGGCCGAGCCATCGCTGGTTCGGCCCGCCACTGTTGGCGTCAAAGGTCGCACGCATCACTGAGGCTTCGTGCACCGCGTGAGGCATTCGCGTGGATCGCGGAGGCCTTCTTATCTAAGAGACGGGCGCCCAGATTGTCGCGACCGCCTTGGCGTCTGTCGAAGGCTCCCTATTGGGCTGCACGAAAGTCGAACCTGACCCCAGTTTTGGGAAAGTCGACTCTGACCCCGGTTTTGGACCCCGGTTTTGGTCCGGCCGCGCAGTTACGAACCGATCCCCATATTGGATGGACTGGGGTGGAGATCGCGCACCGGACTCACGCTTTCCAGCAGCGAAGCCAGGTGCAGGATCGTGGACTCCGCCAGCCATGGCGATACGAGCTGCACGCCGATCGGCAGGCCATCGCGGCTCGTGCCGAATCGCATCGACAAACCGGGCAGGCCCGTGACGTTGAGGGGCGCGGTGGCATCCATCACGTGCAACGAAGAGACCGACTGGCCATTGATGACGAATTCCACAGCGTCGTGCGCATGCGCCGGCACCGGCGTGACGGGGCAGAGCAACGCGTCGTAGCGCTGAAAGTAGTCGGCGAAGCCGTCGCGGAGTTTGCCGGCCTTCTGCTCGGCATCGACGAAGTCTTCGATCGATGTGTCGGGCGTGTCGAAGACCGCCTGGACATGCTTGTAGACCTTGTCCTCGTGTCCCGCCGTGATGTCCCGGAAAGCAGGCTTGGACTCCATGGCTTGAAGCTTCCACAGCAATTCGAGCGCGTTGATCTCCTCGAGCACGGGGATACGCACCGGTTCGACGATGACGCCCGCGCTTTTCAGCGCTTCGGCGGCCGCCTGCACCGTCTTGGCGACGTCGCTGTCGACCAGGCCGAAACCCGGTTCCACGAGCCAGCCGACGCGAAGCCGTCGCCCCGGGGACGCGCCGACGCCGGCGTCCAATGTCGCCGGACTGGTGGAATAACCGTCGGCACCGTCCGGCCCTGCCAGCAGCGAATAGGCGAGCGCAATGTCGCGGACGCTGCGCGCCATCGGCCCCACATGCCAGAAGCGACGCGGAACGCGAGGCCAAATGCCCGTCATCGGGATCCGCCCGTGGGTCGCTTTGAAACCCACCACGCCCGTCAGCGCGGCTGGGCCGCGAATCGAAATGGCGAGGTCCGTCGCAAGACCGATCGGCGACATGCCCGCGGCAATGGCCGCCGATTCGCCGCCGCTCGATCCTCCGGGCGTGCGGTCTAGGTTCCAGGGATTGCGCGTTCGCCCCGTGAGGAGATTGTCGCTCTCGATCCAGTAGGAGAACTCGGGAAGATTGGTCTTGGCCAGCAGAATGGCGCCCGCCATCTTCATGCGCTTCATGCTGGTCGCATCGGTATCGGGCACGCGGCCCTTGAAGATGGGCGAGCCGAGCTGCGTCAGCACGCCGGCGGAGTCGATCGAGTCCTTCGCCGTGAAGGGGACGCCGTGCAGCGGTCCGAGCGTGTTGCCCGCAAGGACGGCGGTCTCGGCGGCCTTTGCGGCCTTCAGAGCGTTGTCGGCGATCGTGACGATCGCATTGATCTTCGGATTGGTCGCGTGGATGCGATCGAGGTGCGCTTGGACGACCTCTACGGGTGAAACCTCCTTGGTACGTATCAGTTCGGCGAGTCGGGTTGCATCTTGGTAGAAAAGATCGGTGCTCATGGGGTGTCTCTGGAGATGTGGGAGGGTCAACAAAGGCCGGGTGCTGTAGACTACCTAACGTTTGTTAGGTTAGAAGGATAGGCATCATACAACTCGCTGTCAACGACCTCGTGCGTTCCCGATTTGGACGAAGTTCGAGCGCTTGAGAGAATGGGCCATCGATGGCGACCGCGAGCGTTCTCGAGATCCGTGCGCGGACTGTGGGTCGAACTCCAGGCTGAAACGGTTGTGCACCCGATCGAAAGGTGTCGTGATAGATGCTCGGCGTGTATCGGCTGAGTCCCGTGCTGCCGCACGTGAATAAGGCCGACGAGACCCCATTTCCGGGGTGGCTCGTTTTCAGCAGAGGAAGATTCGTGGTCAGTCAGACAAACGCGAGTTCCAGGTACAAGATCCTCGAGGTTGCGACGCGGATCGCGCAGGCGCACGGCTACGGCGGCTTGAATCTCAGAGGGCTCGCGGAAGAAGTCGGCATCAAGGCTGCGAGCCTCTATCACCATTTCCCGAGCAAGGCCGATCTCGCATCCGCGGTCGCCAAGCGTTATTGGGAAGACGCGGCCGCCGCCCTGGAGGCGATGACCTCGAAGATCGCAGATCCCGCCGAACGGCTGCGCAGGTATCCGGGAACGTTTCGCAGGTCGCTGGAGAACGACAATCGCATGTGTCTATGCAGCTTCATGACCGCGGAGTACGACGATCTTCCCGAGGTGGTCAAGAAGGAGGTCGAAGCGTTTGCCGACGTCAACGTCGCGTGGCTCGCAAAGACGCTGGTGGCGGCAGGGCAGGCAAGCGCGAAGGATGCGAGAAAGCGAGCGCAGGCAATCTACGCGGCGGTTGTGGGCGCGCAGCTGGTCGCGCGTGGTCGTTCCGACATCAAGCTCTACGATGCCCTGATCAAGAACTACCAGGAAGCCGGCCTCTTCGCCCCCTGAAAACCGGGGTCAGAGTGCACTTTCTCGCGTGAGCGGCGCCTTGCGTGGCCTGCCGATCTTTGCCGGACCGGTGGGGCGCCCCAGTTGACTCTCGATCGCGTCCCGGAATCGCGGTGATCCGAATGCATGCTGACGCTGCAGATGCGTGCGTATCGCTTCGATTTCCTCGTCGTCGACCGATGCCATGACCAGCGACCGATAGGCGGCACGACGTTCGTCGATGTCGGCACCCAACGCCTGATAAGAGGGATGCGGCTGCACGAGCGGGTCGTGAATTCCAAGCGCATTGGCGTGGAAACTCGACCACGCATGATTGGCAGGATCTGCGACCATCGCGGCACGCACGGGGTTGAGCTCGATGTAGCGATAGCAGCTCAAGAGGTATGCGGCGCTGTCGACCAAACAGGCCTTGTAGCGCCCCTCCCACAACGTGCCGGTGCGGTCGTAGCGATCGTTGACGTAGCGGACGTAGCGTCGGCCGAGCGCCTGCATGACGCAAGCGACGCTGCCGGCTTGTGCCGGCGTCATCAGCAGGTGAACGTGGTTGGTCATCAGTACGTAGGCGTGAACGGCGCAACCTTCGTTCGACGCGATCTGTCGAAGATCGTGGCGGTAGCGTTCGTAGTCGCCGGCGGCGAAGAAGCAGGGTTGTCGATCGTTGCCCCGCTGCACGATGTGCTGAGCAACACCAGGGAGATCGAGGCGAGGTTTCCGAGCCATGACGACGTGCCGAGGACGAGGCGCCCAGCATGTCGAGAAGGCCGCAGCCCGTCTGTCGGAGACTTCCGCGTCGACGTGAAGGAAAGTGCACTCTGACCCCGGTTTTAAAACCGGGGTCAGAGTGCACTTTTCGGGGAGCTGGGTCTTGCGCGGCCTGCCGGAGGCACAGCATGCAGTCGCGGCGATACCGCCAGCCATCGCTCAGAGATAGTCGAACGAGCCTTTGAAGATGATGTCGGCGTAGTTCGCGAACACATAGGCTACGCCGGCGCGCGGAACGCCTGCGGCGGCTTCGCCTGGCGCGCCGATGCCGAGGCTTCCGTATTTCCAGGTCAGTGCGGTGCCGAAATGACCATCCGGTTGAGGGCGCGTCGAGGTGAGGCGCTGTCGCGGCGTGATATTGAGACCCGTCCCGTCGAACAGCCAGACCGTGCCGGCGCCGGGAACTTCGGCGACCGCGGCCGTCGGCGCCCCGATGGCAAATTCGAAGGCGAATGAGTCGATCGACGCTCCGAAACCGTCGCCCGGTGCGGCGTCGGGCGCCATGATCGTCTCGACCAGCGTGTAGCCGTCGCCGTCCACGGAGTGCCGATAGTGGTACACGCGGCCTGGCAAGGGGTCTGCGTTGTAGTCGAGCGGATACGGCGTGCCAATCAGGATGTCCCCGTTGGCCCATATCGACTGGCCATAGGTGACCATGACGCCTTCGCCCTGCGGAGGCTGCGGCAACGTACCCAGGCCCGCAAGGCCCAAAGCGTAGTAGACCGATGTCGTCATGGGATCGGCGGCCAACACGTTGGCGCCTTCGGAATAGACCGTTTCGCCGAATCGGCTGATGGGCAGCGAAATCGCCCCCAAGTAGTCCCAGTCGCCCGCTTCTTCGTTGAACCGCAATACGGAACCTGCCGAGGTACCGTTGTCGATGCGGCCGGGAAAGCCGACCACCAGCATTTGATTGCTGTAGGAAATCGATTGCGCGAAACCCGTGCCTTCGTAGCCGGCAGGGGGGCTGATCGTTCCGTATCGCGTCCATGCGTCGACGATTTGCCACGTCTCGACCACGCCCTGCGGCGCGGGGGCATCGGCCTGTGCCGAACCGCCCGGCGCCGCCACCGCGACGACCGAGGAGTAGCCGGTCAACGACGAGCCGTACGCGGCGTTTGCCAGTGTTTGCAGGGGTCGCAATTCCACCGGCGGGCTTTGAGGCGTGCGCATGTCGAACGCATAGGCCGCACCTACGCCGGCGACGTCGCCCAGGCTCATCGCCGGCGCGCCCACGACCATGGGGCCTTGCATGTCGAGCAGGCTGGCGCCGAAGCCGGAATCGCTCTCGGGCTGAGGCGGCTGCAATTCGGCGATCAAGAAGATTTGCGCACGCGCCTCGCACGCGAACACCATGGCCGCGCACGCAGCCGCCCCCATCAGACAACGCATCGAAGTCCCCGGTTTTTGCCCGATGCCTTCGGGCGCCCACGGCGACATCTTACGAAAAGGACGTTGCGAGTCCACTTTTTCGAAGCGATCGGCAGCCGAATTTTTCAAAGGCTGCCGATGCTCGCCGGCTCGGCGTCGCGTTCGTTCGGCACTCGCGGCGGCGCCCGTCGCCGCCACGATTCGAATGCGCCGACGTCAGCGACGCATCCGTTTCGTCTCGATCTCGTGGCGGCCGGCGATCAAACCGAAAAATCCATCCGCTTCAGATCTTCGAGCAACGTCGGCCCCGTCGGTGTCCAATCCAAGGCCTTGCGCGTCCATGCGCTCGACGCCGAAAGATCGAGGCTGACGAACGCGCCGAGCCACCCGAAGTGAGCCGCGGCTTCGCTGGCCGGTATCGACTTCGTGGGCAGGCCCAGCCCCTCGCCGATCGTTTCAGCGATGTCGCGCGCCGCGATGCCTTCCTCGTCGACGGCGTGATAGCGCGAGCCCGGCGTGCATCGTTCGATCGCCAATCGATAGAGGCGGGCCACGTCCAGCACGTGCGCGGCGGGCCAGCGGTTCCGCCCTTCGCCGACGTAGGCCGAGAATCCCTTCGCGCGGGCGACTTCGATCAGCGGACTGATCAGGCCTTGCCGCTTCGTGTCGTGCACTTGCGGCAGACGCACGACCGCGACGGCGATGCCCTGTGCGAGCAGCTCGTTGCCGGCGAGTTCCGACGCGATGCGCGGGTTCGGGTGGCCGGTGTCGAACACATCCTCGGTAGCGAGCTGGCCGTGGCCGCTGCTGCCCATGCCCGTGCCGGAGGTGATCAGCAGCGGACGATCGGAGCCGGCCAGCGCCGAACCCAGTGCCGCGATCGCTCGGCGATCTTTTTCGCAGTTCGCGACGAAGTGGGCAAAGTCGTGGTCGAAGGCGGTATGGATCACGGCGTCCGCCTCGGCCGCACCGCGACGCAGGCTGTTGGGATCTTCCAGTTCGCCGCGATGCACTTCGGCGCCCGCGGCGGCGAGGGCCTTGGCGCCGTCGTCCGAGCGCGTCATGCCCAGCACTCGATGTCCCGCCTGCAAGAGTTCCGGCACGATCCTCGAGCCTATGAAGCCGGTCGCGCCGGTGAGAAAAATACGCATGGGAACGATTCCGAAGGGGTGGAATCGCTACAATGGCGCGGCGCTACATACTGTAAAAGTAGTGAATTTATCCTGGTATAAGAGTCAACAGGATCGTCATGTCCACTTCCGGCGACAACGCACTCGGCACTTTCCTCAAGGGGCGCCGCACGCAACTCGATCCCGCCACCTTCGGCTTCAGTGGGGGCCGGCGGCGCACACCGGGGCTGCGCCGCGAGGAAGTCGCGCAGCGCGCCAACATCAGCCCGACCTGGTACACCTGGCTGGAGCAGGGACGCGGCGGTGCGCCTTCGGCGGATGTGCTCAATCGCATCGCCGCCGGGCTGATGCTGACCGACGCCGAACGCGAGCATCTGTTCATGCTGGGCCTCGGCCGCCCGCCCGAGGTCCGCTACAAATCCGCCGAAGGCGTGTCGCCGCGACTGCAGCGCGTGCTCGATGCGTTGGAAGTGAGTCCGGCGATCGTCAAGACGCCGCTGTGGGACGTCGTCGCCTGGAACCGTGCGGCGGCGGCCGTGCTCACCGACTACGGCAAGTTGCCTCTGCCGGAGCGGAATATCCTCCGGCTGATGTTCGCCAACTCCCGCGTGCGCGCCGCGCAGGAGGATTGGATGAGCGTCGCACGATTCGTGGTGGGCGCCTTTCGCGCGGATGTCGCCAGGGCGGGGGCAACGGCGCAGATCGGCGAGTTCGTCGCGGAACTGTCGAGGCTGAGCCCCGAGTTCGAAGCGCTGTGGCTGACCAACGACGTGCGCGCGTACGGCGAAGGTGTGAAGCGGTTGCATCACCCGACGTTGGGAAAGTTGGAGCTGGAGTATTCGGCGTTCACGGTCGACGGAAGGCCGGACCTCGGGATGATCGTCTACAACCCGGTGACCGAAGCGGACGCAGAGCGGATTCGCGCGTGCATCTGAAAAACCGGGGTCAGAGTACTCTTTCCGACAAACTGTACTCTGACCCCGGTTTTGGACCCCGGTTTTGAAGCTGACATTGCGTAGCGGATAGCCAGGAAACGAACATCTCCTGAAACATGGACTTCATCGAATGACAACCACGACTCGTAGAGCAATCGGATTCCCGGCAGGCACTGAAGTGCACGCGGCCTCTGGCCTGGTTCCTATCGAACAGCTGCGTGTCGGAGACGAAGTTTGGACACGGGGTACAGAAAACGCAGAGCGTCAACTCGGGCGAGTACTGGAAGTACACCGCGTAGACAATCAAGCAATCGACCCGTTCGGATTTGCGCCCGAGAGCGACCTCTCGGACGAATGCACATACTTCACCGGCGCATACCAGGAGTTCTGGGTGGCGAATCGAGGATGGACGATCCAGCACAACCTGGATCACGAAGAGCGCGTCGAGCTCATCGATGGCACGCTGGGCATCGCATGGGGAGGCGAACTTTTTGCGGCGTGGAATACGACCGCCTCGGGCATAGCATGGGTACCTCAGTATCGAGGGGCTGATACAGGAGAATTTTTGGATTTCTCCCGTCGGCCTTGGTACTACTTGTCGATGGAAGAGGGTGCAGCGGCCGGTATCGAGAAAGTGTGGGCGGAGCAATTCAGATGGCAGGTGCATGTGCTCCGCATCGAAGGCGGCGAGGCGCTTTACGTTTATCGCCAAGGTCTGCTTGCCAGGGCCGCATTCATTTGAAATGTCGATTCAATGAAGTGGAAACCGGGGTCAGAGTACTCTTTCGATAAACTGCACTCTGACCCCGGTTTTGGACCCCGGTTTGAGCGCCGAACAAATCGAGCGCTCCCCGCCTTTGCGTGCGACTGCGCCGATGCGAGCCGTTACCTCCGAGCGTCGCGCGAACGTTGCATCGCTGTCACACGCACGATCCACACCGGTCGCGTCGTCTCGACGCTCAGCCCCGATGCTTCAGAAAGAGGACATCGAATGCCGGGGCCCATGTGTTGCCTCCGTCCTTGGACACGAGCGCAGACTCGCGCACGCCCTTGCCTTGCGTCTTCCACGTGATGCGCTGGATGACGGACGTGCCGTTCATCAGATGGACCTCTCCTTCCAGAACCAGCACGCCGTCCTTGAAGTTGCCGACGAGTACCATGATCGCGCCGCGATTGGTGACCCAGGTCTGTTGCCACTGCCTGCGCACGGGGTCGTAGCTCAGAATGCTGTCGCCGACGAGTCCATCGGCCTGTTCGTAGAGCTCGTGGATGGCGCAACCGCCCGCGATGGCATCGACGTGCGCGCGTGCTTCGGACGGGCCATCCGGGGCATCGGCCTCGAAGGTGTCCCAGTCGCCGATCCAGAAGTCCAGCTGATGGTAATCCGGGGCGGCAGCGCAGTCGGGAGGCGTGGGCGTCCCGACGGTGGGAGCAGCCACGGCGGGAGCAGCCACCGACTGATTGAGAACGCCCCATAGCAGGGACGCGAGAATTCCTCTGAGCATGGCCGACTCCTGATCGATGAAGGCGCGAGGCAACTGTGCGCGATGCCATGGTGAACACGCTGCGGCAAGAATCGATGCTATCGCCGACGCTTTCGCCGGGCTCGCCGTTTTCGGCCATCATCACCTCGCGGAACAACCGATCGCGGCGGCAGGTGCCGCCCATTGCGGCTCGCCTACGTTCCGTCTCAGTGGTGTTTTCCGCCGTCCCAGAGGCTGCCGGCATACGGGCCATCAAAGCGATTGCTTCCACCCCCGGTCGGTGCCAGCATCCAGCCAGCGTCCGGTTTTCAACCGAGGGAATCTCCCATGATCGCGATCAAGAAAGCGGCGAGCCTGTCGTTCCTTCTGATGGTGTCTGCGCTGGTTGGGGTTGAAGCGTTGGCGGCCGATGCTGCGGGCGAAGTGAAGGCCCTGCACGCGGTCGATCAAACGTGGGTGAAGGCCTACAACGCGGGCGATGCGGATACTGCCGCCAGCCTCTACGACGAGAACGCGATCCTGATGCCGCCCGGCGCGCCATCCACGCACGGGCGCGCCGCGATACGTACGTTCCTCGCTGCGGACATGGCTTCGTCGGCGAAGGCGGGCGTCACGTTCAGTCTCGGCGCTAAGCCAGACGGCGGCGTCTCGGGCGAGATGGGCTGGGCGTCCGGTACGTATACGGTGACCGACAAGTCCGGCAAGGTCATCGATACCGGCAAATATCTTTCGGTTTCGAAGAAGGTCGGCGGAAAATGGCTGTACGAGCGCGATACTTACAATTCGGATGGGGCGCGTTGACGGGCGATTCGCGGTTCTATAATAGATAGGCACCAAGGCTCGCACGGCCTGTGGCACGTTCGGCGAACCTGGCTGCTCAACCTTGCCGTGGGGAGATCGACGTATGAATCGCATGCTCGTATTTGTGTTGCTCGCGCTGGCCTCGACCAGTATCTGCGCCATCACGCCGAAGACCGGCATCTGGTGGAACCCCAATGAAAGCGGGCGCGGCTACGTGCTCGAGGTCAACGGCTTGACGCTCGTCGCCTCCGTCTACGCGTACGACGAGAACGGCAATTCGCTCTGGTATCTCGCTTCCGGCACGTTGACGAACGACGGCGCCAATTTCCAGGCGCCGCTGTACAAGTACAGAGGCGGGCAGTGCCTGACCTGCGACTACACGCCGGCCGTCCCCGACGGCGACGCCGAAACGATCGCCATCGCGTTTTCGTCCAACACAGCGGCCGTCGTCACGCTGCCCGGCGGCCGACAGGTGAACATCCGGCCGTTCTTCGCGCCGTCGCAGGATGGGGCGCTGGGCGGTTTGCCGATTTCATTCGGCGACATCGACATGCTGAGCTTCGACACCGAAGCGCAGGCGACGTCGTGCGAGGTCAAGTTGACGTACCGGAATTCGGGTAGCGCGCCGATCACGTTGTCCCTCTATTTCGACGTTCTAGACGCACAGGGCGTTTCCGTCCAGCAGATTTCCTTCTCCAGGTCCGCGCTGGCGCCGGGCGCGACTGCGCAAGACTCGGAGCATGTCAACGCGATCACGGGAGCGCCTTCAACTTGCGAGGGGTTCACGCTGCGATTCAACTCGAACGCAAGTCACCTTCAGTAAACCGAAACGCGGGGGCCGCACCGCAGCGGCCCCTTTTTTTTCCGGCCTCAGCCGCGCACCGCTGCCTCGATCTTCGCGATATCGATCTTGCGCATCTTCATCATCGCTTCGAACGCGCGCTTGGCGGCGGCGCGATCGGTTCCGGTGACGGCGTCGGTCAGGACGCGCGGCGAGATCTGCCACGACAGTCCCCATTTGTCCTTGCACCAGCCGCAGGCACTCTCCTGGCCGCCGTTGCCGACGATCGCGTTCCACAAGCGGTCCGTTTCGGCCTGGTCGTCGGTCGCGATCTGGAACGAGAACGCTTCGGTGTGCTTGAACGCCGAGCCGCCATTGAGTCCGAGGCAGGGAATGCCGAGCACCGTGAATTCGACCGTCAGCACATCGCCCTCGGCGCCCGAAGGAAAATCGCCGGGTGCGCGGTGGATGGCGCCGACGGCGCTGTCCGGAAACGTCTTGGCGTAGAACGTTGCGGCCTCGAGGGCAGTGCCGTCGTACCAGAGGCAGATCGTGTTCTTGCTGAGCATCGCCATTCTCCCCAGTCGCTGCGATTCGAAGTAGGGCAGGGTACGTGTTGAGGGCAGGTGTCTCAAGGATCGAAATCTGAACGCGGTGAGGGCCGATTCGAGCCGGATTCATCCGCCGGCATGTCGCGCCACATACGAGACTCGCGCAAAGCAAATCCGCCGCCGTTTCCTCAAGCCTTCGCCGAAATCGCGCTCAGCTCCTCGAGGTCGAGATCCCTTTCCAGTTCGTGCAGGGTTTCATCGTCGATGTCGCCGGCGCGATGGAGCCGGATGAGTTCGCTGCGCCCGGCCGCGATCGCTTCGAGGACGACGTCGAAGTGCGCGTGCAGCATCGGCGAATAGTGTTCGGGGCGCTCGGCGTAGTCGACGATCATCGAGGCCTTGCGCCGGTAGCGGTCGAGCAGCTTGGGATGGATGAGCTGGCCGTCTTCGTCGTAGGCGCAGCGTTCGACCGTCACCAGTTGCGCCTGCGCCATCGCCGCTTCCGCCTGGCTCATATTGATCCGGGGCTTGTCGGCGGGCGGATCGACGAGCTTGGCCCAGCGGATCACGCGTTCCAGCGTCGTCGCCTGGAGGAGCACGGTCCCCAGGATCACCACGAATGCCGCGACCAGGATGAAGTCTCTGCCGGGAAAACCTTCCGGCACGCTCAGCGCAAGAGCCAGCGTCACCACGCCGCGCACGCCGGTCCAGCCGAGGATGGCCGTGCAGCGTGCGCCCAGCGGCGTATGCCGCGTCATGCCGAGCCGCGCGCACAGGGCGATCGCGAGGTCGGAACCGAACATCCACGCGAAACGCGCGACGACGAGCGCGAGCAGGATGACCAGGCTCGGCACACCCGTCGCCGCGATCACCGCGCCGAAGCCGCCGGAGCGCTCGATCACGCCGCGAAGGGAGAGGCCGATCAGCATGAAAAGGGCCGCTTCGATCAGGAAGATCATGACCGTCCAGAACGAAGTGCCGCGCATGCGCGTCGACGCCAGCAAGACCGTGTGCGCGTGCCAGCTCGCGATGAGGCCGGTGGTGACCGTGGCGATGACGCCCGACACCTGGACCGACTCGGCGAGCAGATAGGAAATCCAGCCGAGCAGCGAGGTGGCCGCGATCACCAGATATTCGTCGCCGAGACGGCGCACGAGCTTGAGCCAGACCACGCCGACGACGATGCCGACCACCGCGCCGCCGATCGACAGCAGCAGGAAGCGGCCGACCGCATCGGTCGCGCTGAAACTCCCGGTGACGCCGGCTGCGATGGCGAAGCGGAACAGCACCAGTCCGGTCGCATCGTTGAGCAGGCTTTCGCCCTCGAGAAGAATCCTCAGCCGCCGCGGCAGCTTCACTCGTTGCAGCACCGCGCGCGCGGACACCGCGTCGGGCGGCGCGACGATCGCGCCGAGCGCGGCGCACGCCGCCCACGGCCATGACGGAAACAGCACGCGCGCGACCACCGCGACGACGATCGTCGTGAACAGCACCGCGCCGATCGCCAGCGAAGCGATGCCGACCTTGTGGCGCCGCAGCTGGCCGAGCGCAATCACCCACGCGCTGTCCATCAGGAGCGGCGGCAGGAACAGCACGATCACCAGCGCAGGATCGATCGTGATCGTCGGCACGCCGGGCAGGAACGCGAGCAGCGCACCGCCCGTGATCAGCGCGACCGGCGGTGGCAAGCCGACGCGGTGCGCAAGATAGTGCAACACGATGATCGCAAGAAACATCGCGATCGCCAGTTCGAACACGTGGACAAGATCCATTCCGGCACTCCCCAAACCGGGGTCAGAGTACAGTTTTCCAAAACCGGGGTCAGAGTACATTTTCGGCATGCGGCCGGAAACTTCGGAGGTGTCGAAGTCGTGACGGCGCCTTCCCGCGGCAGCGGCAGAGCCATGATGTTCCTTAAATTGAGCAGCGCCGCGTTTGTCGGAAAACTGCACTCTGACCCCGGTTTTTGGACCCCGGTTTTTGGAGCGGGTGTCTGCACCACGGCAGACGCGTGCGGGCGCACGTTGGAAGCCCGCCGGAAGCAGATCGTAAGGCGCTTGGAATGGACGCGGCGCTCGTGCCGCAATAAACGTGTGCTGCGCCTTCCACCGTCTTCGCGCGGCAGCGGCGTGCCGATCCGTCTTCCTCGGGCAGCGATGTGGCCGCAGGCAGCATTCGTGGGCCGTGGGGATTGCTCGTGCGTGCGTCGTGTTTCGCGCCGGACTGCCGCTGGAGCGCGTCCGGAATCCGGGCAAGTATCGACCAGGGGGAGTATTTCGAATGAAGCGTGGATTGATATCCGCCGTGCGCATCGCCGCGGCGTGCGGTCTATTCGCCGGCAGTGGCCTCGCCATGGCGCAGAGCAACGGCATCGTCTTGTCGGGACCACTGAATCACGGCGTGGCCGACAACGAGTTCGGCACCTCGATGAACATCGTGACCAGCCAGTTCGACGACAGCGGCCCGCTCGGCGACGGCTGGGACTTCAACTTCTGGGACAACGGCATCGGTTTCTCGTTCTTTGCCGCGGGCCTGAATCCCGGCTCGCTCGTCGTCGACGCCGACGGCAACGTCGCGGCCCTGCATCCGGGCGACACGATCGGGCCTGCGTCGACGTTCGCCAAGACCACCAATCCGCTGACCGCGGCGGAGTGGCTCTCCGGCACCGATGCCTATGCGGGCATGATGTTCCACTGCGACGGCCGCTTGGCCAATCCGGTCGCCGGCGGCCTGTGCTACGGCTATCTGCACGTGACGACGACGGGGCCGACCGGTTTTCCGGGGACGGTCGACGACACGGGCTTCGACGGCGACGGCAACGCGATCGCGATCCCGTCGGCCGACGGCACCAACGGCATCATTCACGTCGATGTGAACCATCTGGTGCACGACAATTTCTTCGGCTCGTCGCTCAACGTCGTCACCGGCGCGGTCGACGACAACGGTTCGATCAGCGGCAACTACGACGTCAATATCTCCGATACGGGCCAGGACATGCAGGTCTGGCCGCTCAACGCGTACAGCGCGGCGATCGTCGTGAACGCCAACGGCCTGGCGGCCGCGTTGCACGACGGCGATACGGTTGGACCCGACTCGACATTCCAGGATTTCCCGTCGGGAACGGTCGCCGAATGGACGAATGGCACCGACGCGGCGCTCGGCGTGCGGTTTCACTGCGACGGACGCCTGCCCAATCCCGTGGCGAGCGGCATCTGCTACGGCTACGTGCAGTTGCGCACGACCGGCACCCTCGCGTTCCCCGTGACGATCGTCGACACGCGATTCGACGGCGACGGCAATGCCATCGCCGTCTCCGGTCTCGGTTTGCTGGCGCCGCCGGTCGCGACGATCACCCCGGCCGCACTGGCCGTCTCGCTGATCGCGGGTGAAAACGAAACAGCCTCGGCGACGCTGACGATCGCCAATGCCGAAGGCGGCCAATCGCTGGCCTATACGATCGCGACGGGTTCGGATTGTTCGGGCACGGCATTGCCATGGCTCGCGGCGTCACCGGCCAGCGGCTCGGTCGGCGGCAACGGCGTCGATGCGCAGATCACGGTGACGGCCAGCCCGACGCCCGGCAGCTTGCCGCCCGGCACCTATCCGGCGGCGGTCTGCATCAGTACCAACGATCCGGACCAGGCGCTGGTGCAGATTCCTTTGACGTTGACCGTGACGGCGCCGACCACGACGTCGTCATGCGCCGACGGCATCGGAGACGACGTCTTCTGCGACGGTTTCGACGGCGCGTCGACCGTCGTAGCCGTACCCGGTGCCTATACCGATCGCTCAGCGTTCGTCGGCGGTGTAGCGGCCGGCTACTACGAGAACACGTTCGATGATCTCGGCAGCAGCGTCGTACCGGAACCGCCGCGCGACTACAGCGATTCCGCCTCCGGCATCGCCTACACGATCAGCTCGTACCCGAACCTCGACAACCTCTGGTTCTATCCGGGCTTCATGTCGGTGGGCAATTCGATCGACCATCTCGTCGTCACGTTCACCGGCGTGCCGGTGACGGCGGTCGGCGGCGATTTCTTCGCCGATTCCGGCGGCGACGGCGGCGTGATACCGAACCAGGCGATCACGATCACGCTGACCCTTGCCGACGGCACCTCGCAAACGTTCAGCACGATCTCGGCCGGGCAGGACGATTTCCGCGGCTTCACCTCGTCGCAGCCGATCGTGAGCCTTTCGATCGATGCGCCGATTCCCGACGATCAGATCGATTTCAACTGGTCGGCGATGGACGATTTGATCGTAGGAACGGCGAACTGACCGATGACATGAAAAGAGGGGAGGCGCCGACGACGCCTCCCCTCGGCCGTGCAGCGGCCGTCGACGTTCAGCCTGGCGGCAATTCGAGGCCGTCGGCGAAGATGCTGTCGCGCACCAGCCGCAGCATCGAGTGGTCCGAGTCGGGAATCGGGAAGTTGAAATCCCACAAGCGGAATCCCGCGGCGAGCACGCGATCCTGCGCATCGACCAACATCGACGTCGGCCGTCCGCCCGGCGTCACGTGCGACGGGAATTCGATCGACGTCGTGGCGGTCGGGCCGTTGCCCGACGCGTCGAACTGCGCGAACGACTGCAGCCCGTCCGACGTGTAGTCGTTCGGCAGCAGGCCGCTCGATGCCATGCCGACGACGATGTCGCCGCTCGCTCGCACGACGAAGTCCATGACTTCGGTGTTCACGCCGACGTTGATGCTGGACGTGCCGTCGATGCCGAAGCCCGGCGTCGGCGTTCCATCGGGCTGGAGCGAGGCCAGGAAGACGTTGGTGAGCGTGTTGAAGAACTCGTCGTCGTGGTTGGCATTGCCGGCGAGGAGGATGCGGCCGTCGCTCTGTACCTGGATCGCGCGCACCGAGACGTCGTCGTAGTGCACGCCGGTGTCGTACGAGAAGTACACGTAGCCGCCGGAACCGAAGGCCGGGTCGAGGGCGCCGGTCGCCGGGTCGATCGACAGGACGTAGGCCTCGCTGCCGAGTTCGCCGCTGCCTTGCGCCTGACCGCCGACCAGCACGTTGCCGTTGGCGGCGAATGCGGCCGCATACGCGAAGTCGAGACCGTCGACGTGCAAGTTGGGATCGAGGATTTCGGTGCCGGGGAAGGGGCCGCTGCCGTCGCCGAAGTTCGCATCGAGCGCGCCGGTCGCGGCATCGAGCTTGGCCAGCGCCATCGCGCTCGAATGCCCGCTGCTGCCGCCCGGATCGGTGTCGCCGATCGCATACAGCGCGCCGTCGCGATAGAGGATGCGATCGGCCTCGCTGCTGAAGTCGGGTTCGTTGATCGCAATCGTGACGAGGCCGCCGTCGCCGAAGCCTTCGCAGAGCGTGCCGTCGAGTTCGACGCAGGCGACGCTGAAGATGCCGTGCGAGGCATCGACGGCGTGGATGCCGGCGATGTAGAACCGCCCGTTGGCGAGAACGGCGTCGCGAATCAGGTTCACGCCGACCGGCACGACGATCTTTCCATCGACGCCGTAGGTCGTGTCGATGACCCCGTTGGCGTCGAGCTTGGACACGGCGAGGCGATCGGCATCTGCGTTGGTCCGATGGAAACCGACCAGCCAGAAGCCGCCGTCGTCCGCGGCGATCACGCGCACGGATTCGTCCCAGGTGCCGCCGTCGTCGTTGTAGTTGACGACGGTGTAGCCGGCATCGCCGAAACTCGCGTCGACCGTCAGATCGCTGCCGATCGAAACGCCGACGACACTGCTCGGCACGGGGGGCGCGGCGGCGAATGCCGGCGCCTGAGCGAAGAGTGCGGCGAGCAATCCCGTCGCCAGTGGAATTCTACGCAGGGTGGATTTTGCAAAGCGGTGACCGCGCATGGATGACCTCTGCTCAAGTGGGTGCGAACGGCTGTCGAAGCCCCAGGAACCGTCGACGCCGCCTTTTTTCTTCGCCGCGTCGCGCGCGAAGGTGCCCAAGGCGAAAGGAGCGCTGTCGATCTCGATCGAATATAGATGTGGGAAAGAAAACCGGTCAACGCGAAAACTGGGCTAGTTTCAGCCATGGCGGAAATCCGTCACTGATGCGCTATTCCTTCTTCTGTGCGGCGGGAAAGCGACATCGGACGTTCTGCGATCGTGCGTGAACCCGCTGTTCCTTCCCCTGCGAAGCGGGGGAAGGTGCCGAAGGCGGAAGGGGGCGCTCTTGCTCGCGTCGTAACACCCCCTTCACCGCTTCGCGGAGCTTCCCCCGCACGCGGGGGAAGCGACGGCAGAGGCGTTTGCGATCGTGCGCGCGCACGCGGTCCCTTCCCCTGCGCAGCGGGGGAAGGTGCCGAAGGCGGAAGGGGGTGCTCTTGGTCTTTTGTCGTATACGGAGTTGGAAACAGCGATCAGCGTTCCTTGCGCGAGGCGCTCGCGGAAACACTGCGCAACGCCGCCTGCCACCCCGCCTGAAAGCGCGTGCGCGCTCCGAGGTGCTTGAGCAATTCCAGCACCCGCCGCTCCAGCGTGCGCGCCGAGATGCCGAGCTCCTGCGCGATCGACTTGTCGTTCATGCCTGCCGCGAGCAGCGAAGCCAGCCGGTCGGCATCGACCGAGCGGCGAATCTTCTCCGGAAGTCGCAACGACACCGCCGCCGTTCCGAACGGCGTCCCACGCTCCCACAGGATCTCGAACAGCTCGCACAGCGTGTCGAGCAGCAGCGAGGGACGCAGCACGAGCGCGATGTCGCGCGCCTGTTCCAGGGTCAGTGGAATCAGCGCCGTTCGACGGTCGGCGATGACCAGCTTCATCGGCAGGCTCGGCAGGATGCGCGTGTTCTCGCCGTCCTCGACTTCCTTGCGCAGCGCCTCGGCCTTGCCGGGCGAATCGAGCACCGATGCATCGACGATGTTGCGCAGGACCACGCCTCGCGCCAGTGCCTCTTTCTGCACATTGAAATAGTGGTACGTGGGGTTGATCACGTAAGGCGGCCGTTCGAGGCAAAGAATCTCCTCGCGCGCGGAGCGATGCATGTGCTGGAACATGTGCGATATCGCTTCGCGGCCGGTGATGATCTCGATCGGCTGCTCTTCGAACGAAGTCCGCCGCACTTTCGACTGCCAGCGTCCGGCAATGGCGCGCGCGCGCTGCAGTTCGTCCTGCTTGCGCGTCGTCAACAGGTCCAAGGCGACCTCGGGCGGCGTCGGAAGATAGCGTGGCGTTCGTTCGGGCAGGCAGTTCGCCATGCCCTTGGCTTCCAGCGACCGCAACACATGCACCGCCCGCCGCGTCGATCGACCCGTTTCCCGTGCCACGTCGGCCGCGGTGCTGCCCGGATTGGCCAAGAGGAATTCGTAGGCCTTTTGTTCTTCCAGCGCAACGCCGAGGGCGAGCAGGGGAGAGTCGTCGTTCATGGGCTTGGAGGTCCGCTGCGAACAAGAGATCGGCTACGGAGAAGCCTATCCCATGGCGCAGCCCGAAGCGGAAGCACGCTGCGGATTCCGGGGCAACGCAACCGTGTCGCGACGGCGTGCGAACCGCCGTCGAAAGCGGATGGCGGGGGCCGTCCGCTTTCCTTGCGGTCGGGCCTATCGACCTGCGGCGGGAATCATCCCGAGGGTGCCCATCCACGCCTCCGCCAGCGCGGGCCAATGCGTGATCGGATCCGATGTCGGCCTCAGGCCGAACGCATGGCCGCCATGCGCATACAGATGCATCTCCGCCGGTACGTCGGCGTTCTTCAGCGCGGTGTAGTAGACGAGCGCCTGATTGACGCCATCGGTGTAGTCGTCTTCCGCCTGCAGCAGGAACGTGGGCGGCGTCTCATGCGTGACCGGGACATTGCGATTGAGCCGGACATCGTCGGTCGTCAGATGCCCCGGATAGATCGCCAAGGCAAAATCCGGACGGCTGCTTTCCTTGTCGGCGGCGTCGACCGGCGCATACAGGCGGCGCTTGTAGAGCGTACTGATTTCAGCGACCAAGTAGCCGCCTGCGGAGGTTCCGAGCACGCCGACCTTGTGCGGATCGATGTTCCATTGCGCGGCATTGAAGCGCACCAGCCTCAACGCTCGCTGCGCGTCCTCCAACGCCTGCACCGACACTTCGAGATTGTGCGGCCGGCAATCGCATTGCCACCGATAGGGTTCGCTCGGTACGCGATACTTCAGCAGCACGCATGTAACGCCGCGCGAGGTCAGCCAGTCGCAGAACTCGGTGCCTTCGAGGTCCATCGCCAGGATCTGGAAGCCGCCGCCCGGAAACACGACCACGGCGGCACCGGTGTTGCTTCCCTGCGGCGCGTAGACCGTCATCGTCGGCTGCGACACGTTGCTGATGGCAATCACGGTCTTGCCGCCGATCAGCGACGTGCCTTCCTTGACGTATTCGGGGCCCGGCATCGGCCGGGCATCGGGCACAGTTCCGGGCCACAGCGGTATTTGCGTATGTCCGGCGGTGGGTTGCCACACCATGGGGTCGGCATGCACGCTCGCGCAGACGATGAGCAGGCTCAGGGCAACGGTCCACGACTTCATCAAGCTCCTCCGTTTCGGCACTCGGCCATTGATGGGCGATCGAGGCCGGCAGTGCGAGCCCCTCTCGCCCATCGTGCATGCCGCATCGGGCCGGCCGCAGCCATTGCGATGGATTTCTTCGGGCACGTTCGGAGCAGCCGAGCACTTTCCGAGCTTGGCCCGAGCCCGGCGCTGCTCATCGCCTTCGACCCTTCAGATCGGAACGCGGCCCGTGATCGCATTGGCACGCGCGCTGCACGTGATGCGGCCGCTCGCGTCCGCCGGCAAGCGTTCGAGCATCCTGCTTTTCAGCATCGCGAGATCGCCGGGCGTCATGGCCTGCAGCTGTCGAGCCATGCTCGGACCGCCGAGGATGGTCGACCAGTAGTCGTCGAAATCCGCGAAGGTCCGTTGCACCGTGATCTGGCGGGTCTCCACGCCGGCCAGACCCGCGTCGATCCACAAGCTTCGCATCGCATCGATCCGGGAAGCATCGGGACTCGGCGCCATCGCAGGCGATACGCCGATCTCGCGCATCTCGGCCTGCAACGCCGCGTACGGAAAACCACCGCCCGGCATGTCCCACGCATACGCCGCGACCGTTCCGCCCGGGCACACCGTCCGTACCATTTCGGCCACGCCGGTGGCCGGCTCGGGCACGAAGAAGATCACCAACGGCATGATCGCGATATCGAACGCATCGTCGGGGAAGGGCAGCGCCATCGCGTCGCCCACATGGAAGCGTGCCTGATGCGTAGACGCTCGCGCGCGTGCATACGCGAGCTGCGCTTCGGAAGGATCGATGCCGTCGACCGCGGACGGGGCATGCCGCTCGACGATCATCTCGGTGAATGCGCCGTTGCCGCATCCGACGTCCAGCCAGCGCAGGCCGTCCCGCGGAGCCAGCCACGCCAGGAACTGCTCGCCGACGAGCCGGCTCCACGCGCCCATGTAGCGTTCGTAGGCGGCGCCGTCGTCGAATCGGATGGTTTCGGTCATCGTCGGTCAGCCAGGGCGGGGAAGGGAACGGAACGGCAAGGGTGGCGAACGGCCCTCCGGATGGGGAGCCGTGCGGCACGCGATGGAGCGGATCATACCGGCGGAGAGCGCGCGGCTTTCGCGGAAGGAAGAGGAGCGATCGTTTCGAAGCGCTGGACCGCGTTTTTATTTTTCCACTATCATCGCCACGCACCGCACGTCGTGCAGTCGCCGTAAGCGTTCACGTCAACCAACGCGCCACCGTATCCGGGTTTGCCGGACTCGTCGTGCCGCTCCGATCGGGGCACGAGGCGCTGTCGATTGACCGGAATTCCAAGGAGCTCCATGAACGCTTCCACTTCCACGCCGGCCAGGCCGGTCGCATTCGCCGCGTTGCGGCATCCGGGTTTTCGCTCGTACTTCCTGCTGTCGGCGCTGGCGATGATGGCCGACAACATCGAGCATGTGATCAGTTACTGGGTGATGTTCGGCAAGTTCCATTCGCCGGCGCTCGGCGGCTTCGCCGTCGTTTCGCACTGGCTGCCGTTCCTGCTGTTCTCGGTGTATTCCGGCGCGCTCGCCGACCGCATCGATCCGCGCCGCATGATTCAGCTCGGCATGACGCTGTTCATGGGCGTGTCGATCACCTGGGGCGTGCTCTTCATCACCGGCACGCTGCAGATCTGGCACGCCGCGGTGCTGCTGATCATCCACGGCATGGCCGGCGTGCTGTGGGGGCCGCCGTCGCAGCTGCTGCTGCACGACATCGTCGGACGCGAGCACCTGCAGAGCGCGGTGCGTCTCAACGCGACGGCGCGGCAGCTCGGCATGCTGGCCGGTCCCGGCGTCGGCGGCGGGCTGCTGCTGTGGCTCGGCCCGAACCTCGGCATCCTCGTCAACGCGTCGCTGTACCTGCCTTTCATCCTGTGGCTGGCGTTTGCGCCGTATGGCCCGAAGTTCCGCGCCGCCGGCACGGCGGTGGCGACGCGCGCGGTGCGTACGCTCGGCGATATCGGGATGGCGCTGCGCGAGATCGCGCATCATCGCGTGATCCTGGCGATGACCTTGCTCGCAGGCGCTGCATCGTTGTTCATCGGCAATGCCTATCAGGCGCAGATGCCGGGATTCGCGCACGATCTGGGGCAGGGCAAGGCCGACTTTTTCTACAGCATGCTGCTCGCGGCCGATGCCGCCGGCGCGTTGACGGCCGGTATCGTTCTGGAAAGCCGCAACCTGCTGCAGCCGCATCCGCGCACTGCCTGCCTGCTGGCGATGGTCTGGTGCATCGCGCTCGGTTCGTTCGCGTTGACGAAGGGCTATCCGCTGGCCTTGCTGCTGTTGTTCACCGCCGGCTTCTTCGAGCTTTCGTTCAACGCGATGGCGCAGACGCTGGTGCAGCTCGATGCCCCGGTCGAGATGCGTGGCCGCGCGATCGGCGTGTTCAACATGTTCGCGGCCGGCATGCGCACGTTCAGCGGCATCACGGTCGGCCTGGTCGGCGCCAGCATCGGCATCCACTGGTCGCTCGCGTTGAGTGCGGCGGCGCTGTTCATCGTGATCGGCACGCTGTTGCGCGTGGGGTTGCGCGTGCCGCGCAGCGCCTGATCGTGCGCCCGGCATCGACGCGATCGATGCCGGACGGCGTCCATCTGCGGGCCGCGTTCGCGCGGTTCCGCTTCCTTGCTACGGGACGCGATTGAAATAGTTCGTGCGCAGCACCGGAAGACCGTCGTGCCCGAAGTAGACGGCCGTCTCGATCATGCTCTTGCCGTTCGCGTCCGCGGTGTAGATGCGCGTCGAGGCCGGAACACCGCCCTTGCCGAGCGCCAGCACCAGGACGTTCGGCGCGGGCGACTTGGCGGCACCGGTGTCGGCCTCGATCGTTCCATGCACGGGCGTGGCGGAGCCGTCGAGCGCATAGGTGCCCGTGGCGTCGGTCTTCGATCCGTCAGGGCCGACGATCTCCACGCGCATCGTCCATTTGCGATCGCCGGCGTCGCCGAACGCGATCGTGACGTCCTTCGGCCGCGCTTCGGGCGGGACCGGCAGGCGCGAGACGTCGACGGACCAACGGCCGAATAGCGGAGAAGACGCGGCCGTCTTGGCGCTCGACGATTCGGCGAGCGTCGGCGTGCTCAGTATCGCGCCAGCGGCAAGAAGGGTTGCGAGGAACGTTCTCATATCGACCTCCTCAGGCGTGGATGGACAGGAGTGGGCGATCTCATCGCGGTGCGCGGCATTCCCGCCGGCTCACTCACGCTGTCGCTTCAATCGCGATGACGTGCAATGTTGATGACATTGCCGTCCGGCGCGCGCACGAAGAAGCGGCGCACGCCCCAGGGCTCGGTTGTCAGCGGATAAACGATCTCGTAGCCGAGTTTCTGCGCTTCTTCGTAGGCGCCTTCGATGTCTTCCGTATGGACGGTGGCGACGGAGTCTTCGGGAGCGCTCGAATCGCGCGTCACGAGCTGCACGTTCGCGCCGGTGTCGGGCGAGGTGTAGCGCGCCACCCATCCCATGTTGAACTCCTCGATGGCGAGCCCGAGAAAGTCGGTATAGAAGCGCTTCGTCGACTCGATGTCGGCGACGCGAAGGTTGGGCATGATGCGTTTGGCGCGCATGCGATCCTCCTGTCTGCAACGAGGCCATGATACTCAGCGCAGGTCAGGCCTGCTTCATCCCATACGAGACGACCGGGATCCGGCCTGGACTCTGCCATGGGATGGTCAATCTGAAATCGGGCAACTCCAGGCTTGGATATCGAGGCGGCGTCGCCTTCCTCATTTCCTTTGTGTCCCAAGCGAGCCCTCTGACTGACCCAGCCTCTCACGTTGCGCGTACCGCCCGCATTGGATCAAGTCGTGCCGCACGGCGCGATGGAATCCAACAGGCCACCGCCGCGACCGCGCAGAGCAAGGTCGCTATCGCGAGATAAATTGAAGGTTCGCTCGCACTCACCTCGAACAGCAGCGCACTCATCAGGCGCGTCAACGCCAATGCCGCCGCCAGTCCGAGCCCGATACCGAGTAGTGCGAGCTTCATGCCCTGGCCGATGATCATTTTTTGCACCGTCCTCGCGCGCGCGCCGAGCGCCATGCGGATGCCTATCTCGTCGGAGCGCTGCGCGACCGAATAGGCCATGACGCTGTATACGCCGAGACTGGCGAGGATCACGGCAAGGCTCGCGAACACGACCAGCAGAATCATCGTGAGCCGGCGGTCCGCCATCGACTGCTCGACGAACGCGTTCATCGTTCCGGCGCCAATCAAAGGGATGCCAGCGTCAACGTCGCGCAGCGCGGCGCGCACGCTGCCCGCAAGCGTTGCCGGGTCGAGATCGGTGCGAATGAGAATGCCGGTAAAATTCTCTGGTCGCTGCAGCACGGGGAAGTACATCTCGGGCACGGGCGGTGCCGTCAGGCTGGTGGTGTGCACATCGGCCACGACCCCGATGACCTGTGCACTCTTTTTCAACATCCCGGTGACCAGTGTTTGGCCGATCGGGTCTTGTCCCGGAAAGAGTTGACGGGCCATCGCTTCGTTGATGATCGCAACGGCGGGACTGTTCGGCGTATCGCGCTCAGAGAAATCGCGTCCCGCCTTGATCGCAATGTCGAGCACGCCGAATTGGTTCGGACTGATCAGATGGCGAATCGCCAGTGGCTGTTCGGCCAACGGCGGTATCGGGCGCCCAGCATCGGCGTAAGGAGCTCCGTTGTCGTTTCCGCTGAGCGGTGGGTCGTCGCTCAGCGCAACGGATTTGGCACCTGGGATTTCCTTCAGGCGATTGTACAAGCGCGAGTAGAAGTTCGCGGTGACCTCGGTGCGCGGGGGGTACTGCGTCGGCGGAATGACCACGAAGGCGGTGAAGATTCCGTCGGCGCGAAACCCAGGCGATACATCGTGGATGCGTACGAAACTGGAGATCAGGAGGCTGGTCGCGATGAGCAATACGAACGACACGGCGATCTCGGTGACGAGGATGCCGCTGCGAAATTTCGTACGGCTGCGGCTACCTGCCGAATCGCGACTCGAGTCCTTCAGCGCATCGTTGACTCCGCGCATCGACGCCTGCAAGGCGGGGATCGTCCCGAGCGCCAGGCCAGTGAAGATCGACAAGCCCAACGTGAAGACCAAAACGGTAGGGTCGAGCGAAATACCCTCGGCGCGTGGAATGACATTGCCGCCGAGCTTCGTCAGGAATCGCAGGCTGATGCCCGCGAAGACCAGCCCGAGCGAGCCGCCCGCCAGCGAGAGCAAGACACTCTCGGTCAGGAACTGACTGACGATGTGGCCGCGTCGCGCGCCGAGCGCGAACCGGATGCCGGTTTCCTTGCGTCGTCGCGCGAAACGTGCAAGCACAAGATTGGCCACGTTCGCACACGCGATCAGCAGAACGGCGGCGACTGCCGCGAACAGCATGGCGTAGGTTTGACGCTGTTTGCCGACGAGGGTTTCCTGCAGGAAATCGACAGCGATACGCGTTTTCGCGTCCGCTTGGCTGGAATGAGCCAGCACGTGGGCGCTGCCGACGACAGTCATCTCGGCGCGTGCCTGCTCGATGCTGATGCCGGGCTTGAGCCGCGCCAGCACAGTGTAGAACAGGCCACCATTGTCGATCTGCTCGCGAGTCAGAAACGACACGTCGTGCGGCCGGTTCGTGAACAGCGCGAATGGCTTGAGCGGGAAGCCGGACAGGCTCTTCGGCATCACGCCGATGATCGTGTAGGACTTGCCATCCAGCGTGATCGACTGTCCGATTGCATCTGCGCGCCCCGCAAAATGGAGCTGCCAGTAGCCGTCGCTGAGCAGGACTACCGGCGGCGCTCCATCGCGGTCGTCGTCTGCAACGAATCCGCGTCCACTGGCTGGCTGAACACCGAGCAGCGGGAAATAGTCGTGCGAGACGATCAATCCGAGCACCTGCTCGGGATCGCCGCTGCCGGTGACATTGAACGCACCTGGAATCGACGTGGCGACGGCGCTGAAGACCTGTTGCCGCTCGCGCACCGTAAGCATCATCGGATACGACATCTGGTTGCCGCCTGCGCCCTGTTCGGCGTTCGCAGTCAGCTGCACGATCTGCTGCGGCTGCTCGTAGGGCAGCGAGCGCAGGAATATCGCATTGAAGATACTGAAGATCGCGCTGTTCGCGCCGATGCCGAGCGCCAAGGCAAGAACCGCCACCAGAGTAAACGACGGAGTTTTCAACAAGGATCGGAGAGCCAGTCTGACCGTGTTCATCGTCGAGTCCCTTTTCGCACGCAAGGTTGGTCGGCTCATTACTCGATGCGAGGCGCATCGACCGTTAGCTGTCGAGCAGGGACTGTGCCAACGACACGCTGGCACCACAACGCCCCTCAAACCTCGCGATCGACAACTTGGCCGCGTCACTGCGGAGCGTACAGAACGGTTCCAGGACAGATAGTTGGAGACAATCTTTTCGGTGCACGCGACGGCGTGCGGCAACGGCAGCACAGACGCACCATGAGCTCCGTCGTGTGCCGACGGGCGAAATCGTCCGTTTCCGGACACGCGCACTGATCGAAAACGGTCACCGCGTCCAGCAAACATGGCGCCGCATGAAAGCAGGGACCGCTGGCATCTCTGCGCTCATCGTCAGGGGAAGTGCGTCGAAAGTCGCGACCAAGCCGCCTGCGAGGAACCCCGTCACTGGCGCAAAACGTCCCGAAATCCGCAGCGCGCTGATCGCATGCATCTCCATGTCGCGATCGAGCTTGATGGCGTACGTCGATGCAATGCCGAACGGCGCGGTGACGTGGTCGCCGGGGTCGCTGTCGGACGGGTCTCGCGATCGCACAAGCGATGTCCTGCGGCTCGGGTCGTGCGTGGGCGCGTCCCCGCAATTCCTTTCCGGAGAGGGGCATTCTCGAGCGAGCGGCACTGTCCAGGCAGACGCCTTCGTCGGCGCAGCCGACGGACGGATGCGATCTTTCTGCGTAACATAAAGTTACACATAGAATGCTACTTTATAGAGTTCTTTTGCCTCGATGAGTGCTATAAAGATTTCACAGGGGATGCGCTAATCATGGAGAGAAACGTGAAATACATTTGGGCGTTTGTCTTTCTTGTTCTTTGGTCTTCGTCGGCGTTCGCCTATCAACAAAGCTTCTACGGCGAAACTTGCAACGGCTGTACCTCCGCCCAGTACAAGAACGCGGCAATTCTTCAGGGCGTCGGAGAGCGATACGTCGCGGATTTCCAATCCGGGACACTGAAGAAATTCCTGGTCTCGAAAGAACCCGGCTTCAACGGCACATTCACCTATATTGCCAATGCGTTGACGGTCGAGCCGGATCATTTCGACGCATTCCTTCGGCTCAAGGCCATCTGGGACTCGAACTCACACTCCCTGTCGTACGTGCACGAAATCGAGGCAGCGGGCTCGATTTCCCAATTGAATGCATTCGATGTCGTCGACCCGGGCATCGGTCGGAATGCCGTCACGAACTATCTGTCGAACTGGAACAACTGGAGTCTCGGCAACATCATCCTGTTCAACTTTCAGAGCTACGCGAACGCGTTCCTCGCCTTCAGAACAGGTACGCCGGTCTCCATCACGATCGTCGTCTACTTCAGCGACGGAAGCCACTCCGACTTCACCTTCAGCTATTCGAACAACACCTGGAAGTATGAAGACAAGTCGTCGGTCGATTCGCACGGCAATCCCATCCCCCAGTCGAGGAACGACATCATCCGCAATCCGGATGGAACGCAAAACTACGACTACAGGGGGCCTGGAAACCCGAGTGATCTGCTCGATTCGTTGAACCGGTTCTCGCAGTTCGGCGTGCCGATTTCGTCCGGAAGCTATTGGGCGTGTACGAACAGTCCTGCCGGGCTTCATTGCGTACATCCCTACTGACCATCGCGGCATCGAGCGGCGCCATCGCGCCGCTCGATGCGTGAGGAGCGAAGAGATGTCTCACAGCTGGATAGCGTGTTGTGTGATGGGTGGCCTCGCCGCGATCTTCGTCTATCTGGTGTATTTCTTTCCCAGAAGGGTCGCGGCTGCCGCGCCTCGGATTTCGGTCCGGCCTCGATGGAAAGGATTCATCGCGATGTCGTCGTGTCTTTCCATCGGCTCCGTTCTCGCCACCGTTGGCCTGGCGGCGTTGTTCTCGCTCGGCAAGCCTGGAATGCTCGAGAGTACGTCCCTTGGGAAGGTTGCTCTGGCTCACTTCTGCTGGAGCGCGCCAAGTGCCATGTTGTACGGCTACGTATTCGCGATGTGCAGCGAGCGCTATCGTGCCGCCGTCAAATGCATCGTGCTCGTTTCCATCGTGGCCGTGTTCGCGTTGGCCTTGTCGAGCGGCGATTTCTCGAGAGGGGCTGCGATGATTGCCCAGGCCGTGTTCGGAATAGTGCCGCTGGGCTCGATCGCGACCAGCCAGCAAAAGATGGTCATCGGAGCTCCGCAGGAAATACTGTTCGGTCAAGCCGCCGTCCCGTCGAGTGTCACCCTTGCTGCGCTGGTGCTCATGATCGCCGCGATCTGCATACGCGACAGAATCGCCGCCGGGAAGGCGCGGGAGCACAAATAGAGAGGCTCTTCGATCGAGATGCAGCAGGCGTCTGCTGCATCTCGTTCCATCGCGGCAGCGGCGTTCGGCACGTTCACCGCGTATCCGACGTCACTCGCCACACGACATTGCCGACATCGTCCGCGATCAGCAGCGCGCCTTCCTGGTCCTGTGCGAGCCCGACCGGTGCGCCGTAGAGCTTCTTCTCGTCGTCCGAATAGAAGCCGCTGACGAGCGTCTCGGGCGGGCCGACCGGCTTGCCTTGCTCGAACGCGACATGGACGACGGCGTAGCCGCTCAGCGGCGAACGGTCCCAACTGCCATGCTCGGCGACGAAGGCGCCTTTCTGATATTTCTCCGGCAAGGCGTTCTTTTCGGAGAACCACAGGCCGAGCGCAGCGACATGCGAACCGAGCGCGTAGTCCGGCTTGATCGCCTTGGCGACGAGGTCGGGCCGTTGAGGCTCGACGCGGCTGTCGACGTTCGCGCCATAGTAGCTGTACGGCCATCCGTAGAAGCCGCCGTCCTGCAGCGAGGTCAGGTAGTCCGGTACGAGATCGGCACCGATCTCGTCGCGCTCGTTGGCGATCGCCCAAAGCTTGCCGCTCTGCGGTTCCCAGCCGAGGCCGGTCGGATTGCGCACGCCCGAGGCGAAGATGCGGCTGCCGCGCGTGGCGACGTCGAGTTCGAGCACGACCGCACGCCGGTACTCGACCTCCAGGCCGTTTTCGCTGACATTGCTGTTCGAACCGACGCCGACATACAGCTTGCTACCGTCCGGGCTCGCCAGCAGCGCCTTGGTCCAGTGATGGTTGACGGTGCCGGGCAGATCGGAAAACTCGACGCCCGGTTCCGCGATCCGGATGGCTCCGGATTGATAGGGGAACTTCACGATGTTGTCGGTGTTGGCGACGTAGAGCGAGTCGCCGATCAGCTGCACGCCGAACGGCGAGTGCAGATGCTCGACGAAGACATGCTTCTCCCACTCGCCGCCCGCGCTGCCGGCCTTGCGCAGCAAGGTGATGCGGTTGCCGCCCTTGCCGCCTTTGCCGGAAAGGTTTTTCACCTTGCCGGCAATGAACTGCTTCGGTGTCGTCACCGCTTCGCTGCCGGGGCCGTTGGATTCGACGACGAGCACGTCGCCGTTGGGCAGGACATAAAGTTGGCGCGGATGCATGAGGTCGCCGGCAATCTTCTCGATCTTGAGGCCGGCCGCGACCTTGGGCATCTGCCCCTGCGCCCAGCCGACGCCGTCCGGCACCTGCATCGGCGGAACGAGGAAGTTCTGCGCTTTCGGCAACGGCGGCTCGCTGCCCGATTGCTGCACGGGTTCGAGCGAAGCTTTTTCATTGCAGCCGCCGACGAGGGCTGCCAGAGCGAGCGCCAGCGTGGTCCGAAGAAAGATCGTGTTCATGCGCGTGCTCCCGAGGCGGCTCGCTGAGCGGCGATGGCGATGTGGCCGATGGCGAGCAGCGCGACGGTGCACGTCGACAGCCACACGCCGGCCGGGACCACTGCGTAGGCATCGCGGCTGTGCACGAACGCATTGACGATGGCCGCGACGATCGCGAACAGGTTGAGCCAGAAGTCGAGCTTGTCGGTGCGCGTGGCGATGCGCCGCGAAGTGATCCAGACCTGCACCAGGTTGACCAGGCGCGGCACGATCGCGAACAGCAAGCCGAATGTGATGAGCCAGGCGGCGCCCTTGCCCCACAGCATCACGGCACTGCGCGCATAGACGATGTCGAAGATCAGCGCCGCGACGAAACATCCGAACGGGATCGGGTTGAGCAGGCCGTAGAGGCCTTCGGCAACGATGGAGCGGCGCGGTCCGGCGGGAAAGCTCATGGGATGGCTCCTCATTGGAGGGGACGAGGCGAAGCGCGGACCCGAAGTCTTCGCAGACACGTGAAGTTATCGAGCTCCGTCCGCGCGGACGGCCGCACCCGCACGGGTGGAGTCTTGCGCAAAGTATGTCGGCTGCGGATGTCGTCGTGTACACAATGACGCAAAATTCATTTCGGGTCCAAGAACGGGGCCGATCCGCTCTTCCCCCCGGCGCGCCGAGCGTGGACTTTCCTTCTCAAGGCGGAGCAAAGCCGTCGAACGGACGTGCCGCCGCGGTTGGGAGTCCGACTGCGGAAATCCGCCAAGCTCCTCGAACCGCCTACGCTACGACAGGATCTCGATATAGCCATCCGTCCCGTTGACGCGAATCCGCTGCCCGTCGCGGATCAGCCGCGTCGCGTGTTCGACGCCCACTATCGCAGGCAAGCCGTACTCTCGTGCGATGACGGCGCCATGGGTCATGAGCCCGCCGACTTCGGTCACCAAGCCTTTGATCGTGACGAACAGAGGCGTCCAGCTGGGGTCGGTACAGGCGGTGACCAGGATGTCGTCCGCGTCGAGATCGGCCTGTTCCATGTCGAGGACGATGCGGGCCCGCCCTTCGACGGTTCCGGTGGACACCGGCAAACCGACCAGCGCGCCGGCCGGAAGATCACCACGCCGGTACGCGCCGGCGATGCGCTCGCCTTCCGACGTGAGCACGCGCGGCGGCGTGAGCGCCTGGTATGATACGAACGCGTCCTTGCGCTGGCCGATGAGCCGCTCGTCCACGTGCTGCGTGCGCACGACGTCGTGCAGCTCGTGGAACGTGAGATAGAAGATGTCGTCCTTCTCGCCCAGCACGCCGGCTCCCGCGAGGCGTTCGGCTTCTTCCATCAGGGCCTGCTTGTAGATGAAGTAGCGGCAGATCAGGGCGTACTTCGGATACTCGCGGTAACCGGCGAAGGTGCGGACGCGCTCGATCATCCGCCGAGTCTCTTCGGCCTTGCTCTCTCCGTCCGGCAGCGTGCGCAGGCGTTGCAGGATCGCGCGCTCCTGGTCGACGGCGTCTTGCCGGCCTCGTTCGAAGCGCCGCCCGGCTTCACCCGGCTCGAAGTTCCGGATGTGGCCGAGGATGATCGGCACCAGCGTGCTCGGGCGTTCGCTCCAGCGTGCCGATGTGATGTCGATCTCGCCGGCGCAACGCATGCCGTAGCGGTCGAGCCACGCGAGAATGGTGTCTCGCACCTCGCTCCCGCCCGCGACCCCGGGCAGCGCATCGAGGAAATCCTCGCGCTCGACCTGCTGCAGGAATGCGACCACCTGAGCATGCGGACGGATGACATCCGCGACGTCGAGCAGCGCCAATCCCATTTCCGAGGTGACGTTGCCGGGTGCGGAACGCGTGAGCGTGTCGGCCGGGTTCTTCTCGCCGAGCCACGCCTGCAGCCGCTCGTTGAGCCACCACGCGGCCTGCATGCCCGCCATGATCGCCTGGTGGCTCTCGGGATCGAACACGTTCCGTTTCATCTCGGGGATGTCGGCCAGGATGAATTCGAACAGCGCCGGGCCGGTTTTGCCCTCGATGTCGCGCTTCAAGGCCGCGATCGAAGCCTGTCTTCGCGCGATCAGCGCCTCGATGATGGCCGGATCGGTTTCGATCGTGGAAGGCGCGTAGCGCGGCGGCGCCGCGCCATCAGCGTCGTCCGGCGGCGGCCGGATGAAGTCTCGCGCGAGAACGGTCTCCAGCGCATCCTTGAACAGCGGATCGGATTTCGCCAGCAGTTCCATCAGGTCGGCGCGGCTCGCAGGCGACGCCAGGCGGCGAGTCGCGTCGACGAACAATCGGCCGCCGGCCTCGTGCATGCCCGATGTCGTCAGCTGCCACACGGAGATTCCGAGCGGCCGCAGCGGGGCGGTCATCATCTGCTGATGACCGACGGAGAGATAGACATGGTTTTCTCCATCGTCGGACGCGGGAATCGGGAACAGTGTCGTGATCGGCCGGCTCTGCACGATGTGGAAGTCGTCGTCCGCCAGGCACCATTCGATGTCTTGCGGACTGCCGAAGCGCGCTTCGATCCGTCGTCCGAGCTGCGCGATCCGGATGGCCTGCGCATCGGTCAGCGCCGGCTGCGCCTGGCGCCCCGGTGCGATGGCCTGCTCGCGGGTGCCGCCCGATGGCGAGGCGAGGAGGGCAAGCGGCTTGGTCGCGATCTTGCGAGTCACGACGGCGCCGTCCCGCACGGTGTAGATATCGGCATTGACGATGCCGGAGACGAGCGCTTCGCCGAGACCGAAACAGGCTTCCACGGAGGCGGCCTTGCGGTTGCCGGTGACAGGGTCGGCCGTGAACAGGAGGCCAGCGGCCTGCGGGAAGACCATCTGCTGCACGACCACGGCCATGCGGACCTTGCGTTGGTCGAAGCCGTTGCGCAGGCGGTAGGTCACGGCCCGCTCGGTGAAGAGCGAAGCCCAGCACCGGCGGATGTGTTCGAGGATCGCTGCCGGTCCGCTGATGTTGAGGTAGGTGTCCTGCTGGCCTGCGAACGACGCGTTCGGCAAGTCCTCCGCCGTCGCGCTGGAGCGGACGGCGCAGGCGGCGTGCTCGCCGAGCCGCGCGAGCGCACGCGTGATCGCTGCCGCGAGATCTTCGGGGATGGTGACGCCTTCGAGGGCCTGGCGAATCTCCGCGGCGAGCGCACGGATCGCCGTGCGGTCGTCCGGCGCCACGCGCGAGAGCCGGTCGAGCCGATCGTCGAGCGACGAGGCTTGCCCGGCAATCCGCCGATAGGCATCGGTCGTCACGCAGAAGCCGGCAGGCACGCGGATGCCTTCGATCTGCGAAAGCGCTCCGAGATGCGCGCCCTTGCCGCCCGCGAGCGCGACCTGCGTGCGGTCGATCTCCTGCAAATCCACGACGTACGGATTCATCGGCGCGGCCCCTTCATGCTGAGGGTCGCTGGCCCCTCGACATCGGGCCGGATGGGGCCTCTGCTGGCGATCGCCACGCCAGGGGGTTCGATGTGGCCGCCCGGTGCGCACTTCAACGAAAGGTTCATTCGGCGACTCCCAATGACGCAGGCCCTGCTGCAGAGGCCTGCGATTGGGCGCCAGGAACCGGGGCTTGCCGCAAGTCCCGGGTCTGGTAGGATATTGAAACGGGAAAGGCGGGTTCGCCTTTCCCGTTTTTTTTGCGCGATCGAAACGAAACGGCGCCGTGGCATTTTGTTGCCGGGGCGCCGGAACGAGGAGAGCGTTTCGGCTCCGACCGAATGCGCCGCTGCCGGTTTTCTCAGGCGCAGTTGGCAGCGTGGCCGCCGCGCCCCGCGCCGCCGGACTTGCCGAGCAGGCGCTTGTCGGTGATCGACATGCCCTTGCAGGTGACGATCGCGAAGTACACGGTCTGTCCGGCGACGATCTCGATTTCGGGCGGCTGCACCTTGCCGTCGGCGATCATCACGAGCGCCGCCTTCGACAATCGCTGCTGCCATTGCGCGAGGTCGTCGCGCGAAGCGCAGGACACTTCCTTCACGTGGACGACGCCGCCGAGCTTGGAGCCGTGCGCATCGGCCCATGCATACGAGCCGGGTGTGCCGAAGGCATGCGTGAAGCCGCACTCGTTGACCATGCGTGCGCTCGCGAAGAATTCCTGGTCGCCGACGATTTCGTAGGGCGGCGCGGCCGGGTCGGGGCAGTTCCACAGGACGATGTCGCCGACTTCGATCTCGAGCTCGTCCGAGCCGCTGGAGAAGCGGCCCTTCTTCCAGCGCAACTGCACGGTGTGCTGACTCATCTTGCTGCCGTTCTTGCCTTCGCCTTTGCGCGGGCCGACCTTGATCGTGCAAGGCTCCCGGCTCGCCAGGCCCTGCTCCTGGCGCGACAGCACGTGATAGCGGTACGTGCCTTCGCGCATGAAGCGCTGGCCGTAGCAATCGATGTAGCGCAGCGCGCGGCTGTCGAACAGGTCGGTGGAAGCGTTCATGGCGGTTCTCCCTGCAGCGGCGTTCATGGCGAAATATCGACGGACAGCACGAGCTCGTCCTCGTCGCTGTGCTGGATCTGCGCGCTCACCGCATCGAGTTCGATGAAGACGTCGGGATCGACCGGGCCGCTGGCCGGCAGGAACTTGAAATGCTTGTCCTGCTGGTAGACGGGAATCTTCAGGCCCGACAGGAACGGCGAGAGGATCGGCCCGAGGAAGCCGGTGAGCCCGGCGACGCCGATCGCCGCGAGGATCAGGTCGACGGCGACGGCGAGGAACGGGCCGATGAACGGAATGGCGAGCAGCAGCGGCGTGATCGCCGCGCCGATCAGCACGAGGATGCCCGCCGTCGCCGGACCGAACTGCAGCTGCGAAAGATTCTGCACCAAGATCTGGACTTTCCATTGGCCGCCCGACAGCGACACGTCGATGCCGAAGTCGGCCGTGGCTTCGACGAAGTCGCCGAACGGCACCGACACGCCGATCGTCGGCCAGCTCACGCAGATCTTCGGCGTGCACACGTGGCCGACGCAGGGGATGTCGACGCAGACCTGCGGCAGGCAGAAGTGCGGCAGGAAGTCGTCGAGGTCGATGCCGAACGACAGCGTCATCTGCCAGTTGAAGCGAAGGTGCTCGATACGCACGGTCGACGGCGCGATGAGGTCGACCGTGCCGCCGGCAAACGTGCCTTGCACCGAGTAGCCCGCCGTGAACGGGCCGAGCGAACCGCTGCCGCTCTTGCTCAGCGTCGGAATGCTCGCGAGGGCGTCGCCGAGCAGGGTGTTGGCGCCGCCTTCGTCGATCGCGGCGAGGATCGTGGCCATGGTCGTGTCTCCTGTGGCTAGACGTTGCCGAACGCCTGGATGTGGTTGTGCTCGATCTCCGGTCCTTCGGTGACGATCAGTTCGAAGGCGCCGGCGCGCAGCGCCTTCAGCGGCAGTTCGATCCTCGAGAGGATGCCGTCGAGGATCATCTTGATGACGCACTCGAGCACCGTTTCCAGCGAATCGGGCTGGATGTCGACCAGCTCGACGCTGTCCACGCGCAGGCGCACGGCACCGTCGCCGTTTGGGCTGTTCCAGACGTCCAGATGGCCGATGCCGAACACGCCGAGCTTGGTGCACACGACGTGATCGGGACGCGGCTTGGTACGGCTGGCGCGCGCACCCGCTGCATCGCTGCGCGTGTCCTTGCGCGCGATGCAGTTGACGCACAGCTCGACATCCGTGTGCAAGCTGAACTGGCCCGGCTTCAGCGTCATCCCTGGCGGCAGCGGCTGGGTCTGTTCGAACAGGTCGACGACGGGCGTGGTGAAGCTGATGCGCCAGTCGATGCCGCCGGGAATGCCCGGGAAGGCGATGGCCGGGATCGCCGTCTCGCTGACGGTGGTCACCGGCACGAAGGCCGGGGAGCCGTAGCGGCGGTAGTGCGGTCGGGCGTTGAAGAACGCTTGCAGGATGTCGTTGAGGGCGTCTTCGTCGATCGACGCGAAGACTTCGCTGGTGCCGGTCAGGCTCATCGCTGGGTGCTCCTGTGCAGTCCCCACTGCGGGCATGGACTTGGCCCATGCTGGCGCTGTCGATGAGGGTTACGGCGTTCGGAGAACGATGCTGACGGGCCCGTGCCGTTTTTTTTTATTGAGGCGGGCGGGAATCGGGAATGGGGAATGGGGAGTAGTCACTGCAACGGCGCGGATGAGCGTCGTCCGTATTTCCCATTCCCCATTCCCGATTCCCCATTCCCGGCCCCACTAAAACCACAAGTCGCGCACACATCGCCCATCGCGCGGGAGATCGTCGAAGGTGTCGAGGCCATCGAAATGGTCGATCGGCAGATCTGCAACGTCGTCGGGCGATGCCAGGCGGATGTTCACGGCGATCCGCCGCCGGCCGTTGCCGTCGACGTTCAGGCCGAGCCAATGCGTGACGCAGCCGCAGGCCGGACAGAAGTGGATTTCGAGCGAAGGATGTTCCTTGCCCTGGCGCGTGTAGGCGCGTGTCGGGCCGGTGACTTCGATGCGTTCGTTTTCGTAGTCGTAGGCCCAGAGCGTGCCGTAGCGCCGGCACAAGGTGCAGTTGCACGCGGTGATTCCGCCGGGATCGCCGCGCAGCGTCCAGCCCGTGGCGCCGCAATGGCAGGAACCCGAAAGCGTCTCGTCGCTCATGACGTTTGCCCGATTCGAAAGCGCGTTGGGTGGGAGAGGATACGAAAAATCGAGAACGAGGTCGGAGGCGTCGGCGCACGCACACCGCTTCGGCCTCGATGCGAAAGTTCGCGCGGCATGATCGTCGCACAGGCACTTCGACCTCGCTCGCGGCGAGGTTCCGGTCTGGAAGCGGCAGCGTGCCTGCGCTAACGTGAGGCGTGCCGCCGCGCTTGTTCACCTGTCGCCGGGAACACCGCCATGCCCAAGATCGATCTTGCCGCCGTACCGGAGCGCAAAGGCACCGGCTATCCGCCGCCGTTCGACGCGCCGTGTGCCGAGCGCGTGCGGCAGCGGCTCGGCAACGCCGGCGGCCTCGTGGATTTCGGCGTCAATCTCATGCGTCTGCCGCCCGGCAACTGGTCGAGCCAGCGCCACTGGCATTCGTCCGAAGACGAGTTCGTCTACGTGCTCGAAGGCGAGCTGACGCTGATCGAAGACGATGGCGAGACGGTGCTGCGCGCAGGCGATTGCGCGGCGTTCGCGAAGGGCACCGGCAACGGCCATCACATGATCAACCGATCGGGCGCGATGGCGGTCTATCTCGAAGTCGGCAGCCGCTCGCCGGCCGACGTCACGGTCTGCTCCGACATCGACATGATGAGCACCAGTGCCGATGGGCGATTCGTGCGCAAGGACGGCACGCCGTTCACCTGAGAGGAAGGTCGGCGCGATGCCTCGCAAGCGCAGATCGAGGCTCCCATAGGCGGCGGCGTGACGGCCCGTTCGCATGCCGTCAATGGAAATCGCGCACGAGCCGCCCGCCGGACGTGCCGATCAATCCGACAACCCCAATTTCGCAACCATCGCCGCGTAGCGCGGATCGGCTCTCAGTTTGGCGATCAGCGGATCGATCTTGATCGATGCCAGCCCGCCGTCGTTTTGCGCGTACGCGCGATCGAGCCACTCGAACGCCTTGTCGCTTTCTCCGCGCCAGGCATAGGCATCGGCAATCTGATAAGCCGACGCCTGCGCGTATCGGGCGATCGACTCGTCGAGCGCCGCTTGCGATGCCGCCGTGTCGCCGAGCGTGAATTGCGCCATCGCGACCCCGGTCGAGCCGTAGCCGCCGCCGGTCCTGCGGAACGTCGCGGCAGCACCGGCCGCGTCGCGTGTCAGCAGCTGGAGGATGCCGAGGTGAGTGCGCGCATAGTCCGAGTCCGGACTGATCGCCAGCGCGCGATCCAGTGCCGGCCGCGCCTCCTCCAGTCGTCCGCTCGCGGCGAGAAATCGGCCGACCTGGATCCAGCCCAGGGAGAGAACCGGATCGATTTCGGTGGCCTTCTTCGAAGCCGCGATCGCCTCCGGCAAGCGCCCATAGGCCGCCATCAAACGCGCGTAGCTGATTTCGGCGGTGCTGTCGGAAGGATTGAGCGCGAGCGCCTTTTCGAGATCCGCACGGGCGCCGGCCCAATCGCGTTGATAGCTGACGCGTGCGAACGAGCGCACGACGTAGCCGTCCGCGAGGTTCGGGGCCAGCTCGATCGCCTTGCGGGCGCTGTCGAGCGCGCGTTCGAAGTCGCGCGCACTGCCTTCTCCTGAGCTGCTGAGATCCGCGAGCGATCCTTGCGCATAGCCGAGTGCGGAGTAGGCCGCGGCATAGTTCGGATCGAGCGTCACGGCCTTGGTCAGGGCATCGATGGCGAGCGTCCAGCCTTCCGTGCTCTGCTGGTAGTTGAGCTGCCGCCCGAGCAGATACTGTTCGTACGCCGCCGTATTCGCGCTCCGGTAGGGGTTGGCGATTTCCTGCGCGGGCAGCAGTTTGACCTTGAGCGCGGCGACGACAGCCGCGGCGATCTCGTCCTGCAGCTTGAAGACGTCGGTCAGCTCGCGATCGAACGTCTGCGACCACAGATGCGAGCTGTCCGACGTCCGGATCAGCTGCGCCGTGACGCGCAACGTATTTCCCGATTTGCGCACGCTGCCTTCGAGGATGTTGCCCACGTCGAGCGCCTTGGCGATCGTGGCGACGTCGACCTCCTTGCCTTTGAACGAGAACGACGACGTGCGCGCGATGACGCGCAGCTGCGGCAGCTGGGCGAGCAGATTGAGCAGCTCCTCGGAGAGGCCGTCGGAAAAATACTCCTGGTCCTTCGCCTGGCTCAGGTCGAGGAACGGCAGGACGGCGATCGAATGCTCGTTCGTTTCCTTGCTTGCGCTCGCCGCAGCTGGCTTCGACGGCGCGTCGGTTGCGGCGGCGAGCGTCGCCTCGCGTCGCGGTGCGAGCACGAACTTGTCGATCGCGAAGTAGGCGATCGCCAATACCGCCGCGACGAGAAGGATCCGGTCGAGACGACGTGCGGTTTGCGGCGCGATCGATTGGGCGGGCTCGACGTCCGCATCGAGCTTCAAGCCCTGCGGCGTCAGCTCGAACAGCCATGAGAGAACGAGCACGGGAACGAACGCGATCGCGAGCACCAAGACGACGCTTCGCGCCATCCAGGGCGGCGCATCGAACATCGGCAGAACGGTGCCCGCAACCTGGGTGATCAGCCACGCGCCGACGAGATAGAGTCCGGCCACGCGCAGGACGTTGCGGCGCTTTAGCTCGGCGAGGAACGTCTGCATGTGCGCCTTCCCCCGGGTCGGCGGTCTCACGCGCGTGCGACCGGCTGCGCGGCAGTCTAGCCGAAACGGGAGCGATGGAAATCGGCGATCGTCGTGGTGCTTCTCTACCCACACTGTCGGTGGGTGGCCGATGTAAAGGCGCGCCGCAAGGACGGGGGCTCAGTTATCTTTGACGGGCGGGGAGGGCGGCAATGGTGGAGGCGGGCCGTTGCGGCGGAGCGGCGACACGATGACGGGCATCGTTCCAAGCGCCGGTTTCGAGCAATCGGGTCGAGTCCCGCCATGCCCTGGCGCCTCGTGAGCCCTACACGCGTATCGAGGAGTCCATGAACGAATCCGTCGCCGAAAGCGGGCTGAGCAAATCCATTTCCGGTTTCTGGCGCCGCATCGGTGCGCTGGCGATCGATACGTT
>Ga0207678_10000080_pt1 | contig 78553 bp, 75 predicted proteins | sample KBSC63metaG_FD_184319 | JGI IMG/M metagenome (GOLD analysis project Ga0207678, IMG submission 184319) | Corn rhizosphere microbial communities from Kellogg Biological Station, Michigan, USA - KBS C6-3 metaG (SPAdes) (version 2) | ecosystem: Host-associated > Plants > Roots > Rhizosphere > Soil ... | reverse complement strand
GTCGCTCGTCTGCTGCAGGAACCCGATCGGCCCGCCAACCTCCACACCCTTGGGCAGATCGTCCGCCGACATGCCGCAAAGCACAAGTCCGCTCTGACAGGCGAGCAGGGTCACGCCCAATTCCACCGCCTCTTCGATCAGCATCGCCAGCGAGGGCAGGCCCGCCGACCGATGCGCTTCGTCAAGGGGCGCTGCCAGGGGCATACGCAACAGGCCTACCGCATCCAGTTGCAGGAACAGGACCGCGCCGCCGCCCAGCGCCGCCTGGGTCGCCGCCATCACCAATGCGCCGCGCAGCCGCTCGGCATCCGCCGTCGCGACGACGATCCTCAGTTCGCGCATAGTTCCGCGGCGCAGCCCTGGCAGGCGGCGTCCTTGGGCACCGCCACGGTCCGGAACCGCATCGACAGCAGGTCGGCGAGCAGCAGGCGCCCCGCCATATCTTCGCCAAAGGGAACCAGCGCGCGGATCACCTCCAGCGCCGCCAGGCTGCCCATCACGCCCGTCAACGCCCCGATCACGCCCGTTTCGGAACAATTCCGCTCCGGCGCATCCTCCGGCGATCCGACAAGGCAGCGATAGCAGGGCTTGCCCGCTTCCCAGCCGCGATAGGTCGCCAACTGCCCCTCAAATGGCCCGACCGCCGCCGAAACCAGGGGAATCCTCAACTTTTGCGTGCAATCGGCCACCGCCAGCCGGGTCGCGAAACTGTCGCAACCGTCCAGCACCACATCGGCGTCCCGCAGCATCAGCGCGGCATTGTCCGCATCGATACGGGCATTGATCGGGATCAGCTTCACGTCCGGATTGAGCCGCGCAACGGCCGCCATCGCGCTTTCGGCCTTGGACGCGCCGATCGCGTCGGTGTCGAACAGCACCTGCCGCTGAAGATTGGAGAGGGCGACGATATCATCGTCTATCACCCGGATGGTCCCGACCCCTGCCGCCGCGAGATAGAGGATCGCCGGGCTGCCGATCCCGCCCGCACCGATGATCGCCACATCCGCCGACAACAGCCGCGCCTGGCCCGCGCCGCCAATCTCCTTCAGCACGATATGGCGGGCATAGCGTTCAAGCTGATCGTCGGTGAGGGGGAGGGATGCCATCAGTTACGCACCCCCGTCGATCCGAAGCCGCCCGCGCCCCTCGCCGTCTCGTCCAGTTCCTCGACCTCGGCGAAGCGAGCCACCTGCACTGGCGCGGCGACCAGTTGCGCGATCCGGTCGCCCCGCGCGATCACAAAGGGTTCCTCGCCCAGATTGATCAATATGACCTTCAACTCGCCGCGATAATCCGCATCGATCGTCCCCGGCGTGTTGGGCAGGCTGATGCCATGTTTCAGCGCCAGACCGGATCTCGGCCGCACCTGCACTTCATAACCTTCCGGAATCGCCATGGCAAAACCCGTCGCCACCGCATGCCGGCCGCCAGGCGCGAGGGTGACGTCCTCCGCCGACACGACATCCAGCCCCGCCGCATGCGCCGTGGCATAGGCCGGCACCGGCAGACCCTCCCCATGGGGCAGGCGCTTCAGGCGGATTTCAATGGGCGGAAGAGGAGAGGACATGGGCGACCTTTTCTATCAAGCGGGTGGCGACGGCATCCTTGGGCAGATGGTCCCAGCTCTCGACGCCATCCTTCGAAACAATGTGCACACTGTTGGAATCGCCACCCATCACGCTGGAGCCGGGTGGGCCCGACACATCGTTGGCGACGATCCAGTCGGCGCCCTTGCGCGCCAGCTTCGCCTGCGCATGTTCGGCGATCTTCTGCGTCTCGGCGGCAAAGCCGACCAGCAGGGTGGGACGCTTCGCATGCCGGCCCAGCGTGGCGAGGATGTCGGGATTCTCCACCAGGGCCAAGGGTGTCGGCTTGCCGGAGCCATCCTTTTTGAGCTTCTGATCCGCGGCATCGGCCGTGCGCCAGTCCGCGACGGCCGCCACCATGATCGCCGCATCGGCCGGCAACGCGGCTTCCACCGCCGCCAGCATCTCCCGCGCGGTTTCCACATCGACGCGGCTTACGCCCGCTGGCGTCGGCAGATGTACGGGGCCCGCCACCAAAGTCACCCGCGCGCCTGCCCGCGCCGCTGCGGCCGCTATCGCAAAGCCCTGCTTGCCGGAGGATCGGTTGGCGATGTAGCGGACCGGGTCGATCGGCTCATGCGTCGGCCCCGCCGTCACCAGCACATGCCGTCCCGCAAGCGGCGCATCCGCCGTCTCGAAATCCGGCTGCCCCGCAAGCGGATCGGCGGCAAGCGGCCGGGCGAGCAGCCGCGCCACTTCCGCCGCGATCGCCTCGGGATCGGGCAGACGGCCCTTGCCGAATTCGCCGCAGGCCATTTCGCCGCTGTCCGGTTCCATCACATGCACGCCGTCGGCCTTGAGCTGGGCAACGTTCCGCCGCGTCGCCGCATGATGCCACATGCGCACGTTCATCGCTGGGACGGCAAGCACCGGCTTGTCGGTCGCCAGCAGCAACGTGGTCGCCAGATCATCGGCAATGCCGCCGGCCATCTTGGCAAGTATGTTCGCCGTCGCCGGCGCAACCACCACCAGGTCGGCCTGCCGCGAAAGCTGGATATGGCCGATCTCCCGCTCTTCCTTGAGGTCGAACATGTCGCCATAGACATGGTCCTCGGTCAGCACGCCCAGCGACAGCGGCGTCACGAATTTCCCGGCGCTCTCCGTCAGCACCGCCCGCACGGCAATGCCCCGCTTGCGCAGCAGCCGCACCAGCTCCAGCGATTTGTAGGCCGCGATGCCGCCCGACACGATGAGAAGGATGCGCTTGGTCATGACTGGCCATCATTTGGTCAAGCGACGCGCCCTTGTCCAGCAATTCCCATGGATGCGCCGGGGACGGTCGGAACCTACAGGCCCCCTCATGCGATTATTGGTTGAGAGCGGCGCAACCGTATCGAAGGGGCATGCATGGCAAGAAGCCGGACCGCACCGGGCCAGATCGACCTCCTGACCCGCTACCGCGAAGTGCGGGCGTTGAGCGAGGCGATCGCCGCGCCCCTGTCGGACGCGGACGCCACGGTCCAGTCCATGGCCGATGCTTCCCCCGCCAAATGGCACCTGGCCCATGTGAGCTGGTTCTTCGAAAGCTTCGTCCTGCGCGACAATGTGGCGGGCTACACGCCCTTCGACCCGCATTACGCCTATCTGTTCAACAGCTATTATGAGGCCGAGGGTCCACGCCACGCCCGGCCCATGCGGGGCATGCTCACCCGCCCGACGCTGGATGAAATCCGCGCCTACCGCGCCCATGTCGACGCGGCGCTGACCACCGCGCTGCCGATGCTGATGCCCGATGCGCAGGCTCTGGTGCTGCTCGGCCTTCACCATGAACAGCAGCATCAGGAACTCATGCTCACCGACATGCAGCATCTGTTGTCGCTGAACCCGCTGGAGCCGGCCCTGTACGATGCGCCCAATGCGCTGCCGGCGCCCGTTCCCGGCCCGCTCCACTGGATCGAGGGTCGGCAGGGCCTGGTCGAGATCGGCGATGACGGAAAGAGCGATTTCGCCTTCGATTGCGAAACCCCCCGCCACAAAGCGGTTCTCCACCCCCATGCCCTGGCGCACCGGCCGATAACCAATGGCGAATGGATCAGCTTCATGGAGGATGGCGGCTATGCCGACGCCGCCCATTGGCTGTCGGACGGCTGGGCCTGGGTAGAGGCGGAACGGATCGACGCGCCGCTTTACTGGCGACGGGACGGACAAGGCTGGACGCGCTTTGGCCTGGACGGGCGCAAGCCGGTCAATCCCGCCGCCCCGGTATGCCATATCAGCCTCTATGAGGCGGACGCCTATGCCCGATGGGCGGGCGCGCGACTGCCCACGGAGGCGGAATGGGAAAGTGCGGCACTCAATATCGCGCCTACCAGCGGCAATCAGTTGGACGATGCGGCCTGCCCCCGCCCCCGCGCCGCGAATGGTGCTTCCGCCCTGACGCAGATGTTCGGCGACGTCTGGGAATGGACGGGCAGCGCCTATCGCCCCCACCCCGGTTTCCGCGCCGCCGAGGGTGCGGTGGGCGAATATAACGGCAAGTTCATGTCCGGCCAGTTCGTGCTGAAGGGCGGCAGTTGCGCCACCCCGCGGGGTCATTTGCGCGCGAGCTACCGCAATTTCTTCTACCCCCATCAACGCTGGCAGTTCACCGGACTGCGGCTGGCAAAGGATCTGTGAGGCGATGCTCCTGACCGAAAATGCCCCGCCATCGCTGCCCGCCCCCGATCCGGCCTTCCGGCGGGACATTATCGAGGGGCTGTCCCGCGAGCCCAAGGCGACGCCGCCCATCTGGTTCTACGACCAGCGCGGTTCGGAACTGTTCGAAGCGATCACCGATCTGCCGGAATATTATCCGACACGCACGGAAACCGCCCTGCTGGAGCGGCATGGCCGGGATTTCGCCGCCGCGATCGGCCCCGGCCGGGCCGTGGTGGAATTCGGCGCGGGCAGTGCACGCAAAACCCCCCATCTGCTGCGCGCCATCGATCCGGCCGCCTATGTGCCGGTCGACATCAGCGGCGACTTCCTCCATGCGTCGAGCGCGCAATTGGCATCGGCCTTTCCGGGCCTGCCGGTTTTGCCGCTGGTGGGCGACTTCAACACCGATCTGGCCTTGCCCACCGCGATCGACGGGCTGCCACGCCTTGGCTTCTTCCCCGGATCGACCATCGGCAATATGGAACCCCATGCGGCGGTCGACCTGCTGCGGGCGATGCGGCGCCTTCTCGGCGAGGGAGCGATGCTGCTGATCGGCATGGACCGGATCAAGGATCGCGGCCGGCTGGTCGCCGCCTATGATGACGCAGCCGGCGTGACGGCAGCATTCAACCTCAACCTGATCAGGCGCATCAATCGGGAACTGGACGGCGACCTGCCATTGGACGGCTTCGTCCATCGCGCCGTCTGGAACGACGACAAGGCGCGGATTGAAATGCATCTGGAAGCGGTGCGGCCGCTTCACTTCCACGTCGCGGGCCAATGCTTCCGCATGACGGAGGGCGAAACGATCCATACCGAAAGCAGCCATAAATATGGCCCACGCGACGAAAGGCTGCTGCTGCGCGCCGGTGACTGGGAACCGGTGCGCGAATGGAGCGATGAGGAGGGGCTGTTTTCACTCGTCCTGGCAGAAGCCTGACTTTCGCAGGACAGCAACCGGCATCGGAACGATCAGCGCAGGCTGAGCATCAGTCCGGCCAGCGCCGCGCTCATCAGATTGGCCAGGCTGCCCGCGACCAGCGCCTTGACCCCCAGCCGGGCGATCACCGGGCGCTGGCTCGGCGCCAGATTGCCCGTGACGGCCATCTGGATCGCTATCGAGCTGAAATTGGCGAAGCCGCAAAGCGCGAATGTGACGATGGCGACGGTCGCGGGCGACAGCGCACCCTGCACCTGCCCCAGGTTGATATAGGCGACGAACTCGTTGAGCACGACCTTGGTGCCGAACAGGCCGCCCGCCACCTGCGCCTCCGTCCAGGGAATGTTGAGCAGATACATGACCGGTGAAAAGACATAGCCCAATAGCTGCTGGAAGCTGAGGCCGGGATAGCCGAGCCAGCCGCCGATGCCGCCCAATATGCCATTTGCCAGTGCGACCAGCGCAACGAAGGCCAGCAGCATGGCGCCGACCGCCACGGCCAGCTTCACGCCCGTCTGCGCGCCCTGCGCGGCCGCCATGATCAGGTTGGCCGGCTTCTCCTCATCATGGGTGGCGGACGGTATCGGATCGCGCGACATGTCCTCCGGCGCCAGCGCGGCGGGGCCGGTGCCGCCGATCCGGTTTTCAGGAAGGACAATGTCAGGATGATCGCCCAGCGGAAGTTCGGGTTCACGGTCCGCTTCGTCCGGCATCATGATCTTCGCCATCAGCAGGCCGCCGGGCGCTGACATGAAGCTCGCCGCCAGCAGATAATCGATCTTGATGCCCATGGCGGCATAGGCGGCCAATATGGTTCCCGCGACCCCCGCCATGCCGCTGGTCATCACCGCGAAAAGCTGCGGCGGCGTCAGTCCCGCCAGATAGGGGCGGATGACGAGGGGGCTTTCGCTTTGCCCGACGAAGATGTTGGCGGCGGCGCAGAGACTTTCGACCTTCGAAACGCCCGTCACCTTCTCGATCGCGCCGCCGACCCAGCGCACGACCTGCTGCATGATGCCCAGATGGTAGAGGATCGAAACCAGGCTGGCGAAGAAGATGATCACCGGCAAGGCGGCAATGGCAAAGCTCGCGCCGCCAATCTCCGGCTTGGCGAGCGGGCCGAAGATGAAATCCGTTCCAGCCTGCGCATAGCCGAGCAGGTTCGCCACGCCACGCGATATGCCGGCGATGGCGGCGCGTCCGGCGGGGACATAAAGCACCAGCAGGGCAATGCCCGCCTGCAACAGGAATGCCGCGCCGACGACGCGAAGCCGGATGGCGCGGCGGTCGGAAGAAAGAGCGACGGCAATGGCAAGGATCAGCGCGATACCGGCTAGGCCTGTGAGGAGGTGCATGAAGAGCTTTCGCGGGAAGAAAGAATTGCGCGACCATAAAGAGCGCGCAGCACGGAAGCCAGCAGCTTTGCGAAGGTGAAACAGGCGGTTGTGGAGGCGATATGCGGGCCTTGCTGGCAGCGGGACGATGGCCGGAGGCAAGGTTCGTCCCGCCAACTGTATCCTCCGTGCCACGGCGGGCGAAAAAGCATCCTATTCCGCGATCCCGCACCATTTTTATCCTGTCCTACATCCCCCCGGCCTGCCTATTCCCGCTCCGTCTTTGACATGTGGAAATCATTGCCCCGAACGCTACGCGCGGGCGCGCATGCGCGCGCATATGGTGTGAACTTCGGCGGAAAACGGCCCATTCCGGACCTTCCAAACGCAAAAAGGGCCGGCATCTCGCGACACCAGCCCCTTTTTTTTCGTCCTTCCGCCAGATCAGGCGGCGGCTTTGGCCCGCGACATGCGCTTGCGCTCGTTCGGGTCGAGATAGCGCTTGCGCAGACGGATGTTCTTGGGCGTCACCTCGACCATTTCATCGTCGTCAATGTAAGCGATGGCCTGTTCCAGCGTCATCTTCCATGGCGGGGTCAGGCGGATGCTGTCGTCCTTGCCCGAAGCGCGGAAGTTCGTCAGCGCCTTCGACTTCATCGGGTTGACTTCCAGGTCTTCCGGCTTGGCGTTCTGGCCGATGATCATGCCTTCGTAGAGCGCTTCGCCCACGCCGACCATCAGGACGCCGCGCTCTTCCAGCGGGCCAAGGGCATAGGCCACCGCCTCACCCACGCCGTTGGAGATCAGCACGCCATTCTTGCGGCCTTCGATATTGCCCTTGTGCGGGCCATATTTCTCGAACAGCCGGTTCATGATGCCGGTGCCGCGCGTGTCGGACAGGAATTCGCCGTGATAGCCGATCAGGCCGCGCGAGGGTGCGGAGAAGGTGATGCGGGTCTTGCCGCCGCCCGACGGGCGCATGTCGGTCATTTCCGCCTTGCGCTGGTTCATCTTGTCGACGACCGTGCTGGAGAACTCATCGTCCACGTCGATCACGACAGTCTCATAGGGCTCGGTCCGGTTGCCGTTCTCATCCTCGCCGAACAGCACGCGGGGACGCGAAATGCCGAGTTCGAAGCCTTCGCGGCGCATCGTCTCGATCAGCACGCCAAGCTGAAGTTCACCGCGACCGGCGACTTCGAAACTGTCCTTGTCCGCCGATTCCGTCACCTTGATCGCGACATTGGATTCGGCTTCGCGCATCAGGCGGTCGCGGATCATGCGGCTGGTCACCTTGCTGCCTTCGCGGCCCGCCATGGGCGAATCATTGACGGCAAAGCGCATCGACAGGGTCGGCGGGTCGATCGGCTGGGCCCGGATCGCGCTGGTGACCGACGGATCGGCGATGGTGTTGGCGACGGTCGCGACCGTCAGGCCGGCCAGCGAGATGATGTCCCCCGCCCTGGCTTCTTCCACCGGCACGCGTTCCAGGCCACGGAAGGACAGGATCTTCGACGCACGGCCGGTTTCCAGCACATTGCCGTCCGCATCAATGGCATGGATCGCCTGATTGACCTTCAGCGTGCCCGAATTGACGCGGCCCGTGAGGACACGACCCAGGAAATTGTCGCGGTCAAGCAACGTCACCAGGAAGCTGAACGGCGCGTCCACGTCCAGCGCCGGCGGCGGCACATGGTCGACGATCTTCTGGAACAACGGCTCCAGCGTGCCCGAACGCAACGACGGGTCTTCATTGGCATAGCCGTTGCGGCCCGAAGCGTAGAGCACCGGGAAGTCGAGCTGCTCGTCAGTGGCATCCAGCGTCACGAACAGGTCGAACACCTCGTCCAGCACTTCCTGGATACGCTCGTCGGGACGGTCGACCTTGTTGACGACGACGATGGGCTTCAGGCCCAGCGCCAGCGCCTTGCCAGTCACGAACTTGGTTTGCGGCATCGCGCCTTCCGACGAATCGACCAGCAGGATCACGCCGTCGACCATGGACAGGATGCGCTCCACCTCACCGCCGAAATCGGCGTGGCCGGGCGTGTCGACGATGTTGATGCGGGTGCCGTTCCATTCGACCGAGGTAGGCTTCGCCAGGATGGTGATGCCGCGTTCCTTTTCCAGGTCGTTCGAATCCATCGCCCGTTCCTCGACGCGCTGGTTGTCGCGAAAGGTGCCGGACTGGCGGAAAAGCTGGTCGACGAGCGTGGTCTTGCCATGGTCGACGTGCGCGATGATCGCGATATTACGCAGGGACATGCAACTGCCTTCGGGATTTAAGGTTTCCCGGCCGGCACCGCGCCTGCTCAGGACTATCGGGCGCGCCCCTACAGGAAATGACGCGCTGCGGCAAGTTCTGCGCGACGACGGACGCCGCCTTTAATGGTCGGAGGCGGCGAAGGCCCCTATTCCGGTTTCCGCCCGCACCCGCTGCGCCGTATAGCCCGCCCTGTCCACCGCAGCGCGCGGCGATCGGTCAAGCAGAGAGATCAGCCAGATCGAGAGAAAACCCGCCGGAACGGAAAAGATCGCCGCCGAACTATAGGGAAAAGGCGCGGGTCCCAGACCGAAGGTGGTCGTCCAGACCGCGGGTGACAGCAGGGTCAGGACAAAGGCCGTCAGCAGGCCGATGGTCCCGCCCCATGCCGCGCCACGGGTGGTGCAGCCGCTCCAGAGCAGCGAGAGGATCAGCACGGGAAAATTGCCCGACGCCGCCAGCGCGAAGGCAAGGCTGACCATGAAGGCCACGTTCTGCTTCTCGAACACCAGGCCCAGCAGCACTGCCAGTGCTCCCAGCGCCAGCGTGGTCAACCGCGACACGCGCAGTTCGTCCGCCGAACTCGCCCGACCATTTTTGAAGACCGTAGCGTAGAGATCATGGCTGACCGCGGATGCCGCCGAAAGCGTCAGCCCAGCCACCACGGCAAGGATGGTCGCGAACGCCACCGCCGAAATGAAGCCCAGGAAGGCATTGCCGCCAATCGCATGCGCCAGATGGATCGCCGCCATATTGCCGCCGCCGCGGAGCGCGCCTTCTCCGTCCAGATAATTGCCGTCCGTCCCCACCAGCACGATCGCGCCGAAACCGATGATGAAGGTCAGGATGTAGAAATAGCCGATCCATCCGGTCGCCCAGAGCACCGACTTGCGCGCTTCCTTCGCATCCGGAACGGTAAAGAAACGCATCAGGATATGCGGCAGCCCTGCCGTCCCCAGCATCAGTGCAAGGCCGAAGGAAATGGCCGAAACGGGATCCTTGATGAAATTGCCCGGACCCATGATCGACCGGCCCCGCTCCGCCGCTTCGGCCATCGTGGCCCCGCTGGAAAGCGCGGCCTCAGTCTTCACTTCCACCGCGCGGGCAAACAGCGCTTCAAGGCTGAAGCCCATCTGCGCCAGCACCATCAGCGCCATGAAGCTGGCGCCACCTAGCAGCAGCACTGCCTTGATGATCTGCACCCAGGTCGTCGCGCGCATGCCGCCGAAGAGGACATAGAGCATCATCAGCGCGCCGACGATCACCACCGCCACGGCATAGGGCAAGCCGAACAATAATTTGATGAGCTGCCCCGCCCCCACCATCTGCGCGATCAGGTAGAAGCTGACGACCAGCAAGGTACTGACCGCCGCGAAACTGCGCACCGGTGGCTGGGCGAAGCGGTAGGAAGCGACATCGGCAAAGGTGTAGCGCCCCAGATTGCGCAACCTCTCCGCCATCAGGAACAGCAGGATAGGCCAGCCGACCAGAAAGCCGGTGGAGTAGATGAGCCCATCATAGCCGTCGTTGAAGATCTGCGCCGAAATGCCGAGGAAGGAGGCCGCCGACATATAGTCGCCCGCCATGGCGAGGCCGTTCTGGAAACCGCTGATCCCGCCGCCCGCCGTGTAGAAGTCGGACGCGGTACGGGTCCGCGCCGCCGCTGCCTTGGTGATCCAGAGCGTCAGGCCCACAAAGGCGACGAACATGAGGATGGCGACCAGGTTCAACGGCTGGCGCTGCGCCTCCCCCTCCAGCGCCGCCGCGAAGGCAGGAACGGGAAACAGGAGCGCCAGGGCAGCAACAAACCCCTTCATGCGCCATGCTCCTGCGCGGGAGCATGATCCGAAAGGATCGCAGCCATCCGCGCGTCATGATGGCGATTGGCATGGGCGACATAGACGCCCGTGAGCGCGATCGCCAACAGGATGAGGCCAAGACCGACGGGAATGCCGATGGAGGTGACGCCCGTCCCGATCGGCGCGCCAAGCAGCGCCTTGTCGAACGCGATCAGCAGCAGATAACCTGCAAAGGCCGTGAAGATGATGATGGAGAGCAGCCATCCAAGCCGCGCGCGCGCCGCCACCAGTGCATGATAGCGGGGGTCAGCGACAACCGCCGCCACCCATGCTTCTTCCCGGCCTTTCATCTGATCCCCCTGCTCATCTTGTCCGAGTTATCCTAACCAGACCTCAGACGATTGCAATGGCAACCAGGGCGCCCTTATAACGCTGTGGCAGACTTGCGGCCCCACTGTTTTATGCACATATGACAGCGGACCCGCCACGCGCTTCTGGGAGATAACATGGCTTCGATCGCGCCAACCGCTGCCGCAACGACTTCCGGCGACATGCTGAACCTGACCCCGCCCGATCCGGTGCCGCCCGTCGCGCCGGAAAAGGCGGCCGGCCTGGTACCGCTGGACGAGGACAAAAAGTCAAAGCTCGACGAGAAGGTCGATGCCTTCATCGACGATCTCGTCGCGCAGGACGCCAATTCGCCGGAATTCGGCCAGCGGGTCGACCAGCTCACCAATATGGGGCGCAAGGAAATCGCCGAGGCCGCAGGGCATTCCAACCGATTCCTGGACCGGCCGGTGCGCGCCATGGACAGCGACAGCAAGGTCGGCGCGGACCTGGCCGAGCTGCGCCGTACTGTGGAAGATCTCGATCCCGGCAAGCGCGGCAGCTTGACCGCACCAAAAAAGCTGTTCGGCCTGATTCCCTTCGGCAACCGGATGCGCGATTATTTCGACAGCTACAAGAGTGCGCAGAGCCACATCAATTCAATCCTCGGATCGCTCGCCAGCGGCAAGGACGTGCTGATCAAGGACAATGCCGCGATCGATGTCGAGCGGCAGAATATGTGGGCAACGATGGGTCGCCTGGAACAGATGATCCATATCAGCAAGGCGCTGGACGCCCGGCTGGAGGCCAAGGCGCTGGAACTGGATTCGATCGATCCCACCAAGGCCAAGGCGATCCGCGAAAGCGCGCTTTTCTATATCCGCCAGCGCACGCAGGACTTGCTGACGCAGATGGCGGTGACGGTGCAGGGTTATCTGGCGCTGGACCTCGTCAAGAAGAACAATGTCGAACTGGTGAAGGGTGTCGATCGCGCCAGCACGACGACCGTCGCGGCGCTGCGTACCGCCGTTACCGTGGCGCAGGCGCTGGTCGGGCAACGCCTGGTGCTGGAGCAGATCACCGCACTCAACACGACGACCGCGAACATGATCGATTCGACGGGCGAGATGCTGAAGAACCAGACAGCGCAGATCCACGAGCAGGCGGCGTCCAGCACCATTCCGATCGAGACGCTGCAGCGCGCCTTCCAGAATATCTACGATACGATGGACAATATCGACACGTTCAAGCTGAAGGCGCTGGAGAATATGAAGACGACGGTGACCACGCTGTCGAACGAGGTCGAGAAGTCGAAGGGCTATATCGCGCGTGCTGAGGGGCAGGCGCAGGCCGCAAACCAGGCCCGCGCCGATAATCCGCTGCTGAGTTCGATCGAGGCCTGAGGAAATGAGTCGTTCCGACCGCGTGCTGGCCGACGCGGAGGCCGTTCTCCGCCGCCACAGCGAGCGCGGACAGAGCCTGTCGGCGCGCGCCCGGCACCGCCGCAATGCCGCGCTGATGCGGAAGGTCAAATTTGCCTTTTGGGCGATCGTCGCTGTTCTGGTCGCCAGCGCGGTGGCGGGCTTCATCACCCCGCTCGGCACGACCGGGGTGATGATCGCGCTGGGCGTCATGATGGCGGCGGTGCTGCTGATTGCCATTGCCCCCGGCGAGAAAAAAGTGTGCGCCGAGGCGTTGGCGGATACCGCCCTCACGGCTTTGCCCCTGCAAACCGAAATCTGGCTGGAAAACCAGCGCAAGGCCTTGCCCGCACCGGCCGTTACCCTGGTCGACAGCATCGGCGTCAAGCTGGAAACCCTGGCGCCGCAACTCGAACGGCTGGGCGAACAGGATCCGGCCGCCCAGGAAATCCGGAAATTGCTGACCGATCACCTGCCCGAACTCGTCACCGGCTACCAGTCCATTCCCGAACCGCTGCGGCGGGAAGAGCGCAACGGCCGCATTCCCGAACGGCAGTTGATCGACGGATTGGGGGTGATCGACGCCGAAATTGCGCGGATGAGCGAGAATCTGGCCAGCGGCGACCTTGACAAGCTGGCGGTGCAGAACCGCTTCCTGGAACTCAAATATCAGGAAGCGAAGGAACCTGGGCAGGACTGACGTCTTCCTACGGTGATGATCCATTTGACGCTGATCATCGTTGATTTCCTGACCGGTCTGCTGGCGGCCGGAGCCTGGGCTCTGGCGAGTGCGGGCGGGGCGATCGCGGCGCTTGTCGGCGGCGGCCTGCTGGGCGCGTCGCTGTTCCGGAAATGGCGGCAAAAGGGTTGAGGGCGTAAAAGGGGTCAGGCGCCTTCGATCAGCACGGCCATGGCCGGTTCGGTCAGGGGCTGGCTGAACCGGATGCCGAAACGCTTGCCGACGACCCACATGACACGGCCGCTCGCCTGCACTCCCGCGGCCTCGACCATGATATAGGCGCCGGCCGACGGCGGCGTTTCGCAATGCGCAAGCGCGCCCGAGGAGGAAAGGTCGAGAAAATGCGCCCGCGTCTGCGTATCGCCGAGATGCAGGGCGACGGGGCTGAACATCTTGTGGCGCGGATCAAGCCGCCGCTGTCCTGCGGTGCGATTGGGATCAATCATGCCCTGCCTTGTCCCCAAGGCATCCGATCGTCAAGCGCGTGAAGAATCGCCATCCGTCCATCAGCCATGATTCGCATGGAAGCCCTCGCGGCACCAGGGAGCTCAGGGCCGGAGGGCGCAAGGGACGATGGAGGAGGGTTCGGGCCGGGCGGTAACGCGCTTGAACCGCGCAAAATAGCCGCCGGCCGTGGGTTTCGGCACCAGTTCCTCCAAACGGAAACCCATGGCCGCCAGTTCGCAGGACAGGAGGCGCGGCGGCGTGCCATGCCGGTCGGTCGGTCGGTTAGCGTCGACCACGATCAGTTCGCCGTCCGGCTTGAGCGCGGGACTGAGATTCCAGAGAAAGGCGTAGGGTTCCGCGATTTCATGGTACATGTGGACCATGAGGATGCGGTCGAAGCTGTTTGCGGGCAGTTTCGGATCTTCCGGCGCGCCCAGGCGGACGCTGACGTTGCGCCAGTTCTCACGGGTGATGCGGCGGGACAGGGCCTCGATCACTTCGGGCATGATATCCTCCGCCAGGACGCGGCCGCCATCCCCCACCCGCTTGGCGAGCCGCACGGTATAATAGCCCTCGCCCGCACCGATATCCGCCACTGTCATGCCGGGATGGATGCCGGCGCGGTTCATGATGTCTTCCGCTTCGTTCACCCGGTCGCGCGCTTCCTCGCTCGACCAGCGGGTGGACACGATCGGCGCGACCGGACGGTCGGCGCGGGGAAAGGCGCGCGCGCCCGGCGCGCGGTCGCCATTGCGGTCCGACGAAAACGGGCCGCAGCCCGCCAGCAGGAGCAAGCAGCCCGCCAGCGCCGGGGCCTTCATCAGTCGACATCCTCCACATCCACCTTCTCGCCCGTCACCTTCTGCGACAGGGCGGCCGCCATGAAGGGATCGAGAGCGCCGTCGAGCACGTCGTCGGGCGAGGTCGATGTGACGCCCGTGCGCAGATCCTTCACGAGCTGATAGGGTTGAAGCACATAGGAACGGATCTGGTGGCCCCAGCCGATCTCGGTCTTGGCCTGATATTCGCCCGAAGCGGCTTCCTCGCGCCGGCGCAGTTCCGCCTCGTAGAGGCGCGCCTTCAGCATGTTCATCGCGGTCGCGCGGTTCTTGTGCTGCGAGCGGTCATTCTGGGAGGCAACGATGATGCCCGAGGGAACGTGGGTGATGCGAACGGCGGAGTCGGTGGTATTGACGTGCTGGCCGCCTGCGCCCGATGCGCGATAGGTGTCGATCTTGAGGTCGCTTTCGTTGATCTCGATATCGATATTGTCGTCGATCACCGGATAGACCCAGACCGACGAGAAGCTGGTGTGGCGCCGCGCCGAACTGTCATAGGGGCTGATGCGGACGAGGCGATGCACGCCGCTCTCCGTCTTGGCGTAGCCATAGGCATTCTCGCCCTTGAACAGGAAGGTGGCGGACTTGATGCCCGCCTGGTCGCCGGCCTGATAGTCGACCAGTTCGACCTTGTAGCCGCGGCGCTCCGCCCAGCGACGGTACATGCGGCTGAGCATTTCCGCCCAGTCCTGGCTTTCCGTCCCGCCGGCGCCGGCGTGGATTTCGAGATAAGTGTCGCTGGCGTCGGCCTCCCCCGCGAGCAGTGCCCTGATCTTGTCCTCATCGGCACGGTCGGCCAGCGCCTTGAGCGAAGCGATGGCTTCGCTCACCATATCCTCGTCACCCTCCGCCTCTGCCATTTCGATGAGTTCGGCGGTGTCGTTCTTCTCGCTCTCGATCGCACGGGTCGCGCCGATCGCGGCCTCGAGCCGGGTGCGTTCGCGCATCACCTCCTGCGCGAGCTTCTGATTGTCCCACAGGGTCGGATCCTCGACCCGGGCGTTCAGCTCATCGAGGCGGCGAAGGGCGCGATCCCAGTCAAGGAAGCGGCGCAGCAGATCCAGCGCGGCGTCAATGCGGTCAATATATTGCTGCGCTTCGGCGCGCATGGGGCATCTCCAGAATGTCGGGCGCTTGGCTTCTAGACCGGCAAACGCATCAAATGCCTGCCCCTATCCGAGGGCGGCCGATTTGGGAAGATTCAATCCTTGCCGACCTGCACGGAAGGATTGGCGGGAAATGGCCGTTTTGCGTCGAAGTTCACAGTGTATGCGCGCGCGTGCCCGGGCGCGCGTGTGCCTGGGCGGGGTTTTCATCGGACGTTTCAAAGAGGGATGCGGGATAGAGCGGTGAAGGCGGAATAGGACAGGCTGAATGGCAGCCCGCTGGAGAAATAGGATGTTTTTTGTGGGACGCTGTTGCCGTTGGGCACCCTATTGCTCCGAGTCAGGGTCGGGAAAGGGGCACCGGGAACCCCTGTCTGCTCGCCATCCTGACCGCTATCAGTAAATCCCGCCCTGGTCCTGCAGGAAGTCGCTGTCGGTGCGCTGACGATGCTGGACCGTCGCTTCGATGCGGGCGGCGGCCTTGTCCTGGGCGGCGACCTCTTCCTTGCGGATCGATCGGCGCGGTTCGGATTCGGGCTTGAACGCTTCCCAGATCACGGCGGGCTTGGGCTCGTCGGTCGGCCAGACGCCGTAGACGCGCTTGCCCGAACGGCGGTCGATCGTGACCATGCGGATGCCGGCCGGCGCGATGAAAGGCGTCTTGGGCATGGTTTCCAGGACCGGCGTCATCGCCGCCTTCCAGATCGGCGCGGCGACGCGGCCGCCCTGCGCCCAGCCGCCCAGGCTGCGCGGCTGGTCATAGCCGATATAGACGCCCGCCACGATGTCCGGCGATCCGCCGACAAACCACACATTGGTCGGGCCGTTGGTCGTGCCGGTCTTGCCGAACAGCGGGCGCTTGAGGTCGGCCAGCACGGTAGCGGTGCCGCGCTGGATCACGCCTTCGGTGATGTGGACGACCTGATAGGCGGTCATGGGGTTCATCACCTGGCGCCCCTCGAAACCGAAGCGCGGCATGGGCTTGCCATCCCAATTGGCCATGTTGCAGCCATCGCAGGCACGCCAGCGCAATGGCCAGATCACCTTGCCGCGACGGTCCTGCACATAATCCATCAGCTTGGGGCTGAGTTGCCGCCCCTGATTGGCCAGCATGGCATAGGCGTTCACCATGCGCTCCACCGTGGTTTCGCCCGCGCCCAGGGCGAAGGAGAGATAGGGCTGGTAATCGCCGATCCCCATCGCCTTTATCGTACGCACGACGCGGTCCATGCCGGTCTGGCTGGCGGCGCGCACGGTCATCAGGTTGCGCGACTGTTCGACGCCCCAGCGCATCGTCTGCGGCCCGGCGCTGCCCCCGGAGAAGTTGCGGAAGCATTTCTGGCCGAGGCCCGCGCCCTGATAGACGCACAGCGGGCCATCGACGATGATCGAGGCCGGCGTCATGCCGTTGTCCAGCGCGGCGGCATAGACGAAGGGCTTGATGGTCGATCCCGGCTGCCGCATGGCCTGGGTGGCGCGGTTATAGGAGGAGAGGCGGTTGTCGAAGCCCCCATGCATGGCGCGGACGCGGCCCGAATGGGTTTCCTCCACCACCATGCCGCCGGAAACTTCCGGCACGTTGCGCAGCGCCCAGCCCGATCCGTTGCGCGCCACCACGATCAGGTCGCCCGGCGCCATCGCGGCGAAGGCTGGTCCGCCTGTCTTGCGATAGGGCAGTTGGGCGGCGTCGGCAGGCAGCGTGCCGGTCGAACCGTCCGAAAAGCCGATCTGCGCCGAGGAGGAATCGCGGCTGACGATCACGGCGACGCGCCATCCCGCATAGTCGACGTCGATATAGCTCGCCGCCAGTTCCCGTTGCCAGCCGCGATCCATGTCGATCTTGGCGACCGGCCCGGACCAGCCCTTGCCCGCGTCGAAGCGCAGCAGGCCGTTGCGCAGCGCCGTCGTCGTCAGGTCCTGGATCTTCGGGTCATAGGGGCTGCGCACCCAGAGGCCCCCGGCATAGACGCTGTTGGGGCCATCCTCCGCCTTCTCCCCGAAAAGCTGGATCAGGCGGCGGCGCACCTCCTCCATATAATAGCCGCCGGCGCGCGCATCGAAGCTGGAGCCGTGCGCGGCCACGGTGCCGAGCGGCTGCGCCTGCGCCTCGTTCCGCTGCGCCTCCGTGATCCAGCCATTTTTGTACATTTCCCCCAGCGCCCAGTTGCGACGCTCCAGCGCGCGTTCGTGGCCGGTCGGGCTTTCCGGGCGGTAATTGGCCGGTCCCTTGGGCAGGATCGCCAGATAGGCCATTTCGTGCAGCTTGAGGTCGGCCACATCCTTGTTGAAATAGGCGCGGGCCGCAGCCTGCACGCCATAGGCGTTGCGGCCGAGGAATATCTGGTTGAGGTAGAGTTCCAATATCTGCTGCTTCGACAGCACGCCCTCCATGCGATAGGCGAGGATCATTTCCTTCACCTTGCGCGTGGGCGAATATTCGTCGCCGATCAGCAGGTTCTTGGCCACCTGCTGCGTGATGGTGGAGCCGCCGCGGGCGCGCTGCCCCGATCCGATCTTGGTCGCATAGTCGAAAACCGCGCCGATGAAGCCGGGGATGTCGACGCCATGATGCTCGAAAAAGGTCTTGTCCTCCGCCGACAGATAGGCGCGGATAAGGAGCGGAGGATAATCGCTGTACTGGAGCTGCACGCGCCGTTCGCGGGCATAGCTGTGGACCGGCTGGCCGTTGGTGTCGCGCACTATGGTCGGCAGGGGCGGCTCATATTCCAGCAGCGTCGCCGCATCGGGCAGGCCGCGCGCGAAGATGAGCCAGAACAGCGCATAAGCGAGCAGGAGACCGCCAAGGCCGATCGCGATCCAGCGGAACCAGCGCCTGTCCCAATGGGGCTGGAGGCGCTGCCGAAAACCGCTCAGGCCACGACGCAGGCGCTGAGCAAAGGATGATGCGGCGTGTTGGGGGCGTGCCTCTTCCATGATGGTCGGGCTGTAAGGTCAAAATCGGGGAAGCGCCAGAGTGGAATGCCGGTGGCGGGATATGTCGCGTCCGCCGCGCGCCTGGCTAACCGCCCCGGTCCCTGCCCGCCGCCAGCTTGCGCGCAAAATGCACTTCGATGGCGCGTGCCACGCCCCGGGCGATGTTCGCCTGCCCTTCCCTCGACGCCAGGAAAGCCGCATCGGCGCTGTTGGAGAGATAGCCGGTTTCGAACAGCACCGAAGGCGTATCGGGCGCCTTCAGCACTATCAGCGAGGCAAAGCGGTGCGCATTGCCGCGGAACGGGACATAGGGCGCCGCTTCGCGCTGGAGCAGCCGGGCGAAGGCCACCGACATGTTCATCGATTCCCGCTGCGTCAGGTCGATGAGGATCGACGAGACATCGCCCGACTGGCCGCCCAGGTTGATGCCGTTCAACACATCCGCCTTGTTCTCGCGCGCGGCGAGGCGCGATGCCTCCCGGTCGGAGGCGGTTTCGGACAGGGTATAGACGGTTGCGCCCCGCGCCTTGTCGTTATCGGCCGAATCGGCGTGGATGGAAATGAACAGGTCCGCGTTGAGCTGGCGCGCGATGCCGTAGCGTTCCTGCAGCACCAGGAAACGGTCGTCGTCGCGGGTCAGCGCGACGCGGACCCTGCCCGACTTCACCAGTTCATCGCGGATCGCCTGCGCGATGGCCAGCGTCACATCTTTCTCGCGCTCGCCAGTCTCGCGGTTGACTGCGCCAGGATCATGGCCGCCATGACCGGCATCAATCACCACCAGCGGACGCGACGCGTCGCGCGGCCCCTCCACCGGCGGAAGCGAGACGCCACGGGCCACGGGAGGGATCGGAACGGTGATGCTGTGGAGCCGCTTCGCCGGACGAGGCGCCATGTGCGCGGGCACGTCGAAGCGCAAGCCGGGCCGATCGCCATCAAGGCCATCAGCGGAAGCGGGCGCAGCCGAGAGGATCATGCTTGCGAGCGCAAGACTTTGAAGCATGCGCCGCTTGTGCACCGCGCGGCCCGGCGCCGTCCAGCGCAATTTTTACCTCGTCGCTTCCCGTTCGCGACGCGGGCGGCATTGTGAGACGGGGCATTGCCGAACAGGCCGCTTAATCCAATCTTAACCATGATGGCGATAAACGGCAGGATGTATTGGGAGCAAAGTGCCGCTGGCGCGAAACAATATTTCCAGGGGCCGTTGCTCCCTGCGGTTTTGACTGCTACCCAATCATATTCCTTAGAAGGCGTGCCTTTATCGGGCGACCGTTCTTTTTTGGATATTCACGATGGCATCGGCAGGCGGATACGCCAGTATCGATGCACGAACAGGTTGACGCTGCATGAGGCATGATTTCCAATCGACGCTGAACCCGATCCCGGGCGATGCGGCGTGGTTGGTGGTGTCCGGCACATGGTCCGGCCCTGCCCCGGCAGCAGACACGCAATTTTCCAAACCAAACCGGGCGATGCAGCAACTCGCGCCGCCCCCTTACTATCGCGCGGCAGCCCGGCCCAGTGCCGTCGGCCGCCAGCGCCGGAGAACAATGAATGACAATGCGTATGCTGATCGATGCGCGCCACCGGGAAGAAACCCGGGTCGCGGTCGTCAAAGGTAACCGGATCGAGGAGTTCGATTTCGAATCGGCCGAGCACAAGCAGCTCAAGGGCAATATCTACCTCGCCAAGGTCACGCGCGTAGAGCCGTCGCTGCAGGCGGCGTTCGTCGATTATGGCGGCAACCGCCACGGCTTCCTGGCCTTCAGTGAAATCCATCCCGACTATTATCAGATCCCCCGCGAGGACCGCGAAGCGCTGCTGCGCGAGGAGCGCGAGCATGCCGAGGAAGAGGCCGCGCTGCGTGCCGATTTCGACGATGACGACGATCATCCGGCCGCCGATGGGGGCCTGGAAGTGGTCGAGGCGACCCATCATCACGACGATGAGGAGCATGGCGAGGAAGCGCCCGAGAATGACAAGGGTGGCCGTGGCCGCCGCGGCAAGGGCGACGAAGCCGCCGACGAACTGCGCCGCAAGCGCATGGCGCTGCGCCGCCGCTACAAGATCCAGGACGTCATCAAGCGCCGCCAGGTGCTGCTGGTGCAGGTCGTCAAGGAGGAGCGCGGCAACAAGGGCGCGGCGCTGACCACCTATTTGTCGCTGGCGGGCCGTTACTGCGTGCTGATGCCGAACACGTCGCATGGCGGCGGGATTTCGCGCAAGATTTCGAACGCCGCCGACCGCAAGCGGTTGAAGTCGATCATCGCGGAAATGGCGCTGCCCTCGACCATGGGCTGCATCGTTCGCACCGCCGGCCTGCAGCGCACCAAGCCGGAGATCAAGCGCGACTTCGACTATCTCGCCCGGCTGTGGGACGAAATCCGCGAAAAGACGCTGAAGTCCGACGCGCCCGCGCTGATCCATAATGACAGCGACCTCATCAAGCGGGCGATCCGCGATATCTACAACAAGGATATCGAAGAGGTCATCGTCGAGGGCGAATATGGCTATAAGGCGGCCAAGGACTTCATGAAGCTGCTGATGCCCAGCCATGCGCGCCGGGTGAAGCAATATGCCGATGCCGTGTCGCTGTTCCAGCGCGCCAGCGTCGAAGATCAGCTCGCGGCGATGTACAATCCCGTCGTTCAGCTCAAGTCCGGCGGCTATCTGGTCATCAACCCGACCGAGGCACTGGTGTCGATCGACATCAACTCCGGCCGTTCGACCCGCGAGCATGGCATCGAGCAGACCGCGGTCGCCACCAATCTGGAAGCCGCCCGCGAGATCGCGCGTCAGCTCCGCCTGCGCGACATGGCGGGTCTGGTCGTCATCGACTTCATCGACATGGAGATGAACTCCAACATCCGCAAGGTCGAGAAGGCGATGAAGGAGGCGCTGAAGGACGATCGCGCCCGCATCCAGGTCGGCCGTATTTCCGGCTTTGGCCTCATGGAAATGAGCCGCCAGCGGCTGCGCACCGGCGTCCTTGAAGCCTCCACGCGCCAGTGCCCGCATTGCGAGGGCACGGGGCTGGTCCGCACCGCTTCGTCGGCGGGCCTCAGCGCGCTGCGCATGCTGGAAGAGGAGGCGGCGCGTGGTCGCGGCAACCTGATCACGCTGCGCGCGAGCCAGGAAGCGGCCTTCTACGTCCTCAACAACAAGCGCCACGAGCTGGACGAGATCGAGCAGCGCTATGGCGTGCGCATCGCCATCCTGCCCGATGGCGAGGTAGAGGGCGCGCGCATGTCGGTCGAGGCCAGCGGGCCGCGTCCGGAGCGGGTGGTCGACTATACGCCGATCGTGGAGGAGGATGACGATCTCGACGTCGTCGAGGAACTGGACGAGGAAGAGATCGAAGAGGTCGAAGCCGCGCAGGAGGAACGCGCCGAGCGGGGCGAGGACCGTGAAGGCGGCCGACGCCGCCGTCGCCGCCGTCGTCGGCGCGGTGGGCAGCGCGACGAAAATCGCGCCGAATCCGAGATCCAGGGCGAGGCCGGTGAAGAGGCCGACGACGCCGAAGAGGAAGGCGAGACCGAAGGGGAGGCCGAGACTGTTTCGGCTGACGCCGCCGCCGAAGCGGAGGGCGAGGGCCGTCGCCGCGGCCGTCGCGGTCGCCGGGGTGGACGCCGTCGTCGCGAGGCCGGTGAGGACGCCGTGAGCGAAGGCTCTGTTGCCGGCGAGGAAGCGGTCGAAGCCGTCGAAGCCGAAATCGCCCAGGAGCCTGTGGCGGAAGCCGCGCCAGAGGCGGCTGCCGAGGAAGAGGCGCCCAAGACCCGGCGTCGCCCCCGTGCCCGCAAGGCGAAGGAAAGCGCCGCCCCCGCCGCCGAGGCGGTTGAAGCCGCTGCGGAAACGCCCGTCGAGGCGGCACCGGAAGCACCCGTTGCTGAAGAGGCGCCGGCCAAGCCCAAGCGGACCCGTCGCAAGAAGGCTGAGCCGGTAGCGGAGGAAGCCGCAGCCGCTGAAGCTGCGCCGGAAGCGCCGGCCGCCGACGCGGCTCCGGCCAAGCCCAAGCGCACGCGGCGGAAGAAGGCCGATCCGGTGGTCGAGGAAGTCGCTGCCGCTGAGGCCGCGCCTTCGGCCGACACGCCCGCCGAGGCTGCTTCGCCCGAAACCGGCGATACGGTCACCATGGACGGAGAAGCGGACGCGACGGGCGAGGGCGACGAGGGCGGCCCGCGCCGCGGCTGGTGGCAGCGCACTTTCGGCCAATAAGCCGACACAGGATGAAAGACGCCGCTGTCTTGCCGCCCCAGGGCGGCCGGACGGCGGCGTTTTCCTTTTCGGTTGAGGATTAAACGGTGCCGGGAGAGAGAGCTTGTGGCCATTCTCCACCCCAAAGCCGCTATTGGACCTGCCGCTTAATAGGCTACATAATCGCTTTCAGCACCCGTTCAGCCCGTTCAAGGCATTGACCCTCAGCGATGGAGCCCCCTTCCCCTGCCCTGCCCCGCCCAAAAATGCCCAGCCGTCATGGCATGACCAAGCGCTGGCTTCGTTTCGCGGCCATTGCAGCCGCATCGATTGCCCTGTTGTCGCGTCCGGCCGCGGCGCAGCAGATCCTGCGCGACGCGGAGACCGAGGCCTTCATGGCGGACATGTCCGCGCCGCTGGTGCAGGCGGCGGGCATGGAGCCGCGCAACGTCCAGGTGCTGGTCATCAACGATCCCAATATCAACGCGTTCGTTGCGGGCGGCCAATATGTCTGGGTGCATAGCGGGCTGATCGCCGCCGCCGACAATGTGAACCAGGTGCAGGGCGTGGTCGCGCATGAACTCGGCCATATCGAGGGCGGCCATGTCATCCGTTATGGCGAGGGGATGAAGGAGGCCACCGGCATCACCCTGCTGAGCCTGGTCCTGGGTGCGGCGGCGATCGCGGCGGGCGGCGCGGAAGCGGGCATGGGTATCCTTGGCCTGGGGCAGCAGGCGGCGATGGGCAAGTTCCTGGCCTTTTCGCGGGCGCAGGAGAGCTCCGCAGACCTTGCGGGCGCGCGCTATCTCAGCAAGGCGGGGATTTCGGGCAAGGGCAGCCTGGAATTCTTCAAGAAGCTGCAGAACCAGGAATATCGGCTCGCCATTCCGCAGGACGACAGCTATGGCCGCACCCACCCGCTTTCCGGCGAGCGCATCAATGTGCTGCGGGAAGTCTATACGGTCGATCCCGCCTGGGACAAGCCGGTGGACCCGAAGCTGGAGGCCCGGTTCGAACGGATCAAGGCAAAGCTGGTGGGCTTCGTTTCGGAACCCAACCAGACCCTGCTCAAATATCCCGAAAGCGACCAGTCGATCCCGGCCCATTATGCCCGCGCCTATGCCTGGCACAAGAGCGCCTATCCGGACAAGGCGCTCAGCGAGGTCGACGCCCTGCTGGCCGCCGCGCCGCATGATCCCTATTTCCTGGAGCTTAAAGGGCAGGTGCTGCTGGAAAGCGGCAAGCCCGCCGACGCCATCCCGCCCCTGCGCGAGGCGGTGCGGCTGACCAACCAGCCGCTGATCGCCACGTTGCTGGGCCATGCGCTGATCGCTACGGAGAATGACGCCAATTTCGCGGAGGCGGAAACGGTGCTGCGCAACGCGATTGCGCGCGATCGCGAAAACCCCTTCGCCTGGTACCAGTTGGGCGTGGTCTATGAACATCGCGGCGACTTGCCGCGCGCCGCGCTGGCTACGGCGGAGCGCTATTCGATGATAGGCAATGACCAGATGGCGCTGCGCAGCGCCGATGCCGCGATGCAGGGATTGAAGCCGGGCACGGTTGACTATCTGCGGGCGCAGGATATCGCCATGGTTTCCCGCGCAGCCGTCGAACAGAAGCGAAAGAAACGATGACAGACCAGAGCCGGCCCAGCTTTCGCGCGGCGCTTTCCAACAGGACCATCATGATGACCCTTGGCGTTTTCGCCTTCATCGCCGCCACCGCGACGGGCGCGGCGCTCGGCACCCAGAGCACGGGCCGCGTCGATGCCGGTGACAAGGCCGCGATCGAGCAGATCGTGCATGACTATATCATGGAACATCCCGAGATCATTCCGCAGGCGGTCGAGAAGCTGCAGGCGAAGCGGATGTCGGGCATGATCGACGCCAGCCGCAAGACGATCGAAACCCCCTATGCCGGCGCGTGGGAGGGTGCCGCCGATGGCGATGTGACCGTGGTCGAGTTTTTCGACTATGCCTGCGGTTACTGCCGGGCGTCGCTGCCCGATCTCGCCAGGCTGGTGGGCGAGGACAAGAGGGTGAAGATCGTCTATCGCGAACTGCCGATCCTGTCCGACGAGAGTATCGACGCGGCGAAGGTGTCGCTGCTGGCGGCAGAGAAGAACCAGTATATGCCCTTCCATCGCGCGCTCTATGCCGCGGGCAAGGTGACGCGCGAGACGATCATGGCGGCCGCGGCAAAGGTCGGGATCGACGCGAAAGCGGCGCAGGGGGCGATAACGGGGGGCCGATATGATGCGGAGATCCAGTCCAATATCGGACTTGCGCAGAAGCTGCAGGCGAGCGGCACGCCCACTTTCGTGATCGGGGGCCAGGTGCTGAACGGCGCCGTGGGCTATGATGCGCTGAAGGCTGCGGTGACGACTGCGCGGGAGAAATAGTCGCTGGATTTCGACTGGATTCGGGAATGCGCCGGGTCAGCCGATTCTCCTGCTCCATGCAAAGCGAAAAGCGCGCTGCCTCTCTCCTCCGCCATTGACTCGCCGGTCCCTTTTGCCTATCGGACGCCCCCTGACATGCGGCCGCCCACCAGCGGCCCTTTTTTGTCACGCCCGATTCTTTTAGTTTTTGAGGAATGAACGATGAAGCGCACCTATCAGCCGAGCAATCTGGTTCGGAAGCGCCGTCACGGTTTCCGCGCTCGCATGGCGACCCCCGGCGGCCGCAACGTGCTGCGCGCTCGTCGTGCCCGCGGCCGCAAGAGCCTGAGCGCCTGAACGACGCGCCGCTTGATCGCGCGCCTGCCGTCATGGGCAAGCGCGCCGATTTTCTGGCGGCGAATCGCGGACGGCGTGCGCCCATGCCGGGCTTTGTCCTGCTGGTGCGCGAACGTGGCGACGGCGATCCGGCGATGCGCTACGGCATCACGGTCACGAAAAAGATTGGCGGCGCTGTCATCCGCAACCGGATGAAGCGCCGCTTTCGCGTTCTGGCGCGCGAACTGCTGCCAGCGCTTGGCATGGCCGGGGCGGATCATGTGCTGATCGGGCGCGCCGAAGGTATAGAGCGCGACTTCGCCCTGCTTCGGCAGGAGCTGGAAAAGGCGCTGGGCAAGGTGATGTCGCGGCCGGTGGGTGAGGCGCATCGTCCCTCCCGCCGGAAAACTCCACGGCCCGCTCCCGGAAGCGACGGGGCACCGAAGCAAGAACATCGACGGGAAAAGCCGTGATCGGGGGCCTTCTCATCCTGGTCGCGCGCTTCTGGCAATGGGGTCCGTCGCGCATCTTGCCGCCTTCCTGCCGCTATGCGCCCTCCTGTTCCGAATATGCGATTCAGGCGATCGGCAAATATGGTGCGGTGAAGGGTAGCTGGCTGGCCACGAAGCGGCTAATGCGATGCCACCCATGGGGCGGTTCGGGATACGATCCCGTCCCCTGACAGTGAATTTTTGAGACACGGCGGAGCCGACAAGCGTGGACGACAAGAAGAATATCATCCTGGCGGTGCTGCTGACCGCGGCGATCCTGTTCGGCTGGCCCTATGTCGCCAAACATTTCTTCCCTGCCGCCAATCCGCCGGCCACCAGGATAGAGGGCGGCAAGACCACGCCGCTCACCCCGTCCGGCACGGCCCCCGCGGCAGAGGGCGCCGCGGCGGTCCGTGATCTGGCCCTGGTGCTGAAGGATAGTCCGCGCGTGCCCATCCGCACGCCCAAGATCACCGGATCGATCAACCTTAAAGGCGCGCGCATCGATGATATCGTGCTGCCGACCTACAAGGAAACGATCGCGAAGGATTCGCCCGCGATCCGCCTCTACAGCCCCAGCGGCACCAAGGATGCCTATTTTGCGGGCTTTGGCTGGCAGGGCGAAGGGGTGAAGACGCCGGACGGCAGTACGGTGTGGACCACGACGGCCAAGGAACTGACGCCGACCAGCCCCGTCACGCTGACGTGGAGCAACGGCGTCGGGCAGACCTTCGAAATCCGCTACTCCATCGACGAAAATTACATGATCACCGCGCAGCAGAAGGTGTCGAACAGCGGCGCCGGGGCGGTGGGGGTCAAAAGCTATGGCTATGTCAGCCGGGCGCATCCTTCGGCCGATCCCGACACCTGGACGATCCATGTCGGGCCGATGGGCGTCTTCAACGGCGCGGCCAATTATGACGTGAATTACAAGGATCTGGCCAAGGGTCCGGCGGTGCAGAGCTTCCAGTCGACGGGCGGCTGGATCGGCTTTACCGACAAATATTGGCTTTCCGCCCTCGTGCCCGACCAGAAGGCCGCCTTCACGGGCCAGATGCGCAAGGGCGACGGCACGCAATATCAGACCGACGCCGCCCTGGCGCCCGTCATGGTCGCGCCGGGCAAGGCAATGACGCAGACCAACCGGCTGTTCGTCGGCGCCAAGGAAGTGAAGACGCTCCAGGCCTATGAACGGGCGGGCATTCCGCTGTTCGACCGGGCGATCGACTGGGGCTGGTTCTACTGGTTCGAACAGCCGATCTTCGCGCTGCTGCACTGGCTGTTCACGGTGATCGGCAATTTCGGCGTGGCGATCATCTGCCTGACATTCGTGGTGCGCGGCCTGATGTTCCCTGTCGCCCAGCGCCAGTTCGCCAGCATGGCAGCGATGCGCGCGGTGCAGCCGAAGATGAAGGCGCTGCAGGAGAAGTACAAGGACGACAAGCCCAAGCTGCAGCAGGAGATGATGGAGCTCTACAAGCGCGAGAAGGTGAACCCGCTCGCCGGCTGTCTGCCGATCTTCATCCAGATCCCGATCTTCTTCGCACTCTACAAGGTGTTGCAACTCACCATCGAAATGCGCCACCAGCCCTTCGTGCTGTGGATCAAGGATCTTTCCGCGCCCGACCCGCTGCATATCGTCAACCTGTTCGGTCTGTTGCCCTTCACCCCGCCGGCCTTCCTGGGCATCGGTGTGCTGGCGCTGCTGCTCGGCATCAGCATGTATTTCCAGTTCAAGCTGAACCCGGCGCAGATGGACCCGATGCAACAGCAGGTGTTCGCGATCATGCCGTGGATGATGATGTTCATCATGGCGCCCTTCGCAGCGGGCCTGCTGGTCTACTGGATCACCAACAACTGCCTGTCGATGTTGCAGCAATGGTGGCTTTACAAGCGTCACCCGCAACTCAGCGCGGCGACCGCGAAATAAGGCCGGCGATTTGAGCGAACAGGAACAGCCTGAGTTGATCGAGGAAGCGCGCAAGGTCTTTGCAGGCCCCATCGCCTTCCTCAAATCCGCGCCGGACCTCAAATTCCTGCCCGACATGGCGGTGAATGAGGTGGCATTTGCGGGCCGGTCCAATGTCGGCAAGTCATCGCTGCTGAACGCGCTGACGAACCGCAATGGTCTTGCGCGCACGTCCAACACGCCGGGGCGGACGCAGGAGCTGAACTTCTTCGACGTCGGCGACCCGCTGCGCTTCCGGCTGGTCGACATGCCGGGCTATGGCTATGCCAAGGCGCCCAAGGACATGGTGCGCAAATGGCGTTTCCTGGTGAACGACTATCTGCGGGGTCGCGCGAAGCTGAAACGGACGCTGGTGCTGATCGACAGCCGCCACGGGATCAAGGATGTCGACACCGATATCCTCGACATGCTGGACGCTGCGGCGGTCAGCTATCGCATCGTCCTGACCAAGGCCGACAAGGTGAAGGCCAGCCATCTGGCGGAAGTGAAGCAGGCCGTGTCCGAGGCGATCCGCAAACGGCCAGCCGCGCATCCGGACATCATCGCGACGTCGAGCGAAAAGGGCATGGGCTTGCCCGAATTGCGCGCGGCCGTGCTGGAAAGCGTGACGCAGGGGTAAGAACGGGCCCATGGTGAAGATCACCTGCCTCTGCGGCCAGATCAGCCTGACGATCGAGAAGCGTCCGGAGTTCATCAACGCCTGCAACTGTACGCTGTGCCGCAAGTCCGGTGCGCATTGGGCCTATCTTCACCCTGACGAGGTGCAGGTGGAGGGTGTCACGCACAGCTATTGCCGCGAGGACAAGGACGATCCGGCAGCGGAAATCCAGTTTTGCGGGCGATGCGGATCGACCACCCATTTCACCCTGTCCGCCAGCGCGGTTTCCCGGTTCGGCAACAGCATGGTGGGCGTCAATATGCGCCTGGCCGAAGAACGTGACATTGCCGGCATCGAACTGCGCTATCCCGACGGGCGGTCCTGGTCGGGGACAGGCGATTTCGGCTATGTGCGGGCGCCACGGATCATTGGCAAGGACGCAGGTTCCGACTGATCCGAAGGGCTTTCGCGCTGAAGCCGCAGCTCGTCAGAAAAGGCTGTACTGTCCGCTCCCCTTCAAAGTCCAGGTGGCAAGGGTTTCATGGTGGGTGCGCCCGACATGGCTGCATATCAGCATGAAGCGGTCGACATGCCAGCCAAAGCCCTCCACCCGACGCTGTTCCGGTGGACCGTCGCGGTAGAAGAGCGTCTGGTGCGGGCTGAAGCTCCAGCCGGGGCGCAGCATCACCCCTGCCCCCTTCATCCCTGCCGCGATCTGTTTCTGCAGCGCGTCGAGCAAGGGGACATGACGGGATGGACGCAAGGCGCCGGACCGGCCGCCGATGCTGAGCCTGTCCAGGCGCAGGTCGAACGGCTCCGCCATCACGCCCGTCCCGGCGCGCATCAGCGCCTTGATCACGGCATAGGGATAATCGACATGATCGCAGGTGATCGCCAGCGTCACATGCTGATGATCCACGGCGACCCGCCGGGCTTCCCCAGCGATGCTTTCGGCGAAATGATCCGTCTGGCGGGCGATCAGCGCTGTCGGCTTCAGCGCGAAGAACAGGCGGAACAGGGTCCGGGTGGGGCGGCTTTCCATGCAATCTGCTCCATGCGACTCGGTGGCGTATGTTCATGATATGTTCTTTTCATGCTGAAGGCGAATCCGCTGAAGCCGCGCCTGTCCGCGCCGCCGGATCATCACGCGCGCGGCATGCGGGTGGAGCGGCAGGCTGGCCTCCCGACAAGATGCCGGCCTCCGACAAGATGATTGTCTTTGAGGGCTGTGGCCCTACTGTGCGGATTTCCAACGAACAGGCAATCAGAGAGCGATGACCCGGCACATACCCTGGATAGTGATGGCGATGGTCGGCGCGGCGTCGCTGTCGGTGGTGGCGGTATCACGCGGTGAAGCGGTCAACGCCCTGTGGATCGTGGTGGCGGCGGCCTGCAGTTTCCTCGTCGCCTATCGCTATTATGCGCTGTACATCGCGCGGAACGTGATGCGGCTGGACCCGTCACGGCCCACGCCGGCGATCCGTCGCGCCGATGGGCTGGACTATGTCGCGACGGACCGGACGGTGCTGTTCGGTCATCATTTCGCCGCCATCGCGGGCGCGGGGCCTCTGGTGGGACCCGTGCTGGCGGCGCAGATGGGTTATCTGCCCGGCACGCTGTGGATCATCGCGGGCGTGGTGCTGGCGGGCGCGGTGCAGGACTTCATGGTCCTCTTCATCTCCATGCGCCGCGACGGGAAGTCGCTGGGCGAGCTGATCCGCATGGAAATGGGCCAGGTGGCGGGCACCATCGCCCTGTTCGGCGCCTTCATGATCATGGTCATCATCCTGGCCGTGCTGGCGCTGATCGTGGTGAAGGCGCTGGCGGAAAGCCCCTGGGGCATGTTCACCGTCGCCGCGACAGTGCCGCTGGCGATGGCGATGGGCGCCTATACGCGCTGGATCAGGCCCGGCCGCATCGGGGAAGTGTCGCTGATGGGACTGGTCGGGCTGCTGGCCGCCATCGTCTATGGGCAGAGCATCGCCGCTTCGCCGGTCTGGGGTCCGGTCTTCACCTTCACGCCGGTGCAGCTTTGCTGGATATTGATCGGCTATGGCGCGGTGGCTTCGGTGCTGCCGGTGTGGCTGTTGCTGGCGCCGCGCGATTATCTGTCGACCTTCCTCAAGATCGGCGCGATAGCCGCGCTGGCGATCGGCATCGTCATCATGGCGCCGCCCCTCAAAATGCATGCCGTAACCGCGTTCGTCAGCGGCAACGGGCCGGTCTGGTCGGGCGGCCTGTTCCCCTTCCTGTTCATCACCATCGCCTGCGGTGCGGTATCGGGCTTCCACGCCCTCATCTCCAGCGGCACCACGCCCAAGCTGATCGCCAGCGAAGCCGATGCGCCGATGATCGGCTATGGCGCGATGCTGATGGAGGCGTTCGTCGCCATCATGGCGCTGGTGGGCGCGTCGATCCTCGATCCGGGCATCTATTTCACGATGAACAGCCCGGCGGCGGTCATCGGCAAGGATGCGGCGAGCGCCGCGGCGGCGGTGACTGCCATGGGTTTCCCCATCTCGCCCGAACTGATCCTGCAGACCGCGAAGGATGTGGGCGAGCACAGCATCATCTCCCGCGCGGGCGGGGCGCCGACGCTGGCGGTGGCGATGGCGGAGATCTTCTCCCATGTCGTGGGCGGGCCGGCGATGAAGGCCTTCTGGTATCATTTCGCGATCCTGTTCGAGGCGCTGTTCATCCTGACCGCCGTCGATGCGGGGACGCGCGCCGGACGTTTCATGCTGCAGGACCTGATCGCGCTGGTGGTGCCGGGCTTCAAGGACAGCAGGAGCATGGTGCCGGGGATCGTCGCGACGGCGCTGACCGTCGCCGCCTGGGGCTTCTTCCTCCATCAGGGGGTGACCGATCCGCTGGGCGGGGTGAACACGCTCTGGCCGGTGTTCGGCATTTCCAACCAGATGCTGGCGGCCATCGCGCTGATGCTGGGGACGGCGGTGCTGTTCCGGATGAAGCGGGACCGCTACGCCTGGGTGACGCTGGTGCCGACGGCCTGGTTGCTGGTCTGCACCCTGTCGGCCGGTGTGCTGAAGCTGTTTTCCGCTGATGCGAAGGTCGGTTTCCTGGCGCATGCGGCCAGATTCAGCGGCGCGGCCGGCCGGGGCGAAGTGCTGGCGCCGGCCAAGTCGATGGCGGAGATGCGGCAGATCATCTTCAACGACCGGATCGACGCGGCGCTGGTCGCGATCTTCCTGTTCGTGGTGCTGGCGGTGCTGGTCTTCACCATTCGCACCTGTCTCGCGGCGCGGAAGGTGGCGGGGTCCACGGCGCGGGAAATCCCGGCGCAACTGGTGCCGGCGGAATGAGCCTCTTCCTCCACCGGCTGCGTCAGATGGCGCGCATGATGGTCGGGGTGCCCGATTATGACGCCTATTTGCGGCATATGCGCGCGCATCATCCCGATCGGGCGCCGATGGACCGCACCGCCTTTTTCCGGGAGCGGCAGGAGGCGCGCTATGGCGGCAAAAACGGGGGGAAGTGCTGCTAGGACGGATCGCTGGCCCAGAAATCGTGGAAAACAAGGGATCCAGAGCGGCGATCCGATTGGGCAGGATCGGATCAGCGCCTGGCGTTGAAGCCGGCGACCATGCCGGCGGCGATGGAAAGGGCGATTTCGGCCGCGCCTATCGCGCCAATGTCGAGGCCGGCGGGACCGTCTATCCGCGCCAGCTCTTCTGCAGCGAAACCCAGTGCGGCCAGCCGCTCCAACCGCGCGGCATGGCTTTTGCGCGATCCGAGAGCAGCGATATAGCCGGTGGGCGCCCGCAGGGCGGCGACCAGAGCCGGGTCGTCGATCTTTATGTCGTGGCTGAGCGTCACGATTGCGGTGGATTCGCCGGGAAAACGGGCCGCGATCGCTTCGTCCGGCCAGCGGTCGTCCAGTTCGACACCGGGGAAGCGCTCCGACGTCAGGAAGCGGCCCCGCGGATCGATGATCACCGGCGTGACACCGATCGCCTGCGCCAGCGCGCTGAGCGACTGGGCGATCTGAACCGCGCCCACGATGAATATGCGGCGCGGGGGATCGTAGCGGTTGTGAAACTGCCCCTCTACCACTCCTTCGCGGGTCAGGCCGGTCGCCAGATCGGTCGACAAGGTGAGCGCTCTGCCCTGCCCGCTCTCCGCCGCGATCCGATCCAGCAATGCGGGGTCGAAGCCGTCCGGGCCAAGCGGCTGGACCAGCACGCTGATTTCCCCGCCACAGGGCAAGCCGACCGCCCAGGCGTCGCCATCCGCCACGCCATAGCTCTCCAGATGCGCCGGTCGGCCCGCAATCACCTCCGCGGCGCGCTGAAGCACGTCGGCCTCGACGCATCCGCCGGAGATGCTGCCTTCGAACCGGCCATCCTCATGCACTATCATATGGCTGCCGCGCGGCCGGGGTGCGGAGCCCCAGGTCGATACAACCGTCGCCAGCGCCAGCCGGGCGCCGCGCCATTCCATGGCCTTGCGGATGACCGCGCCATTGTCGTTCAAAAGCCTGCCTCCTAACCAGTCGCCTAAACCAATCGTCTGCCGGTCCATACCACCCGACCGACGATCATCACCAGCGCCGGATCGATGTCGATCCAGTCGGGATAATGGGGGTTGTCGCTGAGCACGGAGAAAAAGCCCCGGCGCGGCCCCAGGGCCACCCGCTTCACCATCAGCACCCCGTCAAGCCGCAGCACATAGACGCCATCGCGCAATCGACCTGCATCATCGTCATGATTGACCATGATCTCATCGCCGTCGCTGAGCGTCGGCGCCATGGATTCGCCGTCGACGCGGATGATGGATATTTTTTGCGGCCGGACACCCAGATGGCGGAGCCAGTTGGCGTCGAAGGCCATCAGGCCGGCCGCCCGCTCATCCTCGTCCAGCGATCCCGGCCCGGCCGAAGCACCCAGCGACAGACGCGGCACGCTGACCACCGAAGGCAGGGAGCGAAGCTTGGCCGGCGGTGTTCCAAGCGGGGCCGATCCGCCCAGCATCTCATCCGCCACGCCGAAATAGCGGGCCAACAGGCGCCTGTCCTCCTCATCCAGCTTTCGCGGCGTGCCCCGTTTGATGAACTGCTGAATATAGGCGGGATTGCGGTTCAGCAGGCGCGAGATGTCGGAATAGCTCTCCCCCCGCTCGGCAATCAGCCGTTCCAGCACGATTCGCGGATCTTCCTGATGCCCTGTCATGCTTTCCTTCTACATCTAGGATTTTTCCTAGACAAGTAGGAAATAGGGTAAGAGATAGGAATAAACCTGCGGATCGCATCGGGCGAGTCGCTAAAGCAAAGGAGTAACAGGGGAATGCTGCTTCGTGCCGTCGAGAAGTTCCTGCGGGAGAACGGCGTCCCGGCCACCAGGTTCGGCCGTGAGAGCGTTCGCGATCCGCGGCTGGTCTTCGACCTGCGCAAGGGTCGCGAGCCGGGGGACAGAATGAGGAGACGTGTGGAACATTTCATGAACAACTATCGCAGGAGCGCGGGGCAATGACAAGCATGGACATCCGGAAAAGCGCCATCGATCGCGTGCGGGACGGCATGCCGGCCCTGGGCGCGCGCGATCCCCTGCCCCGTCTGATGACGCAACTGATCGAGCGGGCGGGAGGAACGGTCCTGGTGGAGCGCGCCGCCAGCCGTCCATGGGCCAGCGCGCTGTTCCAGGGACGGCGCCACATCATCACGCTGACCCTGGCCGGGCCTGACGCGGCAGAGCGGAGTGCGGCCTTTGCCGAGGGAATCGAGGAGGCGGAGTGGATGCTGTCCGGCCACTTCGTCGCGGACATCCGCATCGACAGCCGTCATCCGGCGCCGGATGGCGAGCGGATGGAATTGTCGGCGCTCACCATAGAAGATTGGTGAGCGTCATCAGGGCGATGGCCAGGCGATCGCAACCGATCGCTGGTCGGCAAATCGGGGAAAACAAGGGATCTGGAGCGAGGGGTTGCCCTTCAGCGCATCCTCGCCTGCCGGTTTACCGGGCGCGGCCAGTCATGGTGCGCAAAGTCCCCAGAGCGGCGCGCAGGGCTTCGTCGACGCCTTGTTCGACCTCGTCGCGCACCGGAACGGCAGTTTCCACCGGCATGTCGGCCAGGACGGAGACGGGCCGGCCCATGCGCTTGCGCTGGGCAAGGCCCTGCTCCAGCCGCTGGGTCAGTTCCGCCAGCGAAAGATGCGCGATGGGAGCGGGCCTCGCCCGCGCGGGCTGCGCCATCTCCGCAGGATCGGCATCGACGGCTTCCCGGCCGGTTTCGGCGCTGCTTTCCGGCGAAAATGCCTGTTGAAGGCGCGCGAAGGCCGTTTCCTCCGTCATCTTCTCCGGCGCGCCGGAAATGGCGAGACCGCCGGACGGGGCGGCCTGCGCCTCCTCCTCGGCTGGCGGCGCGGTGCGGGTAAAGATGTCGAGTCCGCCAAAGTCGCGGCTGGCGAAGATCGGCGCACGTGCCGGCGCGTCGGGATGCGAGTCGCTCCGGCGCAGCGCCGGACCCGTTTTGCTCCGGCCGCGGGACAGCCAGTTCAGCTTCGACAATGCAAAACCCATTTCACTCACTCCTGCGGCGCCGCTTTCGCGCCCTTGCTTGTCATGCGTCAGCAGAGCGACGCGCCTTTCCCTTTGCCCCGCCCAGGCCAGACCCAGGACCATGACGGCGCCAAATCCCGCGAACAGCAGCCGGGCCTTCGGCCCCAGTGGCGGCGCGGCGGCCGGTATGGCTTCGCTGAGGCCGCTCGATGCCACGACCGTCTCGACCAGCCCGACCGGCAAGGAGAAGAGGAGCAGCCCGGCGCCCAGAGCGGCCAGCAGCGCCTTTGCCCAATTGCTCTTGCGCCCGCTCATTTCTTCACGCCGCCGCCCGCACCCGCTCCGGGCGCGTCAGCAATTGCCGGTAGACAGGTTCGTAGCGAAGAATGTTTGACGACCAGTTACGCTCCCGCTCCACGAAGGCGCGCGCCACCGCACGCCGTTCGTCCCAGAAGCCGCGATCCGCGAACATCCCGGCCAGCGCGGCGGCAAGGGCTGGCGGATCGTCGGGCGCGAACAGCGTGCCGGTGACGCCATGTTCGATCAGTTCGCGATGGCCGCCGACGCTGGACGCGGCGACCAGCCGGCCCTGCGCCATGGCCTCCAGCGGCTTCAGCGGCGTCACCAGATCGGTAAGGCGCATCGACTTGCGCGGATAGGCGAGGATATCGACCTGCGCATAATAATCCTCGACCTGATCGTGCGGCACGCGTCCGACGAAGACGATATGGTCGGCAAAGGGAGAGGCCATGGCCTGGTCGCGCAGCGCCTGTTCACGCGGCCCGCCGCCGACCAGCAGCAGCTTCGCCTTCGGACGGGCGCGCACCAGTTTCGGCAGCGCGGCGATGAGATCGTCCAGCCCCTCATAATCGTAGAAGCTGCCGATGAAACCGACGACGTCGGCGCCATCCAGCCCCAGTTTCGCGGTCAGCGCGGGATCGCGGGGGACGGGCGTGCCGAACTGGTCCATGTCGACCCCATTGGGCGAGACGATGATCTTGGCGGCATCGATGCCCCGCGCCACCAGATCGCCGCGCAGCCCTTCGCAGATCACCGCGACCGCATCGGCGGTGCGGACGGCATGAGTTTCCAGTTGCCGGGTCAGCCAGTAGCGGGGGCTGCCCTCCGTCCCGGTGCCGTTGCCCACCGCCGCATCCTCCCAGAAGGCGCGGATTTCGTAGATCATGGGGATATTGTGCCGCTTCGCCACCTTCTGCGCGGCGATGGCGTTCAGCACCGGCGAATGGGCGTGGATGATGTCGGGCCGCCACTGGCGCACCAGCGCATCGATGGCGTCGGCATGGGCGGAAATATCGCGCCATTCGCGCAGCAGCGCATGGGCGCCGGTCGATTCGCCCGGCGTGCGATGGAAATGCAGGCCGTCAACCATCTCCTCCAGCGGACCCGGCGCGGCGTGGCGATGGCCGGTGATGCCGCGCACCTCCCACCCCTTTGCCTGTTGCGCCCGCAGGATCGCGCGGGTGCGGAAGGTATATCCACTGTGCATGGGCAGGCTGTGGTCCAGCACATGAAGAATCCGGGGATCTGGCAGAATCCGTGTCATGGCCCTGAGTCTTGCCGGAAAAGGTTTAACGGGCCGTCAACTCTGTTGGGTTAGGGGTGGGATGGTTCAGGCTTCAGTACGAGGTGCTCCTGCGAAGGCAGGAGTCCAGTTCTGCCGTCTGGACCGGGCTCTCGCGAGCCGCTCGTCTCACTCGAGTGCCTTCGCAGGAGCAGTTTGCAGATAATGGATGGCCCGCAACACACGCGATGATCGACGCCCTTTCCCTTCTCATCAGCCATGGCGTCATCCTGCTGGCGGCCTGGCGGCTGCTGTCGCGGCCTGACCTGGATCGCGACCCGTCCGACCCGCGAGCGGAGGGCGGCGATGCGTGACCTGTTCTTCGTCGCCTTCCTGGGCGCCTTCTTCCTGGCCGGATTCCGGCGGCCTTTCCTGCTGATCGCGGTCTATGCCTATATCGACATCGTCTCGCCCCAGCGGCTTTCCTATTTCCTGCTGAACAGCATTCCCATTTCCTTCATCGCCTTCGTGCTGGCGGTGGGAGCGTGGATATTGGTCGACGACAAGAAGGATTGCCGCCTGTCAGCGCGGCAGTTCATCCTGCTGCTGTTGCTCGCCTGGTGCGGCTATACCACGGCGACCGCGGACTTCCCGATCAACGCCGCGACCAAATGGGGCTGGGTGTGGAAGGCGATGCTGTTCGCCATCTTCCTGCCCGTCACCCTGCGCACTCGCCTGCGAATCGAGGCGCTGGCCCTGTTCATGGTACTCTGCGCCAGCACGATCATCATCAATGGCGGCATGAAGACGGCATTGTCGGGAGGCGGCTATGGCGTGCTGAACCTGATGGTCGACAATAATAGCGGCCTCTACGAAGGCAGCATCATCTCGACCGTCGCCATTTCGCTGATCCCGCTGATCCTCTGGCTGTCCCGGCATGGCACCGTCTTCCCACCCGACTGGCGGGTGAAGCTGTTCGCCTATGCGCTCTGCTTCGCATGCCTGCTGATGCCCCTGGGCACGGAGGCGCGCACCGGCATTGTCTGCATCGCCATCCTGGCGGGGCTGATGCTGATGCGGTCGAAGCGACGTTTCCTCTATGGCCCATTGATGGCTGTCGCGGCGCTGGCGGCCATCCCCTTCCTGCCCGCCAGCTTCACGCAGCGCATGTCGACGATCGAGAATCACAGCCAGGACGAAAGCGCCTCGACCCGCCTGGCCGTGTGGAAATGGACGCTGGACTATGTGCGGGAGCATCCGGGCGGCGGCGGCTTCGACAATTATCTGCAGAACAAATTCACCTATGTCATGCAGGAGCGGGTGATCGACGCTGCCGGTTCGCGCATGGAAAACCGCATCATCACCGATCATGGCCGCGCCTATCACAGCGCCTATTTCGAGATGTTGGGCGAGCAGGGCTATTTCGGCTTCTTCCTGTGGGCGCTGCTGCATCTGACCTGCTTCATCCGCACCGAGGCGATCCGGCGCCTGTACCGAACGCGGGAAGGCGATGAGGCATGGGTATCGCCCTTCGCGCTCGCGCTGCAGCAGGGGCATGTCATCTACATGGTGGGATCGCTGTTCGTGGGCATCGCCTACCAGCCCTTCATCTTCATGATGCTGTCGCTGCAGATCGGCCTCGACACCTATTTGACCCGGAAACGCAAGTTGGCCGCGCGCCAGCCGTTATTTCCCGCAACGGCAGTCGCGCAGGGGAGTCCCGCATGAAGGGCGAGTTGAAGATATTGGGAGTGGCGCATGGGCTGCTGCTGGGACTGGTGCTCGCCGCGCCGCTGATCATGCCGTCCCTGCTGCCCTGGAGCGCGGAGGCCCTTTTCATCGTCGCCGCCTTCCAGCTGCGGCTGGCGGACCGGCGGTGGGAAACCCGCGCGGGATTGCGGGGCTGGATCAGCCATATCCGCATGGCGCCCCTGCGGCTGATGCCCTGGGCCGGGATCGCGGCTGTCGCGCTCTTCGCCGGACTGGAGCAGGGCCGCCTTGCCATGGCCATTCTGGTCGCCATCGCCATGGGCGAATTGCTGATCTATCCGGTCGTCGCCAATCTGCTCGGCCGCCTGCCGCGTCGTGGCCTGGCCGGAGCGATCCTGCTGCTGCTGATCGGCTGCGGCCTGGCGGAGCCCGCCCAGGCTGCTCGCTTCGCCATGGCCTTTGCGCTGGGCATAGGCGGCTGCGTCTTCTGGTTGCGCGGTCCGGATGGGGAGCCGGGCGCGACATTGATGGCGCTGGGCGGAACGATCTTCACGACGGCGGCCGCGCTGCTGGTGCCAGTGGCGCAGGCCGTCGCGATCCCTGCCGCGATCCTCTGCCTGACGCTGACCCTCGCCCATTTGTCGGTGATGCGCCGGCATCCCCAGCACTGGCAACTGTCCGGCGGCATGCGGTTCAGGCGGCTTTAGCCGGCGGCATAGGGGGGCCGCGCTTTGTCCTCCGCCCCCGCATGGCGCTTCGCGGAACGAAGCGATCGACGGCGGGTTTCGGAAAATCATGCCGTCTGTTTCCGTCGTCCATGCCAATGACAGCCTGCCCGGCATCACGCGCCGGGCCGCGAAAAGGGGATGGGCCTATTTCGACGCGGGCGGCAAGCACATCACCAATCGGGAAGAGATCGACCGGCTGAACGCCATCGCCATGCCGCCCGCCTATCGCGACTGCTGGTTCTGCCCCCACCCGCACGGCCATATCCAGGCGACCGGCTATGACGACCGGGGCCGGAAGCAATATCGATACCATGTCGATTTCCGCGCCGCGCGGGAGGCGGAGAAATATGCCGGCTGCCCGGCGTTCGGCCGCGCCCTGCCCAAGCTGCGCGCGCGGATCGAGGCCGACCTGTCCAGGCGCGGGCTGCGCAAGGAAAAGACGCTGGCCGCCGTCGTCCGCCTGCTCGACCTGGCCAAGGTGCGCGTCGGCAATGAACAATATGCCGCCGCGAACAAGAGCTTCGGCGCGACCACGCTGCGCCGCCGCCATGTCGACCTGCGCGGCCAGGCGCTGCGCCTGCGATATCGCGCCAAATCGGGGCGGGAGCATGAGCTGACGATCACCGATCGCCGGCTCGTCCGCTTCGTTCGCGCGATGCAGGACCTGCCGGGCCAGCATCTCTTCCAATATCTGGATGAGGAAGGGATCGCCCGGCCGATCACCTCCAGCGACGTCAACGCCTATATATCGGAGGCGATGGGCAGCGATTTCACCGCCAAGCATTTCCGCACCTGGGGCGCCTCCGTCATTGCGTTCGAGACGCTGGCGGCGGGCGACGTGTCGCTCGGGCAGATGATAGAGCCGGTCGCCGCGGCCCTGGGCAATACCCCGGCGATCAGCCGCAAAAGCTATATCCACCCTGCGCTGATCGCACTTTGCCGCGATGGACAGGATGTCTGGCGACAGGGGCTTCGCCTGCCGCGCGCAACCCGCTATCTGTCCCGCTACGAACGCGGACTGATCGTCTTTCTGGAAGAGGCTGGCGGAACGGCCGCCCTTCCGATAGCGGCCTGATCCGCGGGCCCGAACGCAAGGATTTTCATGGCTGCCGAAAAAGACACCGCCACGCTGCCGCAGATCGACGTCCGCCCGCCCAACCTCGGCGAGATGTGGCATTCGACTGTTCACTGGTTTTCGCTCCACTATCCGCAGATCCTGATCGCCATCGGCGCGGGGGTGATCGTCTACAGCCTGCTGACGGTGCTGCGCGGCGTCGGTGGGCGGTTGAAAGGGCATCCGGGCGACACGCTGGGCCTTGCCAATGTGGTGGGCCGCGCCTTTGCCCGCACGACCCATTTCTTCATGGTGATGGTCGCCGCGCGGCTGGTGGTAAGCTATGCCAGGCCGCCGGAGATGGTGCTCAAGACCATCGCCTTCCTCTTCACCATCGCCGCCGTCTTCCAATGCGCGATCTGGGCGCGCGAGATCATATTGGGCCTGGTGGAACGGCGCACCTCGGCGGACGAGGGCCAGAGCCTGGCCAATGCCATGGGCCTGATCCGCGTGCTGGTGACCTTTGCCCTGTTCGCCATCGCGCTGATCGTCGTGCTGGACAATCTGGGGGTCAATGTCACCGGCCTGGTCGCGGGCCTTGGCATCGGCGGCATCGCCATCGGCCTTGCGGCGCAGGGCATATTTTCCGACCTGTTCGCCGCGCTGTCGATCATCTTCGACAAGCCGTTCCGGCTGGGCGAGGTCATCACCTATGACCAGACCACCGCCCGCGTGGAGCGCATTGGCCTTAAAAGCACCCATCTGCGCGCGATGAGCGGCGAGAAGAAGGTGATATCCAACGCCAACCTGCTCCAGAAGGAGATCACCAGCCTCCAGACGCTGGCGCAGCGGCGGGTGAGTTTCGCCATCGGCATCATCTACCAGACGCCGGAGGACAAGGCCGAGGCCATACCCGCCATATTGAAGGAGATCGTCGAAGCGGAAGGGCATGTTTTCGTCAATGCAGGCCTGGTCAGCTTCGGCGCCAGTTCGCTCGACTATCAGCTCAATTTCGACGTGCCCGACCCGGACACCCATGATTATTTCGGGTCACGGCACAGCGTGGGCCTGGCGATATGGAAGCGTTTCAACGCGGAGGGGATCGAGTTTGCCTATCCGACGCAGACCAGCTTCACGGCGGCGCCGGACGGCCGCGCGATCATGCCCTATCCGGAGGTGCAGCCGGTGGTCCGCGTCGACCAGCCGCAGCGTGGCGCCCAGGGCTGACTCGCCCGACCGCATATCGGACTCGCTCTGCCTGCTCCCCCTTGCCCGGCGCGTCGGCGGGAGTCAGTCGGGGAGCGCCCTGAACGGATAATTCGGAACAGTCATGAAAAAGATCTGCCTGCTGACCGCCGCCGCGCTCGCCTTCGCCCCCGCCGCCCATGCCGAGGGGATCGGCGCCGAACTCAACTATGGGCGCGCCGACGGGCATTGGGGAACGGAAATCGGCGCCGGCTATGCCATGGATATTGGCGGCTTCAGCCTGACGCCGGGCGGCGGCGTCTATCTGCGCGACGGCGACACGAAGCTCTACGGCCGCGTGGAGGCAAGCTACTCCCTCCCCGCCTCCGCCACCATCGGCGCTGGCGTACGCTTCAGCAGCGACAATGTGCGGCCCTATGCGACGCTTGCCATGCCGCTGATCCCCAAGCTGCGCGCCAAGGCCAATGTAGGACCGAAATATTATGCGCTGGGGCTGACGCTGGGCTATTGATATCGGCGTCGGGCTGCCGCGAATGTCCGACGATCGCTTGGAAATCGCTCTAGATCTCGCCCCACAGGTTGCCCGGCCATAGCTGCCCCTCGCGCAGTTCCAGTCCCCCTTCCCGGTCCTTCGCCAGCAGCAGCGCGCCATCCAGGTCGATCCAGTCCGCCCCCTGCGCGACCAGCGCGGCGGGAGCGATGCCCAGCGACGTGCCCAGCATGCAGCCGACCATCACCCGGAATCCCCGCGCCCGCGCCTCCCGCGACAGGGCCAGGGCCTCGGTCAGCCCGCCCGCCTTGTCGAGCTTGATATTCACCGCGTCGAAATCGCCCAGCCGGTCGAGGTCGGCCCGTGTGTGGCAACTCTCATCCGCGCAGAGCGGCAGCGGCGAACGGACCCCTGCCAACCGTTCCTCCCGACCATGGAAGACCGGCTGCTCGACCATCTCCACCCCCAGTTCCGCCAGGGCCCGCGCCTCGTCCGCGATATCGAGATCATGCCAGCTCTCATTGGCGTCGACGATCAGCCGCACCGCTGGCGCCCCTGCACGCACGGCGGCTATGCGCGCCCGGTCGCCATCCCCGGTCAGCTTGCATTTGAGCAGGCCGAAACCGCGCGCCGCCGCTTCGCGCGCGTCCGACTCCATCTTTTCCGGATCGCCCAGGCTGATGGTGAAGGCGGTGGGCAGCGGGCCGGGCTTCTCCACGCCGGCGAGTTGCCACACCGGCACGCCGACGCGCTTCGCCTCCAGATCCCACAGCGCGCAGTCCAGCGCATTGCGGGCGGCCCCGCGCGGCATCGTCTCCAGCAACGCCTCCCGCTCCAGAGGCCCTGCATAGGCCTGGATCGCCGCGGCGCAGCCTTCCGCCGTCTCCCCCTCATAATAGATCGCCGTGCCCTCGCCTCTTCCGACATGCGTGCCATCGCCCACGGTGCAGACGACCACATCCACCGATGTCTTCGCCCCACGGCTGATGATGAAGGCCCCCGCGACCGGCCAGCGTTCAACAGTCGCGGATATGATGCGGGTCATCGGCGTTCCCTATGCTGGCAAATATACGGGTCTATGCGAACGGTCTATCCCGCCGCATAACCAGTCTCTACCCGCAGATAAAGGACAGGCGCACCCGTGACCTCCAGAGAATTGACCGGAATCCTGTCCCTTGGCGATGCCGACGCATCGGCGTCCCGACGGCGGCCGTCGGATGCGCTGGGCGACTGGGCCTGGCGCATCGGTTTCGGCGCGATCACCTGGCCCTGGCTGCTGGCCAGCCTGTCGGGCGGGCGCAAGGCGGACAAGCGCGCGCTGCTCGACGAGCTTGGCCTGCCCCATGACGCGCTGCCACATCTGGGTAGCTGGAAGGCCGATGTCGGCTTCCTGCGCCATATCGTCCGGGAAATCGCGGAGCTGCGGCCCGCCCATGTCGTGGAACTGGGGGCAGGCGCATCGACGCTCATCGCGGCGCGCGCCCTGGCGCTGCATGGCGGGGGTCGGCTGACCAGCTTTGACCAGCATGACGGTTTCGTGCAGGCGACCCGCAACTGGCTGGCCGATCACGGACTGACCGCCGATCTGCGCCATGCGCCGCTGGCCGTGGAGAGGGAAGACTGGCCGGGCCGCTGGTACGACATCGACAGCCTGCCCGAGAGGATCGACCTGCTGATCATCGACGGGCCGCCCTGGGCAGTGCATCCGATGGTGCGCGGCGCGGCGGACAGCCTGTTCTCCCGGCTTTCTCCGGGCGCCGTGGTGTTGCTGGACGATGCGGCGCGTCCCGGCGAACGACTCGTCGCCCGGCGCTGGCGCAAGCGTTGGCCGCATATCGAATTCCGGCTGAGGCATGACGGAACCAAGGGGACGCTGGTGGGCCGGCGCCGCGACCCATCCCTCCCGGTCGCCAACGACAATGACCATCACCGCCTTTGGCGCCATCTGGGCCGGGCAGCGGGCATCGTCGCCCTGATCGCCACGGGCTGGATTGCGCGCGGCGAACTGGGCGAATTCCCGCAACCCGCGCAGGCCTCCGCCTTCCTGGACGAGGCCGCCGCATCCCACCGCACGGGGCTGCTGCGCCAGAGCATGGCATCCCAGGTGGAAAGCGCCACGCTCAATCCCGCCGAAATCCAGCGTTCGACCGGTATCGTCCTGCCGCCGCTGCCCGCCAGTTGGCATGTCCAAGACGTGCAGCTTTATCCCACGCCCGACAGCCCGGCCATCGCCGTTTCGATCACCACGCCGCAGGGGGAGCAGCTCTCCTTCTTCGCGGACCGGGCCGAAACCCCGGCGGAGGCGCGCCCGCTGCTCGCCCGGCGCGCAGATGACGTCATCGCCTATTGGGAGGCGGGCGACATGGCCTATGCCCTGACCGGCCGCGCCGGGCCGCAGCGCATCATGACGCTGGCGGCGGAGATCGCGCCCGCAAGCTAGCGGTCTTTCGATGCCGCATTTCCCGAGCCGTCGACCGTAACCGGTCAACTTGAAAATGCTCCGGGGCGCATCGCCAGAAAGGGTCGGATTTCGAATCCGGGAATGTTCCCTTTCCCGCGAAATCCCTTTAGAGCCCGGCGTCATGCAGGATGTGGAACAGCCATCGCCGCGCGCCGGGACGCGCCCCCCACTGGGCAGCCTGTCGATGATCTGGCACTTCGCCAGACGCTATCCCGGCCGCATCGCGGGGGCGCTCTTCGCCCTTCTCGTCTCGTCCGCCGCCACGCTGGCGATCCCGAGCGGGTTCCGGCTGGTGATCGACCGCGGCTTCATGGGCGGGGGCGACATCAGCCGCTGGTTCGAATATCTGTTCCTGATCGTCGCGATCCTGGCGCTGGCCACGGCCGCCCGCTTCTACTTCGTGTCCTGGCTGGGGGAGCGCGTCGTCGCCGACATCCGGTCCGCCACCCAGGCCAATCTGCTGCGTCAGGAACCTCGTTTCTTCGAGGAAAACCGACCGTCCGAAATCGCATCGCGCATGACCGCCGACACCGCGATCATCGACCAGGTGGTGGGATCGACCGTGTCGATCGCGCTGCGCAACGTGGTGACGGGCATCGGCGGCCTCATCTATCTCTTCGCGCTGGCGCCCAAGCTTGCCGGGCTGCTGCTGCTTGGCATTCCCGTCATATTGGTCGCGATCATCGGCCTTGGCCGCCGCGTGCGGGCGCTGTCGCGGGCAAGCCAGGACCGGCTGGCCGATGTCGGCAGCGTCACGTCGGAAACGCTGGGCGCGATGAAGATCGTGCAGGCCTTCGGTCAGGAGGGGCGGGAAGCGGCGCGGTTCGACAGCACGGTCGAAGCCGGCTTTGCCACCGCGCGCCGCCGGATCGCGCTGCGCGCGGCGATGACGGCGATCGTCATCGCGCTGGTCTTCGGGTCGATCACGGCGGTCATGTGGCAGGGTGCGCTGGACGTTGCCGACGGGAAGCTGTCCGGGGGCAGCATCGCCGCCTTCGTCCTGACAGGCGGCCTGGTCGCGGGCGCTTTCGGTGCGCTGTCGGAAACCTGGGGCGACCTGCTGCGCGGCGCGGGTGCCGCCGGGCGGCTGCATGAGTTGATGGGCGCGACCCCACAGATCACCGCTCCGACGCGGCCCGTGCCGGTGCCGCGGACCGAACATGGCGCGCATCTTCAGTTCGAGGACGTGCATTTCCGCTATCCCACCCGCCCCGACCAGGCGGCCCTGCACGGCATTTCGGTCGACATCGCGCCAGGCGAGACCGTTGCGATCGTCGGCCCCTCCGGCGCGGGGAAATCGACCCTGATCCAGTTGGCGCTGCGCTTCTACGATCCCGATTCGGGCGTGATCCGGCTGAACGGCGTGCCGCTGCCCCAGGCCGATCCGGCGGAAGTGCGCGGCATGATGGCCATGGTGCCGCAGGAAAGCATCCTCTTCGCCGCCTCCGCACGCGACAATCTGCGCTACGGGCGATGGGATGCCAGCGACGAGGATATCTGGGCAGCGGCCCGTGCCGCCAATGCGGAGGGTTTCCTGCGCGCCCTGCCGCAGGGCCTGGACAGCTTTCTGGGTGAAGGAGGCGCGCGCCTTTCCGGCGGCCAGCGCCAGCGCCTGTCGATCGCCCGCGCCCTGCTGCGCGATGCGCCGATCCTGCTGCTGGACGAAGCGACATCCGCCCTCGACGCCGAATCGGAGCGGCTGGTGCAGGACGCGCTGGGACGGTTGATGCAGGGGCGCACCACCATCGTCATCGCCCACCGGCTGGCCACCGTGAGGGCCGCCGACCGCATCCTGGTGCTGGATGAGGGGCGGCTGGTCGAACAGGGCGACCATGCCACGCTGATGCAGCAGAAGGGGCTCTATGCGCGGCTGGCCAATCTGCAGTTTCAGGATGTTGCCGCCAGCTGAGGGGCGTGGCGGTCAGTGCGTGCGGCTGGTGACGTTCGCGGTGCCGTCGGCCTGGATCTCGATCAGATGGGCCGTGCCGTCATTGCACTCGGCCTTCCAGCCCTTGACGCCGGGCCGGACTTCCGTGCGCTCCGATCGGGTGACCGTGGGGCAAGCCGCCCCCGACGCGCGCACGGCCCGTTCCAGCACGCCGTTGCGCTGGGCCTCGTCAAGCTTCGCGACGGCCGCAGCGGCGCCGGTTTCTGGCGTTTCCCGGCGATCGACGGCCGTGATCCGGTCGCTGCTATCGCCGCAGGCGATCAGGGTGAACACCCCCGCCAGCACCATCCATGTGCGCATGATTATCCTTTCGCTTGAGCGGCAAACCCGTCCGTCGCCCGGATGAGCGCGTCCAATATGCCGGGTTCGTTGAATGCGTGGCCCGCCCCTTCGATCATTTCGAAGCGCGCCTGCGGCCAGGCCCGGTGCAGCGCCCAGGCGGTTTCGGCGGGACAGGCCATGTCATAGCGGCCCTGCACGATGACGCCGGGGATGCCCGCCAGTTTTCCGGCGTCGCGGATGAGCTGGCCTTCCTCCAGCCAGCCGCCATGGACGAAATAATGATTTTCGATCCGCGCGAAGGCGAGCGCGAAATCATCGGCCTCATGCGTGGCGGACAGCGTCGCGTCGGGCATCAGGCGGATGGTTTCGCCTTCCCAGACGCTCCAGGCCTTGGCCGCGGCGATCTGCCGCAACCGATCGTCGCCGGTCAGGATGCGGCGATAGGCGTGGAGCAGGTCGCCGCGTTCCGATTCCGGGATGGGCGCGACGAAGCGTTCCCATTTGTCCGGATAGATGCGGCTCGCGCCCTGCTGATAATACCAGTCGATCTCCTGCCTGCGGATGGTGAAGATGCCGCGCAGCACCAGTTCGGTGACGCGCTCGGCGTGGCTCTGGGCATAGGCCAGGGCCAGCGTCGAACCCCAGCTTCCGCCGAAGACCAGCCATTGGTCGACCCCCATCATCTGCCGCAGGCGTTCGATATCGGCGACCAGATGCCAGGTGCTGTTCGCCTCCAGCTCCGCATGGGGCGTCGAGCGACCGCAGCCGCGCTGGTCGAAAAGAAGGACATCGTAGCGTTCCGGATCGAACAGGCGGCGGTGATCGGGCGATATGCCGCCGCCCGGCCCGCCATGCAGGAAGACGGCGGGCTTTGCGCCCGGCGTTCCCGCCCGCTCCCAATAGATGCGGTGGCCATCACCGACGTCGAGATGTCCTGAAGCAAAGGGTTCCAAGGCGGGATAAAGCGTGCGCATGCACCAATGTGTAGAAAGTCTGGCGGCCAATGCAATCGACGGACGCGCGATCCGCTTCGATCGGCGACGCTTGAGTGGCGACGAAGCCCGGTGCATCTTTCGCGCGATTCATACAGGAGGGATTCCGATGCGTTCCACCCTTGCGCTTGTCTGCGCCGGCCTTGTCTTCGCTTGCGCTCCCGCTGCCCTGGCGAAGGCACCCGATTTTGCCGCCGCCATTGCCGATCCCGGGCGCCCCGCAGAGGCAAAGGCGCTGGACGAGGGACGCAAGCCGGCCGAAACGCTTGCCTTCCTTGGCCTGAAGCCGGGCATGAAGGCGGCGGACATCGTGACGGGTTCCGGCTATTGGGCGGAGATCATGGCCGATGTCGTCGGTCCGAAGGGGAAGGTGACGGGCTTTGAACCCAGCCAGTTCACGGCCGATGCCGAAAGCCTCCAGAAATGGCAAAAGCTGCAGGCCCGTCGACCCGAGGTGCGGTGGGTCAGCTATCCTTTCGAAGCTTTCACCGCGCCGCCCGGCAGCTTCGACTTCACCATCCTCAACCTCAATTATCACGACCTTTACTGGCAGTCCCAGGAGATGGGCATTCCCGTCGCCGATCCGGCCGCCTTCGTCACGGCGCTCTACGCGGCGACGAAGCCGGGCGGGATCGTCGGCGTGATCGATCATGTCGGACCGGCGGGCGACACCCGGGCGATCGTCGACAAGCTGCACAGGATCGATCCGGCGGTGGTGAAGGCCGACTTCACCAAGGCCGGCTTCGTGCTGGAGGCGGAAAGCCCGTTGCTGGCCAATCCGCAGGACGACCACAGCAAGCCCGTGTTTGATCCCGCCATCCGCGGCAAGACCGATCGCTTCCTCTTCCGCTTTCGCAAGCCGAAATAAGGATCGTTCGAACGCGGGAGGCCGGAAACGGAAGAAGCGGTCGGTGGTGCTGGGCGCGCCATCCCGCTGCGGGGCGCGTAGCGGCCATGGGCGCCCCGACGCGCGAGGGCGGCCTCATGAAGGCGGCGTCATGGATCCGGCATCCTATTCCATGACGCTTTCCGACCGGCGGTGCGACGCCGGATTACATTTTGCGACAAATCTTTACAGGCGTTGCCAGAGTCTTGCGACAACTCCCCCCTAGAGGGAGGGCATTCAGGTTCCAATCCCAGGGGGTCATAGTGCGCCGTTCCTTCGCCTGCTTTCTGCTTCCATTGATGATGAGCGCGGCGCCGGAGGCGCTGATGGCGCAGACGGAGGGCCCCAAAGGCCCGGCCGGGCAGATGGACGATGCCGATGAGATCGTCGTCACCGGCCAGCCCCAACGCGGCGCCGTGGTCGGCAATATCAAGCCGGAGCAGCAGCTTTCCCCGGCCGATGTGCGTGCCCTGGGCGTCACGTCCATATCGGAGATGATCACGGAATTGTCGCCCCAGACCAACGGAACGCCGGTAGTGCTGCTGAACGGCAAGCGCATCTCCAGCTTTTCGGAGATTCAGGACATCCCGTCCGAAGCGGTGGCGCGCGTCGACATCCTGCCCGAAGAAGTCGCGCTCAGCTATGGCTATGCGCCGACGCAGAAGGTGGTGAACATCGTGCTGCGCCAGCGGTTCCGCGCCGAGACGGTGGACCTGCGCGCGGGCACGACGACGCAGGGGGGAGGCGACAACGGCTCCGCGGAAGGGGCCGTGCTGCGCATCCGGGGCGACAATCGCTTCACCCTGGACATGCAGTACAAGACCGCCGCATCGTTGCTGGAGAGCGAACGCGGCGTGGTGCCGACCGTGCAGGGCGATCGGGCCAATCAATTGTCCGGCATCGGCGCGTTTCTGGTGGGCGAGAATGGCATGACCGGCGGCGAGCTGGCGCATCATCGCACGCTCAGCCCGGCGACCGAGAGCTTTGCCACCAATGCGACCCTGGCCCGCGCGCTGGGCAAGATATCCATGTCCCTCAACGGACGACTGGAACTGTCCGACAGCGACAGCCTGCAGGGGTTTCAAGCAGCACAGTTCGACCTGGCCGCCGGCAATCCCTTTTCACCCCTGTCCACGCCGACGAGTTTCTATCGCTACCTGCGGCAGGCGGGCGAGCTGGGGCAACAGATCAGGGGCACGACGGGCCATGTCGGCCTGACGTTGAACGGCCTGTTGGGAGGCGGCTGGCAATGGTCCTTCACCGCCAATGGAGACTATTCCAACACCCGCACCGCGACGGATCGAGGCGTGGGCACGGCGGCGATCCAGAACGCGATCGACGCGGGGGCGGACCCCTTTGGCAGCTTCTCCGCCGACCTGCTGTCGACGCGCCTGATCGACCGGGCAAGGGCGGAATCGAAAGCGGTGCAAGGCGACCTGCTGCTGTCGGGTCCGCTGTTCGACCTGCCGGCCGGGGCGGTGACGACATCCGTTCGGGTGGGCGGCTCGGCCAATGGCTTTGACAGCTGGTCGACCCGTTCGGGCGTGGAGCGCGACAACAGCTACAGCCGCGAAATCGGTAGCGGGCAGATCAGCCTGGACGTGCCGATCACCAGCCGGACGAAGGGCGTGCTGGGCGCAATCGGCGACATCGGCGTCAATGTGAATGCGGCGGCCCAGCATTATTCCGACTTCGGCACGCTGTCGACGCTGGGCTACGGCATGCGCTGGCGGCCGGTGCCCGCCGTGCAGTTGCTGATGTCGGCCAATCAGGATCGCGCCGCTCCCACGGGCCAGCAGATCACCGATCCGCTGATCTCCACGCCCAACGTGTCGGTGTTCGACTATGCGACCGGACAAACCGTGTTCGTGACGCAACTGAGCGGCGGCAACGCCGCGCTCCGGGAGAGCGTGCGCGACCAGTTCCGCCTGAGCGCCACCATCAAGCCGTTCGACAAGCCCAATCTGACCCTCACCGCGACCTATACCAACAGCCGGACCACCAACCCGATCTCGGCATTCCCGACGCCGACCCCAGCGATCGAGGCCGCCTTTCCGCAGCGTTTCCTGCGCGACGAGGACGGCAATCTGGTGCAGATCGATGCGCGGCCCGTCAATTATCTGCGTTCGCAGAGCGAGCAGCTGCGCTGGGGCTTCGATCTTTCCATTCCGCTGAAGTCGCATATCCAGAAGGTGGTGGAAGCGTGGCGGGCCGCGGGCGCCAAGCCGGAGGAGCGGCCCAAGGAACTGCAGGATCTGCGTGGATTGTTCGGCAATCGCGGACCGGGGGGCGGTGCCGGAGGGCCTCCTCCTGGACCGGGTGGTGGCGACCAGCCGCGGGGTGATGGCGATCGCGGCGGACCGGGCAGCCAGGGCGGAGGCTTTGGCGGCGGGCCGCGAGGACCGGGCGGCGGCTTTGGCGGACCGGGCGGTTTCGGCGGCGGACGGGGCGGCGGAGGCGGAGGGCGGCTCAGCTTCAGCCTCTACCACAGCTGGCATTTCAACGAGAATATCCTGATCGCGCCCGGCGTGCCGGAACTCGACCTGCTCAATGGGGGTGCCACCGGATCGTCGGGCGGACAGCCCCGGCATGAGCTGAATGCGCGGGCCGGCTATACCAATAACGGCCTGGGCGCACGGTTGAGCGTGGATTGGCAGAGCGGCACCCGTGTCAACGGGGCGCTGGGCGGAACGGCTGGTGGCGCATCCCGGCTGGATTTCAGCAGCCTGGCGACGGTGGACCTGCGCCTGTTTGCAAATCTGGGGCAGATGCCCTCGCTGGTGAAGAACCATCCCTTCCTGCGCGGTGCGCGCGTTTCGATCGGCATCGACAATCTGTTCAACCAGCGGCAGAGCGTCACCGATGCAAGCGGCAACACGCCGGTCCGCTACCAGCCGGGATATATGGACCCAACGGGCCGTGCAGTGACGATCAGCTTTCGCAAGCTGTTCTTCTGAGGAAACCGGCCGCGGCTTTTATTGGTGCCGCCATCGGGTCGGTATTGCCGAAGCGAGGCTGCGGTCGCGACAGGGCGATCTTCGCGGGTCGGGGGGAAGCGCGATCAGGCGATTTCCCGGCATATCCACAAGCTGAAGCACGTGACTATTCGCCGAGTCGGATGATGTGATCCAGAATGGCGGGGTGCAGCGGCCGTTCGAAGACGCATCCCGATTCATGCGCCCTGGTCCACAGCACGCGCGCGCGGCGGCCTTCAAAGCCGGGCAACATGATCCACAGATCATCGTCGGCTGCCAATTTCATGAAGCTTTTCAGGCGGAAGCCGACTTCGGAGACATCCGCGATGTGGCTCTTGAACCAGGTCTCGCCCGGTCGCCGCACCCGAACGGCGATAAGCGCCGTGCGGCGATCTGCGAGACGCGCGTTGCCGCTATAGGGTTTTGTCTGAACTCTGACGCCCATGATCCAATGCCGATTTGACCATCAGCATCATCGCCTGTCACGGTGAAGAAAGCATTAAGCCGCATCTGGCGCGGCAAAAATAAGGGGCCGCCGAAGCAGCCCCGTTCAAGGTTGCGCATCTCGCGCCCGATTGCGTCACCCCAGCCCGCGCCCGGAAACGGGAAGTCGAACATTCCCGGCCAGACGGCGGCGGCGTTTTCGCGCCCTGGGAGCACATGGACATCCGATGATCCAGCGGATGCCCGCCATGCGCTCCTTACGATGCGCATTCCTGCTTTCGGGCCGGGTTCCGGCACAGCCGGACCCGGCACGAAGGCCCTAGAACATGACGGCCTTAGAAATTGCCGTACTGTTCGTTGCCGACGAAGCCCAGCTTCGTCACGCCGGCGCGTTTGATCTCCGCCAGCACTTCATCAACGACCACATAGCGCGTGGCCGCGTTCGGCTGGAACTGCAGTTCCGGCTCGACCGGCAACCGCAGCGACTGCTGCAGATACTGACGCAGGGTCAGCAGGTCGATCGCAGAACCGTTCCAGGTGATGATGCCGCTGGGATCGATCGCCACCTTGTTCTTGACAGGGTCGATGACGCTGTCAGTCGGCGGGGCGTTCTGCGGCAGGTCGATCTTGACCGCGTGGGTCTGGATCGGGATGGTGATGATGAACATGATGAGGAGAACGAGCATGACGTCGATCAACGGCGTCGTGTTCATTTCCACCATCGGTTCGCCATCGTCTCTTCCGGCACTCATTGCCATGGCGATACTCCTAGAGCATTTTCAGTGATGGCCGTTGACGGCCATCCGATTTGAAAATGCAGCACAAAGGGCTGTAACTTAAAGCCGCTGCGTATGCGAACCCGGCTCGGGCTCGGATATGAAGCCAACCTTCGGGAAACCGGCGCGCTGCATCGTGTAGATGGTGCCGCCGATGCACCGATAGGGAACGTTGATGTCGCCGCGGATATGCACTTCGGGCAGATCCTCCGGCGTCAGGTTTTCAACGCCGCCCGCCTTCTTGATGTCCGCCTCAAGCTTCGCGACCGCGCGGTCGAGCAGCTCGCTGGACGTTACGCGGGTCATGTTCCAGTAGACCGCACAGCTACCGTCGGAACCCTGCGTAACTGACAGGGACACGTTTTCCGGTTTTGTCGTCGTCGGCTCGAACGCGACCTTGGGGAGCTGCAGCTGAACCGTCTGGACGACGACCGGGACCGCGATGAGAAAGATGATGAGCAACACCAGCATGACGTCGACGAGCGGCGTCGTGTTGATGTCGGACATCGGCTTGTCTTCACCGCCGTCAGAGCCAACACTCATTGCCATTGATTATTTCCTAACATGCTTGTCGATGGTGCCCCGGCAATCCGGGGCCCACGTCCGATAAGGGGATCCGAGCGTCGCAGCGCCGCCGACCCCCTTGCCGGCATCTCAGCCTATCAGGCCTTGGTCGGCGCGGCGGCCGGCTTGGCAGCAGCAGCGGCCGGAGCGGCGGCGAGCGAAGGCTTCACGGCGCCATCCGAAACCAGATAAGCCAGCAGGTCGACGGTGAAGCCGTTCAGCTGCTCCGAGATCGACTTGTTGCGGCGCTGCAGGAAGTTGTAAGCCAGCACCGCGGGAACGGCCACGGCCAGACCAAGGGCGGTCATGATCAGAGCTTCACCGACCGGGCCGGCAACGGCGTCGATCGAGGCCTGACCGGCAGCACCGATCTTGATCAGAGCGCGGTAGATACCGATAACCGTACCGAACAGACCGATGAACGGCGAGGTCGAACCGACGGTCGCGAGGAAGGCGAGGCCGCCATTCAGGCTGGAGTTGATCGCGGCTTCCGAGCGGGCCAGCGAGCCGTGCAGCCAGTCATGCGCTTCGACCGGGTCCTTCAGCTTGCCATGCTCGTCCTGAGCCTTGATGCCGTCGTCGACGATCTGCTTGTAGGCCGAGTTCTTTTCGAGCTTGGCAGTGCCTTCCTTCAGGTTCGCAGAGCGCCAGAAGGTCGCACGGACCTTCTTGCCCTGGTTGATGACCTTCTGCTGTTCGATCAGCTTGGTGAACAGAATGTAGAAAGTGCCGACCGACATAAGGCAAAGAATGCCGAAGACGGTCTGCGCGATCAGGCCGCCCTGCTGGAGCGCCTCCATCAGACCATAGGGGTTCTCCGACTTCGGCGCGGCGGCCGCAGCGATAGACATCAACATGTTCAAGACTTCCCTCTCAAAGGATCAATAACAAGGGGAAGGCGGCGTCCGGAACAGTCCGGGGTTTCGCTCGCCCACCCTTCAAATCATTCCGGCAGACGCCAGGTGATACGGCCGTTGTACGTGTCCGACATAGGACCACCTCCGGCTGCTGTCGCGGGCTTGAACCTCGCGCGCTTCGGCAGCAGGCGGCATGTCGCCTCATCAAGATCGGCATGGCCGGTCGAAGAGGTGATGGTACAGTTGGTCACGCGGCCATCCGGACCGATTTCCAGGCGGAATCCGGCCGTACCCGAACGTTCTTCACGCTGCGCGCGGCTCGGATAGTCGGCATCGCTGAGCCAACTGCCCGGAGCGCTGCGCGGCGTTGCACGCGACGCAGGCACCGCAGGCGGTGGAGGCGCCGGGGGCGGCGGGGCGGCGACCGGAACCGGGTTGAAGACCGGCGGCGGGGTCCGAACCGTCTGAATCGGCGGAGCGGGGGCCGGGGTCTGAACAATCGGCGGCGGTGCAACGACCGGCGGCGGTTCGACCGGCTGGTCTGGCGGCGGCGGCGGCGGCTCCTCGTCTGGTGGCGGTGGTTCCTCCTTGACGTCGATCACGTTCAGCTGTTCCGCCGCCTTTTTGACATATTTCATGCCAAGACCGGTGACGAAGGCATAACCCAGAACAGCGTGAATCAGGGCGACGATAATGATCGAGATCGTACGACTCGATCCTTGCGAGTGGTCAGCATAGGCCATTCGGCAACGACACTCCTTAACTCAGCTTACCAGTTGATTATCGGCAAATAAGCCAAAAACGGCCCGAGCTGGCCGGGCTACCCCGGTCATCTTGGCCCCTATCCGTCCATTTGCTACCGTGCGAACTCCTATCGCGGCGCATCGTGGCACGCAAACGCTTTATCGATATGTTCGTTTGCGACCGTCACTACACACCGGAAAGACTTGCGTGTGGTAAATATGCCACGCGCTACTATCATTAGGACGAAGATGAAAAAAAAATCCACCATGACCCTACGGAAGCTGGCCCTTCTTTGCCTCATTTCCGCCGCACAATCGCAGATTTCCGCGGCTCAGGCGGGGTCTGAGCGGACCGTCGCGCAACCATCGGAACAGGTGGCGGGACTCGCTTACGCGGATCTCGCGGACCTCGCCGACGCCGCGCCGCTGGTGGCACAGGCGCGGATTGGCAACATCATCAAATTGAAGCCGGGACAGGCCGGCGCGGTCCCGACAGGCTATCAGAGGGTCTATATCGAGGCAAATGTGAGCAATCTGATTCGCGGCGAAGGGGGAATCAGCCCGACTGTCCGCTACCTTTACGACGCGCCGCTCGACGCGCGGGGCAAGATGCCCAAGCTCAAGAAGGCGCAGGTCATACTGTTCGCCCGTCCCGGCGCCCGTCCCGGCGAAATCCAGCTCGTCGCGCGCGATGCCCAGATCATCGCCTCGCCCGCCGAAACCGAGCGCGTGAAGGCGATCCTTTCGGAACTGGTCGCCGCCAACGCACCGCCCCGCATCGTCGGATTGGGAGATGCCTTCCATGTCGCGGGCACCATCGCGGGCGAAGGTGAGACGCAGATCTTCCTGCGAACGGAAAATGGCGATCCGGTCTCACTGTCAATATTGCGCCGGCCCGGGCAGCAGCCGCGCTGGGCCGTCGCGCTGGGAGAGATAGTGGATGAGGCCGCCCGCCCGCCGGCACCAGGCAGCCTGCTGTGGTACCGACTGGCATGCGGCCTGCCCAACGCGCTGCCGGCGCGGTCCGTCCGCGCGCTTTCTCCCCAGGATGCCGAACTGGCCCGCGCTGACTACCAGCTCGTCCTTGACGCCCTGGGTCCGTGCGGACGGACGAGGGCTGTCCGCTGATCGCGCGGCGGCGACAGTTTTCGGTCGCGCCGTCGGTTCCTTTTCCTTGGACAGATGCGCAGGGGCCGCTATCAGCGCGACGTCCCGCGAACAGGAAGGATGAACACAAGCCATGACCAATCTGCACCGCCATGCCCCGCTGCGCGTCGCGCTGGTCGGCCTCGGCACGGTGGGCGGCGGCGTCATCCGGCTGCTCCAGACGAATGCGGACCTGATCGCCCGCCGCGCCGGTTGCCCGATCCAGATCGTTGCCATCTCCGCCCGCGACCGCAACAAGGATCGCGGCGTCGACCTTTCGCCCTATGAATGGGTGGACGACATGACGACCCTCGCGGGGCGGGACGACATCGACGTGGTGGTGGAACTGATCGGCGGCGCCGATGGCCCTGCCCTCACCCTCGCCCGGCAGTGCCTGAGCGTCGGCAAACCCTTCGTCACCGCCAACAAGGCGATGCTGGCGCATCATGGCCTCGACCTCGCCGGGCTGGCCGAGAAGGCCGGCGTCGCGCTCAAATATGAAGCAGCGGTCGCAGGCGGCATCCCGGTCATCAAGGGCATGCGCGAGGGCGCGGCGGCGAACGAGATCAGCCGCGTCTACGGCATCCTCAACGGCACCTGCAACTACATCCTGACCACCATGGAAAAGGAAGGCAGGAGCTTTGACGAGGTGCTGAAGGAGGCGCAGGATCTGGGCTATGCCGAGGCCGATCCGAGCTTCGACATCGATGGCGTCGACGCGGCGCACAAGCTGACCATTCTCGCCAGCCTCGCCTTCGGCACGGAACTGGATTTCGACGCGGTCGCGACCACCGGCATCCGCCATGTCATCGCCGCCGACATCGCGGAAGCAGCGGCGCTGGGCTATCGCATCCGCCTGGTCGGCATGGCAGAGAACGGCCCCGACGGCCTGTTCCAGCGCGTCCATCCCATGCTGGTGCCGCTCGACCATCCGCTCGCCCATGTCGACGGGTCGCTGAACGCGGTGGTGGCGGAGGGCAATTTCGTCGGCCGCCTCTTCTTCCAGGGTCGCGGCGCGGGCGACGGCCCGACGGCATCGGCCGTCGTCGCGGACCTGATCGACGTGGCGCGCGACGAATATGGCGATGCGCTGGCCATGCCGGTCGCCGCGCTGGCGCAGCAGAAGCCTGCGGATGCCGGCAAGCGCGTGGGCCGCGCCTATCTGCGCTTCAAGGTGCAGGACCGTCCGGGCGTGCTGGCGGAGATCGCGGCGGCAACCCGCGACGCCGGCGTGTCCATCGAGAGCATGATCCAGCGCGGCGCCAGCCAGACTGACGGCGTGCTGGTGGCGATCGTCACCCATGCGGGCGAAGAACGCTGCGTGCGCGAGACGCTGGACCGGCTGGCCGGGTCGGACAGCCTGCTGCAAACACCGATGGTGATGCATATTCTGGATTGAGGAGAAGCGCGCGATCCGTCCGCGCCTCCCCTCGCCCCCGCGCCCGGACTGACCCAGGCGGTCGGGTTCAATCCGGCGCAAGTCCCCTCTGATCCAGTCCGAAACTGCGCGCCAGTGTCTGGCCAATGGGTTCGCCAAGCTGGAATATCCGGCGATGGGCGCGCTTGGGACAATCCATATTGCCGACGATCCGGCACGGCCGCGCATCGAAACGATAGGCGGTCATCTTGCCGTCGTCGGGTGCCGCTGTACCGCCCACCAGGCGCTGTTCCTGCGTCGCCGGCCCGGTCAGGCACAGCGCCGGCACGGCCTGGCATGGCGCGGGCCGAACCTTGGCGATCCGGCGCGGCAGCACGTCGGGCGGGGCGGAAAGGCTGGCGGCAATCAGCAGGAGGATCATCGGGGCGCCCCTTGGTCTTGTCCTGCTGCGAACGCCAGGGACGCGCTTCCGTTGCATCCGCCTTGCGAAAAGCGCACCCTCGACAATGGTCCGACGACATCCTATCGCGCTCTCCAAAATAGCGGCTGAAGAGGAAAAGATATGGTGCAGGCAAGCTCGATACTCGATCGCGTGCTGGTGCTGGAAATGGTGCGCGTGACCGAAGCGGCCGCGATCGCAGCATCGAAGCTGATCGGCCGCGGCGATGAAAAGGCGGCCGACGCCGCCGCAGTCGAAGCGATGCGCCTGGCCTTCAACGACCTTTATATGGACGGCACCGTCGTCATCGGCGAAGGCGAGCGTGACGAGGCGCCGATGCTTTATATCGGGGAAAAGGTCGGCAATGCGATCGGCACCGGCCCCCGGATCGACATCGCGCTCGATCCGCTGGAGGGCACCACCATCACGGCCAAGGCCGGTCCCAATGCGCTGGCGGTGCTGGCGATTTCGGAAGAAGGCGGCCTGCTCAATGCGCCGGACGTCTATATGGAGAAGCTGGCCGTCGGCCCCGGCCTGCCCGAAGGCATCATCGACCTCAACAAATCGGTGAAGGAGAATGTCGAGGCGGTCGCCCATGCCAAGGGCGTCGACCCGCATGAGATCATCGTCTGCGTGCTCGACCGGCCGCGCCATGAAAAGCTGATCGCGGAACTGCGCGCCATTGGCTGCGGCATCATGCTGATCCCCGACGGGGACGTGGCGGGGGTGATCGCCACCACCAATCCGGAAACCAATATCGACATGTATATGGGTTCGGGCGGCGCACCGGAGGGCGTGCTGGCCTGCGCGGCGCTGCGCTGCGTCGGCGGACAGTTCAAGGGCAAGCTGCTGTTCCGCAATGATGACGAGCGGGCCCGCGCCCGGAAATGGGGCATTGCGGATCTCGACAAGGTCTATGACCTCAACGAACTGGCGAAGGGCGACTGCATCTTTGCCGCGACGGGCGTCACTGACGGCTCGCTGCTGGCCGGGGTGAAGCGGCTGCCGGGTGGCAAGCTCACAACCGACAGCGTCGTGATGCGCGCCAGCACGGGCACGGTGCGGTGGGTGAAGGGCGAGCATCGGCTGGACCGGAAGCCGATCTAGAGCGATTTCCAAGCGATCGGAACCGATCGCTGGTCAAGAAATCGGGGAAATAAGGAATCCAGGGCGGTGTCTGATTCAATCAGATCGAAACCCGCTCTGGAACGGTCAGGAAATCGCTTCAAGGCAATGACATGGGGCTTTGATCAACCGCCCTGTGCCATGCGCGGCGTCGATGCGGCTAGCGTCCGGCGCGGTGATTGAGATCGTGACCCAGCGCCAGGATCGCGACGCCCAACAGCGTATAGGCGCTTTCCTGCAAACCATGGTCCATGGTCAGCGCGCCGGCCATGATGCCCAGGCCCAGCGATCCGATCGCGGCAGGCATCATGAAGCCGTGCGCCACCGCACCATGGCCGAGCGCCACGGCGCCCAGCAGGATCGCCAGCACCAGGCCGGTCTCATGGAAAATCGGACTTTCGAATATGCCGCCCGCCGAGGCCATCACGCCCAGCAGCACGGCCGTGCCGAAGCAATGCGCCACGCACATGCCCGACAGAGCGATCGCGATGCGATCGATCCGGCCGTTGAGCAGATGGTGGCGAAGGCTGATCGGCATGGTTCGAGGTACATAGGCGAGACAAAGAAAAGTTACAACATATCATTCGCTATTTTTCACGATCTCGCGCGACAGGCGCTTCCCATCATATTGCCCGATGCGCCCTGCCCCTTTCTCATATCAAGAAGCCTTTGGTCGCCCGCGCCACAGCGCCGCCCTCCCCCGGCCGCTCCAGCCGCGATTTCCCGGCCGGCAGATGTTCCATTCCGGGCAAAATCGCTCTAGAGGGCTGCCGCAAGCCTGAACGGCATTCGAACAGCAGGAAGCACCCCCATGTCAGACGTCATCATCAAGCGCGCCCTTCTTTCCGTGTCCGACAAGTCCGGCCTGGTCGAACTGGGGCAGGCGCTGGGCAGGCATGGGGTCGAACTGGTTTCCACCGGCGGCACGGCCAAGGCTCTGCGCGAGGCGGGACTGGAGGTGAAGGACATTTCCGACCTCACCGGCTTCCCGGAAATGATGGACGGACGGGTCAAGACGCTGCACCCCAAGGTGCACGGCGGGCTGCTGGCCGTGCGCGACAATCCAGAGCATGTCGCTTCCATGCAGGAGCATGAGATCGGCGCGATCGACCTGGTCGTCGTCAACCTTTATCCCTTCGCCGCCACTGTCGCCAAGGGCGCGGCGCGCGAGGAAATCATCGAGAATATCGACATTGGCGGTCCTTCCATGGTCCGCTCCGCCGCCAAGAATCACGAAAGCGTGGCGATCGTCACCGACCCCGCCGACTATGCCCGGCTGATCACCGAAATGGAGGAGAAGGCGGGCGCGACGAGTTACGACTTCCGCCGCATGCTCGCGGCCAAGGCCTATGCCGCCACCGCCGCCTATGATTCGATGATCGCGAGCTGGTTCGCCTTCGCCGACCAGGGCGTGCAGTTCCCCGAAAGCCTCTCGGTCTCCAGCAAGCTGGGTTCGACGCTGCGCTATGGCGAAAATCCGCACCAGTCGGCGGCGCTCTACCTGCCGGTCGGCGGCGGATCGGCTTCTGGCGCCAACGGCATCGCCCAGGCGCGGCAGATCCAGGGCAAGGAACTCAGCTACAATAATTACAATGACGCCGACGCCGCGCTGGAGCTGGTCAGCGAATTCCGCGACGGCCCGCCGACCGTCGTGATCGTGAAACATGCCAATCCGTGCGGCGTTGCCACCGGCGACACGCTGATCGAAGCCTATGAGGCCGCCCTCGCCTGCGACAGCGTATCGGCGTTCGGCGGCATCATTGCCGTCAACCGTCCGCTGGACGGGCCCACGGCCGAAGCGATCAGCGGCATCTTCACCGAAGTCGTCGCCGCGCCCGACGCGGATGAGGAGGCGAAGGCGATCTTCGCGAAGAAGAAGAACCTCCGCCTGCTGCTGACCGGCGAACTGCCCGATCCGGTGCGCCCCGGCCTCCAGATCAAGAGCATTGCGGGCGGGCTGCTGGTCCAGAGCCGCGACAATGGCCGCATCAGTCGCGACCAGCTGAAGGTGGTGACGAAGCGCGCGCCCACGGAGCAGGAGCTGAGCGACTGCCTGTTCGCATGGACCGTCGCCAAGCATGTGAAGTCGAACGCCATCGTCTATGCCAGGGGCAACAGCACCGCCGGCATCGGCGCGGGTCAGATGAATCGCCTGGAATCCGCCCGCATCGCAGCGTGGAAGGCGAAGGACGCCGCCGACAAGGCAGGCTGGGCGGAGGCGCGGACCATCGGCTCGGCCGTGGCGTCGGATGCCTTCTTCCCCTTTGCCGACGGTCTGCTGGCCGCGGTCGAGGCAGGCGCCACGGCCGTGATCCAGCCCGGCGGCTCGATCCGCGATGATGAAGTCATCGCCGCTGCCGACGAGGCGGGGCTGGCGATGGTGTTCACCGGCATGCGCCACTTCCGCCACTGAGCATCTTGCCGAAAGTGGGCAGCGCGTTCCCGCCTTACCGATGCAGCGGCGGGAACGGAGATCGCGACCTGCGGCGCGATCAAAGGCAGCGTCCGGGGCATGATTGGTGCGGATGCGAAAGGAGGGAAGATCCTTTCGCATCCGCAAAAATAGCGGTTTTCAGCCAATTTTTATCAACTGGCCTCTTTTCCTCGACCTTCATGAAGCTTATCTCATGCGCGACCCTTCTCCCACGTCAGGCGTTGGGCAGATCCCATGAGTTCGACAGGAGATACAGGATGACCAGAAAGATGCTGGTGGCGCTGACCGCCGCCATGACGCTAGCCTTGCCCGCGGCAAACGCCTTTGCGGGGATCAACGATATGGACGTGGTGGTCGACGGACGGACTGGCGCGGAAACCCGCAGCATCGCCGTTTCGATGGCCGACCTGAACCTTAGCAGCACCCATGGCGCCCGCATGGCCGATTCCCGCATCACCAAGGCCGCCAAGAAGGTCTGCGGCTGGATGAACGGATCGATCCTGCCGGCAACGCCGGAATATCGCGCCTGCTTCGGTGATGCGCTCGACGGGGCACGGACCGACCTCAACACGCTGATCCAGGCGCAGCGCCAGGGCTGACCTGCGCCATTGCAAAAAGCGAATGCCGGCGGCTTAGCCAGGCCGCCGGCATTGCCTTATCTTGCATTGTTACCGGTCATTAACTACTCCTTAGAAGATTTCCTTCACCTAAAATCGGCAAAGGATTTCATCGGGGGGCCTAGATGCCGCAGAACGACCACAATGTGGATGTCGCCATTATTGGCGCGGGTCCGGCCGGGCTTACTGCGGCTTATCTGCTGAGCAAAAAGGGCTATTCGGTCAGCGTCATCGAAAAGGACGCCGTCTATGTCGGCGGCATCAGCCGGACAGTGGAACTTGACGGTTTCCGTTTCGATATTGGCGGCCATCGTTTCTTTTCCAAGTCGAAGGAGGTCGTCGACCTCTGGAACGAGATTTTGCCCGACGATTTCATTGTGCGCCCGCGCATGAGCCGCATCTATTATGAGGGCAAATTCTACAGCTATCCGCTGCGCGCCTTCGAGGCGCTGGGCAATCTGGGGCTGTGGCGGTCAACACTTTGCATGGCGAGCTTCGCCAAGGCGAAGCTGTTCCCCAATCGGGATGTCCGCTCCTTCCAGGACTGGACGGTCAATGCCTTTGGCCACAAGCTGTTCTCGATCTTCTTCAAGACCTATACGGAGAAGGTGTGGGGCATGCCCTGCGACGAAATGTCGGCGGATTGGGCAGCGCAGCGCATCAAGGGACTGTCGCTGTGGGGCGCGGTGACCGACGGGCTCAAGCGATCCCTGGGCCTCAACAAAAGGCCCAATGACGGCATGGCGACCAAGACGCTGCTGGAAAGCTTCCGCTATCCGCGCCTTGGCCCCGGCATGATGTGGGAAGCAGCCCGCGACTTCGTGCTCGCGCGCGGCAACAGCGTGCTGATGGCCCATAGCCTGGGACAATTGTCGCAGGATCAGGCCAGCGGCCGCTGGCGCATGACGGCAAACGGACCGGACGGGGAAGTTGCCATTACCGCCGGCCATGTCATCAGTTCCGCGCCGATGCGCGAACTGGCCGGGCGCATCCAGCCCCAGCCCGCGACGCTGGGCCAGGCGATGGACCTCAAATATCGCGATTTCCTGACCGTGGCGCTGATGGTGAAGGGCAAGGATATCTTTCCCGACAACTGGATCTACATCCACGATCCGAAGGTGCAGGTCGGCCGAATCCAGAATTTCCGCAGCTGGTCGCCCGAAATGGTGCCGGACCCGGACCTTGCCTGCGTCGGCCTGGAATATTTCTGCTTCGAGGGCGACGGCCTCTGGTCGTCGAGCGACGCCGATCTGATCGAACTGGCGAAGAAGGAAATGGCGACGCTGGGCCTGTGCAACCCCGACGATGTCGTCGGCGGCGCGGTGGTGCGGCAGGAAAAGGCCTATCCGGTCTATGATGACGGCTATGCCGACAATGTCCTTGCCATGCGCACCGAACTGCAACGGCTCTATCCCACGCTGCATCTGGTGGGGCGCAACGGCATGCACCGCTACAATAACCAGGATCATGCGATGATGACGGCGATGCTGACGGTCCGCAATATCGAGGCGGGCGAGCAGCTTTACGACATCTGGGCGGTCAACGAGGATGCCGAATATCATGAAGCGGGTGAGGAAGGGCAGGACGCCGCCGGCCAGCGCGCCGCGCTCGCCAGCGAGAGGCTGGTGCCCAATCGTCTGAAGGCGGCCTGACCCCATGGGTGATTGGGTGCGAAGCATGGCCGGGCCATTCAATGCCGTCTTCGGCCGCTTCACTTTCACGCGCTATCTGCTGGCCAGCATCTGCGCGCTGTCGGCCGATTTCGCGCTGTTCATGCTGTTGCACCGGTTGGGCGTGCCGCCTGCGCTGGCCGCATTTGGCGGCTATTCGGGCGGGCTTGTCCTGCACTGGATGATCAGCACGCAATTCGTGTTCGAAATGCGGCAGCCCGCCACCCATAGGCAGCGCATCGCCTTCCTCTTCAGCGCCCTGATCGGCATGGCGATCACCATGGGGCTGGTCGGCGGACTGAGCGCGCTGGGGCTTTCGCCCGCCCTCGCCAAGCTGGCGGCCGTTCCGGTGAGCTTCCTGTCCGTCTATGCGATCCGGAAATATGGCATCTTCGCCCGCGTCTGACAGCAGCCCCATTCCCAGGACATCACCCCTCACCCGTTGGCAATGCAACGCGGCGGTGCTGTTGCTCTGGGCTCTGTGCTGTCTCGTCATGCTCTGGCTGTTCCGCCATGGGCTGTCCGGGCTGGAGTTTCGCGACCCCGATGACGCGATGCGCCTGCAACAGGTGCGCGACTGGCTGCACGGCCAGGCCTTCCGCGATGTCAGCCAGCATCGCGTGAACCCGCCGGCCGGCGGGCCGATGCACTGGTCGCGCATCGTCGACATGCCGATCGCCGCGCTGATCCTGATGCTGCAACCGCTGCTGGGAACGGTTCGGGCCGAAATCGCGGCCTGCGCGCTGGTGCCGCTGATGCTGTTGGGTGGATTGACGGCAACGGTGTTCCTGGCCGCGCGGCGCGCGGCAAGTGGCATGTTCGTCCCGCTGCTGGCGGTCGTCCTGCTGCTGACCACGCCCAGCATCCTGGTCCAGTTCACCCCCTTTCGCATCGACCATCATGGCTGGCAGATCTGGATGGCGGCGATCGCCCTTTGCGGCGCGCTGGATGCCCGGCGCCTGCGGGGCGGCGTCACAGCCGGTCTTGCCATCGCGCTCTGGCTCCAGATTTCCAGCGAAGCGCTGCCCTATGCCGCGCTGTTCGCCGGTACATTCGCGCTGCGGACATGGCTCGACCGGCGGGAGGCGGTGCGGATCGCAGCCTATGCCGCCAGTCTTGGCGGCGGTGCGCTCCTGCTGCTGTTGATGCTGCGCGGCACCGGCGCCGCGTTGATCCGGCAATGCGACAGCCTTTCGGCAGCCTATATCTGGCCTCTTCTGGCGTTCGCGCTGGCGATGCCGCTCGCCCTGCATCTGATCGGCACGACGACCGTCCGGCAGCGCATCCTGGCGACGGCGGCTGGCGGGATCAGCGCAGCGGGCATATTCCTGCTGAGCGGTGGGGCCTGCCTTTCCGGCGATCCGTTCAAGGCGCTGGGTCCGGTCGCCTATCGCTTGTGGTATCTGCAGGTGAAGGAGGGCCGCCCTGTATGGGAACAGGGCACCCTGATGGCCGGGATCATCCTGCTGCCCGCGGCCATGGGGTTGGTCAGCACGATCATCGCGGCCTGGCGCGCCGAGGAGCGGGAGGCAAGGGATCGCTGGATCGTCGTCGCCTTGTTGCTGGCGGGCGCGTCGGCGGTCGCCATCCTCGTGCTGCGCGCCATGTCGGTGGCGCATGTGCTGGCGCTGCCGGGCACGGCGTGGCTGCTGCTGACCCTGTTTCGCCGCATCCAACGCTGGACGAACGCCGTCGCGCGCATATTGGTCACGGCGGGCGTGGCGATATTGCTGACGCCGGCGGGGCTGTGCGGCGCCTGGATATTGATCGCGAGCGGCGCAGCGCGGAAGGAGCAGCCCGAAACCGTCAATTGCCGGGCCGCCGCCCCTTTGGCTCCGTTACAGGCACTTCCCCGCTCGACCCTGTTCGCGCCACTCGATCTGGGACCGGATATCCTCTTGCGGACCGGACATAGCGTGATCGGCACCGCGCATCATCGCAATGCCGTGGGCATCAACGCGGTCATCGACGGCTTCACCCAGCCGCCCGACAAGGCCCGGGCGATCGTCATGCGCCTGAATGGCGGAAAGGGCGCGGATTACCTGCTGATCTGCAACGAGATGAACGAGATCAAGCATTATCGCGCCGACTTCCCCCAGGGGCTGGCCGCGGCGCTGAAGCGCGACCGGCCGCCGCAATGGCTGCGACAGCTTCCCGGCAAGGGTCCGCTCCGCATCTACAAGGTGATCGCTCAGCCCGCGACGAAGGCCAGCGCGACGCCATTCATGCAATAGCGCTTGCCGGTGGGCTGCGGCCCGTCATCGAACACATGGCCCAGATGTCCGCCGCAGCGGGCGCAATGCACCTCGGTCCGCGGATAGCCCAGTTCGAAATCGCGCGAGGTGCCGACGGCGCGCGGCAGCGGCGCCCAGAAGCTGGGCCAGCCGGTGCCGCTGTCGAACTTGGTCTTCGAGCTGAAAAGCCGCTGCCCGCAACCCGCGCAGGCGAAGATGCCCGGTCGATGTTCCTTGTTGAGCGGGCTGGTGAAGGGATATTCGGTCGAGCGCTTGCGCAGCACCTGATAGGCGAGCGGACTCAGGCGCTTGCGCCATTCGGCATCGCCGAGCGTGAAGGGATAGGCGGCAGCGGCCTCTCCCACGCCAGCCTGCCAAAGAACGACCATCGTCGCGACGCCGCCGCCCAGTCCCAGAAATTGCCGCCGATCCATGGACCGCACCATAGCAGCGTCAGCCTGTCGCGCTTCTGAACAACTGCTTCCACCAGCCACCGCCCGATTTCAGCACATGGCGGCGGAACAGCAGCACGCCGATCCGGATGATGAGGCCGACCCAGAGCATCTGCCAGACGATGGCAAGGAGATGGGGCCAGAGCGCGTCCACCTGCGCGGCGCGGGCGATCATGGCGAAGGGGGAGGAGAAAGGCAGGACAACCGCTGCGACCTCCGGCGGCGATCCCATCTTGTCGACGGCATAGGTGGCAAAGAAGAAGATCAGCATCTGTCCCATGGTCACGGGCATGTTGAGCGTCTGCACCTCCCGCACGGTTGCCGCCTGCGCGCCGATGCCCAGGAACAGCGAACCCAGCAGCGTATAGGCCATCGCGAAATAGATGACGGCCAGCATCAGGAACAGCGGCCAGCCGACGGCGGGGTCCGGCAGGCTGGCGCCGGGCGTCTTGAGGGCCAGGAACACGGCGAAGGCGGTTCCGCCCCAGAAGAGGATGCCGACGAAGCTCATCGCCAGCATCGCCATCAGCTTGCCCAGGAAGATCGCGTCGACCGGCACGGCGGCTGCCAGTATTTCTATGATCTTGTTGGTCTTTTCCTCGACCAGGTTGGACAGGATCATGCCGGCCAGCAGGATGGTGAGGAAGAAGATGACGATCTGCGCGATCCGGCCGATCACCAGCCTGCCCTGGCTCTGCGCGCCGACGCTGGTCGCGACCTGCTGCGCCTCCACATGCACCATGTGCAGCGATTTTTCCGCGACGGCGGCGCTGGCGAGCAGGCTGATGTCGCCTTCCAGCCGCTGGATGTCCTGCGGCTGTCCCGTCATCACGGGGCGGGCCGGCGATCCCGACACTATCACCATGACATCCGCATTCGCCCTGGCCAGTTGAGCGCGGGGCGCGGGCGACAGCGGAACGCGGCGCAGCACGGGCAGGGCCTGAGGCCCCATGCGCTCCGCCAGCCGGGCATGGGCGCGCTCCATCCGCGACGCGTCGGCCGGGGACATGGCGATGCCGACGACCGGCCGCAGATCCGTGGTGGAAATCCTGTCGCCCAGCCCGCCAAAGGCCATGCCGATGACGATGGGGAAGAGCGGACCCAGAAGGAAGAAGATGAAGGTGCGGGACAGCACAACGGCGGTGAAATCCCGCCGGGCGATGACGAAGGCGGCGCGCATCAATTCGTTCATGCGGCTTCCTCCTCCTGCGGGTCGCCCTGCATCTGCCGGGCTGCCGCCTCGCCTGCAATGGCGACGAAGGCGTCGTGCAGGCCGGGGCGCTCGATCGACAGGCTTTCGATCCCGGCATTGCCGTCCAGCAGGGCGCGGAGCAGCGGTTCAATACCCCCCAGCGGCAAGGGGAAATGCCATGTGCCGTCCTGCGCCAGCGTTTCTGCGGGCAAGGCGCGACGCCAGCCGCCGTCGCTGGCGCGGGTGCGCAGGCGCACCTGCGGTCGCAACCGGTTGCGGGCATCGTCCACCGTGCCTTCGAAACGGATGCGACCGCCCGCGACGATGGCGACGCGTTCGCACAGCCGTTCGGCATGGGCGATGACATGGGTGGAGAACAGCACCGTGACGCCGCGCCGGGCCTGATCCCGGATCAGCACCTCCAGCTTGCCCTGGTTGAAGGCGTCCAGGCCCGAAAAAGGCTCGTCCAGCACGATCAGGCGCGGTTCGTGGACGATCGTGCCGAAAAGCTGCACGGTCTGGGCCATGCCCTTCGACAATTGGCGGATCGGCTTGTCCGCCGAGGCGCCCATGCCATAATCCGCCAACATGGATCGGGCCCGCTCCCGGCCGATCTTCAGCGGCAGCCCGCGCAGCGCGCCCATGAAGGCAACGGCTTCGAAGGCCTTCATCGAGGGGTAAAGGCCGCGCTCCTCCGGCAGATAGCCGACATTGCGCGCCTGGCGCAGCGGCGCGCTGTCGCCCAGCAGGCTGCGATGCCCTTCATCAGGATCGATAATGCCGAGCAGGGTGCGCAGCATCGTTGTCTTGCCCGCGCCATTGGGGCCAAGGATGCCGTAGATCGACCCGGCAGGCACGGCGACGTCGATACCGTCCACCGCCCGAAAATCGCCGAATGTCTTGACAAGACCATGGCCTTCAACGGCATAGGTCGGTTGAGGAGCCCCGATCATCGGCCTCTGATAATCGCATCGCATGCCAACGCAAAATGAAACCTTGGAACAGCGGCTGAAGGCCGAAGCGCTGCGGCTGGGCTTTGCCGCCTGCGCCATCGCGCCGGCCGATGCCGCGCCGCGTTCGGCCGAAAGGCTGCGGCAATGGCTGGATGCCGGCCATCATGGCGACATGCTGTGGATGGCGGAGCGCGCCGGACAGCGCGGATCGCCGCAGGCGCTGTGGCCGGACGTGCGAAGCGTCATCATGCTGGGCATGAGCTATGCGCCGGGGCGCGATCCCCTGGCGCTGGCCGATGTGCGTGATCGCGGCCGTATTTCCGTCTATGCCCAGGGGCGCGACTATCATGACGTGGTCAAGAAGGGGCTGAAGGCCCTCGCCCGCTGGCTGGTGGAGCAGCAGCCGGGCGCGCTCAAGGTCTTTGTGGATACGGCCCCGGTCATGGAAAAACCCCTGGCGGAGGCGGCTGGCCTGGGCTGGCAGGGCAAGCACAGCAATCTGGTCAGCAGGACGCATGGAAGCTGGCTGTTCCTGGGGGCGATCTACAGCGAGATCGCGCTGGCACCCGACATGCCGGAAAAGGACCATTGCGGCAGTTGCACCGCCTGCCAGGCGGCGTGCCCGACCGACGCCTTCCCGGCGCCTTATGTCGTCGATGCGCGACGGTGCATCTCCTATCTCACCATCGAGCATAAGGGCCCGATCCCGGAGGCGTTGCGCGCCGGGATCGGCAACCGCATCTATGGCTGCGACGATTGCCTGGCCGTCTGCCCGTGGAACAAGTTCGCGGAGGTCGCGGCCGCGAACCGCGCCTTTGTCGGGCGGGCGGAACTGGCGGCGCCGGAACTGGGCGACCTGCTGGCATTGGACGATGCGGGCTTTCGCGAGATATTCGCAGGCTCCCCGATCAAGCGGATCGGACGCAACCGAATGGTGCGCAATGCCGCCATCGCGGCGGGCAACAGCGGTGACAGGGGATTGATCGGGCGGCTGCGTCCGCTGACCGAAGATGAGGATGCCGTCGTCGCGGAGGCGGCGCGCTGGGCGATCGAGCGGCTGGAGCGGGAATAGCTGGAAAGCTGCTCCGGGTGCGCCAGGCGGATGCGCTATTTGCCCTGCAGCGCGGCCGAGCAACTCGCCGGATCGACATCCGTGCCGGTCAGCGTGCGGGCATCGACATGGGTGACGAGCGGCTCTTTTCCCTGTGGCGGAAGGTACAGATAGGCATCGAGCACGCAGCGGCCATTGGCGAATTGCAGCTTGCGCATGGTGCTTTCGCGAATGTCGAGCCGGGGTTGGCCGAACAGGTGCATGAGCTGCTTCGCGTCCGACCCGATCAGCGGACCGGGACGGGTGAAGGCGCTGGCCGGCGGACCGACAGGCGGGCGGGTGATCTGGGCCGCAGGCGGCGGCACCACCCCTCCGCAGGCGGCGAGGGTCAAGAGCGAAGCCAGGACGAGCGCCGGATGAGGACGGGTCATGGCATGTTCCTTCGGGCACCGTGCAGCATGTGGACCGCCATAGCGGCGCTCCAGATCGGTGCAAGCAGGTTGAGCACCGGCACGAGGAAGATCAGCGCCGAAGCGAGGCCCATCAGCCACCGGCTGCCACGCGGGATAGGCGGCAGGTCGGGATGGCGCGGCTCGACCATGTCGGCCATGTCGCGGCCCAGCAGGGCGGCGTTCAGGACCAGGAACAGGCCCAGCGTGCCGACGCCCGTCACCAGCAGCAGCAGATAGGCCGGCAAAGCGAGCAGGTTCCAGCCGACGGTCCGCAGGATGGAGCGCAGGGCGAGCCGAAGGCTGCGGCCCCAGCCGACCGGCCGGGCGCGGGCCGCCGCCGCCGGATAACTGTCCCGTTCGATGGCAATGACGATGTCGTCGGCAAACAGGCTCATGATCGCCATGGCGGTGGCGCGGAACAGCAGCCAGCCGGCGGCGATCACGATCAGCGCGGTCGCGGTCGCCTCCGCCAGCCCGCCCCAGCCCACGCCCGGCATCCAGCCTTGATGCTGGCGGAGCGCGTGAACGCCCGCCCCCAATGCGGCGGCGAGAAGCGCGAAGATCAGCAGGGTCAGCAGCAGCGACTTGACCAGCAGGCGAAGTGCGGCGCCATGGACGATCGAGGGGCAGGCGCGGAGGGCGGCGGCAAGGACCATGGCACAGCTATTCCCGCCTCTGCGCCCAGCGTCAATCAGCGCCGTTGCGCGCCACGCCCCGGATCGGTAGAGACGGCGGGATTTTCCCCCTCATTCACGAAGGATTTTGCGTGACTGCTGCTGCCCCCACGCTTGATGTTGTCGCCATCGGCAATGCCATTGTCGACGTGCTTGCCCGGAGCGACGACGCTTTCCTGGCCGAACATGCGCTGACCAAGGGCGGCATGCAGCTGATCGACGCGGAGACGGCGGAGAGCCTGTATGCCGACATGGGCGCGGGCAAGGAGATCAGCGGCGGATCTGCGGCGAACACGCTGGCGGGCCTGGCCGCGTTCGGCAAGAAATGCGGCTTCATCGGACAGGTCAATGACGATCAGCTCGGCGCCGTCTTCTCCCATGACGTGCGCGCGCTGGGCATCCGTTATGACACGCCGACGATGCAGGGGGACGTGCCGACGGCGCGCTGCCTGATCCTGGTGACGCCCGACGCGCAGCGAACGATGAACACCTTTCTGGGCGCATCACAATTCCTGCCGGAAGCCGCGCTGGACCTCGACCTTATCCGTTCCGCCTCGATCCTCTATCTGGAAGGCTATCTCTGGGATCCGGAGCAGCCGCGCGCGGCGATGCGGGCGGCCATCGACGCCGCGCGGGGCGCGGGGCGGAAGGTCGCCTTCACCCTGTCGGACAATTTCGTGATCGACCGTCATCGCGCCGACTTCATCGAATTGATCGATCAAGGGCTCATCGACATTCTCTTCTCCAATGAAGGCGAGATCCAGTCATTGGCGGGGCTGCACGATTTCGAAGCCGCCGTGGCGGCCGTGGCCGCGAAAGTTCCGGTGCTGGTCTCCACGCGCAGCGAGAAGGGCGCGATCGCCGTGGTCGACGGCACGCGGTACGAGGCGCATGCCGCGCCGGTTGCGGAAGTGATCGACACGACCGGTGCGGGCGACCTGTTCGCGGCAGGTTTCCTGGCGGGCCATCTGGAGGGGCTGGATGTCGACCAATGCCTGAAGCTGGGCGCTGCTGCGGCGGCTGAAGTGATCTCCCACTGGGGTGCGCGGCCGGAGGAGGATCTGAAGGCGATCCGGGCAAAGACGCTGGGCTGAGGATGCGGGACGTGCTCCTGCGCAGGCAGGAGCACGAGGCGGTCGATTCAGGCGGCCTTCTGCTTCCGGAACAGTGCGCGGTCATCGGGGCCGAAACCCCAGCGCCAGATGACCAGGCCATAGACGCCAAGAATGGTGAAGACGCCGAAGACGAGTTCCATCCATTCGAAATGAGGCGGCAGCGCGACGAAAGCCGCGCCGACGATGCAGGCTACGCCGGAAGCGCTGAGCAGCGGCCAGCGCCAGGCATTGACCTTCGCGCCCAGCAGCCTCGACAGCAGGCGCGCCTTGACCAGCGCGCTGGCGCCAAGCGCGATGCTGAGCGCCAGCGCAGGGGCGGCGGCGACGGCCATGTCGCTCAGGCCCAGGCGCCGCGCCGCGAAGATCAGGGCGAAACTGAGCGCCGCCTGCAGGCCGATCATCAGCAGCGAGATCATCAGATTGCGATGGCGCGCAATATAGACCAGCGCCGATTCGCTGACGACGGCGGTCGCCGCCACGACTTCGGCCAGCAGCAGGAAGGCGAGCGCGCCGGTTCCGCCGACGAAATGGGGTCCAACAAGACCCATGACCGCTTCACCCGGAATGCCCAGCGCGAGCGCGATGCCCGCCTGCGCCGCGATGATCCAGAAGCCCACCTGGCTCACCTGCCTGGCTATGGCGGTCAGATTGCCCTCCGAAAGATTGCGCGTGATGACGGGGCCGAGGATCGGGTCGAAGCTGGTCTTCAGTTTCTGGGGCAGGGATGCGACCTGCTGGGCGACATAATAGATGCCGACGACCGCCGGACTGACGAACAGGCCAAGGATCGCCATGTCGAGCCGGCGCGACCCCCATTCCACGCCGTCCGCGGCCGCCAGCGGGAGATTGCGGCGGGCGAGGCGCCAAAGCCTGCCGACATCGGGGCGCCAGCCATAGGGGATGCCATAATGGCGGGTCATCGGGATGATGGAGGCGACGAGCGCCGACACCATCGAGAGGACGTAGGAGAGGATCAGGCCGTCGCGGGTCGAATAGAAGGCAAAGGCAAAGGCGCCGATGCTGATCGCCCACGGCTCTATGATCGATCGCGCGCGCACCGTGGCGCCAATGTCGAAGCGGTAGGCGCAGGCGGCCAGCGCCACGTCGGACCCCGCGACGGCGATCACGATCAGGGCGAGCAGCCGGTCGAGGCCGTTGATGCCGCTGTTCGGGAACATGGCCTGGGGAATGGCGACCAGGATCGCGCTGCCCATGAGGGAAGCGATCAACGTCACCACCATGGCGTCGGTCACGACATGGCTGTGCGGCCGCCGGGTCTGGGTCAGCGCGCCCGCGAGGCCGCGCTTCAGGCCCAGCGTCGCGAGCTGGGCGATGAATTCCACCACCAGCACCGCATAGGCGAAGCGGCCCAGAGCATCGGCCCCATACCAGCGCCCGGCGATGAACAGGAACGGCAGGCGCGCCGCAAGGCGGAGCAGGAAACCGAACACATTGGTCCGTCCACCCTTGGCGAGCGCCGCAATATCATCCTGCTGCGCCGGAGAGGCCTCTTCAGCCGCCAAAAACCTATGATCCCCCTGTGAACTCAAGACCGTTGCGTCATCTTGTGGAGCCGGACTGTAGCAATAAATGATGATGGGGCGATGAATTTATTCGGCGCGCAGCGGGCGAGCGAGCAACGCATCCATCACCTGGGCAAGCGGCGCCGCGTCTTCCAGAAGGGCGCAGACCGCCTCGACCACGGGCATTTCGACATGGGCGGCGCGAGCGGCCTCGCGCAGCACGGGCGCGGTAAAGGCCCCTTCCGCGACGGTCCGGCGGTTGGCGAGCAGGGCCGCGGCCGCCTGCCCCTCCCCCAGCCCCTTGCCGAGCGAGAAGTTGCGGCTGTTGGTCGAGGAACAGGTAAGGACGAGATCGCCCAGCCCGGACAGGCCCGCCAGTGTTTCGGCGCGCGCGCCCCTGGCCAGGCCGAAGCGGGTCATCTCGGCAAATCCCCGGCTGATCAGCGAGGCGCGAGCGTTGAGGCCCAGGCCCGCGCCTTCCGCAACGCCGCAGGCGATCGCGAGCACGTTCTTCACCGCGCCGCCGATCTCCGCGCCGACGACATCGTCCGACAGATAGGGGCGAAAGGCCGGCCGCGCGATGCGGGCGGCAATCGTCGCGGCGAGACCGGCGTCGGCGCAGGCCAGCGTGATCGCGGTCGGCAGGCCCTTCGCGACTTCATGGGCGAAGGTCGGCCCCGAAAGGACGGCGATGGGCGAGGTCGGCTGCGCTTCTCTCGCCACTTCGGACATCAGCAGGCTGGTCCCCGCCTCGATCCCCTTGGAACAGAGGATGAGCGGCGTGCCCGCCGGCGCCTGCGCCACGACGGCGCGCAGATGCTGGGCAGGGCTGACGATCAGCAACAGGTCGCGGTCGGCCATGGCGGCCATGTCGCCGGTCGCCTCGATCGAGGCGCTGAGCGGGATGGCGGGCAGATAGAGCGGGTTCTGGCGCTCTCCATTGACCGCCGCCACCACTTCGGATTCCAGCGCCCAAAGCCGGACATGCTGGCCGTCCGCCGCCAGCGTCTGGGCAAGCGCGGTGCCCCAGGCGCCGGCGCCTATCACACCTGCTTTCAGGGAGGGGGCGTTCATGCTTTCACTCCTGCGCCGCGCGCCTTTTCTGCGCCGGGGTCCAGCGGCCAGCGCGGGCGCGCCGGAACGGTGAGATCGTCGATCAGCCCCGCCGCATAGCGTTCCGCCCCGGCCCAGGCGATCATCGCCGCATTGTCCGTGCAGAGCCAGAGCGGCGGCGCGACGAAGGGCAGGTCGTGCCGGGCGGCCAGCGCTTCCAGCGCGGCGCGGATCGACTGGTTGGCGGCGACGCCCCCCGCGACGACGAGGGCGGTGATGTCGTGAAGGCCGGCCAACTGCCGCTCCGTGCGGTCGACCAGGCAATCGATGACGGCTTGCTGGAAGCTGGCCGCAATGTCCCCGGTCGAATATTGACCGGACTGGGCGGCGCGCATGACCGCGCTTTTGAGGCCGGCGAAGGAAAAATGCGGCTCGACCGTGCCAACCAGCGGGCGCGGCAGGGGGACGGCTTTCGGATTGCCCGCGGCGGCGGCCTTCTCGACCGCCGGGCCGCCGGGATAGCCCAGACCAAGCAGCTTCGCCGTCTTGTCGAAGGCCTCTCCACTCGCATCATCTATGGTCGTGGCGAGGCGGGCATAATCGCCCGGCCCGCGCACATGCAGCAACTGGCAATGGCCGCCCGACACCAGCAGCAGCAGATAGGGGAATTGCAGCGTCGGATCGGCCAGGCGCGGCGAAAGGGCATGGCCTTCGAGGTGGTTGACCGCGATCAGGGGCTTGCCGGCGGCATGGGCAAGCGCCTTGCCGGTGACGAGCCCGACCATCACGCCGCCGATCAGGCCGGGACCGGCCGTGGCGGCGATCACGTCCACATCGGCGAGGGTGAGGTCGGCGTCCTTGAGCGCCGCCTCTATCAAGGGCGAAAGCACTTCGACATGGGCGCGGGCAGCGATTTCGGGGACGACGCCGCCATAGGGGCGATGCGCCTCCTCCTGCGTGGCGAGGCGGTGGGCCAGTATCCTGCCCTCCCCCGTCACCAGCGCCGCCGCAGTTTCGTCGCAGCTTGATTCCAGGCCCAGGATGATCGTCATTGCCGCTTCCATCTAATGCCCGTGGTCATTAGAGCAAGCGGGATCATGCAAAAGCCTTCCCGTCCGCCCCACACGCCCCTGCGCCTCGGCACGCGCGGTTCCCCGCTTGCGCTGGCGCAGGCGCATATGACGATGGCGGCGCTGCGCGCCCATCATGGCTGGGATGAAGGCGCGATCGAGATCGTCGTGGTGCAGACCAGCGGTGACCGGATCCAGGACCGGGCGCTTGCGGAGATCGGGGGCAAGGCGCTGTGGACCAAGGAGCTGGACCGCGCGCTGACCAGCGGCGAGATCGATTTCGCGGTGCATTCGATGAAGGATGTGGAAACCATCCGCCCCGCCGAAATCCGGATCGCCGCCATGCTGTCCCGCGCCGACGTGCGCGACCGGCTGGTGGGCGCGGAGAGTTTCGCGGCGCTCCCGGAAAGGCCGGTGGTGGGCACCAGTTCCCCCCGCAGGGCGGCGCAGGTCAAGCGGCTTCGCCCCGACGCGGAGGTCATCCTGTTCCGCGGCAATGTCGCTACCCGACTGGCCAAGCTGGAAAGAGGAGAGGCACACGCGACCCTGTTGGCGGCGGCCGGGCTGGACCGGCTGGGCCAGGGCGATGTGGGCGTCACCATCCCTGTCGAGGTCATGCTGCCCGCGCCGTCCCAGGGCGCCGTGGGCATGGAGACGCTCAGCACCAATGAAGCGATGCTGGAACTGCTGGCGGCGATCAGCGACGCCGACACCTTCGATTGCGTAATGGCGGAGCGCGCGGTGCTGGCCGGGCTGGGCGGCACATGCCATTCGCCGATCGCGGCGCTGGCGCGGCTGGAGGATGGGCAGATCCATCTGCGGGCGGAGATCATCAGCCCCGACGGGCGGGAGACGGTCAGCGATTCGCTGCGGATCAGCCGGGGCGACGCCGCCGCGGCCGGGAATATGGGACGCGGGCTGCTGGATCGCGCCAGTCCTGCGCTTCGCGCACTGTTCGAAGCGTGAGGCAAGTCGTCATCCTGCGGCCCGAACCGGGGGCGGGCAGGACGGCGGAACGGGCGGCGGAACTGGGACTTGAAACCCGCATCTTTCCGCTGTTCGTGCCCCAGGCGCTGCAATGGGACGCCCCGGCCCCGGAAAGGTTCGACGCCCTGTTGCTGACCAGCGCCAATGCGGTCCGGTTGGCGGGGCCATCATTGGCGCTTTATCGGAACCTGCCCGCTTATGCGGTCGGCCGGGCGACGGCGAAGACGCTGGAGGAAGCGGGTTTCGCCCGGATTGTCGCGGGGAACGGCGACGGCACCGCCATTGCGCGGCGGATCGCGGCGGACGGCCATGGCCATGTGCTGCACCTGGCCGGACGGACGGTGGCGCCGATCGATGCGGGCGCGCTACGGATCGAGCGGGTCGTCGTTTATGAAATGCTGCGGACCGGTGATGACGGGCTGGCGGAACGCCTGGAGGCTGACAGCATCCTGCTGGTCCACTCTCCTCGCGCCGGCGAGCTGCTGGCGCGGCATGTCGGGCCGGGGCAGCGCGCGTTCCTGCACCTGATCGCGATCAGCCCCGCCGCGCTTGCGGCTTGCGGCACCGGCTGGGCCAGCGCCCAGGCTCCGGAAAAGCCTGATGATGAGAGGATGCTGGCCCTCGCCGTCCGATTGTGCGAATGATCCGCTGCATATGGAAGAAAAGCCCTTGATGAGCGACACGGATGGCCCGCCCGGCGGCGCGGCGGCAACGCGCCCCGCGCGGCGTGGATCCTGGCTGCTGGTGCTGCTGGTCTTGCTTGCCTTTGCCATCGGGGTCGTGCTGACCGTTCTCGCCCTGCCGCGCATCCAGCGATGGAATGCGCCGCAGCAAGCGTCCATGCAAAGCGATCCCCTGCTGAATGCCATCGCGCCGGGCGTACCGATGCGCCCGCTCTCCACCGATGCCGGGCAGATGCTGGACGCGCGGGTCGTGCAGCTTGAGGAACGGCTCAACCGCATCACGGTGGAAGCGCAGGCAGCATCGGGCAATGCGGCCCGGGCAGAGGGTTTGCTGGTCGCCTTCGCGGCCCGCCGGGCGCTGGATAGCGGGGCGCCGCTCGGCTATATCGAGGGTCAGTTGCGCCTGCGTTTTGGACAGGCGCAGCCGCGTGCCGTCGCGACGATCATCAACGCGGCGCGGGAACCGGTGACGCTGCCCGATCTGCGCGCCGGGCTGACCGCCCTCGCCGATCAGGTCACCGTCCCCCCCGCGAACGCAAGCTGGTGGGAAGCGCTGGAACATGAGGCGCGGGAGATCATCACCATTCACCGGGCGTCCACGCCCTCTCCCCGGCCGCAGGCAGCGCTGGACCGGGCACTCCGCTATCTGGACGGCGCACGCGTGAACGCGGCACTGGCGGAGGTGGAGCAGATGCCGGGACGCGCCGCGGCCGGCGGCTGGATGCAATATGCGCGCCGCTACATGGAAGCACGGCGAGCTCTGGACCTGATCGAGACCGCCGCCATATTGGAGCCGCGCCAGTTGCGGGCGGCCGATGGCGGGACAGTGGCGCAGACGTCGCCGCTGGCGCCCTGATCCTTCCCCAAAAAGGCACTGTCACAAACGGCGAACCGTTCATGCCTGTGGACGAATGTCCATGGACTTGGGAGCCTGTGTCATGAGAATGTCATTTTTCCTGCTGGGAAAAGGAAGATATTTTCGTGCCGCCCTACGCCGACGCCATTGCCAGTTTCTGGAAGAGCCGTTTGGCGAGCGGTCCCCGCGCGGCCGAGCGGCCCTCCCTCCAGCACCTGCTGGGCAATGCGTCGGTTCCCTTCGATCTGGCGCGTACGCGCGCGCAAGCATCTGAACTGGCGCAGGCGATCCGTGGCGATGGACGGCAAATCCTGCTGATCCCCGGCCTGCTCGCCAGCGAGCAGCGGATGGAGCCCTTGCGCGCCGTGCTGAACGCGGCGGGCTTCATGGCGCATGGCTGGGGCATGGGCCGCAATTTCGGGCCCAGGCCGGACAGTCTGGAACAGATTGATCGCCGGGTGGAAGCGATAAGGCGGGCGAGCGGAACACCCGTGACGCTGGTGGGCTGGAGCCTGGGCGGGCTGTTCGCGCGGGAATATGCCAAATATGCCACGGACAAGGTGAACGGCGTGGTGACGATGGGCACGCCCTTTTCGGGCGATCCGCGCGCCAATCATGCATGGCGCCTCTATCAACTTGTTTCCGGCTTCCCGGTCGACCGGCCGCCCTTCACCTGCCGGCGCGAGGAGAAGCCGCCCGTGCCGACGGTTGCGCTCTGGTCCCGGAGAGACGGCGTGATCCTGCCGGAATGCGCCAGGGGGCGCGTGGGCGAGCGGGACCGGGCAATGGAGGTCGATTGCACCCATATGGGCTTCGCGGCCGCGCCGGAAGGGATTTTGGCCGTCGGTCGCGCGCTGGAGCTCATGCGGCGCTGAGGTTTTCGGCCGGCGGCGGCCTGGCGGCAAGCCTAGCACCGGCTGAATAGCCCCTTCAGGCCGCCAAACGCGCCAAGG
>Ga0207678_10000079_pt1 | contig 78764 bp, 75 predicted proteins | sample KBSC63metaG_FD_184319 | JGI IMG/M metagenome (GOLD analysis project Ga0207678, IMG submission 184319) | Corn rhizosphere microbial communities from Kellogg Biological Station, Michigan, USA - KBS C6-3 metaG (SPAdes) (version 2) | ecosystem: Host-associated > Plants > Roots > Rhizosphere > Soil ... | reverse complement strand
GCCTTGACCGGGAAAGCGGCAGGGTCTGCGGTACGGAAAGCCGCGCAATCCTCCCGCAACGGGCAAATGCCGCAGGCGGGATTGCGCGCCGTGCAGATAGTCGCGCCCAGATCCATCATCGCCTGCGCGAAATCCCCTGCGCGCAGGTCCGGCGTGATCGCGTCGGTCGCCGCGCGAATCTCGGGGCGTGCCGCCGGCAAAGGCGTCGATATGGCGAAGAGACGCGAAACCACGCGTTCGACATTGGCGTCGACCACCACGGCCCGCCGCCCGAAGGCGATGGCGGCCACCGCCGCCGCCGTATAGGCGCCGACGCCCGGCAGGGCGCGGAGCCCCTCCTCCGTGTCGGGAAACACGCCGTCATGTTCGTCCGCGACCGCCCGTGCGCAGGCCAGCAGGTTGCGGGCGCGGGCATAATAGCCCAGCCCTGCCCAGGCGGCCATGACCTCGGCATCCTGTTCCGCCGCCAGCGCCGCGACATCGGGCCAGCGTTCGGTGAACCTGGCGAAATAGGGCGCGACCGCCGCGACAGTGGTCTGCTGCAACATCACCTCCGACAGCCAGACCCGATAGGGATTGGCGGCATTGGCCCCCGGCGGCGCGCGCCAGGGCAGGCGCCGCGCATGGACGTCATAATGGGCGAGCAGATCGGATGCTATTTTCTGGATGTTGCCCTCGACGCGCATGGCGCCCCTATGCCATTAAGAGAGCCATGACGGAACGCCCCCCGACACCCAAAATGAAAAGCCGCAAGTCGGATGCGGAAGACCGGCCGCGCGTCGGCGCGCCCCGCCGGATCGCCGACCTGATGCCCGCCATCGGCGCCGCCGCCTTCCGCAAGTTCGGCTTCGTGCAATCGAGCATCGTCACCCGCTGGGCGGAGATCGTGGGCCCGCATTATGCAACGATCAGCGAACCCGAATCGATCCGCTTTCCGGCGGGCAAGAAGGCGGGCGGCACATTGCAGCTCACCGTCATGAGCGGCCATGCGCCCATGATCCAGCACGTGCTGCCCGACATCATGGAGCGGGTGAACCGCTTCTTCGGCTATGCCGCCGTCGCCAAGATCGCGATGAAGCAAGGCATGGTGCAGCCCAGGGAACCGGAACGCCGCCCCCCGCCAGCCAATCTCAAGCCCATTCCGGTCGAGCTGGGGGATTCCCTGCGCGACATTGGCGACCCCGAATTGCGCGCCGTGCTGGAATCCCTGGCGCAGGGGCTTGCCAACAGCAGCGGTTTGCCCAAGATCAGTTGATCGGAAAGTTACTCCATCACCACCTTCAGCCGCGACAGGGGCGGCGCATCACTGGACCATCGCATGATGAAATTCCGCCTGGCCTTCCTCGCCCTGCTCGCCATCCCGGCAAGCGCATCTCTGTCCGCATGGGCCGCTCCCGCCGCCAACTGGCTGACCCGGATAGCCTTGTCCCCCATGGGTGGCCATGTGCTCGGCAATCCTGCCGCGCCGACCAAGCTGGTCGAATATGTCAGCTACACCTGCTCCCACTGCGCGCATTTCGTGGGCGAAGCCAGCGAACCGCTGCGCGCCAACTATGTGAAGGGCGGCACACTCAGCGTCGAGGTGCGCAATGCGGTGCGCGACAAATATGACCTGGCCGCCGCGCTGCTCGCCCGCTGCGGCGGGCCGAAGCAATTCTTCGGCAATCATGAGGCGCTGTTCGCCAATCAGGAAGCCTGGATGGAGAAGATCCAGTCCTATGAGACGGACGCCGCCAAGCCGACGGATCAGAAGGCGGCCCTGCGCGACATCGGGCAGAAGACCGGCCTCTACGCGCTGATGGGCAAGCGCGGATTCAAGCCCGCGCAGCTTGACGCATGCATCAACGATCCCGCGTCGATGAAGCAGGTGCTCGCCATGACCGACGAAGCCTGGAACAAGCTGCAGATCGGCGGGACGCCCGCGTTCACGCTGAACGGCACGCTGGTCCACGGATCGGACTGGACGCGGTTGCAGGCTGCATTGCCCTGATCTAAACCACTGCACGACAACGCCCGACAACGGAGCCAAGAACAACGTGAAAGCCCTTTCCGGACTTGCCCTGATCGCCCTTAGCCTCACCGTCGCCGCCTGCGGCAAAAAGGATGAGGGCAGCGTCACCTCCGCCGAACCGATCGCCGCGGTCGCCGCGCCTGCCGGCACGAAATGGTCGGAAACCATCGCCGCCAGCCCCGACGGCTATTTCGTCATGGGCAATCCCAATGCGAAGGTGAAGCTGGTCGAATATGGTTCCTACACCTGCTCGCACTGCCGCGACTTCGCCGCCGAATCGTCCGAGGAGATCAGGCAGATCGTCGACAGCGGGAAGATGAGCTTCGAATTCCGCAATTATGTGCGCGACCCGATCGACATTTCGACGGCGCTGCTGGCCCGTTGCGGTGGCAAGGACATTTTCTATCCGCTCTCCGAACAGTTTTTCGCCAATCAGAGCGCGATGTTCGAAAAGGCGCAGGCGCTGGGCGATGAAAAATACAAGGCGCTGATGAGCGCGCCCCCGGCGCAGCGCTTCGGCCAACTGGCCTCCGCCGTCGGCCTGGTCGATTTCGCCAAGCAGCGCGGCATATCCGAAGATCAGGCGAAGCAGTGCCTGGCCGACACGGCTGCGGCCGAAAAACTGGCCAAGACGGTCGAGACCGCCAATCAGCAATATAAGATCGAAGGCACGCCGACCTTCATCCTGAACGGCGTGATGGTGGAAAATACCGCCGCCTGGCCGGCGCTGCGCACGAAGCTCAAGGAAGCGGGGATCTGATTGGACCAGGGGGGGCTGACATCGTCGGGCCGGCTTTCCGCCGATGGCGGCGCCGCCCGGCCCTGCCCTGACGTCGCGCAATGCAGATAAAGCGCCTCAAGCTCTCCGGCTTCAAGAGCTTCGTCGATCCGACCGAATTGCGCATCGAACCGGGCCTGACCGGCATTGTCGGGCCCAATGGCTGCGGCAAGTCCAACCTGCTGGAGGCGATCCGCTGGGTCATGGGCGAATCCAGCGCCAAGTCGATGCGCGGTGGCGGCATGGAGGATGTGATCTTCGCGGGCACCTCCACCCGTCCGCAGCGTGATTTCGCGGAAGTCTCGCTGCTCACCGTCCAGGAACAGGGCGAACTGTTCAACGCGGTGGAAGTGGCCGCCGACGGCGAACTGGAAGTGACCCGCCGGATCGAGCGGGGCGCCGGCAGTGCTTACCGCGCCAATGGCCGCGACGTCCGGGCCAAGGACGTGTCGCTGATCTTCGCGGATGCCGCCACGGGTCCGCACAGTCCCGCGCTGGTCAGCCAGGGCCGCATCGCCGCCGTCATCGCGGCCCGCCCCCAGGAGCGCCGCGCCATGCTGGAGGAAGCGGCGGGCATTTCCGGCCTGCACGTCCGCCGCAAGGATGCGGAGCAGAAGCTGCGGGCCGCCGAAGCCAATCTGATGCGGCTGGACGAAATCCTTTCCGACATGGACGCCCGCGCCAGCAGCCTGCGACGCCAGGCGAAGGCGGCGGAGCGCTATATCCGCCTCTCCGAACAGATCCGCATCGCCGAGGGACGCACGATCTTCGCCCGCTGGCGCGAGGCCGCCGCCAGCGCAGACGCCGCCCGTGCCGAGGCCAAACAGGCCGAAAGCGCCGTCGCCGCCGCGCAGGAGGCGCAGCAGGCCGCCGCCGTCCACGCCCATGCTGCCGTGGAGGCGCTTGCGCAGAAACGCGCCGCCGCCCAGGTCGCGCGCGATGCGGCGAGCGAAGCGGGACACAGGCTCGCCGCCCTGCGCACCGAACGGGACGGCGTGGTACGGCGCCTCCATGACCTTGCCCAGCAGGCCGCCCGGCTGGAGGAGGACCGCGAACGCGAAGGCACGCTCGCCAATGACGCGGCGGAGGCGATTGCCCGCCTCACCGATGAACTGGCGGCGCTCAAGGCGCGCATCACCGAGACCGAGGCGATGCGCCCCGATTTCGCCGGACGGATCGCCCGTGCCGAGGACGCCGCCCGCGACGCCGAACTCGATCTGGCCAAGGCCATGGCGAAGCAGGCGGGCGAGCAGGCCGAACTGCGCGTGGCTGACGCTGCGCTTGCCGCCGCGCGCGCTCGCCTGGATCGGGCGTCCCGTGAAACGCAACGCCTTGAATCGGAAGTCGCGGCCTTGCCCGACGCCGCGCCGCTGGAAGAGAAGCGGGCCGAAGCGATCGCCGCTCAGCAGCAGGCCAGCGCCGACCGCGATGCCGCCGAAGCCGCAATCCGCTCCGCCGAAGCCGACCGCGCCGAAGCGGCGGAGGCGCGTGCCGGCGCCGAGGCCGCCTTGTCCTCCGCCCGCGCTGCCCTCGCCGCGCTCGACAGCGAAGCCGCCGCGCTCCAGCGGGCCGTGGACAGCGGCACCGGCAGCCGCAGTCGCGCGCTGGATCGGCTCAAGGCCGCGCCCGGCTATGAACGCGCGCTCGCCGCTGCGCTGGGCGACGATCTGGAAGCGCCCATCGCTGCCGAGGGCAAACGCCGTTGGGCAGGCGCGGCGCCGCTCGACAGCGATCCAGGCCTGCCCGCAGGGTGCACGGCGCTCTCCGCCCATGTCACGGCGCCGGCCGAACTGGAGCGCCGTCTCGCCCAGGTCGCGGTCGCGGACAGCGACGAAGGCCAGGCGCTCGCGGTTGGCCAGCGCCTCGTCACCAGGGATGGTCAGCTTCGCCGCTGGGACGGCTATGTCGCCGTGGAAGGCGGAGCCGCCGCCGCCGAACGGCTGATCCGCCTCAACCGTCTCGAAGCCATTGCCGCCGCCCGGCCCGCCGTCGAAGCCGATGTCGATGCTGCCCGCGCGGCGCAGGATGGAGCATTGGCGCGTGAAGGCGAGGCTGGCCGGACGCTGGCGTCCGGCCGTACCCAGCTTGCGAATGCGGATCAGCGCCTGCGTACCGCCCTGCGCGCCGCCGATGAGGCCGCCACCGCGCTCGAACGGCTGAGCGGCCGGCACGAAGCGATGGAGGAGCGGTTGAACGAAGCCCGCGCCGACCTGCTCGGCGCGCAGGGCGAGCATGACAAGGCGCAGGCCAGCCGGGCCGCCATGCCCGATGGCGGGGAAACCCGCGCGCAGGTCGCCACGCTGCAACAGGCGAGCGAAAAGGCCCGGATCGCGGTCAGCCAGCTTCAGGCCGATCAGGCGCTGGCGGACCGCGCGCTGGCCAGCGACCGGGAGCGCATGGCCGCCGCCGATGCGGAGGCCAAGAGCTGGCGTGCCCGCGCCGGTGAAGCGGCCAAGCGCATCGCGGCGATGGTCGAACGCGGCGAGGCCATAACGAAGGAACGCGCCGAAATCGCCGGCCAGCCCGACAACCTGGCGGCGACCATCGCCGCACTCAGCGAACAGGGCGACACGCTGATGCAAGCGGCGGAGGCCGCGCGGCGCGAGGAAAGCGAAGCCGAAGCCGCGCTGCGCATGGCCGAACAGCGCGCGTCGCAGGCTGGCGAAACGCTCGCCAATGCCCGCGAAGCCCGCGCCACCGCCACCGCCCGCGCCGAGGCGGCGGATGAGAAGCGTGTCGAAACCAACCGCCTTTCCGGCGAGCGATTCGAATGCCCGCCGCCCGTCCTGCCCGAAAAACTGGGCTTCGCCAGCGCAGAGGTCCGCATCGCCCAGAGCGAACAGGGCGAGCATGACCGGCTCGTCACGGAGCGTGAGCGGATCGGCCCGGTCAACCTGGTCGCGGCGCAGGAACTGGAGGAACTGGAAGCCACCCAGGCCAGCAGCCGCGCCGAAAGCGAGGAACTGACCCAGGCGATCAACCGGCTGCGCGGCTCGATCGGCAGCCTGAACCGGGAGGGGCGCCAGCGCCTGCTCGCCGCGTTCGAGGCGGTGGACGGCCATTTCCGCCGTCTTTTCACGACGCTGTTCAATGGGGGCCAGGCGCATCTGGAATTGATCGACAGCGACGATCCGCTTGAGGCAGGGCTGGAGATCATGGCCCAGCCGCCGGGCAAGAAGCTGGCCGCCCTGACCCTGCTCTCCGGCGGTGAACAGGCGTTGACGGCCGTCGCCCTGATCTTCGGATTGTTCCTGACCAACCCCGCGCCGATCTGCGTGCTGGACGAGGTCGACGCGCCGCTGGATGACGCCAATGTCGAGCGCTTCTGCGACCTGCTTGACGCGATGGTGGCGCAGACCGACACGCGATACCTGATCGTCAGCCATAATGCGGTGACCATGGCCCGCATGCACCGGCTGTTCGGCGTGACCATGGTGGAACGCGGGGTGAGCCGCCTCGTGTCGGTCAACCTCGGCAGTGCGGAAGCGCTGCTCGCGGCGGAATGACTGTGTTTCGGGCCTGGAGCGGATTTCGATCTGATTGAATCAGATCGCCGCTCTGGTTTCCTTGTTTTCCGCGATTTCTTAACCAGCGATCGGTTCCGATCGCTTGGAAATCGCTCTAATCCCGCTCCATCCACCCGCGCATCCGCCGGAACAATCCGCGCTCCGCCACGGGTTCCATCATCTCTCCCGGACCTTCCGGATCGAGTATCTCATTGTCCGCCAGCCATGCCTGCACGTCGTTCAGGTCAGGCGTCACATAGTGTCTCAGCGTTCGCCCCGGCTTGTCGCGCAGCTGCTCGACGGCGGCTACCAGCCCGCGCTCGGCGATCACCGCCGCCACACGCGCGATGGGCAGGTCGAGATGCTCGGCGATGAGATCGTCGCGAATCGCCCGTATCACATCCTCCCGCCCTGCATTGGCGGGCAGCGCGGCATCGATCGTCACGTCGCATTCGGTGTCCAGCCGCATGGACCGGTTGTTCATGTTGGACGATCCGACCCGCAGAACCCGGTCATCGACGATCAATATCTTGGCATGCACATAGATCGGCTCCCCCCGCGCGGTAAACGGATGGTAGAGCCGTAACCGGCCGTGGCGGTCCCGCGCCTTCAGCGCCTCGAACAGCCGGGCGCGGCCCGTGTCCATGGCCTGCTGTTCCAGCCAGCCGTCGGCCTGTTCCGGATTGATGATGACGATCTGCGGTCCGTCCTCCTCGGCCAGCCGGGCTGCGATCGCCTCGGCAATGCGGCGGGAGGCGAAATATTGGCTCTCCGCATAGATATAGCGCTTCGCCGACGCGATCTGGTTCACATAAAGCCGCTCGATCTCGATCAGCGGCTCCTGATCCTCCATCTCCGGCGCGGAGCGGGATATGGCGACATCCACATCCTCGAACTGCACCGGCAATGCATCGGGCCAGCAATCCTGCTGACCCTCCACCGGCAGCAGTTCCTCCCCGCCTGCATCCTTCCACCGCGCCCGCGCATGCTGGCCCAGCGCCGCCGCGACGGGCCCCTGCAGGGCCGTGGTCGCATCGTGCCAGGGGCCATAGGGCGACCCGTCCGGATGCCGCCGCCCCGGTTCCTCATCACGGTGATGCCGGGTGTCCCAGCGATCGCCGGTCATGTCGATGCCACCGCAAAAGGCGAAGCAATCGTCGATCACCACGATCTTCTGATGGTGGGACGCGGCGGTCGGATGATGGCTGTCCAGCTTCACCGTGATGCGTGAATTGGCCATCCAGCGGACGGTCGTGAACAGGTTGGACGGCCGCACCATGGACTTCATCGCGCCCACGTCCCAGCGCAGCAGGAAGATTTCCAGCTCCGGCGTCCGTTCCACCAGCCAGCTTATGAAATCCCCGATCACCGTTGGCGCGCCGTCGCCCGCCTCATCTTCGCGGATCAGCGTGATGGCGGCGTCAAAATCCCAGCCGATCAGCATGATCCGCTTCTTCGCCTTCATCATCGCGGCGCGGGCATGCCGGAAATAGGCGTCCGCATCGACGATCATGCTGGCCTTCAGCGCCCGCTCGATCCGCCAGCAATCCTCCCCCTCGCGCGGACCGTTCATGCGCTGCCCACCACCAGGCAGCCCAGGAACATCAGCAGTCCCGCAAAGCGATTGGAACGGAATTTGGCCAGCGGATCGATGCCGTCCTCCTTCAGCGTCGCCACCTGCCAGCCCAGATGCACCGCCATGGGCAGCAACGCCGCCAGCGCCAGGCCCTGCGGCCTTGCCTGCCAGATGGCGCTGGCCCAAAGGCCCAGCGCCATCGCATAGCAGAACGCCACGCCGCCGCGCACATGCCTGCCCATGGACAGGGCGCTCGATCCGATGCCGATCAGCGCGTCATCCTCCCGATCCTGCAACGCATAGATGGTGTCATAGCCGACCACCCAGAAGATGCACCCTCCATAGAGCAGCAATCCCGTCAAATTGAGGCTTCCCGCCGCGTCGCTCCACCCGACCAGCGCCGCCCAGGAAAAGACCAGTCCCAGCCATATTTGCGGCCAGCCGGTGATCCGCTTCATGAACGGATAGGCCGCGACCAGCGCCAGCGAGCCCAGGGCCACGACCTGGGCGTAGAGATGGAGCTGGAGCAGCACCACCAGTCCGACCAGGCAGAGGGACAGCAACCATATCCATGCGGTCTTGAGGGATATCGCCCCGCTCGCCAGCGGGCGGGATGCCGTGCGCGCTACCTGCCGGTCGAGGTCGCGGTCGACAATGTCGTTGAACACGCACCCCGCCCCGCGCATGGCGATGCTGCCCAGCAGCAGCCAGAGGATCAGCGGCCACTGCGCCCGCGCACCCCCCGCCAGCGCAACGGCCCAGGCGCCAGGCCAGAACAGCAGCCACCAGCCGATCGGCCGATCAAATCGCGCCAGCAGGGCCAGGGCGCGGGGGATATTCGGCAAGCGCGCGACCAGCCCGCGCGCCTCGCTATCGGGAACTATCGTCTGTTGGGCCATGATAGGTTTTTGGGACTCCGTTCGGGCCGAGCTTGTCGAAACCCTCCACTTCCCTAAAGAGAAGCATGCCCCTTCGACAAGCTCAGGGCGAACGGAAGAGACAAAATGACCGCGACCCCCGCCTGGCCGCCGCAAAGCGCGCCGCGCCTCCACGTCGAAACGCAGCTGGGCGAGGGTGTGGCCGTGCCTGTCGACGGCAACCCGGCCCATTATCTGATCAGCGTCATGCGGGTGAAACCGGACGACATCGTCCTGCTGTTCGACGGCAGGTCGGGCGAATGGGCGGCCAGGGCGCGCGACATCCGCAAGCGCGACCTGGTGCTGGAGGTGGTCAGCCAGACCAGACCGCCGGAGGATGTCCCCGATTTCTGGCTCTGCTGCGCGCCGATCAGGAAGGGGCGCATCGACCTGGTCGCCGAAAAGGCCTGCGAACTGGGGGTGGCCCGCCTGCAGCCCGTGCTCACCCGGCGCGCCGTGGTGGACCGGCTCAATTTCGATCGCCTGCATGCCCATCTGGTCGAAGCGGCCGAACAATGCGGCCGCACGGCCCTTCCCGAACTTGAGCCTATGGTGAAGCTCGACGCGTTGTTGCGGGATTGGCCGGAGGACCGCTGGCTTTTCTTTGCCGATGAGACCGGCGGGGAGGCGCTGGCCGCCACGCTCAGGGCGCATCCGGGCGCCGCCGCTTTCCTGATCGGTCCTGAAGGCGGCTTCGACCCCGCCGAGCGCGAAGCGATCCGCGCCCATCCCCGATCAGTCGCCGTCTCGCTCGGCCCCCGCATCCTGCGCGCGGAAACCGCCGCCATCGCCGCGACCACGGCCTGGATGACGATGAACGGCGATTGGGCTTAGCTTGCTGGCGCGTCATGCTTCCGCGGCCCGCCGGCTGGCACCGCAGCATCTCGTGCCGAGCGCTCAAATATGGTTTTCTTCCGCAACCCGATTGAAGCCGCCATCAACGCAGCTTATCTGAGCGCCGAAGGTTGCGCCTTTGACGCAACCGGGGGAAAGATTAAGGCGGGGCATGAGCACCAGAACCGACTCAGGGGAAAATGATCCCATCATTGAAAGCCGCGAACAGTTGATCGCGGCCTTCGCCAAGGGCGCCAAGCCGAAGGATCGCTGGCGCATCGGCACCGAGCATGAGAAATTCGTCTATGCGAGGCGGGATTATCACGCCCCCAGCTACGACGAGCGGGGCGGCATTCACACGCTGCTGATCGGCCTTACCCGTTATGGCTGGAACCCGGTGTTCGAGGGGGAGAATATCATCGCCCTTTCCGGCGCCGACGGCACCATCAGCCTGGAACCGGCCGGCCAGCTCGAACTGTCGGGCGCGCCGCTGGAAAATCTCCACCAGACCTGCGCGGAAACCAGCCGGCATCTGGAACAGGTGAAATATGTGGGCGACATGTTGGGCCTGGGTTTCCTGGGCCTTGGCATGTGGCCGGACAAGAGCCGCGAAGAACTGCCCATCATGCCCAAGGGCCGCTACGACATCATGCTGCGTCACATGCCGCGCGTGGGCAGCATGGGCCTGGACATGATGCTGCGCACCTGCACCATCCAGACCAACCTCGACTATGGCAGCGAGGCGGACATGGTGAAGAAGTTCCGCGTCTCCCTTGCGCTGCAGCCGCTGGCGACGGCGCTCTTCGCCAATTCGCCTTTCACGGAAGGCAAGCCCAACGGCTTCCTGTCCTATCGCAGCCATATCTGGTCGGACACCGACCCCGGCCGCACGGGCATGTTGCCCTTCGTGTTCGAGGACGGCTTCGGTTATGAGCGCTATGCCGACTATGCGCTCGATGTGCCGATGTATTTCGTCTATCGCGACGGCCGCTATATCGACGCGGCGGGCCAGAGCTTCCGCGATTTCCTGAAGGGCGAACTGCCCGCCCTGCCCGGCGAAAAGCCGACGGAGAAGGACTGGGAGGATCATCTGTCCACCGCCTTCCCGGAAGTGCGGATGAAGAGCTTCCTGGAAATGCGCGGCGCGGATGGCGGGCCTTGGAACCGCATCTGCGCGCTGCCGGCGCTGTGGGTCGGGCTGCTCTATGACGAAGGCGCGCTGGACGCGGCCTGGGATCTGGTCAAGGGCTGGAGCATGGAGGAACGGCAGGTCCTGCGCGATTCCGTGCCCAAACTGGCCTTGGACGCGCCCATTGCGGGCAACCGCAAGCTGCGCGACATTGCCGCCGAAGCGCTGGACATCGCCCGCGCCGGCCTTTCCGCCCGCGCCCGGCTCAATGCGTCGGGCGACAATGAAAGCGGCTTCCTCGCCCCGCTGGACGAGATCGTGGCGTCGGGCCAGACCCACGCCGAACGGCTGCTCGCCCGCTATCATGGCGAGTGGAAGGGCGACCTCACCCGGATCTACGCTGAGGAAAGCTTCTGACGCTTCCTTCCTTCTCCCTGCGGGAGAAGGAAGGGCTGCCCCTCCGACAGGGCCGGTCAGCTATTGTGGATGAGGTGGTCGGCCCTCATTCGGCGGGCTGCGCCAGCCCCATGGGCTTGCGCCCCACGATCCACGCGAAAAGGCGTGGCACGGCGCCGTTGCGCTCCATCCAGTCGCTATAGGCGCGATATTCCGGATCGGCGCCCAGATGCGCCTCCTCGGTCTTCGCCCGCCAATAATAGACCGCATTGGTCACGCCCAGCAGGGCACAATTGCTCACCACATCGGTCAGGTTGCCCGACAGGCTGAGGAAAGGCAGGGCGGAAAACCACCAGAAGAGGTTCTTCGCCAGATAGGCCGGATGGCGCGTCCAGCGATAGGGTCCGTGCGTCAGGATCCCGCGATGCGTCAGGTTGGAGAAGCGCAGTCCGAAGGCCACCGTCGCCCAGGCATAGATGGCGGTCAGCAGGACCAGCCACCCGCCCAACAGCCATTGCAGGGCCTCATGCCCGCGCGTCCAGACATCCCATTCGGCTCCGCCGGCGTGATAATCGAGCGGACCGCCATTGCCCATCAGCACGAAGGGCGGATAGCAGATCAGCGCCGCAACCCACCCTGCCAGCAGCGGATTGGCCGTCCGGATATGCGAATCCAGCGGCTTCATCGTCAGCATATAGCCCACCGTCGCCATGCAGACGTCAATCATGAACATGATGGCGATCAGGAAGCTCGCCAGGGCCACGGGATGGCTGAACGCATCCGCTGTCCGCCATTCGACCACGCTGGCGAAATTGCCCGGCACGATCGACAGCATGAAGGCGAGGAAAAAGCCCTTCACCGCCCAGGCGCGGGCATGATGGGCAACCTCCGCCCGGTCCGGCACGCCCGCGGCTCCGCCGATCACCCATTGGCCAAAGGCAAAGCTTGCGTCCCTCGGTTCGACCGTCCGCCGGTCCAGCCAGATCACATAGGGCACTGACGCCCCCAGCAGCCAGGGCGCCGCGCTCATCAGCAGGTTCATGGACATGCGATAATCGCCCGCCCAATACCAGCGCGCAATGCAATAGAATGATGCGATGACGAGCCAGGTCGCCCATAAACCGGCGATCTTGACGATGCTGACGTCCATCACCGCGCGCCAGGGCCGGGCGGGCGCGATCCAGTCGATCCCTGTCGATGCCCGGCGATGGACCTTGTCGACCAGCAGCGACCACAGCACCATGGGAAGCCCGCATGCGACCACGGCGGCGAAGCCCGCATTCGGCCCATTCATCCCGTAATGGCGCGCCACCAATGTCCAGAGGCAGAGGCCGACCAGCCCGGCAATGCCCACGCCATGGCTGACGGCGGATTTCGGACAGGGATCGGCATTGTCGCTCATGCCGTGGCCCTAGCGAAAATAGGTAAACAACCCCCGAAGGCCGACCGGGCGAAGGGGGATCCGGCCGCCCCGATCAGCTCCCGCCCAGCACATTGATGGTGAACGCCAATATGCCCAGGTTGAAGAGGAAGGCGGCCAGGCAATGGAACAGCGCCGTTTGCCTTATGCTTCCGCTTTTCACGGCGACGTCGGAAGTCTGGAATGTCATTCCCAATGTGAAGGCGAAATAGAGGAAATCCCAGTAGCTTGGTTCCTGCGTGTCCGGAAAATCAAGTCCGCCGCTGTCCCGGCCCTTTCCATCGCCCAGGTAGAAGATATGCGCATAATGCATCGCATAGACGAGGTTGGAGAAGAGCCAGGCCAGCGCCAGCGTCGCCAGCACCAGCGCAATCGCCCCCGCACTTGGCCCGCCATGCTGGCTGACCGCGACGCCGACGGCGACCAGGATCACCATCGACACGATTCCGGTCAGCAACAGCATCAATTGCCGATTGACGTCATTGTCCGCCGCTTTGCGTCGCATCGCGTCGGGATCGGCGTCCAGCAGCGGCCAGACCGACAGGATGAAGGCCAGCGCCGCCAGGTCAAAGCCCGCCATCACCGCCTCATGCCAGGGCAGCAGGAGGCCAAAGGGCGCCATGCTGGCCAGCAGGGCCAGGAACATGCCATAACGCCACGGGAAAATCTGCGGTCGGCTCATGCCGTGCATCAAAGGCGTAATCCCCGCCGCGCACAAGATGCTTTTGATACCGCATTTTACGCGTTGCCGACCGCAAAGGGTCAAGTTGACAATGCGCTAGATCACGGCCGCCACCAAACCCAGCGCCTGGGCCTCATTCGCTTCGAGATACCAGTTTTCCGGCGCGCGCTTCAGCAGTTCTTCCATCGAAACCTGTGATCCCAGGATCAGGTTCGCGAAACCTTCATTCTGGATCGCGATCGACGCCTCGATCTCATGCAATGTCGCCTTGAGCGACGCGATGCAGGTCGACAGCGGCCCTTCCAGATGGATGTCCCGCGTGATGATGCGCTCGTGGATCATCACGCGTGTTCCCCGCGCGAGATAGCGATTTTCCGCCGCGAAGAAGCCCATGAAGGTGGCGCCCGCCGAATAGACCGCCGTCTTGCCCAGGAACACCAGCCGCCGGTCCGGATAGAGATCGGAATGGAAGCGGACATCCTCCCCCATCATCCGTGCAATCTCGGGATCGCCGCCCAGGGTGGCGATCTCCACCACGACCAATCCCTGTTGCGGCGCGGACGACAGGCAGTTGCGGAAATGCAGGTACATGCCATGATCGACATAGCCTGACAGCATGATCGCGGGATATTCGAAATCCTTGGGGCCCAGCAACGGTGCCTGTATCGACATTAAAAACGGCTCCTTCTTCTGCCCTCGCCGGCTGCTCTACGCGCAGGCCGGCAAATGGTGCCCTGTTCCCCTCGGTTTTTAGCTGGCGCCCCGCTGGAGACGTCCCTAAAGAACAGATCATGACCAAAGGGCGGGGCGCATGATCGCTAAACTGAAAGGACGGCTGGACAGCACGGGCCTGGACCATGCCATCATCGACGTGGGCGGGGTCGGCTATCTGGTTGGCGCCTCGTCCCGTACGCTCTCCGCGCTGGGGCCTGTGGGCGAAGCGGTGACGATCCATACCGAAATGCTGGTGTCGGACGATGCCATCCGCCTGGTCGGTTTCGCCCGAGCCGAGGAACGCGACTGGTTCCGCCTGCTGACCGGCGTGCAGGGCGTGGGATCCCGCGTGGCGCTGGCCATATTGTCGGCCCTGGAACCGGCGGAGCTGCACCGCGCAGTGGCCACGGGCGACAAGGCGATGGTCGCGCGCGCCAATGGCGTCGGCCCCAAGCTTGCCCAGCGCATCGTCAATGAGTTGAAGGACAAGATCGGCGCCGTACCCGCACCAGCCGGCGCGGCCGGTGGCGGCTTTGCGGCCCTGCCCACCGGCGGCCACGGCGCCGACGCGATTTCGGCGTTGCAGAATCTGGGTTTCAAACCCGCCGAAGCCAGCAGCGCCGTCGCCGCTGCCGAGGAGGAATTGGGTGAGGACGCGTCGCTGGATGCGCTGGTCCGCCTGGCGCTCCGGAAAGCGGCGAAATGAGCGAGGACCGCCTGATCTCCTCCACGCGCCGTGTCGAGGATGCGGATGCCGCGCTGCGTCCCAAGTCCTTGGGTGAATTTATCGGGCAGCAGGCGGCACGGGAAAATCTGCGCATCTTCATCGAAGCCGCCAGGGGACGGGGCGAAGCGCTGGACCATGTGCTCTTCTTCGGTCCCCCCGGCCTTGGCAAGACGACGCTGGCGCAGATCGTCGCCCGCGAGATGGGTGTGGGTTTCCGCGCGACATCAGGCCCGGTCATCGCCAAGTCAGGCGATCTCGCCGCGCTGCTCACCAATCTGGATGAGGGCGACGTCCTCTTCGTCGATGAGATTCACCGGCTCAACCCCGCGGTCGAGGAAGTGCTCTATCCTGCGATGGAGGACCGGGCGCTCGACCTGATGATCGGCGAGGGGCCGTCCGCCCGATCGGTGCGGATCGACCTGCCGCCCTTCACCCTGGTCGGTGCGACCACGCGGCAGGGCCTGTTGACGACACCCCTGCGCGACCGCTTCGGCATTCCGGTGCGGCTGCAATTCTATACCGTGGACGAACTGGAGCTGGTGGTGCGCCGCGCCGCGCGGCTGCTGGACCTGGTCATAACCCCGGACGGTGCGGTGGAGATCGCCCGGCGCTCGCGGGGCACGCCGCGCATCGCGGGGCGATTGCTGCGGCGGGTGCGCGACTTCGCGAATGTGGCGGCGGCGGCGGCCGTGGACGCCAAGGTGGCCGACGCCGCGCTGACGCGGCTGGAGGTCGACTATCTCGGTCTCGACCTGATGGACCGCCGTTACCTGACCATGATCGCGGACATTTATCGCGGCGGCCCGGTGGGGGTCGAAACGCTGGCGGCCGGTCTTTCCGAAGCGCGCGACACGATCGAGGAAGTGATCGAACCCTATCTCATCCAGCTTGGCCTGATTGCCCGTACGGCGCGGGGTCGCTGCCTCAATGGTCCGGGCTGGAAGCATCTGGGCCTCAATCCCCCCTCCCATCTTCAGGATGGGCTGTTCGATTGAAATCGGCCGACGGCCGGACCGACCGGCCGCCGATCGCCAAATGATCCATACGCATATTCGCGGGAGGGCAGGCCATTCATCGCGGCGGCCCGTGGTCGGCTTCCCATCGATCGGCAATGTCACCGCCCGGTCATGCCGCTTTCACCGATCCGTCTCCTTTTTGCAGCCATGCCGTCATTTGCCTCTGCCATGCCCCGGTCGCCACCGGCGCGGCCTCCAGCCGACAGCCCGGATTATGCACAGGGGTATTCATCCATGTCTCATCTGACCGACGAGGCGCGCGCGGCCTTTCGCGATGCGCAGCCAAAGATCACCGCGGGCGAAGACAGCCTGGAATCGATCGTCGCCGCCAATCCGGCGCGCCGCACCGTGCTGAAGAACGGCCTGCTGGGCCTTTCCATGCTGCCGATGCTGGGCGCGCTGACGGCATGCGGCGACGACGAAGCCTCCGGCTCGCCCGCGCCCCTTCCCACGCCGACCCCGGCGCCCAGCTATGCCATCGCCTTCGCGTCGGTCGCGATCAACAGCAACGACACGGTCACCGTTCCTGCCGGCTACACTGTCGATGTGTTGCTGAAGGCGGGCGATTCGGTGGAGCCTGGTACCCCCTATGCGCCCGGCAGCATCCCTGGCAGCGCGAGCCAGACCAATTTGTGGGCGGGCGGCAATCATGACGGCATGGAGTTTTTCGACCTGTCGGGCGTCGATCCCAACAGCGGCGGCCTGCTGGCGATCAACCATGAACTGCCGGATTACAATATCCTCTTCGCCAGCGGCACCTATAACGCCGCCACCGCCACCGCGGACCAGAAGGCGCTCGCCCTGTCGGCCGTCGGCGTTTCGGTGGTGGAAATCGCCAAGGGCACGGACGGCAAGTTCGCCGTCAAGGCGGGATCGCGCTTCAACAAGCGCTATAGCGGCAACACCGATTATCGCGTTGGCGGACCGGCTGCGGGCCTGCTGTCCTCGACCATTCGCGGTACGCTCAACAACTGTTCCTCGGGCCGCACGCCCTGGGGCACTTATCTGACCTGCGAAGAGACGACCAACAATTATCTGGACCCCACGCAGCCCAGCAACAATTACGGCTGGGTCGTGGAGATCGATCCCTATCAGGAACTGGCCGCGCCGACCAAGCGCACCGCCATGGGCCGATTCTCCCATGAGAACACCGCCTATCTGAATGACGCCAACAATCGCGTCGCCTTCTATATGGGCGACGATTCGACGCCAGGCTGCATCTACAAGTTCGTGCCCGATCGCGCCTACAGCACCGGCAACCGCGCATCGAACGTCGACCTGCTCGATTACGGCACGCTCTATGTGGCGCGCTTCAATGCGGACGGCACGGGGGAGTGGCGGGCGCTGGTGCAGGGCCAGAACGGCCTGGTCGCCAACGCCACCGATCCCGGCAACGTCAGCCAGTCGACCACGCCGCCCACCCCCACCACCGTCAGCTTCAACAGCACGGCCGATGTGCTCATCAACGCCCAGTCGGCCGCCCGCGTCGCCGGCGGTACGCTGATGGACCGGCCGGAATGGATCACGGTCGCGCCGAATCATCAGGCGATCTTCGTCACGCTGACCAACAACAGCGGTCGCCGCGTCACCGACAATCCCAATCCGCGCGTGACCAACCTGCACGGCCACATCCTGAAGTTCCGCGAAAATGGCGATTCACCGCTCGCAACCGGCTTCACCTGGGAAATTTTCCTGCTGGCGGGCAATCCCAACCTTGCCGAAGCGAATCTGAAGGGGAACATCAACGGCGATTATTTCTCCAGTCCCGATGGCCTTCGCATCGATCCGCAGGGCCGCCTGTGGGTTCAGACCGACCACAACCTCACGGGCAACGCCGGTACGTTGAACGGCACGGCGGTGAACATGACGCAGGCCTTTGGCAACAATTCGATGTACCATGTCGACCAGACCAGCAAGGCGTCCAAGCGCTTCCTGGTCGGTCCCACGGGCTGCGAGATCACCGGCATCGCCTATACGCCGGACCTTCGGAACTTCTTCATCAATATCCAGCATCCCACGGGCAACTGGCCGGTGTCGGGGCAGCCGCCGCGTTCCTCGACGATAGTGGTGCGCCGTACAGACGGTCAGCCGGTCGGAAACTGAGCCTTGGCGCCGGCCCGCCCCTGTTCGCCGGCAAGGGACGGCTTCCTGCGCTCCGGCGCCAGAAAGTCGTCCTTGCCGAGCCCTCCCGGCCCTGCGGAGGATGGCAAGCCGACCTCGCCTTGAGCACGGCTGGGAAACAAGGAAAGGCCCGTTCCCTTGGGAACGGGCCTCTTCATTCGGGCTATATGCGCCGCGAATCCGAACGGCGTCAGGCGGCGTCAGCCACCTGCGCGATCACTTGATCTTGGCTTCCTTGAACTCGACATGCTTGCGCACGACGGGGTCATATTTCCGGAAGCTCAGCTTCTCGGTCTTGGTGCGCGGATTCTTCTTGGTCACGTAGAAGAATCCGGTGTCAGCCGAGCTGACGAGGCGAATCTTGACGGTTGCTGGCTTGGCCATGGCCTTAGTCCCTGGTCGTGAATATCGTGAAAAAGAAGAGCGGCCCCAAATCTCTTGCGAGCAAGGGACCGCCCCGTTTCAGCGGTGCCCCATGAGGCAGATTCGGATCGGTGTCAAGGCTCGTGGCCGAAATGCGGCGGCCATGCTACACTTTACGCGGCCTTAACCGGCTCGGGTCTATCGGTGGAGTCGGAGTTACAGGACGGGGGAGTCTTCTCCATGCGACATGATCCGATGCTGGCCATTCTTGCCGATCTGCTGCGGCGGGTGGACGCGCTCGCGGGCGAACGGGGGCATATCTCCTTGGCGCGCCTGCGGGACGAGATTGACCGGATACGCCATATTGCCCGCGCCTTCCACCTCGACAATGTCGAAGGCCTGGCCGGCACATTGCAGTCGGCGCTGTCGCTGCAGGGCGCGGGGCCTGTCGTCATGTCCTATCTCGACCTGATGCGCGACGCGATCGCGGCCGAAATGCCCGATGCGGAGGTGATCGCGATGCCTGTCGCCGCCAGGCCGGCGGCGGGGCCTGGCACGCGGCTGACCGTCTGACCGGCTGAATGGATGCATTGCTGATCGCGCTGCTCGGCTGTCTGTTGGCCGAAACCGGCGACAAGGGGCAGTTGCTGGCCCTGGCCCTGGCCGAACGGTTCCAGCGCGATGGAGCGGTGATCGCGGGGATCGTGGCGGCGGCTTTCGCCAATGCGGCGATCGGCGCGGCGGCGGGCGCCTTTATCGCGCCGATGCTGGGGACGGACGGGCGGTTGCTGTTCCTGGCGCTGGCTTTGATCTTCCTGGCGGTCGGGATGTTCTGGCCGACGAAGCGGCCTGACCCCCTGGCGAACTGGCGGCTTGGGCCCTTTCTCACCAGCGCGCTTGGTCTCTTCATCCTCGGCTTCGGGGACGGCGCGCAATTCCTGATCCTGGGAATCGCCGTGCGCACCGCCGATCCGGTGCTTGCCGCAACGGGCGGGGCGATCGGCATCATCGCCGCGACTGTTCCCGTCCTCCTGCTGCGCGGCGCGGCGTTCGACGCGCTGCCGCTTCGCGCCATTCGGCTTGGCGGCGCCGTGCTGGTGCTGCTCGCGGGGATGGCGGCGGCGGTGTCGGCTCTGCACCTCGCCTGATCGACGGAATGCATCAGACTGAACGGCTTTTTTGGCGGAGTTCCCTGTTTTGTCATGGCACCATATCGGGCACAGATCATTATATGTCCGAAACCAAGTCCCTTAGCAGGAGCCCAGCATGACAGCCCCCGATCTCAAGACTCCGACAGATTTGCGCAGCAATGCCACGAAAACGGTCGCAGAGGCGCTGAACGGCGTGCTCGCGGACAGCTATGCCCTGTATTTCAAGACCAAGAATTTCCACTGGCACGTGTCCGGTCCCCATTTCCGCGACTATCACCTGATGTTCGACGAGCAGGCGACGCAGATCCTGGCCACCACCGATCTGATCGCCGAACGCGTGCGCAAGACCGGGAACACGACGCTGCGTTCCATCGGCGACATTTCGCGTCACCAGTCCCTTGCCGACAATGACGCCGATTATGTCAGCCCCGGCGACATGCTGAACGAGTTGCGGGAGGACAATCTGAAGCTGGTGGAGGCCCTGCGCGCCGCCAAGGCCGCAGCCACGGAAGCGGGCGACAATGCGACGGAAGGCATTATCGACGATTGGACGGACGAGGCGGAGGAACGCGCCTGGTTCCTGTTCGAGGCCGGCCGCAACGCCTGATGGAACAAAGCCCTCCAGCCGCAACTGGAGGGCTTTTTCGTTGGGATCAATCCTCGATGATCGGCTCGATCGCCACGATGGTGAGCGCAGCGGCCCTTCCACCGAAATCCACGCTCTCGCCACCCTCCGCGTCCATCATCGCGCGGGCGAGCGGCGCGGAAAAGGCGATGCGCCCTTCGGCAGGATCCGCCTCATCATCGCCGACGATGCAGATCTGCCTTTCCTTGCCGTTCAAGCTGTAGGTCACGCGGCTGCCGAAGGCGACCGCCTCCCCGTCCGGGATCGGCCGCACCTCCGCGGTGGCAAGCCGGGTCCGCCAGTATCGCAACTCGCGCTTCAGCTTCTTGGCCTCGTCTTCGGCCATGCCATCCATTTCCACCGCCTCCAGCGCTTCCACCTTCTCCCGCGTCAGCCGCAGGCCGCGCGCCGTCACCCAATTGGGACCGGGCGGCAGCGGAAGTTCGAAAGTGGGCTCCAGATGCTCCTCGTCACTCTCGCGACGAAAGGCGACACTCATTGCACTCTCCTGTCAAAACGCCTGTCCGCGCCATGACGAGGTCGAAACCGGCGCTCTTCTTTTCAAGGGGAAGGTCCGGGTTGCGACAGCGCCAAAGCCCGGACAAGCAGGGCTTCTAATCGTCGAACAGCGCCGCGAGCTGTTCCACCATGGTGCCGCCAAGCTGTTCGGCATCCATGATGGTCACTGCGCGGCGATAATAGCGGGTCACGTCATGGCCGATGCCGATCGCCACGAGCTGAACGGGCGAGCGGTTCTCGATCCATTCGATCACCTGCCGCAAATGGCGTTCCAGATAGGTGCCGCTGTTCACCGACAGGGTGGAATCATCGACAGGCGCGCCGTCGGAGATCACCATCAATATGCGGCGTTCCTCGTTCCGCGCCAGCAGCCGGCCATGCGCCCAGAGCAGCGCCTCGCCGTCGATATTCTCCTTGAGCAACCCCTCCCGCATCATCAGGCCGAGATTCTTGCGCGCCCGGCGCCAGGGTTCGTCCGCCTTCTTGTAGATGATGTGGCGCAGGTCGTTCAAACGCCCCGGCATCGGGGGACGCCCGGCCGCCAGCCAGTCCTCCCGGCTCTGCCCGCCCTTCCAGGCGCGGGTGGTGAAGCCCAGTATCTCCGTCTTCACGCCGCAGCGTTCCAGCGTGCGCGCCATGATATCGGCGCTGATCGCCGCGATGGAAATCGGCCGGCCGCGCATGGACCCGGAATTGTCGATCAGCAGCGTGACGACGGTATCGCGGAACTCGATATCCCGCTCGATCTTGTAGGACAGCGATCGTGTCGGATCGATCACGATCCGCGCCAGCCGCGCCGCGTCGAGCAGCCCCTCTTCCTGGTCGAAGTCCCAGCTCCGCGACTGCTGCGCCATCAGCCGCCGCTGCAGCCGATTGGCCAGTTTCGTCACCGCGCCCTGCAGGCTGACGAGCTGCTGGTCCAGGAAGCCGCGCAGGCGCAGCAATTCATCTTCGTCACACAGGTCGGTGGCGGTCACCACCTCGTCATGCAGCAGCGTATAAGCCTTGTAGTCGAAGCCCGGCGGGAGGTCGCCCATCGGCCGGTTCGGGCGAACAGGCATCATGCCGTCCTCGCCCATATCCTCCGCGCCATCCTCGCTGCCGGGATCGAACTGATCGCTATATTCGGTTTCGCCGTTCTGGCTTTCCCCGCCCTGATCCTCGGCGCGCGTCTCGGCAAAGGCGTCGCTGTCGCCGGCCTCGTCCTCGCCGCTGTCGCTCTCGTCCTGTTGCTGCTCCTCGTCCTCGCCCTCGTCCGGCGTCTCGGAATCATCAGTCTCGGGCGGCATGTCTTCGTCGACAAGCGCGAGATGTTCCAGCATGGCGGCGGTCAGCTTCTGGAAGGCGCGCTGGTCGTCAATGGCCATGGCCAAAGCGTCGAGATCAGCGCCCGCCTTTTCCTCGATCCACTGGTCGATCATCGCCAGGCCCGCCTGCACGTCCCGGGGCGTGGCCTGCCCGGTCAGCCGTTCGCGGACCTTGAGCGCCAGCGCCGTCGACAGGGGTACTTCCTCGGACGAACGCGCCCGCCGGATCGGGTCGGATTTCAGGCGCAGGTCCAGCGCATGGTTCAGGTTCGCCCGAACCCCTTCCATCGCCCGCGAACCGATCGCCTCGACCCGCGCCTGCTCCACCGCATCATAGACGGCCCGCGCGGTCGCGTCGGCGGGCGCGGCCGCGTTGTGGATCCGGGCATTGTGATGCCGCAGCCGCAGCGCATTGGCGTCGGCAAAGCCCCGCGCCAGCGCCACCTGATCAGCGGGAAGGTTGCGTCCAGGCGTCGGCACCTTGATCGCCTTGCCCGCCATATGCGGCGTGTCGGCGGTGAAGCTGACCTCCACCTCCGCGTCGCGCGCAATCGATCGCGCTGCGCCGGACAGCACATCCTTGAAGGCGTCGAGAAGCGAACGGTCGGTCATGTGTCCAGCAGCATCCCGCCCGGCACAGGGTGAAGGCAACCGTTCAGGCAGCGACGCCCTTCATCCCGCGGGGCACGGAGCGCGTTCGTACAGGCGGCGCCGGTCATGGCCGCTCGCCCTCTCCGACATAGGGCACCGCGATGGTCTCGATTTCAGTCTCCACCTCGCTCATCAGCTTGTGCAAAGGGCATTTCGCGGCCACGGCGATCAGCCTGTCATGCTGGTCGGCGGTGAGCGGACCGGACAGGGCGATGCGTGTGGTCAGCCTGTAGACGCCCTCCCGTTCCCGGCTTGCGTCGCGCACCACGCCGACGTGGATGTCCTCCACCGGAATGCCGTTGCGTTGCGCATACCAGAGCATGGTCATCGCCTTGCAGGCGCCCAGCGCCGAATCATACAGGTCATGCGGGTCGGGTCCGGCGTCATGGCCGTCGGGCGCCGACATGTCCGCGATCAGCTCATGGCCGCGGATGCTGATCCGGTGGGTGGTGCTGCCCGATGGATCGATCCGTTCGACGACGATCATGGCTCGTTCCTCCCTGCGCGCTCAGGCCGCCCGGTGGGCGACGCTTTCGGGCAGGTCCTTGCCGAAGACGCGCTGATAATATTCGGCCACCAGCGGCCGCTCCGCCTCATCGCATTTGTTGAGGAAGGACAGGCGGAAGGCGAAGCCGATATTCTTGAAGATCAGGGCGTTCTGCGCCCAGCTTATCACAGTGCGCGGCGACATGACGGTCGAGATGTCGCCGTTGATGAAGCCCTGGCGGGTCAGCTCCGCCACCTTGATCATGTTCTCGACTTCCTTGCGGCCGCCCTCATGGTCATATTCGCCGGACTTGGCCAGCACCACCTGCGCCTCGGTCGCGGCGGGCAGGTAGTTGAGCGCCACGACCAGGTTCCAACGGTCCATCTGGCCCTGGTTGATCTGCTGCGTGCCGTGATAAAGGCCGGTCGTGTCGCCCAGGCCCACGGTATTGGCGGTCGCGAACAGGCGGAACCAGGGATTGGGCCGGATGACGCGATTCTGGTCGAGCAGCGTCATCTTGCCGTCGGTTTCCAGCACGCGCTGGATCACGAACATCACGTCTGGACGGCCGGCGTCATATTCGTCGAACACCAGCGCGACCGGCCGTTGCAGGGCCCAGGGGAGCAGCCCTTCGCGAAATTCGGTGACCTGCTGCCCTTCCTTCAGGACGATGGCGTCGCGCCCGACCAGGTCGATGCGGCTGATATGCGCGTCCAGATTGATGCGGATGCACGGCCAGCGCAGCCGCGCCGCGACCTGCTCGATATGGCTGGACTTGCCGGTGCCGTGATAGCCCTGCACCATCACGCGACGGTTATAGGCAAAGCCGGCCAGGATCGCGAGCGTGGTATCCGGATCGAACACATAGGCGGGGTCGAGATCGGGCACCCGCTCATCGGCTTCCGAAAAGGCGGGTATCTTCATGTCGACATCGATGCCGAACACTTCGCGCGCATCCACTTCGCGGTCGGGCGATGCCAACAGCGTTTCGGCGCGGGTATCGGGTTGGACGTTCGGGATGTCGGTCATCTTCTAATCTCTTTGAACGGTCTGGTCGGCACTGCCCTAGCCATAGGGGACGGGCATGTCGATAGAGTGGGGCTTTAGCAGGCCGGGATCAAGCAGCCCATTCGGCCAAATTGGCCCCCTGCCCGACCAGCGCCGGCGGGGGGAGGGGACGATGGGCTGTGCGACGCGGCTCAGGCAAAGGCCTCCGCCTTGCGCAGGAGCTGATAGGCCTCGATCACCCCCTGCAGCGATGCCTCATGGCTGCGGTCGCCGCCATTATGGTCGGGATGAAAGCGCCGCAGCAATTCGGTATAGCGCTGCCGCAGCGCCCTGCGGTCGGCATCGATGGGCAGCCCCATCACCTCCAGCGCCTTGCGGTCGTCCCGCGACAGGAACTTGCCGTCCTGCCGCATCTGGCTGTCGGCCCGGGCCTTCGCCACCCGCTCCCTGAACTTGGCGCCGATCGCATCCAGCGGATCCTGGAAGTCCGACCATCGGGGCGGCGGGCTGGCAGCGTTGGAGGAAAAGGCCCGGGTTTCCCTTTCCCATCCCGCATAGGGGCGCTGGGCGGCGGCGATCTCCTCCGGGCTCATGCCGGTGAAGAAATTATAGCCCTGGTTGAATTCCCGCACATGGTCGAGGCACAGCCAGCGCCAGCGCGGGCCTTCCTGGTTCGACGGGCCTCCCTCCACGGGGGGCGCGCGAAATTCCCCCGGTTCCTCGCAGCCGGGCGCCGCGCAGGGGCGGTCGCTTTCCACGCGGCCGTGGAAGCGGTTGAAACGTCGGGTCGAGAAGGAATCGCCAGCCAAGATTGTCCTGATGCAACGGGGAGCAAAGGGCCTATATAGGGGCGATGACCGAGATTCTGAAAGACCCCTCCACGCCGCAAGGACCAGTGGCCACCGAAATCGAAGCCCGGCTGCAGGCCGCCCTCAATCCCGAACGGCTCGCCGTGATCGACGACAGCGAGAAGCATCGCGGGCACGCCGGGCATGATGGATCGGGGGAAAGCCACTTCACCGTGGAGATCGTTTCCGACCGCTTCACTGGCCAGAACCGCGTGGCTCGCCAGCGGCTGGTCAATGCCGCGCTGGCCGATCTGCTGCGCGAAAAGGTTCATGCCCTGGCGATCAAGGCGCGCGCGCCGGGCGAGTGACACCATGGCGCCTCTCGCGCGTTGTGCCGCCGTTCCCAAAGCGATTTCCGGCCGGATGAACCTCTGACCGCCGGCATTTCGTGAGAGCAAGGGGCTGGAGGCGCGACGTATGGCCTATGATTTCTGGTACTGGTCCACCATAGCGGGCCGCGGCGAGTTCGTGCGGCTGACGCTGGAGGCGTGCGGCATTGCCTATCGCGACTGCGCCCGCATCGATGGGGACGGCGCGATGATGGCCGATATGGAACGCCATGACGCCGGTCCGGCCTTCGCCCCGCCCTATCTGGTCGCGGATGGCCGCACCGTGGCGCAAACCGCCAACATCCTCTTTTACCTGGCCGAGCGGCATGAATGCGGCCCCGAAGGTCTCAGGCCCCGCTATTGGCTGGCGCAGGTGCAGCTTACCGTCATGGACATGGTGGCGGAGGCGCATGACGTGCACCATCCGCTCGGCCCCGGCCTCTATTATGAGGAACAGAAGGCCGAAGCGCTTCGCGCCGCCCATGGCTTTCGCGCCAGCCGCATCCCCAAATTCCTCACCTATTTCGAACATGCGCTGAGCGCCGAGCCCGGTGACTGGCTGGCTGCCCGGCGCTGGAGCTATGCCGATCTTTCGCTGTTCCATCTGGTCGCCGGGCTGCGCCATGCCTTTCCGTTGCGCATGGCGACGCTGATGCCGTCCTTTCCACGCCTTGCCGATCTGCATGACCGGGTTGCGGCGCTGCCCGAATTGCAGGACTATCTGGCGAGCGAACGGCGCCTGCCGTTCACCAATGAAGATATCTTCCGCCATTATCCCGAACTGGACGCAGCATGATCCCGACCGATCCGATCATACAGACGATCACGCCCACCACCCATAATCTGGGCGATTTCCGCGTCCATCGCTCTCTACCGGTCAAGGATCGCACCATGGTCGGCCCCTTCATCTTCTTCGACCAGGCCGGACCGGCCCGGATAGAGGCGGGACAGGGCGTGGATGTTCGCCCGCACCCGCACATCAACCTGGCCACCGTCACCTACATGTATGAGGGCAGCTTCCTCCATCGCGATTCCCTGGGCACGGAGCAGCTGATCGAGCCGGGCGCGGTCAACCTGATGACGGCGGGCAAGGGCATCGTCCACAGCGAGCGGTCGCCGGACGAGGATCGCGCGAAGCTGTCGAAACTGTCCGCCATCCAGACCTGGCTGGCGCTTCCCGACCGTTATGAGGAAATGGACCCGGCCTTCGAACATGTCGGCGAAGGCGGCCTGCCCGTCATCGATGGCGCCGGGGCGCGGGCGCGCGTGATCATGGGCAGCCTGTGGGGCGCCACCTCGCCCGTGACCACCTATGCCAGCACCATCTATGCCGATATCCAGCTCTCTCCTGGCGGTTCGGTCCCGATCGACGCCGCTGCGGAGGAGCGGGCCATCTATGTTTCGGGCGGCGATGCGGCGCTGGACGGAGTCATGCTCCAGCCGCAGATGCTCTACGTCCTGCGGCCTGGCATCCGCGCGACATTGATGAGCGTCGACGGCGGCCGGGTGGTGCTGTGCGGCGGCGCGGCGTTCCGGACGCCGCGCCATGTCTGGTGGAATTTCGTGGCATCCTCGACCGATCGCCTGATGCAGGCGCGGGAGGATTGGGAAGCCATGCGCTTCCCGCTGATCCCCGGCGACGATCAGGAATTCATCCCGATTCCGCAGGGAAGGCCGAAGACGGTGAGCTATCCCTGAACGGCGGCTTGGCCCGATAATGCGCGGCTTGTTTCCACCATTGCAGGAGCAAGCCGTGCCTGGATAGCGGCTTTTCTGCCCGTTACTGGACGAAAGTCAGCGACAGATTTTCGGCATTTTTCGGAATGTCGATCCGGCTTTCGTTGATCGACGCCTCTTCGCCCGGTTTCAGCCGGGTCCGGTCCGCCTTGGTGGTCCAACTGAACACCAGCCGGTTCTGCCGGTCGCGCAATTGCACCAGCACGGGCGGCACCGGCAGAACCTGCTTGCCGCTGTTCACGATCCGGGCGCCAAAGGCGAAATATTCCTCTCCGGTGGGCAGCTTGCGCCGCTCGGCGGGCTTGGAGAGATAGAAGAGCAGGTCCGGATCGCCTTCCTCCGGCACCAGGCCCAGATTGACCGCCCAGCCAGGCGTGCCGAAATACCACAGCGCGCCGCCCGCCGCGCCGACGGCCAGGCAGAAGGCGATCGCCGCATAGGTCCAGATCTTCAGCCGGTTGCGCCGGGGTTTCGTGGCGGCGGGCACAGGTTCGGCCCAGTCGTCATGTGCTTCCGCCTGGGCGCGGCCATAGACATCGTCAAACCGGTAATCCGGCCTGGCTTCTTCTGGCGCGGCGGCGAGCGGCTCGGGCTCCTCGGCCGCTGCGACGGCCTCGACCGCTGGAGCTGCGGGTTCCTCGACAGGTGGAGGTGGCGGAGGAGGTGCTGGCGGGGGCGGCGGAGGAGGTGGTGCGGGACGAGGAGGCGGCGCAGCTTCCGCTACGCCTGCCGTCGCCATCGCTTCTTCCCGTGGAGCGAGCGCGGCGCCTTCCTGGAACCAGCTATGCTTGCAGGCGGCGCAGCGAACCTGGCGGCCGTTCGGGCCGACGGCGCTGTCCGGCACGATATAGCGCGTGGCGCAATTGGGACACACCAGGATCATGTTGCTTCATAGGCACGAGTTGGATTCGAGGGCAAGCGGCTTCAAACATGCCGTCTCCATCGTGCGCGACTCGCGGGAACAGGCTGGCTCGCCTTCCGGATGGGCTTTACGGCCGCCCGTCCACTGTGCCATGGCTATATGCTCGGGGAAGCAGGGAGCGCGCGGGCGCCGAAATTGACGCATGTCGGCCATTGTCCAGTTCGAAAATGTCGGCCTGCGCTATGGTCTGGATAGCGAGACGCTGTCCGACGTCAGCTTCTCCCTGGCCGGCGGCGGTTTCTACTTCCTGACCGGCGCGTCGGGCGCGGGCAAGACATCGCTGCTGAAGCTCCTCTACCTCGCCCAGCGGCCCAGCCGTGGCGTCATCCGCCTGTTCGGCGAGGATGTGGTGACGCTGCCCCGCAAGCGCCTGCCGGGGTTCCGCCGCCGCATCGGCGTGGTGTTCCAGGATTTCCGGCTGGTCCCGCATCTGTCCGTATACGACAATATCGCCCTGCCGCTGCGCGTCGCCGGCATGGAAGAGAGAGAGATCGACCTGCCTGTCAGCGAAATGCTGAACTGGGTGGGCCTGGGCGATCGCGGCCAGGCGCGCCCCGCCACCCTCTCAGGCGGGGAGCAGCAGCGCGTCGCCATCGCCCGCGCGGTGATCGGCCGCCCGGAGATATTGGTGGCGGATGAGCCGACCGGCAACGTCGACGCCGACATGGCCCGCCGCCTCATGACCCTGTTCGAAGCGCTCAACCGGCTCGGCACCACCATCGTCGTCGCCACGCACGACCTGCCGCTCATCGCTCAGGTGGGAAGCGCGCAGATGATGAAGCTGGACAAGGGCCGCCTGTCCGACCCGACCGGATCGCTGCGTTACCCGCCCCGGCCGCAGGTGGCCGGCTGATGGCGTCCACCGGCACTCTGGGCAATCGTCGGGCCGCCGCCGCCGCGCGCCATCGGCTGCTGCCGGAGGGGCGGGTGGCTGGCCCCATGCCCTGGATCATCGCCATCATGATGTTCCTGACGGTGCTGTCGGCGGCCGCCGGTCTTGGCCTGGGCGCGGCGGTGAAGGCGATGGGCGCCGACCTCGCCGGCCGCGCGACGGTGCAGATCGTGGAAGCCAATGCCGAACAGCGCGAACGCCTCAGTGCGGGCATTGCCGCCGCACTGCGCAAGGACGCGACCGTCCGCGCCGTCCGTCCGGTCCCGCCCGCCGCGCTGGCAGAGCAGATTCGCCCCTGGCTGGGGCAGGATGCGGCAAGCGGCGACCTGCCGATACCGGCGCTGATCGACATCGAACTCACGCCGGGCCAGGCGGACGCGAAGGTGGAGCGCCTTCGCCGCCAGCTCCACAACCTGTCGCCCAAGGCCCGCATCGAACCCCATGCCGCTTTCCTCGCGCCGCTCGCGGGCCTGCTTTCCGCGCTGGGCTGGCTGGCGGCGGGCATCGTCGTGCTGATGACGCTGGCGACCGGTGCTGTGGTCGTCCTTGCCGCGCGCGCCGCGCATGACAGTCATCGCGGCACCATCGACGTCCTGCACCTCATGGGCGCGACCGATGTGCAGATCGCCCGGCTGTTTCAGCGCCGTATCGGACTGGACGCGCTGTTCGGCGGCGCGCTCGGCTTTACATGCGCATTGCTGGTGATCCTGCTGCTCGGCGCGCGGCTGCTGGCTACCGGATCGGAACTGTTGAGCGCCGTCCAGCTACCCTGGACCAGCTGGGCCGTGCTGGCCGCTATACCCATGGGATGCGTGCTGCTGGCGCGGATCGCGGCGCGCTGGACAGTGCTGCGGTCGTTGGGGCGACTGCTGTGATCGTCCGCTTCATCGCCGTCACCCTGCTGGGGTGGATGCTGGGCTTTGCCTGGTTCGCGATCTTCCTGCCGCAGCCGCTGGACGGTCGCCAGACCGATGCGATCGTCGTGCTCACCGGCGGGGCCGGGCGCATCAATCGCGGCCTTTCGCTGCTTCAGGACGGCGCGGCCAAGCGAATGCTGATCTCCGGCGTCGATCGCTCGGTCCGCCCGGTGGAACTGGCTGCGCAATATAAGGTGCCTGAACGCCTCTTTTCCTGTTGCATCACGCTTGGCCGCGAAGCCATCGACACGCGTTCCAATGCCATAGAGACCGCGCACTGGCTGGAGCGGCGGGATTTCAAGACGGTGCGCCTCATCACCACCGACTGGCACATGCGACGTTCCGCGCTTGAACTGCGGCAGGCGTTGCCGGAACGGGTCACGCTCGTCTACGACGCCGTGCCCAGCCGCCCCAGCCTCACCATGCTGGCGCGGGAATATAATAAATATCTGCTTCGCCGGGCGGCGGCGCTCATCGGTATCTGAATGGCTTACCCGGAATGCTGACCGCGCTGCGCTCCCTTGCCTTCATGCTGATCTTCTATCCGGGATCGCTGCTGTTCGTCCTTGCGGCGATGGCGTCCAATCTGGTCGCTCCCCGCTCGATTCCTCGGGTCGCGACTGCGTGGAGCCGCTTTCATCGCCGTTGCGCATACTGGCTGCTCGGGCAGAAGGTGCGGGTCGAAGGAAGGCTGGAGAACGGTCCCTATCTCTATATCGTCAAGCATGAATCGATGTTCGAGACGATCGACCTGCTTTGCCTGCTGGATCGTCCCGCCATCGCTGCGAAGCGCGAACTGTTCGACATTCCGCTCTGGGGCGGCATCGCCCGGCGCTACGGCCTGATCCCCATCGAACGCACCGCGGGGGCCAGCGCGCTGCGCGCCCTGCGCGCCGCGGCCAGGGCTGCCACGGCGGAGGGCCGGGCCGTCTGCCTCTTTCCGGAGGGCACCCGCGTGCCTCATGGCGAAAGCCCGCCCCTGCGCGCCGGTTTTGCCGGGCTCTATGCGCTGCTCGGCCTGCCGGTGGTACCCGTCGCGGTGGACAGCGGCCGCGTCTCGCCGCGCGGCAAGTTCATGAAGCGCGCAGGGACCATAACCTACCGCGTGGGCGAGATCGTTCCCCCCGGCCTCGACCGGCGCGAGGCGGAAGCCATGGTACATGCGGCGATCAATGCGTTGAACAGGCCGTCATAACCTGCCGTGCCCCTGCGAAGGCAGGAGCCAAGTTCACAGGTTGCGCGGAACACGCTGCTGCATTTAGAGCGATTTCCAAGCGATCGGAACCGATCGCTGGTTAAGAAATCGCGGAAAACAAGGAATCCAGAGCGGCGATCTGATTTAATCAGATCGAAACCCGCTCTAATGACGCCGCCCGAAATCGGGTTTGGGATCGTCCTGCCCCTGCTCGATGATCGACCGCCGGATCGCGCGCGTGCGGGTGAACAGGTTGAACAGCGCATCCCCGTCATTCCAGCGGATCGCCCGCTGCAAGGCCGACAAATCCTCCGAAAAACGCTGGAGCATTTCCAGCACCGCATCCTTGTTCGCCAGGAACACGTCGCGCCACATGGTCGGATCCGATGCGGCGATACGCGTGAAGTCGCGAAAACCGCCAGCGGAATATTTGATGACCTCCGACTGGGTCACGTCCTCCAGATCGCTGGCCGTGCCGACGATGGTATAGGCGATGAGGTGCGGCAAATGGCTGGTCACCGCCAGCACCAGATCATGATGCGCCGGGTCCATCGTCTCCACGTCGGCACCGACGCGCCGCCACAGTTCGGACACCCGCTCCACCGCCACTGGATCGGCGTCGGCAGGTGGCGTCACGATGCACCAGCGGCCCTGGAACAGCGAGGCAAAGCCCGCCTCTGGCCCGCTATTCTCGGTCCCCGCCACGGGATGCGCGGGGACCACCCTGCGCCCGGGCAGCGCCGCATTCAACTGCGCCAGCACGTCGGCCTTGCAGGAACCGACATCGCTGATGATCGCATCGGCAGGCAGGTCTTCGGCAATTTCCGTCGCCGCCGCGCCCATGGCCCGGACCGGCACGCACAGCACGACCAGATCGGCGTCCGTCACCGAAGCGCCGGCGGTATCGGTGACGTCGTCGGCCAGGTCGATGGCCCGCGCGATCTCCCGCACGCCTGCATCGGCATCATAGCCGGTCACGCGCACGGTCGGCATGGTTTCGCGGATCGCCCGCGCCAGCGAGGAGCCGATCAGCCCCAGCCCGATGATCGTGACCCGCGCGAAGGGCAGCATCAGGCGGTTTCCGCCATGGCGCGCAGCCTGGCCGCAACCCTGCGCATCTGATCCTCGGAGCCGATGGTGATGCGCAGGCCGTTGGGCAGCCCCTGTCCAGGCAGCCAGCGGGTGGCGAAGCCTTCGTCCCAAAGCCCCTTCATCGCCGCCTCGGCCGTCAGCCGTCCATCGAACAGGATCAGCAGGAAATTAGCCTTGCTGGGTACGGCACGCAGCCCATGATTGGACAGCGAGGCCACTTCCGCCGCCAGCCATTCGCGCCATTTCCGGTTGTGCACCCGGCTCGCCTCGATCCAGGCCGTGTCCTGGATCGCCGCCACCGCCGCGGCCTGCCCCGCCGTCGTCACGTTGAACGGCGCCCGGATGCGATGCAGCACGTCGATCACCTCGGCGCTGGCATAGCCCCAGCCGATGCGTTCGGCCGCCAGGCCATGAATTTTCGAGAAGGTGCGCGTCACGAACACATTGGATGCGGTCCTGGCCAGTTCCAGCCCGCCATCATCCTCCTCGGCATCCAGATATTCGGCATAGGCCTGATCCAGCACGAACAATATGTCGGGCCGCAGGCTGGCGTGCAGTCGCGCAATCTCCTCCCGCGACGTCATGGTCCCGGTGGGATTGTTGGGATTGGCGAGGAAGACGACCTTGGTCTTTTCCGTCACCGCCGCGAGCAGCGCGTCCACGTCGGTCGCATAGTCGGCATCCGCTGCGATGACGGGCGTCGCCCCGACGCGCCGCGCGGCGATGTCGTACACCGAAAAACCATAGCGGACGTACAGGATCTCATCCCCCGGCCCGGCATAGGCGCTGGCCGCGATGTGCAGCAGCTCGTCCGATCCGGTGCCGTAAATCACGCGCGCGGGGTCCAGTCCATGCGCCGCCGCGATCGCCTCGCGCAGCCCGGTTGCGGCCGGATCGGGATAGGTCGCCAGATCCGCCGTCGCCGCGACCATTGCGGCTCGCGCCGCTTCCCCGGTGCCCAACGGATTCTCATTGGCCGACAGCTTCGCCAGCGGGCGTCCGTCATCGGCGGCCGACTTGCCGGGGACATAGGGCGAAATGCCAAGGATCCAGTCTTTGGGGGCGGGCTTTGTCATGCGCCGCGCTTTAGCGTCATCGAGGCGAAACGCAAAGCGCTTGGATGCCCCTTCCGCGCCGCTTTATACGACCGGGGTCAGCAGGGGCTCGCCGGCCGCCCAGGCGTCCAGATTGGCCAACACCAGGTCGGCCATCGCCTTGCGCGTCTCGACCGTCGCGCTGCCCTGATGCGGTTGCAGCACCACATGATCCATGGCGAACAGGGCCTCCGGCACATGCGGCTCGTCCGCGAACACGTCGAGACCCGCACCCGCGATCCGCCTTTCCGCCAGCGCCGCCACCAGCGCGCGCTCATCGATCACGCTGCCCCGGCTGATATTGACGATCACGCCCTCCGGTCCCAGCGCGTCCAGCATAGCCGCGCCTACCAGCCCTTGCGCCTCCGGCCCGCCCGATGTCGCGACGATGATCACGTCGCTCTGCCGCGCAAGGTCGAGCGGATCGGCCACATAGCGATAGCGGCTGTCCGCTGCCGCCCGCCGATTGTGATACAGGATTTCCCCGGCCACCGGCTCCAGCCGCCGGGCGATGGCCCGCCCGATCCGCCCCAGCCCGAGAATTCCGATCCTCCGCCCCGTCAACCGCCCGGCAAGCGGAGGCCTGTTGCCCCGCGCCCAATCCCCGGCCCGCACCATCCGGTCATTGGCTGCGATGTTGCGCACCGTCGCGTAGAGCAGGCCCACCGCCAGGTCGGCCACGTCATCGGTCAGCACGTCCGGCGTATTCGTGACGCGGATGCCCCCGGCCCGCGCATGATCGATATCGACCTTGTCATAGCCCACCGAAAACAGCCCGATCATCTCCAGCTTCGGCAGCGCGTCCATGATCGCGGCGGAGGCGCCGACCGATCCGAAGGATACCAGCGCCCGCGCCTCCCGCACCTGCGGGGGCAACGCGGCTGGATCGGCATTCGCGGGAAGGGCGTGGACCGCGAAACGCCGCGCCAGCGCATCGTCCAGATAGGGATAGAGCGGGCCATAGGTGACGATGGGGATGGCGGGACGGTCGGTCATTCCGGTCATCTAGGCGAAGGAAGGGCCGATTGACAGAGCCCGGCCCCGGTCCTAGCCCGAACGGATATGGCCAGCGCGTCCCTTCCCGATGACAACCGTTTCGGCCTGCGGCGGCAGGCGCGCCTGCCCGGCCCGCTGCGGCTGGACAGCGGCGCGGCGCTGGGCCCGGTGGACATCGCCTATGAAACCTATGGGCGGATGAATGCGGACCGGTCCAACGTCATCCTCATCTGCCACGCGCTGACCGGCGACCAATATGTCGCGTCGGAACATCCCGTCACGGGCAAGCCCGGCTGGTGGTGGCGGCTGGTGGGGGAGGGGAAGCCCGTCGATCCCGCCCGTCATTTCATCGTCTGCGCCAATGTGATCGGCAGTTGCATGGGGTCCAGCGGGCCGGCCAGCGTGGATCCCGTCACCGGCGATCCCTATGCGATGCGCTTTCCGGTGATCACCATAGCGGACATGGTCCGCGCCCAGGCGATGTTGCTCGATCATCTGGGCGTCGACCGGCTCCATGCCGTCATTGGCGGCTCGATGGGCGGCATGCAGGCGCTGAGCTGGCCCACCCTCTGTCCGGACCGCGTCGAAAGCTGCATCGTCATCGCCTCTACGGCGCGGCACAGCGCCCAGAACATCGCCTTTCACGAAGTCGGTCGGCAGGCGATCATGGCCGACCCCCACTGGCGCGGCGGCGATTATTATGCGGGCGGTTCGATCCCCAGCGCAGGGCTGGCGGTGGCGCGCATGGCGGCGCACATCACCTATCTTTCCGAAGCAGGCCTTACCGAGAAATTCGGACGGCGTTTGCAGGGGCGCCCGGAAAACCCGAACGGGGCCAAGACCTTCGGCTTCGACGCCGATTTCCAGGTGGAATCCTATCTCCGGCATCAGGGATTGAGCTTCGTCGAACGGTTCGACGCCAACAGCTATCTCTACATCACCCGGGCCATGGACTATTATGACATAGCGGAGGATCATGGCGGCAGCCTCGCCAGGGCCTTTGCCCCATCCAGGGCGCGTTTCTGCCTGGTCAGCTTCGATACGGACTGGCTCTACCCCACGGCGGAATCCCGCCTGATCGTCCACGCCCTCAACGCCAGCGGCGCGCAGGCCAGCTTCGTCGAACTCTCCAGTCCCTTCGGCCATGACGCCTTCCTGCTGGAATGCCCGGAACTGAACCGTGTGGTGGACGGCTTCCTGAAGGGCGGCCGCGCATGAGCCTGCGCCCCGACCTTGCCCTGATCGCCCGCACTGTCACCCCTGGCGCCAGGGTACTGGACGTGGGCTGTGGCGACGGCGCGCTGATGGCGGCGCTGCGCGACACCAAGCAGGTCGATGCCCGGGGCCTGGAAATCGATCCGCACAATGTCGCCGCAGCCGTCGGCCGGGGCCTGTCGGTCGTTCAGGGGGATGCCGACACCGACCTTGCCTATTATCCCGAAGCGAGCTTCGACTATGCGATCCTCAGCCAGACGCTGCAGACCACCCGCCGCCCCGACCGGGTGGTGGAGGAACTGCTGCGCATCGGCAGGCAGGCCTTTGTTTCCTTCCCCAATTTCGCCCATTGGCGCGGCCGGCTGTCGCTGTTCTGGGGCGGCCGCATGCCGGTGACGCGCCTGCTGCCCGACACATGGTATGACACGCTCAACATCCACCATGTCACGGTCGATGATTTCCGCGCCCTGGTAAAGGATCGCGGCTGGTCGATAGACGGCCAATGGTTTTTGAAAGGGGATCGTGAGACCACCCATGCCAATGCCAATCTGTTGGCGGAGCATGCCGTGTTCCTGCTGAGGCGTTGAGGGCGCGGAAATCCTCGTGCAGCGACAGGGCTGCGGCCGCTGCCCACCCGCAATGGCTGATGATCCACCGCCACAAGCGCGGCGAAAAAACGCCATGCCACGGCGGCGTAAATCAAGGATATGCGGGAAAAATGGTGCTGCCGGTGAGGATTGAACTCACGACCTCAGCCTTACCAAGGATGCGCTCTACCACTGAGCTACGGCAGCACTATTTCGGTTCCATCCGGCTTATAGCGCCAGCGGAGCCGGGCCTATGGCTCCCTCCTTGCGCCATGTCAAGGCGGCTTGCGGCAGAAGATGCAATTTGATTATGGGCGGGCCATGACAAACGGTCAGGACCAACGGAAAGAGCGATTGGCGCAGGCGTTGCGGGACAATCTGCGTCGCCGCAAGGCTCAGTCCCGCGAATCGCGCGACACGCCAGCCCCCCCGCGCCCGGACGACGCGGGGGAGTAGATCGGCGCCGCTACAGCGGTGCGCAGGCCGCCTTCAGCCAATCGAGCGCCGCGCCGTCCAGTTGCTGCCCGACGACCTGCCATACCTGGGCGTGATAGCCGTCCAGCCAGGCGCGCTCCTCGTCGGTCAGCAGTTCGGTTGCGATCGCGTTCCGGTCGATCGGCGCGAAGGTCAGCGTCTCGAACCCCAGCATCTCCCGCTCCGCGCCTGGCACGTCACGGGGTTCGACCAGCACCAGATTTTCGATGCGGATGCCATATTCGCCGGTCTTGTAATAACCTGGCTCGTTGGAAAGGATCATCCCCGCCTGAAGCGCCTCGTCACCGCCGCCGAATGTCGCGATCCGCTGCGGTCCTTCATGCACCGACAGGAAGCTGCCCACGCCATGGCCGGTGCCATGGGCATAATCCAGCCCTTCCGCCCAGAGGAACTGGCGCGCCAGCACGTCGAGCTGCCCGCCGCGCGTCCCCTTCGGGAACTGCGCGCGGGCCAGGGCGATATGCCCCTTCAGCACCAGCGTGAAGCGCCGCTTCATTTCCTGCGTCGGCGTGCCGATGGCGATGGTGCGGGTCACGTCGGTCGTGCCGTCGCGATATTGCCCGCCGGAATCGACCAGGTAGAAACTGCCGCTCTCGATCGGCCGGTTCGTCTTCTCCTCCACGCGGTAATGCACCACCGCGCCATTCGGCCCGGCGCCGGAAATGGTGTCGAAGGACAGGTCCTCCAGCAGCCCGGTCTCCTTGCGGAACGCCTCCAGCCGGGCCGCCGCGCCCAGTTCGTCGACACCGCCCCCCGGCGCCTCGGCCGCGATCCAGTGCAGGAAGCGCGACAAGGCCGCCCCGTCCCGCGCCTGCGCCGCCTTGTGGCCCGCGATCTCGATGGGGTTCTTGACCGCCTTGGGCAGCACCGCCGGATCGCGCAGTGCCAAAATATGCGCGCCGCCGGCCTCCAGCGCCTCGAATATGGCGGCGACCGCGCGTTCGGGATCGGCAGCGACCGTCTTGCCGGCAAAGCCCGCCAGCGCATCGGCGAAGGCCGAGCGATCATGCACGCGCACCGCATTGCCCAGATGCTTCGCCACCGCTTCGTCCATCTTCTCCGGCGCAACATACAGGTCCGCCGTCGCATCCGCATGGACGATGGCATAGGCGAGCGCGACCGGCGTCCGTTCCACATCCTTGCCGCGAATGTTGAACGTCCAGGCGAGGGAATCGAGTGCGGACAGAACCACGGCGTCGGCATGCCGGGTGACGAGCCAGTCGGCCATGGCCTGTCGTTTTTCCGCCGCCGACTGCCCGGCATGGCGGTCCTCGTGCACCACCAGCCTGGCGTCGCTGGGGGCAGGGCGATCGGGCCAGACGGCGTCTACGGGGTTGGTGTCCACCGCCACCAGCTCCGCGCCGCGCTCCGCCAGCGCCTCGCCCGCCGCCTTCACCCAGGCGCGGGTGTGCAGCCACGGATCGTAACCGATCCGCCCGCCGACTGGGGCATGATCGCCCAGCCACGCCGCGACGGAGGTTTGCGGCACGCTCTCATATTGCCAATGCGCGCCGTCCACCTGCTCGCGCACCTGCAAGGTGTAGCGGCCGTCCACGAAGATCGCGGCTTCCTCCGGCAACACCACGGCGCTTCCGGCAGAACCCTGAAAGCCCGTCAGCCACGCCAGCCGCTGCGCATAGGCGCCGACATATTCGCTCATATGCTCGTCAGTCAGCGGCACGACAAAGCCGTCCAGCGCCACGCGCACCAGTTGGGCGCGCAACGCTTTCAGGCGATCTTCATAAGTGGACATCAAATTTCCCTTGGACTTGTCGGCCCTCTTGCGCAGGGCCTATGGCCGCCAACATAAGCAGACCAGCACAGTTTCGCCAGATCAGGACATTGAATGACCGCTCCCTCCGCAGTTCCTTCCGCCGACCGCCGCCCGCACAGCTTCACCCGTCACGGCATCACGGTGGAGGATCCCTATGCCTGGCTGCGCGACCCCGGCTATCCGGAGGTGACGGACAGGGATGTGCTGTCCTATCTGGAGGAGGAGAATGCGTTTTTCGAAGCGGCCATGCAGCCGCGCAAGGCGCTGACCGATCGCCTGTTCGAGGAGATGAAGGGCCGCATCAAGGAGGATGACAGCTCCGTCCCGCAGAAGGACGGCGACTATATCTACTGGCGCGCGTTCGAGGTCGGCGCGCAATATCGCAAATGGTATCGCAAGCCGGTGGCTGCCGGGGATGACAGCGCGCAGGATCAGCTCATCCTGGACGAACCCGCGTTGGCGCAGGGGCATGATTATTTCCGCCTGGGCGCCCTGTCGGTCAGCCCGGACGGCCGCTATCTCGCCTATGCCATCGACAATGATGGCTCCGAACGGTTCGAGGCGCGGATCAAGGATCTCTTCACCGGCGAAATCCTGCCGGAGGTGATCCCCGATACCCTGTCCTCGCTGGTGTGGACCGGCGACAGCAAGGGCTTGCTCTACGGCATCGCCAATGAACAATGGCGCACCGACAATACCCGCCTCCACTGGCTGGGCCAGCCGGTGGAAAGCGATGTAGAGCTGTTCCATGAGGATGATGAGGGGTTCCGCGTCTCGGTCGGCCTCACCTCATCGGAAAAATGGATCGTGATCGCGACCGGCGACCATGTCACCAGCGAGGTCTGGCTGCTTCCCGCGGACAATCCCACGGCACCCCCGCTGCTCGTCGCGCCGCGCCAGCCCGGCCGCGAATATGAAGTCGATGAGCATGAAGGGACGCTCTACATCCGCACCAACGACGTTCATCCCAATTTCCGGCTGGTGAAGGCGTCGCTCGAAACGCCCGGCCAATGGGAAGAGATCATCGGTGCCGACCCGCATTTCTACCTGACCGATTTCACGTTGTTCAAGGGCTTCTACGTCACCGAGGGGCGGCAGGACGGCCTCGACCAGATCGAGCTGCGCGACTATGCCACGCATTCGCCCCGGCGCATTCCCTTTCCGGAAGCCAGCTATTCGGCGAGCCTCGACGACAATCCCGAATATGACGTGACCAGGCTGCGCATCGGCTATGAATCGATGGTCACGCCCGACACGATCTATGATTATCACCTCGCCACCGGCGAGCTTGAAGTGCTGAAGGTGCAGGAAATTCCGTCGGGCTATGACGCGACCCGCTACGCGACGGAACGGCTGATGGTCCCGGCCCGCGACGGCACGCCGATCCCGGTATCCATCGTCTATCCGAAAGACCTTCCGCGCGACGGCAGCGCGCCGCTCCACCTCTATGGCTATGGCGCCTACGGCATTGCGATGGAGCCGGGCTTCTCCACCAGCCGGCTTTCCCTGCTGGACCGGGGCTTTGCCTTCGCGCTCGCCCATATCCGGGGCGGCGATGATCTTGGCCAGCAATGGTATCTCGATGGAAAGCTGGAAAAGCGGACCAACACGTTCACCGATTTCGTGGATGTGGCGAAGGGACTGATCGAGCGCGGCTATACCTCGAAGGGCAGGATCAGCATCTCCGGCGGCTCTGCGGGCGGTGAACTGATGGGGGCGGTGATCAACAGCGATCCCGCGCTATGGGGCGCCGTGGTGGCGCATGTCCCCTTCGTCGACGTGCTCAACACCATGCTGGACGAGACATTGCCGCTGACGCCCGGAGAGTGGCCCGAATGGGGCAATCCGATCGAGGACAAGGCAGCGTTCGAGACCATCCTGTCCTATGATCCCTACAGCAATGTCAGCGCCCAGGCCTATCCGCCGCTGATGGTGACAGCCGGCCTCAACGACCCTCGCGTCACCTATTGGGAACCCGCCAAATGGGTGGCGAAGCTGCGCGCCACCAAAAGCGACGACAATATCCTTATCCTCAAGACCAATATGGGCGCGGGCCATGGCGGCAAGTCGGGCCGCTTCGAAAGCCTCCGCGAAACGGCGGAGGAATTCGCCTTCATTCTCTGGCAATTGGGCGTGGCGGACTGATGCCTTCCACCTACGCCACTCAATTCACCGCCGGCCCCGAACATATCGACATATTGGGCCATGTGAACAATGCCGTCTGGGTCCAGTGGATGGAGCAGGTCGCCACCGAACATTGGACGCGCGACGCCGCGCCCGAACATCTGGATGCCTATGTCTGGGTCGTCACCCGGCATGAGATCGATTATCGCGGCAATGTGCAGCAGGGTGAAACGGTCAGCGTCCGCACCTGGATTCCAGAAGGCCCGCGCGGCGCGCGCTTCGACCGGCACATGGAATTCACGGGCCCTGACGGCAAGGTGAAGGTGTCGGCCCGGTCCACCTGGGCGATCATCGACCGGCAGACGGGCCGCATCCTCCGGGTTCCTCCCGAAGTCGCGGCCCGCTTTACCGAAGCCTAGTTTTCCGCGATTTCCCAACCAGCGACCGGTTCCGATCGCTTGGACATCGCTCTATGCTTTTGATGCCCTAGGCGATCCGCCGCGCCTCTTCCCGCGTCTTCCACAGCGACCAGCCGACGCCCGCGCCGATCAGCGCAAAGGTCACGCCCAGGCTGACGACGGGCGGAAACTTGTCGCCCCCCAGCAGGAAGTCCGCCACGAAGATCTTGGCGCCGATGAAGACGAGGATCGCGGCCAGCGCATATTTCAGATAGTGGAAGCGATGCACCATCGCCGCCAGGGCAAAATACAGCGCCCGCAGGCCCAATATCGCCATCACGTTGGATGTGTAGACGATGAAGGTGTCGGTCGTGATCGCGAAGATCGCCGGCACGCTGTCGACGGCGAACACCAGGTCGGCAAAGTTGATCACCACCAGCGCCAGCAGCAGCGGCGTCGCCGCCGTCACCATGCGGCCCGTCTTCGGATCGGCCATGCGCGCCAGGAAATGTTCGCCATGCAGGTCCGGCGTCACCCGCATATGCTTCGAAATGAAGCGGATCAGCGGGTTTCTGCCCACGTCCATCGGTTCATCGCCGCCGAACATCATCTTGATGCCGGTGAAGATCAGGAAGGCAGCGAACAGGTACAATATCCAATAGGCCTGATGCAGCAGCATCGCCCCGCCCGCGATCATCAGGCCGCGCAGTACGATCACGCCGATGATGCCCCACAGCAGCGCGCGATACTGGTACCGGGCCGGAATGGCGAAATAGGTGAAGATCAGGCTGATGACGAAGACATTGTCGATCGACAGCGCCTTTTCGATGAAGAAGCCGGTGAAATATTGCATCCCCGGCTCAGCCCCGCGCACGAACCAGACCCAGAGGCCGAACGCGCAGGCCATACTGATGTAGAAAAGGGAGAGCTTCAGGCTTTCCCTGATGCCGATTTCCTTGTTCTCCCGGTGCAGGAAACCCAGGTCGAAGGCGGTCAGCGCGACGACGATGGCGAAAAAGGCCAGCCAGAACCAGGCCGGTGTTCCCAGCCAGTCCGCGAAGAGAAATTCCATGGCATATGCTCCTCTCGTTCAACGACAAGGTTGATCGGAGCGTCCGCTGCGAATGGGGGGTGGTCTGAACCAGACCGTCAGTCGCACCGGAAACTCCGATGCGGTCCGACATCACGCGCTGGAATCAGCACGCCAGAGGGGCCCGGTCCGCGATGGGGGAAATAAGGGCCGACAGCAGCAAAATCAACCGGGGCGCCAGGGCGGAAACAGAGTCTCACAGCCGGAACGATATATTGAGATAAACGTCTCTGACGGCGGAAACGGAAGCCGCTGACGGTGATTATCGTTGGCGCGGTAGCCGAGGAGACACCAACGCGGGGCGGACAACTGGTCCGGAAAGAATTTATAAACCTCGCCAGCCCAAAGTGATTGGAAGGAGGCGGTGCATGTTTGTGTTTCGAATCGACGAGAAAAACAAACTTGTGCACGTCGAGATTGCCGGCATCATGTCAGTCTCGGAGGTCGAAAGATTTAACGAGGAGCTTCTGGCTAACGCCTCCGCAGCTCGTCGGCTGTTCGGGTCATTCAGGTTTCTCGTCGATGCCAGATTATCTCCGGTACAGCCCGCCGAGACGATCAGTAGCTTTAAACTGCCGCATGAAGTGCTCAAAGGCGGGGGTGATCGCTATGCGGTCGTCTTGGGCTCCAACCTGTCCAAGTTGCAAGCCAATCGGCTGTCCGACGACGACCGAGTGCGGGCATTCCTGTCGATGGATGACGCCGAGGCCTGGTTGTTAGGCTGCGCCCCATCAGCAGGTTCCGAGGATGAGTCAGCGCCGTTGAAGCAGGCTTAGATCCGCCAAGCGGCCCACGGGCGTGCCCAACTTCACCTTACGCCCGACCCCCAGGGACCTCCACCACCTCGAAAATATCCTCGATCCCCGGCTCCATCGGCATATCGTCCCGCTCGGTCGCCTGGCGCGCCCACATCGCCGCGTAAAGGCCGTCCGCCCGGACCAGATCGCCATGCCGCCCGCGCTCGACCACGCGGCCCTTTTCCATGACGATGATCTCATCGGCATCGACCACGGTGGACAGGCGGTGCGCGACGATCAGCGTCGTGCGCTTGCGCGAAATGCTGCGCAGCACGTCCTGGATTTCCGTCTCGGTCCGGCTGTCGAGCGCGCTGGTCGCCTCGTCCAGCACCAGTACAGGCGGGTCTTTCAGCAGCGTGCGGGCGATCGCGACCCTCTGCTTTTCACCGCCGGAGAGCTTCAGTCCCCGCTCGCCGACCCGCGTGGCATAACCCAGTGGCAGGCCCATGATGAAATCATGGATCGACGCCGCCCTCGCCGCCGCCTCGATCTCCTCCTGCGTCGCGCCCTCGCGCCCATAGCCGATATTATAGCCGACCGTGTCGTTGAACAGCACCATGTCCTGCGGCACGATGCCGATCGACGCGCGCAGCGACTGCTGCGTCACCGCCGCTATGTCCTGCCCGTCGATGCTGATCCGGCCGCCCTGAATGTCGTAGAAACGGAACAGCAGCCGCGCGATGGTCGACTTGCCCGCGCCGGACGGGCCAACGATGGCCAGCGTCCTGCCAGCCGGCACGGTGAAGCTCACGCCGTGCAATATCTCCCGTTCGGGATCATAGCCGAAATGCACATGGTCGAAGCGCACCTCGCCTGCCTCCACATGCAGCATCGGCGCGCCGGGCGCATCGCTGATCTCGGCCTGCGTGTCGATCAGCTTGTACATCGCCTCCATGTCGATCAGCCCCTGGCGGATCGTCCGGTAGACCATCCCCAGCAGGTCGAGCGGCCGGAAAAGCTGGCTCAGCAGCGTATTCACCAGCACCACGTCGCCGGTCGAGAACTGCCCATGGCTCCATCCCCAGACGGTATAGCCCATGGCCCCCGCCATCATCAGGTTGGTGATCAGCGACTGGCCGATATTGAGCCAGGCCAGGCTGTTTTCCGATTTTACCGCCGCTTCGGCGTAACGCCGCATCGCCTTGCCGTACCGGGTGGCTTCGCGCTCCTCGGCGCCGAAATATTTGACCGTCTCGAAATTGAGCAGGCTGTCCACGGCATGGGCCACCGCATTGGTGTCCATATCCACCATGTCGCGGCGAAGCTGGTTGCGCCATTCGGTGATCGTCCGGGTGAACCATATATAGAGCGCCACCATCACCAGCGTCGCCGCGACCAGGCCGGCGCCGAATTTCACGAAGAAGATGACGCAGACCGCCGTCAGTTCCAGCACCGTCGGCGCGATGTTGAAGAGGAGGAAATACAGCATCGTGTCGATGCTTTTCGTGCCGCGCTCCACGATCTTGGTAACCGCGCCGGTCCGCCGGTCGAGATGGAAGCGCAGCGACAGGCGGTGCAGGTGGACGAACACATCGTCGGCCAGCCGCCGTCCTGCTTCCTGCCCGACCCGCTCGAAAATGGCGTTGCGCAGATTGTCGAACAGCACGCTGCCGAAGCGCGCGCCCGCATAGGCGACGACCAGCGCGATGGCGAGGCCCGCGCCGGATTCCATGCCCGGCGCCATGCGATCGACCGCGCCCTTGTAGGCGAAGGGCATGGCCAGGCTGACGACCTTCGCCACCAGCACCAGCAGCATGGCGATGGCGACGCGCCGCCGCAGCGCGGGGGCGTCGGCGGGCCAGAGATAGGGAAAGAACCGCCGCATCGTCGCCCATATGGGCGGGAGCGGGGAGTTATCGGGCGTCGAGGGCGGCATGACACTCATTTAGGAAGTCATGCCGCTTTGATCTAGAGACGTCGAAGGTGCGTCGCCATTTCGTTCAGGCGGAGCCGAGAAGCGTGATTTCCGAGCACCGGCGCGCAGCGTACTTCAGTACGTGAGCACCGGAGCGCAGGAAATCACGCTTCGCAGGCCCGCATGGGCGGAATGGCGGCGTGCCTTCAATCGCGCAGCAGTTCGTTGATCCCGGTCTTCGACCGCGTCTGCGCGTCGACGCGCTTCACGATCACGGCGCAATAGAGGCTCGGCCCCGGCGTCCCGTCGGGCAGCGGCTTGCCGGGCAGGCTGCCGGGCACGACCACCGAATAGGGCGGCACTTCGCCGATGAACACTTCGCCCGTGGCGCGATCGATGATCTTGGTGGACATGCCGATGAACACGCCCATCGACAGCACCGATCCCTTGCCGATGCGCACGCCTTCCACGACTTCGGACCGCGCGCCGATGAAGCAGTCGTCCTCGATGATCACCGGATCGGCCTGCAACGGCTCCAGCACGCCGCCAATGCCCACGCCGCCGGAAAGGTGCACATTCTTGCCGATCTGCGCGCAGCTTCCCACCGTCACCCAGGTGTCGACCATCGTGCCTTCATCGACGAAGGCGCCGATATTGACGAAGCTTGGCATCAGGATGACGTTCCTGGCGATATGCGAACCCGCACGGGCGAAGCTGCCCGGCACGGCCCGGAAACCGGCAGCGCGGAAAGCCGCCTCGTCCCAGCCGGCGAACTTGCTCGGCACCTTGTCCCACCAATGGCCGGCGCCGGGCCCGTTGTCGATCATGACATTGTCGTTCAGGCGGAAGGAGAGCAGCACCGCCTTCTTCGCCCACTGGTTGACCTGCCATCCTTCCGCGGTCGGCTCCGCCACGCGCAGTGCGCCCTTGTCCAGCAGGGCCAGCGCCTTGTCGACCGCCTGGCGGACCTCGCCCTGCGTCTGGAGGTTGACGTTGGCCCGGTCCTCCCAGGCGGCGTCGATGATGGCGATCAGTTCGTTGCTCATGGCTTTTCCCCAAAAATATCCGCCAGGAACGGCGTCAGATGGTCGGTTTCGAAATCGATGAAGTCAGGATGATGGCCATGATCGCCGGCTTCGGAGCCGTTATTGACCCAGATGGTGGTCATGCCGATCGCCTTGGCCGGGCGCAGATTGCGCGCCATATCCTCGAAAAAGGCGGCGCGGGTCGGATCGACATTGTGAACACGGCACAATTCCGCATAGCCCGACGGATCGGGCTTGGGCACATATTGGCAGGCGTGGATGTCGTGGATCAGCTCGAACGCGCCGGAAAGGCCCAGCCGGTCCAGCACCCGCGTCGCATAGGCCCCATCGCCGTTGGTGAAGATCAGCCGCCGCCCCGGCAGCGCCGCGATATGGGCGTTCAGCGCCTCGTCCACCTCCAGCCGGTCCATGGAAATGTCGTGGACATAGTCCAGGAACGCCTGCGGCTCTATGCTATGATGGTGCATCAGGCCGGAGAGCGTCGTGCCATGTTCCAGGAAATAGCGCTTCTGCGTTTCCCTCGCCACGACCGGATCGCAGCCGAGCAGGCCCTGGATGAATTCGCCCATCTTGACGTCGATCAGGGCAAACAGGTCCGCCTTCGCCGGGTAGAGCGTATTGTCCAGATCGAAGATCCAGGTGTCGACATGGGCGAGGTCGGGACGCATGGCCGGGCCCTAGTCCCGTGCGGGGAAGAGGGCAAGGCGGAAGAAGAAGGAGTCCGTGCTCCTGCCTTCGCATGAGCATCAGGCGCGTTACCCGCAGTCCGGCGCTTCACTGTCCTGATAGAAGCTCTGCACGGCGTGCCACGCTTCCTCCGCCGTCTCGACCCAGGTCAGCAGGTTGAGGTCCGAAGGCGAGATCACGCCTTCGTCGGCCAGCGCCTCGAAATCCACCACCCGCGTCCAGAACTCGCGCCCGAACAGCAGCACCGGGATCGGCTTCATCTTGCCGGTCTGGATCAGCGTCAGCAGTTCGAACATCTCGTCGAACGTGCCGAAGCCGCCGGGAAATACCGCCAGCGCCCGTGCCCGAAGCAGGAAATGCATCTTGCGCAGGGCAAAATAATGGAACTGGAAGCTCAATTCCGGCGTGACGAAGCGGTTGGGCGCCTGCTCATGGGGCAGCACGATGTTCATGCCGATGGTGGTGGCGCCCACATCGTCGGCGCCGCGATTGGCCGCCTCCATGATCGAGGGGCCGCCGCCCGAACAGACGACGAAATGGCGGCATCCCGCTTCGTTCACCGGATATTGCGCCGCGATCCGCGCCAGCTTGCGCGCCTCGTCATAATAGCGCGCCTTTCGACCCAGATTTTCAGCGATGCGCTTCTGTTCGGGCGTGGTCGCGGCGTCGATGCGCGCCTGCACCTGCTCCGGTTCGGGGATGCGCGCCGATCCGTAGAAGACGAAGGTCGATTCGATCTTCGCCTCGTCCATCAGCAGTTGCGGCTTCAGCAATTCGAGCTGGAACCGCACCGGCCGCAGGTCCTCCCGCAGCAGGAATTCGGTGTCCTGGAAGGCCAGGCGATAGGCGGCGCTGCTGGTCTGCGGTGTTTCCACCCCCTTGCGGGCGTCGGCGGCTTCCTGACGGGCGGGGCGGAATTTGCGTTCTTCGATTTCTTTTCTGGTCATTTTCACCAAGGTAGGCGGCCAAGGTGACAAAGCCAAGGCGGTTAAGATTAAATGCCGTTAAGTTTGGTCCGCTTCATTGGCTCGCCAAGCGGCAGGAGCCGCCATGTTCCTGTTTCCGCTCGGCGGCAAAAGCCGCCGCGTTTCCCGTTCCCGCTTAGCGGCAAAAGCCGCCGCGTTCCCGTTTCCGCTTAGCGGCAAAAGCCGCCGCGGCCGCCCATGTCGAAATGAAAATGATCGTGATGGGCGGCGTTGTAATCGGGGCTCAGCACGGTGCTGAACCGCTTGCAGGCGCTGGCGTGGATGATCTCCAGAAACTGCCTGACGCGCTTGTCGCCGTTCCAGTCCTTCTCGATGGTGATGTGTCGCCCGTCGCTCAGCACGAAGCCCGACACGTCGACCGCATTGCTGTGCGCATGTTCGCTCAGCTTCCCGCTTCCCGCGATCGGCCGGCAATTATAGGTGCCGAAGGTTTCGATCTTCTCGACCTCCGCCCCCAGGATCAACCGCGCGGCAGGCTGCACGCCGAAACGGGCCCAGGCCGCGAAATTGGCCGCGAGGTTGCAGGTCATCGCGCCCAGATTGGTCGCGGGCACGCCGATATCGAGCAGCTTGACGCTGCCATAAGCATTACACCCGCCCCCGAAATTCTGGTCGGGAAGGGGTGTGAACAGGACGGATTGCGATTGCAGCTTCGCCATGCATTGCCGGACCTCCATGGTTGGCGGAGCGGCTGGCCGGGTGGCCCTTGGCGGCTTTGCCGGGCGTTCCACCCGGCCGCGCGGAACCAGATCGCCGCCGCAGCCTGCCAGCGTCAGCATGGCGGCCGCGACAGCCGCCAGCCCCAGGCCGCGAAAAATCGCTTTCCCCCTAACCCGCTCAATCATGACGCAATCCTTTACCACGTCCCGCTGGCTGAGGGGTTAACGGCTGGCTCGGCTCATCGCGTCCAGACATTCAACTTGACTCTTTGGCCGGACACTTTAGGGCGGCCAGCGGGCCACGCGGTCCCAACGCCGCGCGTGCTCTCTGTAAGGAGAAGCATTACATGACTGATCTGACTGCCGTTGACGCCACCCTTGCGCCTGCTGAAAAGCCCGCCAACCGTCCGGCCCGCCCCTATTTCTCTTCCGGTCCCTGCGCCAAGCCTCCAGGCTGGAGCGCCGACAAGCTGAGCGCTGACTCCCTCGGCCGCTCGCATCGCGCCAAGATTGGCAAGACCCGCCTCGCTTATTGCATCGACCTGATGCGCGAACTGCTCAACCTGCCCGAAACCCATCGCATCGGCATCGTGCCGGGCTCCGACACGGGCGCCTTCGAAATGGCGATGTGGACCATGCTGGGCGCCCGCCCGGTGACGACGCTCGCCTGGGAAAGCTTCGGCGAAGGCTGGGTGACGGACGCCGCCAAGCAGTTGAAGCTCGACCCCACGATCATCCGCGCCGACTATGGCCAGTTGCCCGACCTGAACGGTGTGAACTTCGCCCATGACGTGCTGTTCACCTGGAACGGCACCACCTCGGGCGTGCGCGTGCCGAACGCCGACTGGATTCCGGCCGACCGCGAAGGCCTGACCTTCGCCGACGCGACCAGCGCCGTGTTCGCCTATGAGATCGACTGGACCAAGATCGACGTCGCCACCTTCTCCTGGCAGAAGGTGCTGGGCGGCGAGGGCGGCCATGGCGTGCTGATCCTCGGCCCCCGCGCCGTGGAGCGTCTGGAAACCCACACGCCGTCCTGGCCGCTGCCCAAGGTCTTCCGCCTGATGGCGAAGGGGAAGCTCGCCGAAGGCATCTTCAAGGGCGAGACGATCAACACCCCGTCCATGCTGGCGGTCGAGGATGCGATCTTCGCGCTGGAATGGGGCAAGTCCCTGGGCGGCCTTTCCGGTCTGATCGCGCGCAGCAACGCCAATGCGGCGGCGCTGAACAGGATCGTCGAGGAACGCGACTGGCTTGGTCATCTCGCCGCCGATCCGGCGACCCGTTCGACCACCAGCGTCTGCCTGACCGTCGAGGGTGCGGACGAAGCCTTCATCAAGAGCATGGCCGGCCTGCTCGAGAAGGAAGGCGCCGCCTATGACGTCGCGGGCTATCGCGACGCCCCGGCGGGCCTGCGCATCTGGTGCGGCGCAACGGTCGAGACCGCCGATATCGAGGCGCTGGGGCCGTGGCTCGACTGGGCCTATGCGACGGCCAAGGCTGCTTAACAAACCTCTCCCAAATCCCCGTCATCCGGCGAAGACCGGATCTCAGGCCTCCAGGTACGACTGCACCGCCTGAGATCCTGACTTTCGTCAGGATGATGAATTGAAAGGCAATTCGTCATGCCCAAGGTACTTATTTCCGACAAGATGGACCCCCGCGCCGCCGCGATCTTCCGTGAGCGCGGCGTCGAGGTCGACGAGATCACCGGCAAGACCCCGGATGAACTGAAGGCGATCATCGGCCAATATGATGGCCTCGCCATCCGCAGCTCGACCAAGGTCACCAAGGACATTCTCGACCACGCGACCAACCTGAAGGTCATCGGCCGCGCCGGCATCGGCGTGGACAATGTCGACATTCCGGCGGCGTCGGCCAAGGGCGTGATCGTCATGAACACGCCGTTCGGCAATTCGATCACCACCGCGGAACATGCCATCGCGCTCATGTTCGCGCTGGCCCGCCAGTTGCCGGAAGCCAACACCCAGACGCAGCAGGGCCTGTGGCCGAAGAACGGCTTCATGGGCGTGGAAGTCACCGGCAAGACGCTGGGCCTGATCGGCGCCGGCAATATCGGTTCGATCGTCGCCAGCCGCGCGCTGGGCCTCAAGATGAAGGTCGTCGCTTTCGACCCCTTCCTGACGCCCGAACGCGCCGTCGAAATGGGCGTGGAAAAGGCGGACCTTGACACGCTGCTGGCGAAGGCCGACTTCATCACGCTGCACACGCCGCTGACCGACCAGACGCGCAATATCCTGAGCAAGGAAAATCTGGCCAAGACGAAGAAGGGCGTGCGCATCATCAACTGCGCGCGCGGCGGGCTGATCGACGAGGCCGCGCTCAAGGAAGCGATGGATTCGGGCCATGTCGCGGGTGCCGCACTCGACGTGTTCGTGACCGAACCGGCCAAGGAATCGCCACTGTTCGGCACGCCCAACTTCATCTGCACGCCGCATCTGGGCGCATCGACCGACGAGGCGCAGGTCAATGTCGCGCTCCAGGTCGCGGAACAGCTCAGCGATTATCTGCTCGACGGCGGCATCACCAATGCCCTCAACGTGCCGTCGCTGTCGGCGGAGGAAGCCCCGAAGCTCAAGCCCTATATGGCGCTGGCGGAGGAGCTGGGCAGCCTGGTCGGCCAGCTTGAGGGCGACCGCATCCAGAGCGTCGCGGTGGAGGTCGAGGGCCATGCCGCCGAACTCAACCAGAAGCCGATCACGGCGGCGGTGCTGGCCGGCCTGATGCGCGTCTATTCGGACACGGTGAACATGGTCAACGCGCCCTTCCTGGCGAAGGAACGCGGCCTCGACGTCCGGGAAGTCCGGCATGACCGCGAGGGTGACTATCAGACGCTGGTCCGTGTGACCGTGAAGACGGAAAACGGCGACAAGTCCGTCGCGGGCACGCTGTTCGGCAATGCGCAGGCGCGCCTGGTCGAACTGTTCGGCATCAAGGTCGAGGCCGACCTTGCAGGACACATGCTCTACATCGTCAACCAGGACGCGCCGGGCTTCATCGGCCGCCTGGGTTCGACGCTGGGCGAAGCGAACGTCAATATCGGCACCTTCCACCTTGGCCGGCGCAACCAGGGCGGCGAAGCCGTGCTGCTGCTGTCGGTCGACGGCGTGGTCAACGAAACCGTCCTCAACGACATCTGCAAGCTGGCAGGCGTCAAGACGGTGAAGCTTCTCCGCTTCGTCTGATATGGTTCGGGCTGGCCTTGCGCGCATAATTCGCTAAAGGCCAGCCCCATGACCATGACGAGCGCCACGATCCCGCCCGGCCTCCTTCCCGAGGGACTTTCCGATCGCCTGCCGCCGCAGGCCGAGGCGTCGGCGCGCCTTGCGCGCCGCGTGCTCGATACCGCCTCCGCCCATGGCTATGAGCGGGTGATGCCGCCGATCGCGGAGTTCGAGGATTCGCTGGTCGGTCGCCTTAAATCCATGCGCGCGCAGGATCTCGTCCGCGCCATCGACCCGGTTTCGCAGCGCAGCCTGGCCCTGCGGCCGGACATGACCGCGCAGGTCGGCCGCATCGCCGCCACGCGCCTGGCTTCCGCCCCGCGTCCGCTCCGCCTGTCCTATGCAGGCCCGGTCATCCGTCTGCGCGCGAATCAGCTCCGCCCCGAGCGGGAGCGCTTCCAGGTCGGCGCCGAGCTGATCGGCAGCGACAGCGTCGCGGCAGCCGTGGAGATCGTGAACGTCGCCATAGAGGCGCTGCAGGCGGCCGGGGTCACAGGCATAACGATCGACTTCACCCTGCCGGACCTGATCGACATGCTCGCCGCCGGCCCTCTGCCGCTTGCGCCGGAAGAGATCGAAGCCGTGCGCGCCGAACTCGACGCCAAGGATGCGGGCGCGCTCGCGGCGATCAGCCCGGCCGCTGCCGCCTATCTGCCGTTGATCGAGGGCACCGGCCCGTTCCACGCGGCGATGGAGCGGCTGGAAGCGCTGAATGCCGAACTGGGCGGCGCCATCGACAGCCGGATCGCGGGCCTGCGCGCCATCGCCAGGCCGATCGGCTGGGACATCACGCTGACGCTCGATCCCACCGAACGGCACGGCTTTGAATATCAGAACTGGTTCGGCTTCTCGATCTTCGCGGAAGGGTTCACCGGAGAGATCGGCCGGGGCGGCAGCTATGCGATCATGCGCGCCGACGGCTCGGATGAACCGGCGATGGGCTTTTCCCTCTATCCCGATCCGTTGATCGATGCGGGCTTTGGCGGCGAAGCGCCCAGGCGGCTGTTCCTGCCGCTGCGCCATGACACGGCACGCGCCGCGCAATTGCGGGGTGAGGGCTGGCAGACCATCGCCGCGTTGACGGGGGAGGAGGATGGCAAGGCGCTGCGCTGCTCCCACTGGCTCGACGGCGACGAACCGCGCGCCTACTGACCGAAGATGCGGCGTAGATAATGATCGACGATGGCGGTCCCCGGATAATCGGGATCGCCCATGGAACGGTTGACCTGCATATGCCCGCGAAGGCCCTGGCCCTCCAGCGCCGCGATCTCCACCGGCGTTCCCGCCTGGCGCAGCGCCGCCGCCAGCGCCTCGGACTGCGCCGCGCCGTCCGCGCGGTCGACATGCAGGATCAGAAAGCTTGGCGCATCGGGTTTTTCGGCATGAAATGTTGGTGACAGCGCCCTCTGTCGCGCCGGATCGGTACCGAATGCCTGCGCATAGGTGCCGGCCATGAAGCGCCCGCCCTCCGCCATCTGGCGGCCGACATCATAGGCTGCGCCATCCAGCAGGATCACCCCACGCACGGCATCGGGCGTCAATCCCGCCGTGGTGAAATAGCGCATGTCGGTGCCCACCAGCGCCACCAGATGCGCGCCTGCGCTATGTCCCATCAGCGCGATCCGGTCGGACTCGAAGCCCAGGTCTTGCGCCTTGCTCCGCAGAAAGGCCAGAGCGTCCGCGACATCCTGCGCCTGCTGCTCCACCGTCGCATCAGGCACCAGCCGATAATTGAAGGAGGCGAAGGCATAGCCGAGTTCGTGATAATGCCTGACCTTGGCGACCCCGGTGGCGTTGTCCTTGCTTCCCCGTTTCCATCCACCGCCATGGACGAAGACGACCAGCGGCGCCTTTTTCGATTCGGCCGGCCAATAGTCCAGCACCTGCAGGCCATCCTTGCCATAGGCCATGGTCTGACCGCCGGGCGCGCTTTGCTGCCCCTCCGTCATCCGCGTTCGCCAGCGTTCGCGCAGGCCCTGCGCCTCGCTGCCCGATGCGACCAGCGTCAGCCCCAGCCCCAGCAATGCTCCCGTCATGAATCGCCGCATGGGCTCGTCCTTTCCTATCCGGACCGGGAGCTTGCCGAACCGGCCGGTCGCGTAAAGCCCTCCCGCTGTATCAAAGTGTAACGCCTTCGCCTTGACGCGTCCGCCATGCCCGGCTAACGCGCGCCCCGCAGGATGCCCCGGCATCCACCCTATCCCACCGGCATGCCGAGTCCCGTCGAAGGGCATGGCCGGTCCGCGCGGCGGGCGGAGGACTGTATCTGTGGCAAATGTGACCGTGATCGGCGCCCAGTGGGGCGACGAAGGCAAGGGCAAGATCGTCGACTGGCTGTCGGAACGCGCCGACGTCGTCGCCCGCTTCCAGGGCGGCCATAATGCCGGTCACACGCTGGTCGTGGGCGAGAAGGTCTACAAGCTCTCCCTGCTCCCGTCGGGCATCGTGCGCGGTACGCTGTCGGTGATCGGCAATGGCGTGGTGCTGGATCCCTGGCACTTCCGCGATGAAGTCGCGAAGCTGAAGGGGCAGGGCGTGGAGATCACCCCGGACAATCTCCAGATCGCCGAAACCTGCCCGCTGATCCTGCCCTTCCACCGCGATCTCGACGGTTTGCGGGAAGATGCGAGCGGCGCGGGCAAGATCGGCACCACCCGCCGCGGCATCGGCCCGGCCTATGAGGACAAGGTCGGTCGCCGCGCCATCCGCGTCTGCGACCTGGCCCATCTCGACGATCTCGGTCCGCAACTCGACCGGCTGACCGCGCATCATGACGCGCTGCGCGTCGGGTTCAACGAGGCGCCGATCGACCGCGACGCGCTGATGGCCGAACTGCGCGACATCGCCGGCTTCATCCTGCCTTTCGTCAAGCCTGTCTGGCTGACGCTCAACAAGGCCAAGGCGGAGGGCAGGCGCATCCTGTTCGAAGGCGCGCAGGGTACGTTGCTCGACATCGATCATGGCACCTATCCCTTCGTCACCTCCTCCAACACGGTGGCGGGCACGGCGGCGAGCGGCACGGGCCTTGGTCCCAATGGCGCCGGCTTCGTGCTGGGCATCGTCAAGGCCTACACCACCCGCGTCGGCTCCGGCCCTTTCCCGACCGAGCAGGAGAATGAGGTCGGCCAGCGCCTGGGCGAACGTGGCCATGAATTCGGCACCGTCACCGGGCGCAAGCGCCGCTGCGGCTGGTTCGACGCCGTGCTGGTGCGCCAGTCGGTCGCCGTGTCGGGCGTCACCGGCATCGCGCTTACCAAGCTTGACGTGCTGGACGGTTTCGACACGCTCAAGATCTGCGTCGGCTACCGGATTGGCGACCAGACTTATGATTATCTCCCCGCCCATGCTCAGGATCAGGCCAAGGCCGAGCCGATCTACGAGGATATCGAAGGCTGGCAGGATACGACGGCGGGTGCCCGCAGCTGGGCGGATCTTCCGGCGCAGGCGGTCAAATATATCCGCCGGATCGAGGAACTGATCGGTTGCCCGGTCACCCTCGTCTCCACCAGCCCCGAGCGCGAGGACACCATCCTCGTGCGCGATCCCTTCGCGGATTGATAGAGATGGCAGGCGAACGCTTCGAGCGCCACAAGCAGCCCTGGACGGCGGATGAGCTGCAAAAGCTCCACACGCTGGCCAGGAAGGGCATGGCGCTCAAGGCGATCGCCAAGGCCCTTACGCGCAGCGAGGAATCGGTAAAGGCTCGTGCCAAGCAGGACGGGCTCAACATTGCCAAATTGCGCTGATTTCGGCGCAACGGATGTACAGGACCGGGCCGGCCGCATGACGTCTGGACGACATCTGTCGCCGGTGCGACACTTCCCCTGAACCACCAAGGGAGTCTTTCATGGCGCTCGACATCCTCGTCCTTTACGGCTCCTACCGTCGGGGCCGGCTGGGCATACGCCTTGCCGATTATCTGATCCACGGCTTCCAGGCGCTCGGTCACAAGGCGGAACTGGTCGATGCGATGGCGGTCGGCCTGCCCATGCTCGATATGCGCTACAGCGACTATCCGCCGGGCGAGGCACCCCCCGCCATGGAGGCCCTGGCGCAACGCCTTGCCGCCGCCGATGCCTTCGTCTTCGTCGCAGGCGAATATAATCGCGGCGTGCAGCCGGGTCTCAAGAACCTCACGGACCATTTCCTCAAGGAATTCGACCGCCGCCCTGCCGGCATCGCCAGCTATTCAATGGGGCGCTATGCCGGGGTCAACAGCCACGCCGCCTGGACAGTAACGCTGAACGCCATGGGCATGGCGGTGCTTCCGGAGCGCCTCAGCGTCGGCCAGATCGGGGATACGCTGGATGCCGAGGGCCGTCCGCATGGTGAAAGCGGCGCCGCGCTGGAGCGCGGCTTCGCGGGCTTTGCGCGCAGCCTGGCCTATTGGGCTGCGGCGGCGAAGAAGGATTAGCAGCGACTGGAGCGCGTTGCGTTAAATCCGAGGCATGCAGCGCGCTCTATGCTTTTGATGTCGCATTGTTCTTGCGCAAAACCGGTTCCCATTTTTGCGCACGACGCTCCAGCGATCTGGACGCGCCCTAACGCCCCTTTTCCTCGTTCATCATGTCGGGGGCCAGCTCCAGCCCGGCGCGGCCGTGCGCTGCGCCATGCGCCGGTGCCTTGGGATGGGGCACATATTCCGGTTCCTCGACCTCCAGCATGCCCTCCCATTTGGTGATGACGCTGGTGGCGATCGCATTGCCCAGCACGTTGGTCGCGGTACGGCCCATGTCCATGAAATGGTCCACCGCCAGGATGAAGGCGACACCCTCCACCGGCAGGTCGAACTGGCCCAGCGTCGCCGCGACCACCACCAGTGATGCCCGCGGGACGGCGGCGATGCCCTTGCTGGTTACCATCAGCACCAGCAATATGGTGATCTGCGTCGCGATCGGCAGGTCGATGCCATAGGCCTGGGCGATGAAGATGGTGGCGAAGGTCGAATACATCATCGACCCGTCCAGGTTGAAACTGTAACCCAGCGGCAGCACGAAGCTGTAGATGCGGCGCGGCACGCCGAAGCGGTCGAGCTGCTCCAGCATCTTGGGATAGGCGGCTTCGGACGAGGCCGTCGAGAAGGCGATCAATATCGGTTCGCGCACATAGCGGATCAGCTTCACCATCCGCTTGCCCAGGAAGATGGATCCCGCCGCGAACAACAGCGTCCAGAGCGCGATCAGCGACAGGTAGAATTCGCCCACCAGTTCGCCAAAGGTCTTGAGCACGCCCAGCCCCTCGGTCGTCACGACCGACGCCAGCGCGCCGAATACGGCGAAGGGGGCGACGCGCATCACATAGCCTGTCACCTGCAGCATCAGTTCGACCATCGCCTCGATCACGGTGACGATCGGCTTGCCCTTGTCGCCGATGGCGGTCAGCGCCACGCCCACGAACAGCGAGAAGACGACGATCTGCAGGATCGAATTTTCCGCCATCGCCCCGATCATGGAGGTGGGGAAGACATGCAGGATGAAGTCGCGGAAGTTGAGCGCTTCGGTACTGACGCCGGAATCCGCACCGGAACGGACGAGATTCAGCCCCTCGCCCGGCGCGAAGAAATTGACGAAGATGAGGCCCAGCGTCAGCGAGATCAGGCTGGCGATGATGAACCAGGCGAGCGCCCTCCCGCCGATCCGCCCCAGCGCCGCGCTGTCGCCCATATGCGCGATGCCCGCCACCAGAGTGGAGAAGACCAGGGGTGCTATGATCATCTTGATCAGGTGCAGGAAGATGTCGGCCAGCAGGTGGTAATAGCCCGCCACATCCTTCGCCAGCGTCTTGTCGCCACCCACCCAGATATTGGTGGCAAAGCCCACGATCACCCCCAGAACCATGCCTGTCAGGATGAACGCCGTCAGTCGATTTCGCATCTTTTTCCTTTAACCGGCGCGTGGGCGCACCGCATGCATGGTCTTTCCTGATGGTGGCCATCTCTAACAGCCACCCGCAACGCCCGCAATCGAAGGCAGATCTCTGCCGTCATCGCATTAGACGAATGAGGAGCCATATTCCGCGCCTCGCCCGACGCGGCAAATCCGTGGCATCAGGGATAGAGCAGTCCTTCGCGCCAGCCCTCCGCGGACCGTTCGAACAGGCGGCGCTCATGCAGGCGATGTTCGCGATCCTGCCAGAATTCGATGCGTTCGGCCGCGACGCGAAAGCCCGACCAGTGCGGCGGACGCGGCACCGGCCCGCCATCGAAGCGCAGGCTGACTTCCTCATAGCGGGCCATGAACAGGTCGCGCGACTCCAGCGGGCGTGACTGGTCAGAGGCCCATGCCCCCAACTGGCTGTCGCGGCTGCGCGACGCGAAATAGGCGTCGGCCATGGCGTCGTCGACCGGGCTCACCGGCCCTTCGATGCGGATCTGCCGCCGCAGCGACTTCCAGTGGAACAGCAGCGCAGCGTGCGGATTGGCCAGCAGTTCTCCCGCCTTGCGTCCCTCGAAATTGGTGTAGAACAGGAAACCGTCCGGCCCATGCCCCTTCAGCAACACCATCCGCACCGCAGGCCGTCCACGCGCGTCGGCGGTGGCGAGGGCCATGGCGTTGCTGTCGTTGATCTCGGTTTCGCGCGCCTCGGCATACCAGGCATCGAACAGGACGAAGGGGTCGGTCATGCGCGGTGATGTACGCCCCTGCCAAAGCCATGTCGATAAGGCTTTCCCACGCTTGAACGATCCCGCGGCTTTCGCCACATAGGGCGCAGACGGTTTTTCATGCAGAAGGATATGTTAGCGGCAATGGCTGATCCCTACTCCACTCTGGGCGTCGCGCGCGGCGCGAGCGAGGCAGAGATCAAGTCGGCTTATCGAAAGCTCGCCAAGGAACTGCATCCTGACCGGAACAAGGACAATCCGAACGCAGCGGAGAAGTTTTCCGCCGTCACCAGTGCCTATGACCTGCTGTCGGACAAGGACAAGCGTGCCCGTTTCGACCGGGGCGAAATCGATGGCGAAGGCAATCCGACTTCGCCCTTCGGTTTCGGCGGGGCCGGGGCCGGGGGCGGGGGCTTCCGTGGCCGACCGGGACCAAATGGCGGGTTCGAGTTTCAGGAGGGCGGCGCCGATTTCGGCGACATATTCGAAGGGCTTTTCGGCGGTGGCGCAGGGCGGCGCGGCGGCGCGGGCGGAGGCTTTGGCGGTTTCGGCCGGGGCGCACCGCCGCAAAAGGGCGCGAACGTCACCTATCGCCTGGCGGTCCAGTTCGTCGACGCCGCGACGCTCGCGCCCCAGCGGATCACGCTTCAGGACGGCAAGACCATCGACCTCAAGCTGCCTGCGGGCGTCGAGACGGGCACGCAGATGCGGCTTTCCGGCAAGGGGCAGCAGGGCCCCGGCGGCGCGGGCGACGCCATCGTCACCATAGAGGTGAAGCCGCACCCCTTCTTCACCCGCGACGGCGACAATGTGCTGCTTGACCTGCCCATCACCCTGGACGAGGCGGTGCAGGGCGCGAAGGTCAAGGTGCCCACGGTCGACGGCCCGGTCATGCTCGGCGTGCCGGCGGGCGCCTCCTCCGGCAAGACGCTGCGCCTGCGCGGCAAGGGCTTCACGGGCAAGGATGGCCAGCGCGGCGATCAGCTCGTCACCCTGCTGATCGACGTGCCGGCGGACGATCCAGCGATCAGGGCGCTGGTCGAAGGGTGGCGCGACAGCCGCGCCGTGCGGACCCATCTGGGCGTTTGAAGGGTTAGGGGGGAATGCCGCAACCGTCCCCCTATTCCCCCGAATCCCGCCGCCAGCGGCTCGCCGAAGAAGCCCGCACCAAGTTCAACCGCCACATCGCGCGCGTGCGGCCCGGCAGCCATGCCTTCGAAATAGCCAAGCGGGTGGTGGTCGGCACCTATAGCGACGGTTTCATCCATGCCGGGAACCTTGCCTATCTCTCTTTGATGACGCTGTTTCCCTTTTTCATCGTGGCGGCAGCGGTGGCCAGCATCTTCGGCCGCTCGCAGGACGGGCTGTCAGCGGTCAGCGCCTTTCTGGAAACGGTGCCGCCCGGCGTCGCGGAGGTGGTGCGCCAGCCGATCGTCGACGTGCTCAATGCCCGCACGGGGCCGCTGCTCTGGCTGGGCGGGCTGGTCGGGCTGTGGACCGTAGGCAGCCTCATAGAGACGATCCGCGACATATTGCGCCGCGCCTATGGGACCAAGAGTACGCGCCCCTTCTGGCATTATCGCCTGACCGCCATCGGCATCACGCTGATCAGCGTCTTTGCGGTGATGTTCGCCTTTTCCATGCAGGTCATCATCACCGGCATCGACCAGTTCCTGCACCAGATCCTGCCCTTTGCCGACCAGGCGATCCGGATCGTCGCCGTGACCAAGCTGGCCCCGATGGCGATCCTGTGCGTCGCGCTCTATTATCTCTACGTCTCCCTGACCCCCAGCCTGTACAAGGATTCCTGCTTTCCCAAATTGCCCGGCGCCATTGCCACGGCGCTGTGGTGGTATGGCGTGACCCTGCTGCTGCCGATCACGCTTTCGCTGTTGGGCGGTTATGACCGGACCTATGGCAGTCTGGCCGGGGTGATGATCACGCTCATTTTCTTCTTCCTTGTCGGGCTTGGCGTGGTAATTGGCGCGGAATTGAATGCGGCGCTGGCGGAGTTCCCGGAAGAGGAAGCCGCCGCCGCCGCGCAGGTCGACAAAGGGAATGGAACAAGATGACAGGCTTGATGGCGGGAAAACGCGGTCTGATCATGGGACTGGCGAATGACAAGTCGCTCGCCTGGGGCATATCGAAGGCGCTGCACGCCCAGGGCGCGGAACTGGCCTTTTCCTACCAGGGCGACGCGCTGGCCAAGCGGGTGAGGCCGCTGGCGGAGGAACTGGGTTCCGACTTCCTGATCGATTGCGACGTGTCTGACATGGAAAAGCTCGACACCGCCTTTGACGAGGTCAAGGCGCGCTGGGGCAAGCTGGATTTCGTGGTCCATGCCATCGGCTTTTCCGACAAGAACGAACTGCGCGGCAAATATGTAGACACCAGCCTGGAAAACTTCCTGCTGACGATGAATATCTCCGCCTACAGCTTCGTGGCGGTGGCCCGGCGCGCGCGGGCGCTGATGGCGGAGGGCGGAAGCCTGCTGACGCTCAGCTACTATGGCGCGGAAAAGGTCATCCCCCATTACAATGTGATGGGCGTGGCCAAGGCGGCGCTGGAAACCAGCGTCAAATATCTGGCGATGGACCTGGGCCCGGAGAATATCCGCGTCAATGCCATCTCCGCCGGCCCGATCAAGACGCTGGCGGCGAGCGGCATCGGCGATTTCCGCTACATCATGAAGTGGAACGAGCTGAACAGCCCACTCCGCCGCAATGTGACGATCGAGGATGTGGGCGGCGCCGGCCTCTATCTCCTCTCCGATCTGGCGGCGGGCGTGACCGGCGAAATCCACCATGTCGACGCGGGCTACAACGTCATTGGCATGAAGGCCGAAGACGCGCCCGACATCGCGCTGGACAAATAGGCTATAACCCCCTCTCCCTTCATGGAGGGGGAGGGGCCTGCCGCGAAGCGGCGGGAGGGCGAGGGTGAAAAGGCCCTCCCCCAAGGAAAGGCAAGCATGAGCTTCAACACCTTCGGCCGCGTCTTCCGCTTCTCGACCTGGGGCGAATCCCATGGCCCCGCCATCGGTGCGGTGGTCGACGGCTGCCCTCCGGGCCTGCCGTTGAGCGAAACCGACATCCAGCCCCATCTCGACAAGCGCAAGCCCGGCACGTCGAAATTCACCACCCAGCGCCGCGAAGCGGACGAGGTGCGCATCCTTTCCGGCGTGTTCGAGGGCAAGACCACCGGCACCCCGATCAGCCTGATGATCGAGAATACCGACCAGCGCTCCAAGGATTATTCGGAAGTGGCCAAGGCCTATCGCCCCGGCCATGCCGACTATGCCTATGACGCCAAATATGGTTTTCGCGACTATCGCGGCGGCGGCCGATCGTCGGCCCGCGAAACCGCAAGCCGCGTGGCGGCGGGCGCGGTAGCGCGGCTTGTCATCCCTGATGTCGATATCTTCGCCTATGTCAGCGAAATCGGCGGCGACGCCATCGACCATGCCCGCTTCGACGCGAGCGAGATCGACAATAATCCCTTTTTCTGTCCCGATCCGGAAGCGGCGAAGCGCTGGGAAAAGCTGGTGGACGAGGCACGGCTGGACGGCTCGTCGCTTGGTGCGGTCGTGGAATGCATCGCCAGTGGCGTTCCAGCGGGGTGGGGCGCGCCCCTCTATGCCAAGCTGGACAGTGAACTGGCCGCCGCGATGATGAGCATCAATGCGGTGAAGGGGGTCGAGATCGGCGACGGTTTCGCGGCCGCGCGCCTGCGTGGCGAGCAGAATGCCGATCCGATGCGGCCGGGCAATGACGGCAATCCCGTCTTCCTTGCCAACCATGCGGGGGGAATTGCGGGGGGCATCGCAACCGGCCAGCCGATCAAGGTTCGCATCGCCTTCAAGCCGACCAGCTCGATTCTGATTCCGGTCGAAACCGTCACCCGCGAAGGCGCGGCGTCGGACATCATCACCAAGGGCCGCCATGACCCCTGCGTCGGCATTCGCGGCGTGCCCGTGGTGGAGGCGATGATGGCGCTGGTGCTGGCCGACCAGAAACTACTCCATCGCGCGCAGTGCGGAGAGGGCTGATCCAGGGTTGTGCCGCGTCCCTGCCTGCGGAGGAGCAGGCCTGATGCAGGGCAGGAGACCTCCATCCTGCCTCACAACGCGCCGAATCGACGTATTCTTTCGATAAAGGCATGATTCGCGCGAGACGACTCAGCCAATCTGCGGTAACATCATCGTCATAGATCGCCCGCGGGAGGGCGAGCGGCAGTGCGTAAGCCTGGGGAGCGTCACCATGGTTTCCATGGACTGACGGTCAAAACGTCCCCTTCAGCCGCGAACACGGGCCAGCCATGCAACCATGGCTGGCCCATTTCGTTGATGCAGCGCGCGAAAACGCGATCCGGGGCACAAGACGCATGCATTTCATCACCGCGCTGATCGGCGTCTATCGCGCGGAGATCGGGCTTGTCATCCTTGCGCTGATGTTCGTCGCCTTTGTGCGCGAACGCTATTCCCCCACCGTCGTTTCGGTGGTCGGCGCCTGCGCCTTCGCGCTGCTGGGCATGCTCGACGAAAAGGACCTGTTCTCCGTCTTCTCCAATAGTGCGCCGCTGACGGTGGGGGCGATGTTCGTGCTTTCCGGCGCGCTGATCCGCACCGGAACGATCAACCGCGTCGCCGACCTGGTCATGGCCCGTGCCCAGCGCCACCCGCGGCTGGTGCTGGCCGAAGTCACGCTCGGCACCGTCGTCCTTTCGGCCTTTCTCAACAACACGCCCGTCGTGGTCCTGCTGATCCCGATCATGTTCAAGCTGGCGCAGGCGACCGGCTATCCGGTCAAGAAGCTGCTGATCCCGATGAACGCCATCGCCGTGCTGGGCGGCTGCATGACGCTGATCGGCACATCGACCAACCTGATCGTCGCGGGCATCGCCGCTGACCAGGGTATGGCGCCCTTCGGCATATTCGACATCACACCCTATGGGCTGGCAGGGGTGGGCGCCGGCGTCGCCGCGCTGGCCGGGCTGTCCTTCCTGCTGCCCAGCGACCCGCCCTCCATCGCGGGCGAGAATGGCGGCAATGTGCAGGATTATCTGACCGAACTCATCGTCTCGCGGGACAGCGACCTGATCGGCCGCACTATCGGCTCCCTGTCGATCTTCGGCCGTTCCGCCAGCCTGCTTGGCCTCAAGAGGGCGGGGGAGATACGGCGCCGGGGAATAGAGGCGGAACAACTGCACGCCGGCGATCGCCTGCTGGTCCATGCGGACGGCGCGATGATCATGACCCTGCGCGAGTCCGGTGACTTCGACATCGGCCTGGCCGCCGCGTCCGAGACGCCCGCCGGCGGCACGGTCATCGAAGCGATGATCGCCCCCAGCCATCCGTCCATCGGGGAACGGCTGATCGACATTTCCTTCCTCCATGCGCTGCGCGTGCGGATCATCGGCATTCACCGGGCGCGCCACTTGCCGGGCCCCGACCTTGGCGAAACCCGTGTGCGGGGCGCCGATCGCCTGTTGATCGCGGGCAGCGACGACAGCATCCGCTCGCTCAAGGACAATGCCCATCTGATCGGCGTCGACATCAGCCGCACGCGCGCCTTCCGTCCGCGCAAGGCATGGATCGCGATCCTTGCCCTGACCGCGGTTGTGCTGCTGTCGGCCATCAACCTCGTCGGCATCGGCCTCGCCGCCTTCCTCGCGGTGGGCGTGATCCTCGTCACCCGGTGCATCGACCCGGAGGAAGCCTGGGCCGCGATCGACGGCGACGTGCTGATCCTCATCTTCGCGATGCTGGCGGTCGGGCTGGCGCTCGAACAGGCGGGCAGCGTCGCTCTGATGGTCGGATGGATCAAGCCGGTGCTCGCCGCCGCGCCGGCATGGTCGCTGGTGTTCCTCATCTATTTCTTCGCGCTGCTGCTGTCCGAACTGCTCAGCAACAATGCGGTCGCGGCGCTGCTCACGCCGCTGACGATCGCGCTGGCCCACCAGCTGGGCACCGATCCGCGCCCTCTGGTGATCGCGCTGATGATCGGCGCGTCGGCCTGTTTCGCCACGCCGATCGGCTATCAGACCAACGCACTGGTCTATGCGGCGGGCGACTATCGCTTTTCCGATTTCGTGCGGATCGGGATTCCGCTCAATCTCATCGTCGGGCTGGCGGTGTGCACCACGCTCGTCCTGCTGGCGTGAAGCACCAGGCCGCGCCAAGCCATTTTCGCCGGATCGGCCCTATGTCGACGCCGGACGCACGGTCATGATGGGCGTCGGAACAAAGGATTACCCGTGACCAGCCTGCCCATCATTCAGGTCGACGCCTTCGCCGACGCGCCCTTTACCGGCAATCCGGCTGCGGTCATGCCGCTCGGCCGGTGGCTGGACGATGCGACGCTCCAGGCGATAGCGGCGGAAAACAACCTGTCGGAGACGGCCTTCACCGTGCCCACGCCGGATGATCCGGAGGCGGACTATGCGCTGCGCTGGTTCACGCCGGCGGTGGAGGTGAAGCTCTGTGGCCATGCCACGCTGGCCAGCGGCCATGTGCTGATGGCCGGACGCACCGCCATCCGCTTCCGAACGCGACAGGCGGGCGTCCTCAGCGTATCGCGTGACCGGGACGGCTATGCCCTCTCTCTTCCCGCCTGGCCCACCGAGCCCAAACCGCTGCCGGAACTGGCGGCAGCCATGGGCGGGGAGGTTCTGGAAAGCCATTGGCGCGAAGGGGGCTATGCGATCTTCGTCTATCGCGATGCCGCGGCGATCCATGCGCTGGAACCGGATTTCGCGACGCTGAAGAAGGCCGGGCCCATCCTGCTGATTGCCACGGCCCCTGGGGAGGACAGCGACATCGTCAGCCGCGTCTTCGTCCCCGGCGCCGGCATAGACGAGGATCCCGTCACCGGCTCGGCCCATTGCCTGCTCACGCCCTATTGGGCCAGGCGGCTCGACCGGGTCCGGCTCACCGCTTTCCAGGCCTCGCGGCGCGGCGGGCGATTGCTCTGCCAGCTTTCAGGGGACCGGGTGATCCTGACCGGCGCTTGCCGGACGGTGATCGAAGGGAATTTCCTGCTTTAGAGCGATTTCCAGGCGATCGGAACCGATCGCTGGTCAAGAAATCGCGGCAAACAAGGAAACCAGAACGGCGAGCTGATTCAATCAGATCAAAACCCGCTCTATAGTATCGTGCGCAAAAACGATGCGACATCAAAACCATAGAGCGCGCTGCATGACTCGGATTTAACGCAATGCGCTCTGGAGAGGCATGGATCGAGTGCGGCTGGACCTGTTTCTGTCCAGGCTGGGACATTCCCCCGTCACCGCGAATAAAGCCCGACGAGCTTCGCCAGCCCCGCCTTCAGCGCGTCGCGCTCCTCTTTGTCGGGCGACATGCCCAGTCGCACGATCGTCAGGCGCTGCGATGGGGAAACAAGTATATACTGCCCCCCATGCCCGACGCAGCCAAACAGGCTGCGCGGGGCCCGGCCGGGCATCAGCGCGCTTTCCTCGCTGTCGCGGTTCAGCCAAAGATGCGCCCCATAGGCGGCATTGCGCGGCGATGGCGTCCGCATATGGTCGACCCATTTTTCCGGCACGATCTGATGGCCCGCCACGCCGCGTCCCTGATTGCGCAACAATTCCCCGAAGCGGGCATAGTCGCGCGCCGTCATATGCATGAAGCTGCCGCCGATCATCGTCCCGGCCGCATCATATTCCACCGTCAGGCTGTTGAGGCGCCCCGGTACTTTCAGCCGTCCGTCGATGAACATCTGCATCGCCTGCCGCCGCACCCCGGGATCGGTGCTGTTGGTCAGCATGCGCGCCATCAGGTCGGCCAGGATGATGCTGTTGCCCGTCGAGTAGGAAAAGCTGGTACCGGGCGCATGGGCGAGCGGCTTTGCCTCCGCAAAGGCGCCCATGTCCTGCGCGCCGTCGGTGAACAGCATCCTTATCGTGTCGGCCTCCGCCAGCGGTTCCCTGTCCTCGACATGATCGAGGCCGGACGTCATCGCCAGCAACTGCCGCAGGGTGATGCGGCCCCTTGGATCCCCCGGCTGGTCCCAGGCGGCGACAGGCACGGGAGCGTCAAGCGCCAGCCGTCCGTCCGATACCATCAGCCCGATCAGAACCGCCGTCACGCTCTTGGCCAGGGACCAGGACGGCAGCTTCGTCTGCGGCGCATAGCCGGGCGCATAGCGCTCCGCCACGATCTCGCCGTCGTGCATGACGACCAGCGCCCGTGTTTCGCCCACCGCATCCTCGAACAGCGGGTCGATGGCGGCGCGCAGGGCCGCGGCATCGGCATCCGAATCGCCGGTGACATGATAGACCGGCTCCGGTCCCGCTGCGGCGCGTACCGTCCACAGCCCGGCCATGGCGAGAATCGCCAAAATGCCGCCCCATGCGCCAAGGCGCTTTACGCTTTTCCGCTCAAGCCTCATAAGCCGCGCCCTAGAGCATTTCCGGGCCCGGCGAAATGGTCCGCCGGCCTGGGATGGAGTATCGAACACAGCGCGGGAAGCGGGGAAGGGGTGCATGTCCGGTCGCCCGAAATGGATTTACCTGGCCTTGGCGGCGGCGGCATTGCCGCTCGTGCTGCTGGCGTGGAACTGGAGCGTGTTGCGCGCCAGGGCGCAGGTCGGCGCAGGATTTGGCGCGCGCGTCACCTGCTCCTGCCGCTATGTCGAGGGCCGCTCCATGGAAAGCTGCAAGGGGGACAAGGAACCGGGCATGTGGGCCGTATCGCTGAAGGACCTGCCCGAAACGCGATCGGTCAGCGCGGCGGTGCCTTTGCTCGCGTCCCGCACCGCGCGCTACCAGCCCGGCTGGGGATGCCTGCTGGAACCCTAAGGCTGGCCCTCCACCCGTTGAGCCGTTAGAGCCGTCCGCCATGCGGCCCGACATCCCGACCCTCCTCCACGATATTTTCGGTTTTCCCGGTTTCCGGGGCGTGCAGGAACAGGTGGTGGGGCGCATCATGGCGGGCCAGCCGACGCTGGCGATCATGCCGACCGGCGCGGGCAAATCGCTCTGCTACCAGCTTCCCGCAGTTGCGCTGGATGGTTGCTGCGTGGTCGTGTCGCCGCTGATCGCGCTGATGCACGACCAGCTTCGCGCCGCGCAGGCGGTCGGCATCCGCGCCGCCAGCCTGACGAGCGTCGATACCGACTGGCGCGAAACGCAGGACCGGCTGCGCAATGGCGATCTCGACCTGCTCTACGTTGCGCCCGAACGCGCGAGCGGAGAGGGGTTCCGCAACCTGCTGCGCACCGCGAAGATCGCGCTCTTCGCCATTGACGAGGCCCATTGCGTATCCGAATGGGGCCATGATTTCCGTCCGGACTATCGCCTGCTGCGCCCGCTGCTGGACGAATTTCCCGATGTTCCTCGTCTCGCGCTGACCGCCACGGCCGATCATCACACCCGCGACGATATTCTCGTCCAGCTCGGCATTCCCGGTGACGGCCTGATCATCGCGGGCTTTGACCGGCCCAACATCCGCTATGCCGTCCATCCAAGGGATGGTCTGCCGCGCCAGCTTTCCGAACTGATCGCCAGCCAGGCCGGCCCCGGCATCGTCTATGCTCCAACGCGCGCCGCCGCCGAGAAACTGGCCGAGACGCTCGGCAGGGCAGGCCGCCCGACCCGTGCCTATCATGCCGGTCTCGACCCGCAGGTCCGCGCCGCCAACCAGGCTGCCTTCATCGCCAGCGAGGATATGGTGATGGTAGCCACCATCGCCTTTGGCATGGGGATCGACAAGCCTGACGTCCGTTTCGTCGCCCATGCGGCGCTGCCCAAGTCGATCGAGGGATATTATCAGGAATCCGGCCGCGCCGGCCGCGATGGTGAACCGGCGCAGGCGCATCTCTTCTGGGGCGCCGACGATTTCGCCCGCGCCCGCCAACGAATCGGCGAACTCGACCCGCTGCGCCAGCAGGGCGAACGCGCCCGGATCACCGCGCTGGGCGGACTGGTCGAGACCGGCACCTGCCGCCGCGCCATATTGCTCCGTCATTTTGGAGAAAATCCGCCGCCTGTCTGCGGCAATTGCGACAATTGCCTGAACCCGCCGCCCAGCATCGACGCGACGCAGACGGCGCGCAAATTCCTGTCAGCCGTCTATCGCACCGGCCAGAGCTTTGGCGTCGGCCATATCGAGCAGGTGCTGACCGGCGCCGTCAGCGACAGGATCCGTGAGCGGGGCCATGACAAGATATCGGTCTACGGCATTGTTGAAGGGGAGGAGATGGCGCTGTTGCGTCCCGTCGCCCGCGCCCTGCTGGTCCGGGACGCGCTCCAGACCAACGAGCATGGCGGGCTGGAATTCGGCCCCAACGCCCGTCCGATCCTGCGCGGGGAGGAGGAAGTCAGCCTGATCCTGCCGCCCCGCAAGGAGCGCCGCCGCAAGAGCGCCCGCAACGGCAGTGCCGAAAATCCGGTGGGCGATCCGCTGTTCGACGCGCTGCGGGCCTGCCGCCGCGCACTGGCGCAGGAAGCGGGCGTGCCGCCCTATGTCATCTTCCACGATTCAACCCTGCGCGAAATGGCGGAGCAACGCCCGACGAACCTGGCCGAACTGGGGCACATCAGCGGGATAGGCCAGCGCAAGCTCGACGCCTATGGCGACGCCTTCCTCGCGGCGATCCGGCCTTATCTTTGATCGAACAAGATAAGGATTAACTGCCGTACTCCTGCGAAGGCGGGAGCCCAGTCCCGCCGTCTGAACTAGAGTGATTTCCGGGCGATCGGAACCGATCGCTGGTTAAGAAATCGCGGCAAACAAGGAAACCAGAGCGGCGATCTGATTCAATCAGATTGAAACCCGCTCCGCGCTCCCGCCTTCGCGCCGAGCACGGTGCTCCTTAGCCCATACCCCCTTGAATCCCGTGGCCCACAAGCGCAAGGAGACCCGCAAAGGAGTTCCGCCCATGTTCCGCCAGCTTACCAAAAGCCTCTATGTCTCTCCACAGATCAGCGTCGATCAGGTGGCGGAGGCCAAGGCGCTGGGCGTGACGGTGATCATCAACAATCGCCCCGACGACGAGGAACCGGGCCAGACCAACGGCGCGGAGATCGAGGCTGCGGCCAAGGCCGCGGGTATCGCCTATGCTGCCGTCCCGGTGGCCCATGGCGGCTTCGCCCCGTGGCAGCTCGACGGCATGGCCGCTGCGCTGGAACAGGCGGGGGAGGGCAAGATACTGGCCTATTGCCGCTCTGGCACCCGCAGCACCCTGCTCTGGGCGCTGACCCGCGCCCGCGCCGGCGACCATCCCGCCGCCCTTGCCGAACAGGCCGCGTCGGCCGGCTATGATGTCGCCCCGGTCCGCCAGATCATGGACGCGCTCGCCGCCGGTTGATGGCGCCCGCAGCGGAAACCTATGACGCCATCGTGCTTGGCGCTGGCGGCGCCGGCCTGCTGTGCGCGGCCGTGGCGGGGCAGAGGGGCAGGCGCATCCTGGTCATCGACCATGCCGACCAGCCGGGAAAGAAGATCCTGATTTCCGGCGGCGGCCGCTGCAATTTCACCAATATCCACACCGCGCCTGACCGCTATCTGTCGGCCAACCCCCATTTCGCCAAGTCGGCGCTGCGCCGCTACACGCCGCAGGACTTCCTCGGGCTTGTCGAGCGCCAGGGGATCGCCTGGCATGAAAAGACGCTGGGGCAGCTTTTCTGTGACCAGAGTGCTCGCCAGATCGTCGCCATGCTGCTGGCCGAATGCGAAGCGGGCGGCGTCACCATGCGGCTGGGCCACGCCATCGCCGCCGTCAACCACGCGGACGGCCGGTACAGCGTCACCCATGGCGGCAGGACCGCCACCGCCCCCGCGCTGGTGATCGCCACGGGCGGTCCCTCCATCCCGAAAATCGGCGCGACGGCTTTCGCCTATGACCTCGCCCGCCAATTCGGTCTCAAGGTGGTGGAGCCCCGCCCGGCGCTTGTTCCCCTCACCCTGGGCGGCGAAGAACTGCTGTTCCGTTCCCTTTCGGGTGTCTCGACCGAAGTCGTGGCGCGCTACGGTAAGGCCGCCTTCCGCGAAGCCGCGCTGCTTACCCATCGCGGTCTGTCCGGCCCGGCCATATTGCAGATTTCCTCCTATTGGCGGCATGGGGAGGCGATCATCCTCGATTTCCTGCCCGATCAATCGCAAGGCTGGCTGACGGAGGTGAAGCGGAGCAAGCCGCGCGCCACGCTGGCGCAAAGCCTGCGCGCCTGCCTGCCCGACCGTCTGGCAGATGCACTTGCGGAGCGGCTGGCACTCGCCGGCGACCTCGGCAATGTTCCCGACCGCAAGCTCCAGGACATCGAACGCCGCCTCTCCGCCTGGTCCTTCACGCCCAACGGCACGGAAGGCTTCGCCAAGGCGGAAGTCACTGTTGGCGGCATCTCTACCGCCGGCCTGTCGTCACAGACGATGGAGGCGCGCCATCTCCCCGGCCTCTACGCCATAGGCGAGGCGGTCGACGTCACCGGATGGCTGGGTGGCTATAATTTCCAATGGGCCTGGGCCAGCGGCTGGGTGGCCGCCCAATATCTCTGAAGCGGTTTTCCATTCGAGCGAAGCAAAAGCGGCCCCGGCGCAAGGGACGCCGGGGCCGCAAAGAGGGGGTGTCCCGGCGGGAGGGGGGAGAAAGCCGGGACAGCGCAGAAATAGGAGGGTCCATTTAAGTTTCAAGATGCTACGGAGAATTTTCTTCGGGCGGGTTCGCCTGCTCCGCGGCTTCGATGGCCTCCTCTGCCTTTCGGCTCAGGCTGCAATTCGCGGAGAGAGGTTCGGAGGCGATCCTATCCGCACTCGACCGTCACATGCTCCATGCGCGGCAAGGCACGGACCTGACGGCGCACGGCCGCGACATCCGCGCCGGGGGCAAGGCTGACGATCGCGGCATGGGCATGCGGCCCGATGCGCCAGACATGCAGATCGCGGATGGTCGCGCCTTCCGCTTCCGCCAATGCCTTGATCCGCTCCATCAGCGCCGGTTCGGCGGTGTCGAGCAGGATTGCGGCGGTATCTTTCATCAACCCCCAGGCCCATCGCGCGATCACCACCGCACCCAGCAGGCCTACGGCAGGGTCGAGCCACCACCAGCCCATATAGCGCCCGGCCAGCAGCGCCCCGATCGCCAGCACCGACGTCAATGCGTCGGTCAGCACATGCACATAGGCGGCGCGCAGATTATTGTCGGCATGCTTGCCGCCATGATCATGCCCCTCATGCCCATGATCATGGCTGTGGTCGTGGCCCAGCAGCAGGGCGCTGATCAGGTTGATGACCAGGCCGATCACCGCGACCAGCGTCGCTTCGCCGAACGCGACCTTCACCGGCTCGAAGAAACGCATTGCCGATTCGACCGCGATGAACAGCGCCGTGAATGCCAGGATCAGCGCGGAGGCGAAGCCGGACAGGTCGCCCACCTTGCCGGTACCAAAGGTATAGCGGGGATTGCGCGCATGCCGCCGGGCATAGCCATAGGCCGCCGCCGCCACCGCCAGCGCGCCCGCATGCGTCGCCATGTGGAAGCCGTCGGCCAGCAACGCCATCGACCCTGTCAGCCAGCCGAAGATGATCTCGACCACCATGGTCGCCGCTGTCAGCCACACCACCCAGATCGTCTTGCGGGCATTCTCGTCATGTCCGCGGGTCAGGTAGATATGGTCGAAATAGTGGCTTTGCTCGCCATCGTCCGTCGCGCCGGACGGATAGCCATGGTCGGGATTGTGAGGATGGTGGTGGTGGCCATGGCCCCCATGATCGTCATGCATGCTCATTTCCCGTAACGCCGGATCAGCGCTAGCATTTCCTCCGCCGCGGCCTGTCGCGCTTCGTCGCTGATGCCGGGCCGGGCGACATGTTCCAGCATATGCTGCTCGATCAGTTCTTCCATCAGGCTGCCGACAGCGCCCCGGACGGAGGCGACGAGCTGCAATGTTTCCGAACAACCCGCATCGCCCGACAATTGCCGTTCGACCGCGCCGATCTGCCCGGCGATGCGGCGCACCCGCGCCAAAAGCTTGTCCCGATCCGCCACGATATGCATAGGATACCCCCCTATACTATATTGCGCCGGAAATCAATCCGTGCATTTCCCCGCCCAGCCCCTAACAAGGGTGCGATGACGACCGGGGCGGAATATGATCTGGCGATAGTGGGCGGCGGCCTTGCGGGCAGCCTGACCGCGCTTGCCTTCGCCGCGCGTCACCCGGATGTTTCGCTGTGCCTTCTGGAAAGCGACGACAGGCTGGGCGGCAATCATATCTGGTCCTTTTTCGACAGCGATGTGGACAGCCGGGATCGCTGGCTGGTCGAACCGCTGATCGCCCATCGCTGGGCGGAGGGCTATGAGGTCCGCTTTCCCGGCCACTGTCGCGGGCTTGCCGTGCCTTATAACAGCATCACCTCGGCACGGCTGGACAGCCATGTCCGCCGGACGCTCGGCAATGCCGTGCTGACCGGTGCCGAGGCAGCCGAACTGACGCCGGTCAGCGTCACTCTGGCCGATGGCCGCGTGATCCGCGCAAAAGCGGTACTGGACACGCGGGGAGGGGGGGATCTTTCGGCGCTGCGCTGCGGCTGGCAGAAATTCATCGGCCAGACCCTGCGTCTGCAAGTCCCCCACGGGCTTGCCCGTCCGGTCATCATGGACGCGACCGTCGATCAGCTGGACGGCTATCGCTTCGTCTATCTGCTGCCCCGGGACGACAGGACGGTCTTTGTCGAGGATACTTATTACAGCGACGCGCCCGACCTCGACCTGCCCGTGCTCCAGGCGCGGATCGACGCCTATGCGCGTGCACAGGGCTGGCAGGTGGAGGCGGTCGTCCACAGCGAGAGCGGCGTCCTTCCCGTCGTCCATGGCGGCGATTTTGATCGCTTCTGGCCGCAGGAGGACCCGGTCGCGCGGCTGGGCGCGCGGGCGGCGCTGTTCCAGCCAATGACCGGCTATTCCCTGCCCGATGCGGTGCGTTTCGCGCTGCGGCTGGTCGATGAATGGCCGCTGGAGGGCGCGCTTCTGGCCCAGGCCACACGCGGCTGGGCGCAGGACCATTGGCGACAGGGCCTCTATTATCGCCTGCTTGGCCGTATGCTGTTCGGTGCCGCCCGGCCGACGGAACGCCGGCGCATATTCGAGCGCTTCTATCGCCTCGATCCGGCGTTGATCGGCCGCTTCTATGCGGGCCGCTCGACGCTGCGGGACCGTATCCGCATCTTGTGCGGGCGGCCCCCCGTGCCCATAAGGAACGCCATGCGCGCATTGCTGAGCCCTCCCGCCCGATGAACCCACCCCGATGAACCGGAAAGCAATCGTCATCGGTGCTGGCTTTGGCGGCCTTGCACTGGCCATCCGCCTGCAGTCCGCGGGAATCGACACGGTACTGGTCGAGGCGCGGGACCGGCCGGGCGGCCGCGCCTATATGTGGGAAAAGGACGGCTTCGTCTTCGATGCGGGCCCGACCGTCATCACCGATCCCGACTGTCTGGGCGAGTTGTGGCGCCTGTCCGGCCACGACATGGCGGAGGATGTCGATCTGGTTCCCGTCACGCCCTTCTATCGCCTCAACTGGCGCGACGGGACGAATTTCGACTATTCCAATGACGAGACTGCGCTCCGCGCCCAGATTGCCCGGCTGAACCCGGAGGATGTCGCGGGCTATGAGAGCTTCCTCGACTATGCCGACGGCGTTTATCAGGAGGGATATCGCAAGCTCGGCTCCGTCGCCTTTCTCGATTTCGCATCCATGGTCCGCGCCGCGCCCGCGCTGGCGAAGCATCAGGCCTGGCGCTCGGTCTATTCGGTCGTCTCCTCCCATGTGAAGAATGAGAAGCTGCGTCAGGCGCTGTCCTTCCACACGCTGCTGGTCGGCGGCAATCCGTTGCGGACCAGTTCGATCTATGCCCTGATCCACAAGCTGGAAAAGGATGGCGGCGTCTGGTTCGCGAAGGGCGGTACCAACCGCCTGGTCCAGGCGATGGCGACGCATTTCGAGCGGCTGGGCGGCACGCTGCGTCTGGCCGATCCGGTGGTGCAGATCGAAACCTATGGCGATCGCGCCGTTGCCGTGCGCACCGCTTCGGGCTGGCGCGGGGAGGCGGATGCCGTCGCCTCCAACGCGGATCTGATGCACAGCTATCGGGACCTGGTCGGCCATCATCCCCGGGGCGAGAAGCAGGCAGAGAAACTCGCCCGCAAACGCTGGTCGCCCAGCCTGTTCGTGCTGCATTTCGGCATCAGGGGGAGCTGGCCGGGCATACCGCACCATATGATCCTGTTCGGCCCCCGCTATGAGGGGCTGTTGACCGATATCTACGACCATGGCGTCCTGCCGCAGGATTTCTCTCTCTACCTGCATCATCCGACCGTCACTGATCCCGGCATGGCGCCGGAGGGTCATTCGACCTTCTATGCGCTCGCCCCGGTGCCGCATATGGGCAAGCTGCCGATCGATTGGGATCGGTTCGCGCCGGTCTATGCCGAACGCATATTGGACGAAATCCAGCATCGCCTGATTCCCGACATCCGTTCGCGCATCGTCACGCAGTTCCACTATGCCCCGCCTGATTTCCGCCGCGACCTGTCGGCGCATCTGGGCAGTGCGTTCAGCCTGGAGCCGCTGCTCACGCAAAGCGCCTGGTTCCGCGCGCATAATCGCGACGACGTCATTCCCAACCTCTATCTGGTCGGGGCGGGAACGCATCCGGGCGCGGGCATCCCCGGCGTCGTCGGCAGCGCCAAGGCGACCGCCGCGCTGATGCTGGAAGACCTGGCCTGAGGGGTGAAGGACTGATGAAGAGACTGGCTGTCTATTGCGGCTCGGCCACGCCGGTGGACCCGGCCCATGTCGATGCGGCCCGCCATGTGGGACGTGCTCTGGCCCAACGGGGCATAGGCGTCGTTTATGGCGGCGGCCGGCTTGGTCTGATGGGGGCGGTCGCCGATGCGGCACTGGAAGCCGGCGGTGAAGTGATCGGCGTGATTCCCGAGGCGCTGGTCGGCGCCGAAGTCGCCCATCGCGGCTGCACGGAACTGCATGTCGTGCAGACCATGCACCAGCGCAAGCAGCTTTTCACCGACCTGTCGGACGGCTTCGTGACGTTGCCCGGCGGCGTCGGCACGATGGATGAATTGTGGGAGGCGATCAGCTGGGCCCAGCTCGGCTATCACCGGAAGCCTGTGGGCCTGCTCAATGTCGCGGGCTTCTACGACCAGCTCATAGCCTTCAACCAGCATATGGTGGAGGCGGGCTTCATCCGCGCGCAGCACGCCAATATACTGATCCATGCCAATGCGATCGAGGCATTGCTCGACAGGATGGCCGCCTATCAGCCGCATGAAACCATCTTTGCGATGAAGGCCGACCGGCTGTGAACTCCTAGAGCGATTTCCAGGCGATCGGACCCGATCGCTGGTCAGGAAATCGCGCGAAACAAGGAATCCAGAGCGGCGAGCTGATTCAATCAGATCAAAACCCGCTCTAATGCCCTTCCGACTTGCGTCGCGACGGGGCAAGTGACTCGACGTGGGCGCTGGGGCAGGGCATGTCCGAAACCATGGACCCAAGCCCTCCGCCCACCCCTTCCGCAGGCAGCATGGCAGCTCTCGACCGCGCCGCCCTGATCGTCCAGGCCCGCGAGAGCATCGCCCGAGGCTCCAAATCCTTCGCCCTCGCCTCTCGGCTGTTCGACCGTCGAACCCGGGAAAGGGCCTGGCTGCTCTATGCCTGGTGCCGCAAATGCGACGATATTGCGGACGGACAGGATCATGGCGGCACGATGCGCGGCGTCGCCGACGGCGCGGCACGCCTTGCCAGCATGCGCGCGCTCACCGGCTCGGCGCTTCGGGGCCAACCGACGGGCGATCCGGCCTTCGACGGCTTCGGCCTGGTCATGCGGGAATGCGCGATTCCGGAGCGCTACGCCCATGACCTGATCGAAGGCTTCGCCCTCGACGCCCGCGAATGGCGCCCCCGCAGCGAAGCGGACATGCTGCGCTATTGCTATCATGTCGCGGGCGCGGTGGGTTGCATGATGGCGATCCTGATGGGCGTCGATCCTGGTGATGAGGCGACGCTCGACCGCGCCTGCGATCTGGGCCTGGCCTTCCAGCTTGCCAATATCGCCCGCGACATCAGCGAAGATGAGGCTGCCGATCGCTGCTATTTGCCGGAAGAATGGCTCGTCGAAATGGACATTCCGCCCGGCGAGCACATGAAACCCTGGGCCCGTCCACGCCTTGCCGTCCTGGCCCGCCGGCTGGCCGACATGGCCGCCGTTCATGAAGAAAGCGCCCGCCATGGCACCGGGGCATTGCCGCCACGCTCAGCCTGGGCGGTGCTTGCCGCCGCTGGCATCTATGGGGACATCGCCCGCGAAGTGGCCCGCCGCGGCGAGCATGCCTGGGACCATCGCGTCACCACGCCCAAGGGCGACAAGCTGGGCTGGGTCTTCCGCGCCGGGCTCCAGGTGCCGGGCCGTGCCCGCCGCTGGTCCGCAACGCAGGAGCGTCCCGCATCCTTGTGGACCCGGCCCCGGAACTGACAGGCAAAAGAAGCTGACGGGCAAAAAAAGGGACCGATACTTGCGCATCGGTCCCCAGGGATGTTCGCAGGAGGAACAAGGTGAGGCGGGCGGGCCTTTCGCGTGTCGGCCCGCCCTGCCAATCTCAGTAGTTGTAGGCCCGCTCGCCGTGGCTGGAGAGGTCGAGACCTTCCATTTCGGCTTCCTGGCTCGGACGCAGACCCATCGTCTTGTCGATGATGAAGTAGAGGATCGCGCTGCCGATGCCCGAGAAGAGCAGGGTGAAGACGACCGCCTTGACCTGGATCCAGACCTGGGCCGGGATGCTGTAGGCCTCCGGATGGAAGGCCGCCGGGAAGACGGTGTAGTCGAACACGCCCTGGCCGCCCAGCGAGGGAGCCGCGACGATGCCGGTGCCGATGGCGCCGACGATCCCGCCGATGCAGTGCACGCCGAACACGTCCAGGCTGTCGTCATAGCCGACCTTGCCCTTCACGAACGCCACGAAGATGTAGCAGATCGGCGACACGACGAAGCCGAGCACGATCGAGGTCATCGGGGCCGCGTAGCCAGCCGCAGGGGTGATGGCGACGAGTCCTGCCACCGCACCCGTGACGGCGCCCAGCAGGGAGGCCTTGCCATGGTGGACCTGCTCGACCAGCGACCAGCTCACCGCCGCCGCGCAGGTGGCGACCATGGTGTTGATGAAGGCAACGCCGGTGACGGCATTGGCTTCCAGGTTGGAGCCGGCGTTGAAGCCGAACCAGCCGACCCACAGCAGGCTGGCGCCGATCATGGTCATGGTCAGCGAGTGCGGCGGCATCGGTTCCTTGGGGAAGCCGACACGCTTGCCGATCATGAGCGCGCCGACCAGGCCGGCGATACCGGCGTTGATGTGCACCACGGTGCCGCCCGCGAAGTCGAGTGCGCCCCAGCTCCAGAGCAGGCCGGCATCGCTCGGCGTATCAACCAGGAAGTCCGGGCCGGCCCAGTACCAGACCATGTGGGCCATCGGGAAGTAGATGAAGGTCAGCCACAGCACGACGAACACGATCAGCGAGGAGAACTTAACGCGCTCCGCGAAGGCGCCGACAATCAGCGCCGGGGTGATCATGGCGAAGGTCATCTGGAAGACCACGAACACGAATTCAGGCAGATAGACGTTGTTGCTGAACGTCGCGCCATAGGTCGTGCCGTCGACACCCATCAGGAAGGCCTTGGACAGCCCGCCGAAGAAATGATTGTCGCCGCCGGAGGTGAAGGCGATGGAATAGCCCCAGCAGCACCAGACCAGGCCGGCGACGGAGACGATCATGAACACCTGCATCAGGACGCTCAGCATGTTCTTGGTGCGGACCAGGCCGCCGTAGAACAGGGCCAGGCCCGGAACCGACATCATCAGCACCAGTGCGGCAGAAACCAGCATCCAGGCGACGTCGCCCTTGTTGACCATGCCGGCCATGGCGGCGGCGTCTGGCGCCTTGATCGGCGCGGCGAGCGCCGGTGCGGCTGCGAGCAGGGACAGGCCGACCGCCCCCATCACGCCGCAGAGCTTTTTGGAAAAGGTCATTAAGTCCCCCTTCTTACAGTGCGGTTTCGCCGGTTTCGCCGGTACGGATGCGCACCGCCTGCTCGACATCGAGTACGAAGATCTTGCCGTCGCCGATGGCGCCGGAATTCGCGGCGGCCTGAACGGCCTCGATCACGCGCGGTGCGAGGTCGTCGTCGCAGACCACCTCGACCTTGATCTTCGGAACCATGTTGGTCGAATATTCAGCGCCGCGATAGATTTCGGTCTGCCCCTTCTGGCGGCCGAAGCCCTTCACTTCGCTGACCGTCATGCCGGCGATGCCGAGCGAGGAAAGTGCCTCGCGGACATCGTCAAGCTTGAACGGCTTGATAATTGCCATGACCAGTTTCATGTCGCCCCCCTGTTATTGGTGTGCGGCGACATCCTCAGCAAGGGCCGTGCCAATTCGCGAAGGTCGGGTTAATGCGGGCTTTTGCGGAAGTGCGGCAATATGGGGCGCTGAAAAAATGGGCAGCATTGCAGCCCTGCTTAAATTTTAGGCACAGGGGTCATCGGCGTCGGGCCGCCGTCGCGACCGGCCGATGGTGGGTCAGAGGCATGCGCCTTACCAGGCGCCGCCCTCCCGGATCGCTTCCTGTTCGCCGGGCGCATCCACGCGGCCCAGCGCCGCATTGCGGTGGGGAAAGCGACCGAAGCGCTCTATCATGGTGTAATGCTGCTGCGCGAAAGCCAGGGATTTTTCATCCCCCGCTCCCTCGAACAGGCTGAGCGACAATATCTGGTCGTCCAAAGCCTCGCTGTGCTGGAACGGCATGTAGAAAAACAGCCGTCCCGCTCCGCCAATCTGAATGTCGTATCCATGGGCGACGGCACCACGCGCCACCGCCCGCGCGAGCGCATCGGTCGAAAAGGCGGCCGCTGATCCCCTGAACATGTTGCGCGGCAACTGGTCGAACAACAGCACTGCCGCCAACGCATCGTCGGCCCGTTCCAGAAATTCGTCCGCGGGCACGTGACGCTTTTCTTCCCACAGTGCGTGGAACCGCATCTTGCAGCTTCGATCCAGCGCTGGATCATGGTTCCACCAGCCCTGCTCGCCGATCTGGTTGAACCAGAAATCCAGCAGAGCAGCCGCCCAGTCCTCGGTCACGGCATCATGGCTGTCGGTCAGCATGTTCATCATGAAAATAAAGACCGACCCCGCCAAGGGTTCCTCCGCCCATGGCGTTA
>Ga0207678_10000078_pt1 | contig 78897 bp, 64 predicted proteins | sample KBSC63metaG_FD_184319 | JGI IMG/M metagenome (GOLD analysis project Ga0207678, IMG submission 184319) | Corn rhizosphere microbial communities from Kellogg Biological Station, Michigan, USA - KBS C6-3 metaG (SPAdes) (version 2) | ecosystem: Host-associated > Plants > Roots > Rhizosphere > Soil ... | reverse complement strand
AGCAAACCGTTGAACAACGCCGAATATTCAAGTGCGAATTGACGGCTCAAGAACGACTCGTCGGCATTATAAATCGAGAGCCGCGCCTGCACGCAGGCGAGCCGTGGTCCGCCTTCGATGAAGGCACTGGCGGCGCGTCGCAACTGGCTCGCATCCGGAATGTCTTCAGCGTCGAATACCGCGACCAGCGTGCCGCGCGCATCCTGCAAGGCATAGTTCAGTGCCCGAGGCTTGGTCCGAGGCTGTCCATTGGGCACCGTCACGATCCGCATGTTGGGCGGCAGGCCGGCGCTGAGCAGCGCCCGGCGGGTCATCTGATCGTCGGCCTCGGTTATGAACAGAATTTCGAGCCGATCGAACGGATAGTCGAGGCGTGCCATTCCCTCGATCAGGGCCGGCACGACGCGCCCTTCGCGATAGAGCGGTAAAAGCACGGAAAACGTCGGCAGCCGGCTGTCGTAGCGTCGGTCTGCCGGCATCGGCTTCGACCGTTGTAGCGGCCGCCACAGGGCGTGCCACACTGCGGTGAAACGAACGAGGGCGATCATGAAAAACGGTAACGCCAAAATCAGGGACCACACATAAAGTCCCGCCCCATCGAGCGCTATCAGTCCAGCCGTCAGCAACGCCGGCACGGCAAGAAGTGTGAGCTGCTGCCAACGGCGAAGCGGCGTCGCTGCCGACAAATCCGGCGCCCGGCGCCGCAAATCATTGACCGCGCGATCCAGCTGTCCGATGTCGCGCTGGAAAGGTTCCCCTGACGTGGGTCGACCATGGGCGACGCGTGGCGGCATGCGGCGGCGCCGCGCGACAGGCGTCTCTGATCCGGCAACGGCCATGCATGCACCTGGCCGGGCCCCACAAAAAAGACCGCCTTCATCCGACCACGGGCGCAGTATAGGCGCTGGTTTCAAACCAGCAATCGAACTAAGTGTTTGCCGGACATTTTTTTTCGGCGGCCGACAGCGACGGCAGGCAGAGTGACATGATCGTTAAACTGCATATCCAACCGCGATTTGCTGTGACGGTTGCCGTCGCGATGCTTGCCCTCTGGGGTCTTGTTCGATTGGCTCACGCAGAAGATGCCGTTTCGCCGAAGCTTGGCGACGGAGCAGCGGCACAAGCTCCCGCCGAAGCCGCGCCACGCCGCGTCGTCATCCGTTTTCTGACCGACAGCGATTTCCCGCCCTTCAATTTCTACGACGAGGACGGCGTGCTTGTCGGTTTCAACGTCGATCTCGCGCGCGCCATATGCCTGGAACTCAACACGCCCTGCGATATCAAAGCGCGGCCGTGGGAAGAACTTTTTCCCGATTTGAAACGCGGCGAAGCCGATGCCGTCATCGCGGCGCACAGGGTGACCGCCGCGGCACTCGGCGACGTGGCCTTCACCGAGCGATATTTCCATACGCCTGGTCGTTTTGCCGGCCGCAAGGAATCGCCACGGGTCGATATGACGCCGAGCGGCCTCGACGGAAAACGCATCGCGGTGGCGCGCGGCACGGCACATGAAGCGTTCCTCAAGGCGTTCTTTCGCGACAGCCCACTTACCATCTACGAGAACGCCGATCTTGCTCGCCAAGCCCTGACGGAAGGCAAGGTCGACTTCCTGTTCGACGACGGTATTTCACTCGCCTTTTGGCTCAATGGCACCCTGTCGAGGCAATGTTGCGAAATGCGCGGCGGGCCGTTCCTCGAGCCGAAGTTCTTCGGCGACGGCATTGCCATAGCCGTGCCAAAGAACGATCCGCAGATCCGCCATCTACTGAATAAGGCTCTCGACAAGGTGCGTGCGTCCGGGCGCTTCGACGAGCTCGTACAGCGCTATTTTCCGGTCAGAATTTACTGATCTTAACGACGCGCCGAGGGCCGCGGGCGCTCGGCAAGCTTAACGTGATGATACCGCTCTGCGTCGCATTCTGTGAGCTACTGTAGCCCGTGATGTCTCGAACTTCGATGTTTGCCCTTTTGGTCTTTGGCTTCGCGATGGCGCTGCTGGCGCTTCAGCCTGAGCCAGCGGGCGCGCGTTCGGCGCACCGGAAATTCTCCACGCCGAAGCATCACGCGGCGACGTATCGGGCACGGCGCAGCGCCGCGAGGCGTAGAGCGGCATATCGGGCGGCTGCGAGGGCCAATCGCAAACGGCGCCTTGCAATACAGGCCATCCCGGATGCGCCCTTGGACAAGAGCGCCGAAAATGCGCCGGGTCCAGCTCAACGTCCTCGCAAGGTTTTGACGCGCGCCGAAATCCTCGCCTCCGATCCCGTCCGCCTCGAACGCCTCGGCCGTCGCCTCATGGTCGGGTTTGAAAGTTTTTCCGAAGTCAAAACTCTTGTCGAGAAACGTGCCGTTGCCGGCATCTTCATTACCGACCAAATCGTTCGAGGACGAAAGGCCGACGACATCGCCAAGGATATTCGAGGCCTCCAGGATATTCGCAAATCCCAAAATCTGCCGCGTCTGCTCGTCGCCGCCGACCAAGAGGGCGGCTACGTTTCGAGGCTGTCGCCGCCACTGAAACGGCAACCGAGCCTCGGCCAGCTGATCTCTCCGCTGAAAACCGACGCCGATCGCGAAAAGGCCGTCAGAGCCTACGCCGATGAGCAAGCGCACGAACTCGAGCGGATAGGCATCACGATGAATTTCGGCCCCGTCGTCGATTTGCGGCTCGGTGGTCCAGGCCGCGACGACGGCGAGACGCGCCTCTACTGGCGCGCGATCAGCAGCGATCCGTTTCTCGTTGCGAAGGTGGCGGGCTGGTATTGCGATGCCCTGACGAAATTCAACATCATCTGCACGCTGAAGCATTTCCCCGGACTCGGACGTGTGATGCACGACACGCACGTCTCCCAAGGCGCGATCACGGCGAGCGAGACCAAGCTCGAACTCAACGATTGGGTGCCGTTCCGCCGCGTCATGAACCAGCCCGGCGTCGCAACGATGATCGGGCACGTGCGCGTCGGCGACATCGATAAGACGACGCCGGCATCTTATTCCGATGCCGTCATCAATAGCGTGTTGCGGTCGCGTTGGCAGGATGGCGACAGTCTGCTGATCACGGACGATTTCAGCATGGGCGCCGTGACGGGCTCGAAAGACGGTATCGGCGGCGCCGCGATCAAAGCCTTGAATGCCGGCGTCGATATCGTGCTTCTGCGCGATACCGCTACGTATTTCGACACCGTCATGTCGGCGCTGATCGAGGCCGACATCAACGGCGAGATCGATCAAAAGCGTCAGAGCGAGTCACGCCACCGGCTGAGCCGCTACGTGTTCATCGACGACCGCGAACCACCCCTGCAAGCGCAGCAGTAAGAGTTATTTGTTGGCGCGTGGAGTTTTTGTTGGTGCCTGCGACTCCGCTTGCGCGGAGCCGGCCGCAGGCACGGACTTCGGGCGCACCCGGCCGCCACGCGCGGAGCACTGCGGCACACGTCGAGGGTGGGGATTATTTATTTTTTCGTCGTCCTCGAATGGGTGAGCCTGCGAGACCGTTCGGGGATCCAGCGCAAGAATTGCCGAAGGCTCACTATTGCGACTTCGACGAGTCTTGCGCTGGATCCCCGGCCTTCGACGCGCCGTCGGCGCGCTCGGCCGAGGATGACGGGTCGGACGAGAGTATTTTGGCATCCCCCTGTCCAAAGTCGACTATTGAATTGACGGGGAATTTCGCGTCCATATTTTGTGATTGGCCTAATGCGCAGCATGCTGACTAAGATCAGCCAAAATTGCGTGGGGGGCGTATTTCATGGATTCCGGTCAGCTCAAAGACTCATTAGTCGAACTTTTTTCAAATCCGATCGTACAAGCTCTCGGCATTGGCGGACTTCTATTCGCAATCTCGACCTTTAGTATTCAACTTTGGCGTTACGGTCCGGCGATCAAACGGTTAAATAGATTAGAAGTACTTTCGCAACTCTATCATCTCGGAGAAACACAAAAGGAAATGACGCGGGCTTTTGGTGAAGCCACCGCTGCGTCGTGCGCGATGCGTCTCACGGCTGCTCAGGTGCAGAGCGACTTAGATAATCTGCGGGAGTTCATCACAGATATTCAAGAAAAGATGTCCGAGTACAATGCGGACAGAATCACACAATCTCGTCTCGAACTTGATAACTCAGAGCTTCCAATTGGCACCTTCTTCAAACGTACGTCACCCGCGGTCACCCCGCCAAAGACGCCAGAACAGCTTTTTCAAAGCATGAGAGAAGCCTGGGATCGGTTTGCCGATGTTTTTCGCACACGTCTTGAAGAAGCGGGAATTGATCCAAAACTCAATCGCATCGGTAAAATGACCTACATGCTGTCCGATCGTCGGCGCTCAAATCCATTGCCGGTTGAGACAGCGGATCTCATTACCGCTCTGAGCAGCCAGTGCAAACGACACGTGGCCCTTCAAAGAATTTCTGCGACGGAGCACGACAACTTTGTGCAGCTCGTGCAAACGGCGATTGACGAAGTGAAGAAGAAGAAGCCCCGAGTTGTCGCACCGCTTAATGGGGGCGACCCGGCGCGATTTTCGGAACCCGTGAACTAAATTCACATTTTTCGGCAATATCGCGCCAGGATTTGGATACGAAAAGATCATGTCGAAGTGCCACTCACTCCAACCCCCGCACCTCTTCCTTCACTCGGATATCCGCGATAATGCGGTCGAGGAGTAAGCAGGTGCGTTTAAATAAATCCGACCCTTTGCTGTAGTCGGCGCCGGCGTAGAAATCGCAGCGGCCGGCTTTGAAAAGCTCGACGCATTTGCCGGCGCTTTCGCTTGGGCTGTGCACGGCGATGGCATGACCGCCGTTCTTCTTCAGAAGCGCCATGCTCGGCACGTCGGTGTCGCCGTCGCCGAAGTAGATCATGTTCGAAAACGGGATTGGCCGCTGATCCTCGGGCATGTGGGCGTTGATGTTGTCGCCTAAATCCTCGATGCCCTTATTGATGCGGAACAGGAACTGCGTCTTGGCGGTATCGGAAATGATGCGTTTCGGAAACGGCAGTTCGTAGGCTTCGAACCAGTACTCGCTCGCGAAGACGTTGGCGAAGTGCTTGCGGATTTTGGTGCCTTCGATGATCTCGATCAGCCCCGACGACACGAGGTAGTGCTTCACCGTGATGCCGGCGCCTGCCGCGTGCTTCTTCACGTAGGCGTGCATCGCGTCGAACCATTTCTCGACACCGGGATAAAGCTCGACGTGCTGGCCCTGCGCCACGAGATCGGCGCGGTCGATGCGGACACCTTTCTCCTTCGCCTTTTTGTAGAGCAAGTGCATGTAGGTGATCAGCGCGTCGGCGCGTTCGGCCTTCGAGACACGCGCGCACTCGGCCCAGAACTCTTCCGGCTTGATGCCGAGTTGCGGCAGGAAGGCGTATTCCTGCATCGGCTTCGGCGACAGCGTGCCGTCGAAGTCATAGACGAGGGCGATGACTCTTTTGTTGGGCGCTGGCGACTCGCGTTCCGCGAGCCGGCGGCCAGCGCCGGAGCTTCGGGCAGGCGGTCGCGAGCCGGAAGCGCCAGCTTTGTCCTTCGCGCCGCGTTCCTGTTTCCCTACCCGCTCGACCATGGCCGCCTCTTTCCGCCGCTCGACTTGTAGAGGGGAGAGAAGCGCGATTCGGGTGGCGCAAGAAAGTCTTGGGCGTCAGTTGTCCGAGTGGTTGGCGTAAATTTCTTCGCGGACCTGCGCGTAGCTCAGCACCGAAAACAGCACCGTGCCGCCGAAAACGTTGCCTGCCAAGGTCGGCAGAAAGAAGCGGAATACCGCCGTGTCGAGCCCGACGAGCCCCGTCACCACGCCATAAAGCGCCTCGACGCTGCCGGCGACGATGTGCGTGAAGCCGAAGAGCGCGATCAAATACGTGAGTAGCGTGATGACCAGAAAATCAACGCCCTCGGTGGACGCCAGAATCCACACCACCGCAGCGATCAGCCAGCCGGCACCGATGCCTTTGGCGAACATTTCCCAAGGCGTGTTGCTCATGACGCCATTCACGATGTTGGCGAGTGCCGGTGCCACATCGGCCGGGATGATCGGCAGGAACGCCGTGGCGAGCGCGAAAATCAAACAGCCCGCAATGTTGGCGGCGAGCACGATGCCCCAAAGGCGCAGCATCTTGTTGAGCCAGTGGACCTGTTTGCGCGCCATGACCGGCAGCACCGCCGTCAACACGTTCTCGGTGAACAGCTGCTGATGCCCGAGGATGACGATCAGAAAGCCGACCGCGTAACCGAGCTTGGCAACGATCGGGCTCCAGTCCGACGCGGGCAGATGCGCGGCAAGGGCGGCTTCCGTCAGGAATGAAAATCCGATCGAGATGCCGGCCGCGATGCCGGACCACCATAGTGCCGAAACCGGACGGCGGAGTTCCGCCTCGCCTTGAGCGCGAATGATTTCATAGACGACGGCCGGGCGGGGACGGGTCGAGTCGCGAACCTGCTGACGCTCCTTGCGGCTTAGTCCGGAGCCCGGCGTCGGGTCTGACGCAGCCGACGATTGTCCTTCGTTCTTGACCGGCTTGGCTGCGTCTTTGCCAGGCTTTTCCGCCATCTCAGTGCTTGCAATCCGGGCCGTGGACATGGCCCGGCTCGCCATGATCGTGCTCGTGATCGTGGTGATGATGATCGTGATCGTGATCGTGACCATGGTCGTGGCTGTGATCGTGGCCGCAGCCGCAGGCGTCGCCATGCTCATGGTCATGGCCGTGCGCCTCGGGATCGACGAGGGCCGCTGCGAGCTTGCTCTCGATCGCAATCGACATCTCGCGCGGCGAGCCTTTATCCTCGATCAGCAGAGCCATCACTTCGGCGCCGATGCGCAGATCATCGACGGCGCCTAGATAATGCCGGCGGAGACGCCCCTGCCTGTCAAAAATCAGCATCGCCGGCGTGCCCTGAAGTTCATAGGCGCGCATCGTTTCGGGCAGGTTCTCGCCGTCGGACTTATCGAGCGCCACCGGAATAGTGATGTCGTTTTCGGCAAGGTAGGCTTCGACCTTTTCCGGCGACTGCTCGGCGAATTTCTCGAACGCCATGTGCAGGCCGAAAACAGCGACTTCCCGTTCATCGAACGCTCGACGCAGCCGCATGGCCTGCGGCAGTCCATATTTTTGCGAACCGGGGCAAGTCAGCTGCCAGATCGCGACAACGACGACTTTGCCCTGCTCAGCTTTGAGCGTGCGTTTCTTGTCGGAGTTGAGCCAGCGCTGCGCGGAAATTTCGGGCGGGCGTTCGGGATTGAACATCGGCAGACGATCCTCGGTCACTTGGCCTTATATAGCATTGGGCACTCAAATATGCAGTGCCGCCCTCAATCGCAATTACCGGGTTTTTGCGGACCAGCTGGCCGCGGATGGCCGGTGCATGCGAGAGCGGCCGGTAAGGCGCACGGCTGAGCCGTTCCCGTTTCGAATATTCGAAATTGCAGCGGACAGCCGCGCATCACATTGTAGGCCGTGACGCAGCCGCTCGCCGGCGGCAGCGGGCTTTGCGATTTCGCGGCAAGAGCGGCGTTGGCGCGCATCAGCCAGCGGTCCTCGATGATTGAGAACCTGGGCGTATTGTCGGCGATGCCTGCGGCCAGTCCGTCGAGCGTCTGCCGGCCGGGCGGAACACCCAACACAAAACGACCGGACGGCTCGCGGAAACCAACGAGATCGATTTTAGTTGCCGGACAGGCGGCAATCGCGTGGCGAAGCTGCTCGGCCGGCCAGATCTTGTCGATCGACGGCAGCACACCGCCGAGCAGTGTGATCGCGAACAGAGCCAGCGCCGCAACACCTGTCGCGGCCCAGCGCCTGAGACCGCCTTCGCGCCCTTGCCGGCCGCTCCAGATGAACAGCGCAACAATGAGCAGGATAATGAGGGCCGAAAAGGGCGACGGCCATTCGCCGGCAAACGCATAAACGGCGCCGAATATTGCGAGCGGCAACACGGCCAAGCTCGTTGGCCAAAACGGGAATGCGTGCCATTTCGGCGGCTTGCCGTGGCCGTTCTCAGCGACGACGACGCTTGCGACCGCCAGCGCCAACGCCGGAAACATCGTTTGCACCATGTAAGTGCCGGGCTTCGACGACAGCGCCTCGAGATAGACGAGGTAGCCGATCACCCAAGCCAGCAAAAATCGCGCGAGCTTTTGTTCGCGTCCGTCCCATAGCCGCGTAAACGCCGAACCGATCAACGCCGTGCCGGGAAGAAAGCCGAGCACGAGCGCAAGCACGAACGTTCCCGGCAGGGCGCGGAGCTTCATATCCTGCGCCCCGCCGAGTGCGCCCAAGAATTCGCGCCAGCTCATTCCTGAAAATGGGGTGCCATCTTGGTGGGCGCGCACGATGAGCCAGGGAGCGGCGATCACAAGAGCAAGCGGAATACCTGCGAGCGGCCGCAGCCGCTTCAGCCAGGACAGATCGCGGTCCATTGTGAATAGTGCGATCAACGTCGCGATGACGAGGATCGGGACGAGCAACGCGTTGATCAGGATGCCGAAGCCGAGCGCCGCCCAGAATAAAAGGGGAATCCAGCGGCGTTCGTTATCGTTCGTGTAGACGCGGAGCAGCGCCAGCATCGCGACCGTCGCAGGCAGCAGAGACAGACCTTCGGCTATGGCGAGTTGAGACACGAGGACCGTCAACGGCGCCACGGCGAACAGAGCCGACGCGATCAGCGCGGCCTCGGCGCCGACGATGGCGCTCCCAAGCCAGAACAGCGCCAGCACCGCAAGCGTCACGGCGATCAACGAGGGGACGCGATAAATCCTGATGTCGCGGGCTAGCGCATCACCCGCCAGCCAGCGGCTCGCGCCTTGTGCCCAGAACGTTCCGATCGGCCGATATTGCTGCACGGCATCGCCGTAACGCGGGTCAGTCCAGTCGCCACGCGCGACCATATCCCGTGTCGATTCGGCGTAAATGATTTCGGTGCGGTCGACGGCCGGTAACCGGACGAAGCCCGGAAGGTAGACGGCGAGACATAACGCAAGGAGCGCCAGAGATGCGGCTTGGGGGCGCGACGCGAGTGCAGCCCAGCTTTCCGTTATCGAGCGGCCGCGCTCCACCACAATCCACCCCCATCCTTGACACGTTTCCCGATCTCGGGTGTTTGCGCATCATGAAGGCGAAAACGCAAGAGGCGCTCTTATCGCATGGCTGAAAACGCTACAGGCAGCGGTATTAACCGCGCGCGATTGATCGATCTCATCAAGGAACGCTCGTTTCAGGAGGGCCCGGCGTTCAAACTCGCGTCCGGCAAGACCTCGACGTTCTATTTCAACATGAAACCGACGATGCTCGATAGCGAAGGGGCGTTTCTCGTCGCGTCACTGATCCTCGACCAGATCGAAGGGATCGAAGCCGATTTGATCGGCGGTCTCGAGATGGGTGCGGTGCCGATCGCCGCCAGCGTAACCGCTATCGCCCACACGAGGGGCCGCAAACTGCCGGCGTTCTTCGTCAGAAAGCAGGTGAAGCAGCACGGCACGCAGGCGCTCGTTGAAGGTCTCGCAAAAGGCGAAAGCATGTCTGGCAAGAAAGTCGTGGTCGTCGAAGACGTAACGACGACCGGCGGCTCGGCGCTGAAAGCGGCCGAAGCGCTGAAGGCCGAAGGCGCGGAAATCGTGCGCATCATCACCATCGTCGACCGGCTCGACGGAGCTGCGGAGACGTTCGAGAATGCCGGATTTAAGTTCGTTCCACTTCTGACGCTGACCGATTTCCGGAAGTAACTGCGATCAACCAATGTGCTTTTCGAGGAAGGCGCGGGTTCGGTTCCAGGCGAGTTCGGCTGAGGCGCGGTCGTGGACGGAGCGCTGCTCGTTCATGAACGCATGGCCCGCATCGTAGCGGAAGATTTCAGCGCTCTTGCCGGCGGCCTGCAGACCTTTTTCGAAAGCGTTGACGGCCGCAGGCGTGACCCAGTCGTCGCTGTTTGCGAAATGGCCCTGCAATGGCACCTTGACGTCGGACGGCTTCGCTACGGACTCGGGCGGCAGGCCATAAAAGCAAATCGCAGCGGAAAATTCCGGGACGCGGCAGGCGCCGAGCATGGCGACAGCACCGCCGAGGCAGAAACCCGCGATTGCGACCTTGGGGCTCGACCGCAGCAAAAACTGCGCCGCGCCGCGCACGAGTTGATCGGTCGCCTCAAGGAAATTGAGCGAGTTCATCTCGCGGCCTGCGGCGTCGGTATCGTGATACGGGATGACTTTGCCGTTGAAGAGGTCGGGCGCCAGCGCATCGTAACCGGCAAGGGCGAAGCGGTCGCAGATGCCTTTGATCTGATCCTGCAGGCCCCACCATTCCTGGATGACGACGACGCCGGGCGCGTTGGCCTTTCCGGCTTTGGCTAGATAGCCTTCGGCCGGCTTGCCGTCAGGCCGTTCGAATGGAATGCGGGTGCCCATAGTCTGCTGTCTCCGATTTCGATCGTGTGCGCGCCAGTTCTATTCGTCACGCAGCCGCCAATCAACGCTGCTGCGCGACCAGCAAATCGGAGCCGCTCGAGGCTTCAGGGTAAATGGGGCCGCTACTCGGCAGCGGCGGCGGCGCGGCCGATCGACGGACCTGCCCGCAGGACGTCGGCATCGACATACGGCACGAACTTCGCGAAATTTTCGTGGAACATATCGGCGAGTTTGGCCGCCGCCTTGTCATAGGCGTTGGGATCACCCCAGGTCTCGCGCGGAGTCATGACTTTAGAATCGATGCCGGGCAACACGACCGGAACCTTGAAGCCGAAGACCGGATCGGTGCGCATCGTTTGGCCTTTGAGTTCGCCTGAGAGCGCGGCCTCGAGCAGGGCGCGCGTCACCTTGATCGGCATGCGCGTGCCTATTCCATACTTGCCGCCCGTCCATCCGGTGTTGACAAGCCAGCAATCGACATTGTGCTCGGCGATCAACCGGCGCAGCAGGTTGCCGTAGACGCTCGGATGGCGCGGCATGAACGGCGCGCCGAAGCAGGTCGAGAATGTCGGCGCCGGCTCGGCACCCATGCCTTTCTCGGTGCCGGCGACTTTCGCCGTAAAGCCCGAGAGGAAATGATACATCGCCTGACTTGGCGTGAGTTTCGCAATCGGCGGCAGCACGCCGAAAGCGTCGGCCGTCAGCATCACGATATTTTTGGGATGCCCGGACGTGCCGGTTGGACTGGCGTTGGCGATCGCTTCCAGCGGATAGGCGGAGCGTGAATTTTCAGCGAGCCGGTTGTCGTCGAAATCGGGAACGCGCGTAACGGGTTCGATGACGACGTTTTCAAGCACCGTTGAGAAACGGTTGGTGGCGTGCCAGATCTGAGGTTCGGCCGATTTCGACAGGCGGATCGTCTTGGCGTAGCAGCCGCCCTCGAAATTGAAGATTCCGTCTTCCGACCAGCCATGCTCGTCGTCGCCCAAGAGTTCGCGTGTGGGATCGGCCGAAAGCGTCGTCTTGCCAGTGCCCGATAGCCCGAAAAAGACAGCAGAGTTACCGTCCTTGCCGACGTTGGCGGAACAGTGCATCGGCATCACGTTCCGGGCCGGCAAAATATAATTCAGGAACGAGAAGACGCTTTTCTTGATCTCGCCTGCATAGCTCGTTCCGCCGATCAGCACGATGCGCTTCGAGAAGTTGCACGCGATGACCGTTTCGCTTCGTGTGCCGTGATAGAGGGGCGCGGCGCGGAAGCTCGGCAGATCGACGACTGTGAATTCCGGAACGAAATTCGCAAGCTCTGCGCCGGCGGGCCGGCGAAGCAGATGGCGAATGAATAGAGCATGCCACGCATATTCCGTCACAATGCGCGCATTGAGCCGATGGGCGGCATCGGCTCCGGCATAAAGGTCCTGGACGAAGAGTTGCTTGTGCCGCGCAAAGCTGACGAAATCGGCGAGCATCCGCTCGAACTGCTCTTCCGACATTTCCTTGGCGTTGTCCCACCAGACCGCGCGATCGGTTTCCGCATCGCGTACGATGTACTTGTCTTCTGCCGAACGTCCCGTGTGCTGGCCCGTCTCGACCGCGATCGCGCCACCGTCCGCGAGACGGCCTTCGCCGCGCCGAATCGCGTACTCGATCAGCTCGGCCTCGCGCACATTGCGGAGAATCTTGGGCGACGTCTCAAGCGGAAACAGCTGAATGGTCATTCGAAAAATTCACCCCTAACAGGCTGGCGTATCGGCAGATCACCTAACGAACCGAACATGCTGCAAATAAATATGCGCGCCGCTTATGACCCCGCACACCGCGCAATTTTCAGGTGCGGCTCAGTGCTTATGGAATGCAATGCGACGGCTCAAGCTGTGCGTTGGTCCTAATAGTAGGCAACAACGAGGCCATGATAAAAATTGGTAACAGTATGTTACCGCTCAAATTTTCTTTCGCACATAGCAGCAATGATAGAGCCCAATGCGGGCTGCGGACAAGCGAAACGGTCGTCTTGTGCGCAGTCAATGAGCCGGCTTTGCTTGCCGTAATGTCCTCAGTCGCCTATTCAGGTGCCATTCAGCCTCTGGCGTCCATTGGACGGAGCGCCACAATTGCTTCACCGTACCGCCATAAGCGCCAAGACGGCGCGGCACGCACCCCCGCCGCACCACGGGCTTGAGAGGAAACTATGAAGGAAAAGAGCACCATCGCACTCGTCGATGACGAGCGGAACATCCTCACCTCGTTGAGGATGGCGCTCGAAGCCGAGGGTTACAAAGTTCGGACCTACGGAGACGGCGTTTCCGCACTCGAAGCATTAGCCGAAGAACCCGCCGACCTAGGTATTTTCGACATCAAGATGCCGCGTATGGACGGCATGGAGCTATTGCGTCGCGTACGCCAGCAGTCGGCGATGCCGGTTATCTTCCTCACGTCCAAGGATGAAGAGATCGACGAGCTGTTCGGCCTCAAGATGGGCGCCGACGACTACATCGCAAAGCCATTTTCGCAACGCCTCATCGTCGAGCGCGTCAAGGCCGTCTTACGGCGCGCGGCGCCGAAAGATGGAACGACGGTCGAAGACGAAGCCAAGCGCGTGCTCGAGCGCGGCAAGCTGAAACTCGATCCCGAGCGTCACACCTGCCACTGGGACAGCAAGGCCGTCACGCTGACGGTCACCGAGTTTTTGATCCTGCAGGCGCTCGCAACCCGTCCCGGCGTCGTCAAAACGCGCGATGCGCTGATGGATGCCGCTTACGACGATCAGGTCTACGTGGACGATCGCACCATCGACAGCCACATCAAGCGCCTGCGTAAAAAGTTCAAGCAGGTCGATGACGACTTTGATGTGATCGAGACGCTGTACGGCGTCGGCTACCGCTTCAAAGAGTGAACGGCCCGCCGTCGATCGGAGACAGGATGGCGTTCGACAGCAACGACATCGCAGCGGAGGGGGAGTTGGCCGGCACGTCGAGCGAGGCTGCTCAGCCGCTTTCCAATGCTACGCGTCCAGTATTCAACGCCGCCGCTGCACTGTGGCGGAGCTTTATTTCCCTGACCTGGCTGACAGACGGCTGGATCGCGCGCACCATCAGGAAAAGTCTCAGACGCCGCATTCTGCTTGCCAATCTGGTTGGCTTGCTGAGCCTTCTCTGCGCCATCCTCTATCTCAGTTTGCACCACGGCTGGCTGCTCGATGCGAAGGTGGACGTCGTCAAGACCGTGTCGCGCATCACCGCTGAGGCCATCGCGTATCGTGCCGTCAACGAGCGGGCGATTTTCGATCCAAATCGCCTGCCTGAAAAGACGCTGCCGCGTGCCCAGCGCGACGATGCCTTTGCAGCGCTCGAACTTCCGATCGATCCGCATCAGGCGGCAATCGTTTTACGCAAACTCGTCGGGCCGGCGGATCTGAAGGCGCGCATCTATTCGCCGAAAGGCTCATTGATCCTCAACAGCGAGACCTTATTCGGCAAGGACGACGCGACTGAAGATACAGCCGCCGACGACAATGAGCCGGCTCCGCGATTGCGGAATTTCTGGACGCGCCTGAACTACTGGGTGATCAATAAGGAACTCAGGGTCTACCGGGAGCTCGGCACGGCCAACGGTTTTCTCTACCCGGAAGTGAAAAGCGCCGCTCAGCAGGGGCGCGAAACGCCCATTCTGCTCCTCAACCGTCACGGGCAGCAGATCGTTTCGATGGCCGAGCCGATCAAGCGCGGCAACAAGATTCTCGGCGTGCTGCTGCTTTCGACCAAGCCGGGCGACATCGACGATGTTCTGTGGGACGAGCGCTGGTTGATCCTGCAGATCGCGGCGATGGCGCTTGTCTTTTCCGTCGCGAGTTCGCTCGTGCTCGAACGCACGGTCGCGGGACCGATGCGCCGGCTTTCGGAGGCGGCCAATCACGTCACGCAAAATATTTCGGCTCGCCAGGAATTGCCCGACCTGATGGATCGGCAAGACGAGGTGGGACAAACCAGCCGGGCGTTCGCCGCGATGACCAACGCCCTCTATCGGCGAATTGAAGCCAGCGAGAAATTCGCGGCCGACGTGGCGCACGAACTGAAAAATCCGCTTGCTGCGGCGAGGTCGACGGCAGAAGCCCTCACCTACGCCAAATCGGATGCCGGCAGGGATGAGCTGGTTCAGGAAATCCAAACCGAACTCAGACGGCTGAACCGCCTTATCAACGATATCTCGAGCACGTCACGGCTCGACGCGGAACTGGCGCGGCAGGAAATGCAACCAGTCGACGTCCGTGTCGTGCTCGGCAACATCACCAACCTGTTCACCGACATGCTGGCCGACGATAGCCGCAAAATTGCGTTGATCGCGGAACCGGCCACGACATCGGCTTACACGGTGCGCGGCAACGACGGCCGCCTCGGACAAGTGTTCACCAATCTCATCGACAACGCGCTGTCGTTTTCTCCCGACGGCGGCACCGTGACCGTCCGAGCCAAGCCGAATGGAAGCAAGATCGAAATCGCCATCGAGGACGAAGGGCCCGGCATCCCTTCCGATAGACTGGGCCAGATCTTCGACAGGTTCTATAGCGATCGCCCGCAGACCGACAGCAAACACGGCAAGAACTCGGGGCTCGGTCTGTCGATCTCGCGTGAGATCGTCGCCAGCCATCACGGGGAGATTTTCGCCGAGAACCGCGCATTGAACGGAACGGATCGGACGAAAGGCGCGCGTTTCACGGTTCGCCTGCCGTTGTCGACCGAACAGGGTGGCGGGCTTGCCTGGCGCGGTTGAGCGCGTCCACGCGACCGCGATTGCGGTCGGCCGCCGTGGCGTCCTGATCCGCGGCCCTTCCGGGTCCGGAAAATCCGACCTCGCTTTGCGCGCTCTGGCTCTCGGTCCGTCGGCCCTTCTCCAAGAGCCCGTAAAGCTCGTTGCCGACGATCAGGTCATATTGACGAGCGAACCCGGCGCTCTGATTGCGGCGGCGCCGTCCGTACTTCGCGGGAGGCTTGAGGTTCGCGGCGTCGGTATCCTGGAAGTTGCCGCGGCCGCCCAATCCGAGATCGTTCTCGTCGCCGATCTCGTGCGGGAAGGACCGATCGAAAGGCTGCCTGATCCCTGGCCGGTAGTCCATATACTGGGGTATGACGTACCCGTTATACACCTTCTACCATTCGAGGACTCGGCGCCCTCAAAACTCGTCGCGGCGCTCTTATTGGCGGCTCTGCCACGAATTAAATCAAAGGCTTGATCTTAGACTAGAAACCTCTTGCACCTGCCGCGAACACTTGCCACCTTCCGCGCGGCGCGGCAACCGTGCACGGCGATCGCCGCATAAAAACAAATTGGCCCGGCGCACATGATCGGACTTCTAATCGTCACGCATGGCGGGCTTGCTCAAGAATTCCGAAATGCGCTCGAGCACGTCGTCGGAGCGCAACCGGCGCTCGAGGCGATTGCGATCGGCCCGGACGACGATATGGAGGCGCGCCGGGTCGATATTCTGGAAGCCGTGAAACGGGTCGACAGCGGTCAAGGCGTGATCATTTTGACCGACATGTTCGGCGGCACGCCTTCCAATCTCGCTATTTCGGTGATGGATGAGTCGAAGGCCGAAGTCATCGCCGGCATCAGTTTGCCGATCCTCGTCAAGTTGGCGAGCATCCGCACCGAAGTACCTTTGGCCGAGGCCGTTATCATGGCACGCGATGCCGGCAAGAAATACATCAAGGTCGCAAGCCAAGAACTTTCCGGCGGCTGAGGGCTTGGCGCAATCATGCCTGAACTAACCAACAGTCTGAAACCGGAGGCGGTGGTCGTCGTCCGCAACATCAAGGGACTGCATGCGCGCGCCTCTGCGAAATTCGTCAAATGCGCAGAGAGCTTCGACGCGACCGTGACGGTCACGCGCGAGGGGCACTCTGTCGGAGGAACGTCGATCATGGGTCTGATGATGCTCGCTGCGGGACCCGGCGCGGAGCTTCACATTTCGGCGATGGGTCCGCAGGGACCAGAGGCGCTGGCGGCTCTCGTTCGCCTCGTCGAAGCGGGTTTCGACGAGGATTGCGTCGGCGACGCCTAGCTATTTCAGTCACTTGTTCGGCAGTTGCGATCCTGGCCTTGGACGGCCGGGTCAAGCCCGGCACGGAGTGGGGAAGATCTAGCCCGAACAGCGCTGACCAGGCATCGCAAGATGCGCTGTCCGACGCTTCACCGCGGACGCCGCGCGAAAATGGGGACGCTCGCGAAAGCATCCCCATTCCGAGTAGGCTCAGAGAGTCCAAGCTTATTGGGCGAGGTAAAGCGTCGAAATCTTCAGCGCGATGTCGCGGAAAGCTGCCTTCAGCGCGTCGCCGGTCGTCGAGTTGTAGAAATGCGCTGTGTCGGTTGCACAATTTGACAGTGTGCTGATCGCTGTCTGGTTGCCGCCGAGCTGGAAGCCGACGGTATAGACCTCGATACCGTTCTTCTTCATGTCGGAGCAGACTGCCTTCGCCTGAGTGGGCGAATCCGTTCCGTTGACCGAGCTGCCTGCACCGTTTTGTCCCGTCTCGACGCCTTTGCTGTCATGCACGCTGTTGTATTCGCCGTCGGTCATCAGGATTGCGATCTTGTTCGTGTTCGCCGTACCATAGGCGACAGGCTTACTGCCGCTTGGAAGAGCGGAAGCCCACTTCGGAGAGAGCATGTAATAGGTCCACGCCGTACCGATGTGCCCACCGGTATTTCCTCCGTCCACCAGCCCGTTGATCTTGTCGTGCAAGTTCGACTTATCACTGGTCATCGGCAACAATTCGCCTTTGGAGTTGATGCCGCATTTGCCGTTGGAGGTGAATTCGCGGAGGACATAATGGTTGTTGCCGGGCGCAGTATCGGAATAGTCCTTGCCCGGTCTTTCCGCGACGCACGTCGTTGCAGGGTATTCGTAGTCAGTCGTCTTCTTCTTCTTGCCGCTGCCGGTAGTTACCGAGTACACGACAGACGCAGGCTTAGGAGTGGCGTTCTGGCCCGTCGCGGACTTAAAAAGGTCAGACGTTGGCAGCACGTCGCTCGAGAACGGCACGATGGCCACGCGCGACGTATATTTGCTCTGATCGGCCCAGACGACGATGTCGACGAGATCGTTCGCGGCATCCTTCATGTCGTCGAGCTTGGTGCCATCGCCCATCGAGCCCGAAACGTCGAGCATCATGGAGATTTCGAGGTTCGTTTCGGCATTGCCACCGACTGCGAGAACGGCCTTCGAATAGTCGCTGCCGTCGGAGTGGAGCAACGGCAGGGTCTTCGTTCCGCCTAGGCCCATGAACGGTGTCGATATCGCGGCGTTGCCCGTGGCGATGACGGACGTGGCGTTATCGCCGATAGCGAACCCGATGCCATCATTGATCACGTGAAGACGAGATTGGACCGCCTGATCATAGTACGTCTTAGCAAGAGTAAGAGCCGCCTGCTGATCTCCGCTGTTGGTCTGCAGTGCGCGCGCGGCTGCAAGGACCGCCGCGTCTGTTGCCGCCAACGTTTGATTACGTGCGCTGAGAAATCGGGCGTAATCGACCGCGAGACCGATCATCATGAAAAGCGCGAGGGCCATTAGGCCGAAGAGAATTGCCACGTCGCCGCGCGTATCGCGCGAAAACCGGCCCAACACTGAGGTGAGCCTCTTCCCGTTCTTCGCATCCGCGGAACCCTGCCGGCTGCCCGGCCACAGCTTCCCACAATCGACCCGCATCGCCGCCTCCTGCGCGCTATACTTAAGCGGCACAATAGCGGGAGATGTATTTAAGACGAATTAAGACGGCAATTTCTAATTATCTTCAAAATAAACGAACATTCTACGACATATACTGCATTTTATGCAAATTGTATACATATAATCTACGGTATATTAATAAGAAATACTTGGTAATACCAGATAAATCTGAACCTCTCATCGTCTGCGCTGGTGGGCAGAAGCCCTCGGCTTCTCCCGCGACATAAAGAGTTGTTTATATCTTGTTGCCTGCTTGCCGCCTGTTCGTTATAGCGTGGGGCGACTGCAGGAAAACGCGCATTGCGGCGCTTTGGCCGCCTCGACCGCCGGCGTGCCTGACGCCGCCGATGCGGCCGTGGTTGATCACGACTCGTCCCTCAGGAGCAAACATGAGCGCCAAGTTCACCGATTACATCGTCAAGGATCTCGCTCTGGCGGAGTGGGGCAGGAAAGAAATATCGATCGCCGAGACCGAGATGCCGGGCCTCATGGCGACGAGGGCCGAATACGGAGCCAAAAAGCCGCTCAAGGGCGCCCGTATTGCGGGTTCTCTGCATATGACCATCCAAACGGCCGTGCTGATCGAGACGCTCACCGCGCTCGGCGCCGACGTACGCTGGGTGTCGTGCAACATTTATTCGACGCAGGACCACGCCGCAGCGGCGATCGCCGCCGCCGGCATCCCGGTCTTCGCTTGGAAAGGTGAGAGCCTCGTCGACTACTGGGATTACACCCGCAAGCTTTTCGAGTGGGGCGACGGCGGCGTGCCGAATTTGATCCTCGACGACGGAGGCGATGCGACGCTGTTCGTGCATTTGGGATTGCGCGCCGAGAACGGCGACACCGGCTTTCTCGAAAAGGCAGGCTCGGAAGAGGAAGAAGTTCTCTTTGCGCTGCTCAAGAAGACACTGAAGGAGAAGCCGAAAGGCTGGTTCGCGGGACTTGCGAAGAGCATCAAGGGCGTTTCGGAAGAGACGACGACCGGCGTGCATCGCCTCTATGAGATGCAGAAAAAGGGGACGCTGCTGTTCCCTGCCATCAACGTCAATGATTCCGTCACCAAGTCCAAGTTCGACAATCTCTATGGCTGCCGCGAGAGCCTCGTCGACGGCATTCGCCGTGGCACCGACGTGATGATGGCCGGCAAGATCGCGTTCGTCGCCGGCTTCGGCGACGTCGGAAAAGGTTCGGCTGCCTCGCTGAGGAACGCCGGCTGCCGCGTACTGGTCGCCGAAATCGATCCGATCTGCGCACTGCAGGCGGCGATGGAAGGCTACGAAGTCGTGACGATGGACGATGCCGCCCCGCGCGCCGACATTTTCGTGACGGCAACCGGCAACAAGGACGTGGTGACGATCGACAACATGCGCGCCATGAAGGATCGCGCCATCGTTTGCAACATCGGCCACTTCGACAACGAAATTCAGGTCGCCGGACTCAAGAATTTCAAGTGGAACAACATCAAGCCGCAAGTCGATGAAATCGAGTTTCCGGACGGTAAGCGCATCATCCTTCTGTCGGAAGGCCGCCTCGTGAACCTTGGCAACGCCATGGGCCACCCCTCGTTCGTGATGTCGGCGTCCTTCACCAATCAGACGCTGGCGCAGATCGAGCTTTGGAACAACATCGGCAAATACGAGAAGAAGGTCTACACGTTGCCGAAGCATCTCGATGAGAAGGTCGCGATGCTGCACCTTTCAAAGATCGGCGCCAAGCTGACCAAGCTGCGCGCCGATCAGGCCGATTATATCGGCGTGAAGCCGGAAGGCCCGTTCAAGTCGGATCACTACCGTTATTGAGACGGAACGCATTCGCGCGAGAGCACGGACCAAGTGCTCTCGCGCAGCTCCACAGCCCTCAATCCGCAGAGCTTTAAGTTCTGCGCCACGCTAACCCTATGGAACGGCGCATCGATCGGGCTTGAGCTCGCTGTGGCGCCGCTTGGCGTGAAGATGCCAACACAAACAGCAAAAATACGCCAATCACCGAAAAATCGATCATCAGTATACCCCCGCAACTCATACAAATAGAATATAACGTGTAGCTACTATACGAGCGACATTGGCAAACGCTCGCATTTGCAACAAGAGGCTGGCGCGTAGAGCAAGAAGCTTTCTTGTGGAAGAGGTGTGTGATTGTCACACGGGGCGCGCTGGCTGCGAAGCGGTACCAGCACCGCGCCTGGCGCCAAGACCTGCGGACACAATCGATTTTCGGCATTCGACGGTATCGGCCATCGCCAATCGGCAAAGCCGGACCTGCCGCCCCGCGGCGCCAGGGGAACACCCAGGCGCCGTTTGATTTCAAGATGGCCGGCGTGCTGGCGAGACAGGTGAAGGCATCCCATACTTCGTGAGTGATTCGCGCGGCTTAGCGCGGAATCCGAGCTGACGTGCGTGCGCGTCGGTACGACAGCGGCCCCTCAGATTGCAACGGACTTGATGCGCGCCATATCTCCGCAAGGCTCTCGAATGACGACGCGCTGGCAGCTCGCGCTGCTGCTGCTTGCGGCGATGGCCTGCGTCGCGACGATGCTCGCAAGTTTCGTGGCCGGACACCCCATCGAACCTGGCCAGTTGGACGTCCGGCACGTGTCGCTGATCGCGCTCGTCGCCGGAGCGGGGTTCATCGCCGCGCTCGTCATCTGGCACATGAACAGCGTCGGTCAGCGCCAGACCCGCGACGCAAAAGCTGAAAGCCTTCAGCTGCGGCGCAATCTTGCCGCCACCGACGCGATCATTCGCGCCGAGCCGCAGGTGCTCATTTTCTGGGAACAGGGTCAGGCGGTGCGTATCGTATCGCACACGTTGACCGGCATTGCAGGTTTGCCGGAGCATCACACCGAAATACTGCGCTTCGGCCAGTGGCTCGAGGCAAGCTCCGCGCAGGCACTCAAGTCGGCGCTCGAAAAACTTTTCGTCAACGGCCGCTCGTTCAGCATCATCCTGAAGACGACGCTCGGCGGCGTGATCGAAGGCGAAGGCGGGACCGCCGGCGGGCGCGCGGTTCTGCGTTTGAAAGATGTCGCCGGCTACAAGCAGGAGATCGCCAGGATCGGCGAGAAACACGCGGCGTTCGCTCGCGACATCCGCTCGAGCCGCGCGCTTCTGAACACGCTGCCGATGCCCGTGTGGCTGCGCGCGCCGGATGGCCGGTTAATCTGGGTCAACACCGCCTACGTCAACGCCGTCGACGCCAAGAGCGAGCTTGAAGTTCTCGAACGCCAGATCGAACTGCTCGAGACCCGGCAGCGTAAGGCCGTCGCCAAATCTATTGCGGCCGGACAACGCTACAAGGCCCGCGTCCATCTGGTTGCCGGGGGTGAACGCAAACCCCACGACATCGTCGTACTCCCCGTCGACAGCATGACGGCCGGAGCCGCAATCGACGTGACCGACATCGAAACCGCACAGGGCGAACTCGAGCGGCAGATGCAGGCCTATGACCGGACGCTCGACCGGGTCGAAACGGCGGTCGCAATTTTTAACCGCGAACAGCAGCTGGTATTTTTCAATGCGGCTTTCATCAACCTGTGGTCGCTCGATACCGACTGGCTCGCCACGCGGCCAAGTGACGGCGCCATCCTCGATCGGCTCCGCGAAATCGGCGTTCTGCAGCCGGTCGTCAGTCATCGCGATTGGAAGGCGCAGGTTCTCGCTTGCTATCGGACTGGGGAGTCGCTCGAAGACACCTGGCACCTGACGGACGGCCGCATCGTGCATGTCATGGCCGAGCAACGACCCGACGGCGGCGTCACGTATCTGTTCGCCGACGAGACGGAACGCATCGCGCTCGAGAGTCGATACAATGGTCTCATCGACGTGCAGCGCGAGACAATCGACAGCCTCAAAGAGGGCGTCGTTGTTTTCGGCACGGACGGACGCCTGAAGCTCTTCAACAAAGCCTTCTGCGAGATTTGGCGGATGCCGTCTGGCAAGCTCGGCGAGATGCCGCATATCGGCGAGGTTATCGCCGCCGCGCAAACGCTGCATCCCGACAACGATACGTGGCTCCGGATCGGCAGGTCCGTGACGGCTTTTCTCGACGAGCGCGAAGACTTCACCGGCCAGATGACCCGCACCGACGGCGTCGTCATCGACTTTGCTTTGATGCCGCTATCGGACGGCGCCACGCTTCTAACGTTTGCCAATGTGACCGACGCCAAGCGCGCCGAGCAGGCGCTTGTCGAGCGCAATGAGGCCCTGATCGCTGCGGACCGGCTCAAGACGAACTTCATCGGGCATATTTCCCGTGAGTTGCGCACCCCGCTCACCAGCATGATCGGCTTTGCCGAAATGCTGGCGAGCCCGATGTTCGGCGACCTCAACGACAAACAACGCGAGTATTTGACCGACATCATGTCGTCGTCGAAAACGCTGCGCTCCATCATTGACGATATTCTCGATCTCGCGACGATCGACGCGGGCACGCTTCAGTTGAAACTTGCTCCGGTCGGTGCGCGTGCCCTCATCGATGCGGCGATCCTGGGCATTCGCGAGCGCGCCATCCGCTCACGCCTCACGATCGACATCGCGGTAGCCGATGATGTGACGGAATTCATGGCCGATGAAGCGCGGATGCGCCAGATCCTTTACAATCTCATGTCAAATGCCGTCGGCTTCTCGAAACTCAACAGCACCGTCCGGTTGAGGAACTGGCGCGAAGACGGCTACATCATATTCTCCGTCGAAGACGAAGGAATCGGCATACCTAAGGATCAGATTCCCGGAGTCTTCCAACGGTTCGAAAGCCACAGCCGCGGCTCCGACCATCGCGGTGCCGGGATTGGCCTCTCGATCGTCAAAAGCCTGGTCGAGCTGCATGGCGGCAGCATCGATTTCAGCTCGGAGGAGGGCTACGGCACGCGCGTCACGGTACGGATTCCCGAACGACCAGTCAGCGCGCCGGATAGCGGCGCTACCCGGCTGGCACGCGGCGACCGGGCAGCGTAAATTCAGCCGCAATGAAGAATTCCTTCCTTTACCCCGATCTCACCGAAAGCGACGTTGCGCGGCTTGCCGGCGAGGTCGCTTTTTTTCTGCAGCCGGGCGACATGCTTGGGCTCGAGGGCGACCTTGGTGCCGGAAAATCGACGTTCGCACGGGCTCTGATCCGCGCCTTGTCGAGCGATCCGGCGCTCGAGGTCCCGAGCCCGACGTTCACGCTGATGCAAACCTACGAAACGCCACGTTTCGACATTGCGCATTTCGATCTCTATCGCGTGACCGACCCCAGCGAACTCGACGAGCTGGGGCTCGAAGCTGCGCTCAAGGATGGTGTCGCGGTGATCGAGTGGCCGTCGCGGGCGGGAACTCGGCTCGCGGAGCACTTCACACTGCTGTTTGAAGAAGCGAACGGTGCCGATCGGCGGACGGTGACGTTCAGTGCGCCTTCGGCGCTGACGCCGCGACTGCACCGCTTTGCGACCATCCGTAAATTTCTTGCCGATGCCGGTTGGGGCGATGCAGCGACGCATCTGGAATATCTGCAGGGCGACGCCTCGCCGCGCCGATATGCGCGCCTCACCAAACCCGACGGAACACGCGCGCTGCTGATGGACTCGGTTAGACGCCCCGACGGTCCGCCGATCCGAGACGGCAAGCCCTACAGCGCCATCGCACACCTCGCCGAAGATGTCCGCGCGTTTGTCGCGATCGGCGGCGTATTGCAAAAGGCGGGGCTTTCGACGCCGCGCCTGTTCGCCGAAGACCTTGATCAAGGTTTGCTGATCATCGAAGATTTCGGGGATCGCGTTTTTGCCGCCGAGATTGCACGCGGCCGCGATCAAGAACCCCTAGCGCGGCGCGCCACCGAAACGTTGCTTGCTCTGCAGGGGATATCGCCACCGGCGCGCATTGCACTTTCGGATGGTTCGGCATTCGAGATTCCCGAAGCCGACGCGAGTGTCCTCGACATCGAAACGCAATTGCTTCTCGACTGGTACTGGCCAGCGCTACATGGCCACCCTGCTCCGCAATCGGAGCGCGATAGTTTCGAGGCGGAGTGGTATCGGGTCTTCGAACGCGTCTTGAAGCAGCCGAGGGCGTGGCTGCTGCGCGATTACCATTCGCCGAACCTCATTGCCCTCGACGATCGCGCCTGCCCGCGCGACATCGGCATCATCGACTTTCAGGATGCAATGGTCGGGCCCGCAGCTTACGATCTCGTCTCGCTGCTGCAGGATGCCCGCGTCGACGTGGACGCCTCGCTGGAGACAAGCCTGCTCGATCACTACATTTCCCGCATTTTGCAACGCGACCCGGCGTTCGACACGGATGAATTCCGGTTCGCTTATGCGGCGCTCGGGGCGCAGCGGAATACGAAAATCCTCGGGATATTCGCGCGCCTCGCGATGCGCGACGGCAAGCGCCAATATCTGGCGCATATGCCACGGATCTGGGGGTATCTCGAACGCGATCTCAAACACGAGGGTCTTGCCGGGCTCGCGGCGTGGTATGACCGCAACCTGCCTCGGAGCCTGCGCGCGCAAGCCCTGAGGATCTGACGACTTTCCGGGGAACGTTCCGCATGACTGCCGACAAGCACCCGAGCAGCGCCTTTGTTCTGGCTGCCGGAAAGGGGGAGCGAATGCGCCCGCTGACCGAAGCCGTGCCAAAGCCTTTGGTGCCGCTTGCCGGCAAACCGCTGATCGACCACGTGCTCGATCGGCTCGCGGCCGCTGGAATTAAGCGCGCCGTCGTCAACGTGCATCATCTGGCAGATCAGATCGAAAAGCACGTCGCCAATCGCAAGAGTCCCGAAATCATCATATCCGACGAACGCAATGCGCTGCTCGATACGGGTGGCGGCGTGCTGCGGGCACTTCCCAAACTCGGGCGCGCGCCGTTCCTGATCCACAACTCGGATTCGGTTTGGATCGAAGGCATGGGCTCGAACCTCGATCGATTGATCGATGCCTGGGACGACGCGGCAATGGATAGCTTGATGCTCGTCGCCTCCGTCGCATCGAGCATCGGTTATGATGGCTCCGGCGACTTCCAGATGGATGCGACGGGCCGGCTGACCCGCCAAGGTGGCGGGCGCGTCGCGCCGTTCGTCTTCGCAGGCGTTTCGATCGCGCATCCGCGTTTGTTCGACGGCGCGCCGCAGGGCCGCTTCTCACTGAACCAGCTTTGGGATCGCGCGATCGAGAAGGGCCGGCTTTACGGGATACGTCTCGAGGGCATTTGGATGCACGTCGGGACGCCCGGCGCCATTGGCGAAGCCGAAGCTGCGATTTCGAAATCTTCTCATGCCGGTTCGGCTTTGCCGGGATCAAAGTGATGGCGTCGAACATTTTTACCGTGCCGCTCGGCGTGCCATTTCTTGAAGCGCTGGCGCGCGCTATTCTGCGCGGCGACCTTCCCATCCAAGGCGGCAAGCAACCCGACGTCCTGTCGTTGCCGAACATCTCGCTGCTGCTGCCGACGCGGCGTGCAGCGCGTGCCGCACGGGAGGCATTTCTCGCCGTATCCGGTGCCCGCGCCATCGTCATGCCGCGCATCCGCCCGATTTCGGAAGGCGAAGGTGATCTATCGCTTCTCGCCAGCCTCGCCGAAACGAGCGTTACCGGCATTGCGGCACTCGAAGCGCCGCCCGCGATCAGCCCGCTCGACCGTACGCTGATGCTGATGCAGCTCGTCGCATATTGGCGCCGTACGATGGCCAAGTCCGCCTCCGCCACCGAACGGACCTCGGGCTCGACGCCGGCACAGGCAGCACAGCTTGCCGCCGAGCTTGCCAAGCTGATGGACGATATCGAGCGCGAGAACGTGTCGCTTGCGGGTATCAAAGACCTCGTGCCCGAGACCTATTCGGAGCATTGGAAGAAGACCGTCGATTTCCTGAAGATTGTCACTGAAGCGTGGCCGCAATATCTTGCAGACAACGGCATCACGTCACCCGAAGCGCGGCGCAACGCTTTGATACTCGCCGAAGCCGAGCGCATCGCGAACCTCAAATCGGATGAAATCGTCATCGTTGCGGGCGTGACTGGTTCGATACCGGCAACCGTGACGCTAATGCGCGCCGTCGCGGCGCGTCCGTCCGGGGCCATCGTGCTTCCCGGCCTCGACCAGTTTCTCGATGACGCAAGCTGGAACGAGATCGCACCCCACCATCCGGAGCATCCGCAGTTCGGCCTGAAGAAGCTGCTCGACGGGCTTGGCATTGAACGACGTGACGTGCACACGCTTGCCGGTGCCGAAGTCGACGCCGAGCGTCACACGCGGTCGGCGTTCTTCAGCGAGGCCATGCGACCCGCCGCCGGTACAGCACGGTGGCATCGTTTCGCAGCAGAAGCCGATTACGAAAAACTCAAAAGCGGACTGTCGGGCGTCTCTCTCATAGAAGCTCCTGCGGCGCAGGATGAAGCCGAAGTGGTGGCGCTGATCTTGCGCGAAGCGGTCGAGGTAGCGGGGCGCACGGCGGCGCTCGTCTCGCCAGACCGGCTGCTGGCGCGACGCGTCGCGATCCGGCTCGAAGCCTGGGGCATTCGCGTCGACGACAGCGCCGGGCGGCCCTTCGCAAAGACTGTGCCGGGCGCCTTCCTGACGCTCGTCATCGGCGCTGCCGTTAGCGATTTCGCTCCGGCAGAAACGATGGCGCTGCTGCGTCATCCGCTCTGCAGGATCGGCTTCCAGGCATTTGACATTCGCCGCTACGCGCGCGCCCTCGAAATCAGCGCCTTTCGTGCGCCCTATCTCGGGCGCGGCCTCGAAGGCATCGCCACCGCACTCGATAATGCCGAACGGGACCGGGCGGGGGGCAACAAGCCTTTGCATCGGGCGGCGAAGCGGCTTTGGAAAGAGGACTGCGACGGCGCCCGCGAACTGGTCGCGCGCCTCGCGGCGGCCTTCGATCCGCTGTCGAAACTCTACGCCGCCGGCGGCAACGATGCGCTTTCGGCGTTCGCACGGGCGCACGCGGCAACAGCCGAAGCTTTGGCCGTTCTTCCGGAGAGTGAAGTTGCTACGGCAAACGCGCAAAATCCGCTTTGGCAAGGCGAGGCCGGAGAAACCGCGACGCGTTTCTTCGGCGAGCTTCTGGCGCCGGAGACGCCGAGCGTCGATTTGCGCGCCGCCGACTACGCCGATCTCTATGCGACGCTGCTGTCGCGCGAGAATGTTCGCGAGCGAACGGCGGTACATCCGCGCGTTTCGATTTGGGGGCCGTTCGAGGCGCGTTTGCAGCAGCCGGATATTCTGGTCCTCGGTTCGCTCAACGAAGGCACGTGGCCGGAAGCGGCCGAGCCCGGCGCCTGGCTCAATCGCCCAATGCGCCGCGATCTTGGCCTGCCGTCGCCAGAAGAAGAGATCGGCCGCGCGGCGCACGATTTCGTGTCGCTCCTCGGGGCCAAGACCGTGTATCTGACGCGCGCCGGCAAGGTCGACGGTGTTCCGACCGTGCCGTCACGCTGGCTGATGCGGCTGACGGCGCTGCTCAAGGGCATGAAGCTTGCGAACGTTCTCGAACCCGATCAGCCGTGGCTCGCTTGGGCGCGCGCACGCGACCGGATCAAGCATCACCTTAAAATCGAGGCTCCGGCGCCGACGCCCGCCGTCGTGCTTCGTCCACGTAAGTTGAGCGTGACCGAAATCGAGCGCTGGATTTCCAACCCCTATGCGATCTTCGCCCGCCGCATCCTGAAGCTCGAACCATTGCCGCCGCTCGGCGCTTCGCCCGATCAAAGCTTGCGCGGCAGCCTCGTGCATGAGGTGCTGCGCGAGTTCGCAAAGACCTTTCCGACTACTCTGCCTGCCGAGCCGCTTGCCGAACTCGAAAAGATCGCGAGCGCGGTACTCGAAAGCTATACCGGCCACCCACGCGTCGCCGCTTTCTGGCTGCCGCGACTGAAGCGCTTCCTGAAATGGTTCGCGGATGGTGAGGAAGAGCGGCGCGGCGGCGTTCGCGCCGTCTTTGCAGAGACGACAGGCAGTCTCGTACTGGGCTCAGGCACATTGCCGTTCACGTTGTCGGCGCGAGCCGACCGGATCGACGACAAGGGCGCGGCTCTCGTTATCACCGACTATAAGACCGGCATGATGCCGAACGATGCAGCCGTCAAAGGCGGGCGCGCGCCGCAGCTGCCGCTCGAAGCCGCGATCGCACTCGGTGACAGCGGATTTCCGAACCTCTCGGGACGTTCTGTCGAAGCCCTGCGCTACATCCGGGCGTCCGGCGGCGAACCGCCCGGTGAAGAACGGCTCGTTCGATCCGATGATATCGCCGGACTTGCAGACACAGCGCGCCTCGGACTTGAACGTCTCATTGCGGAATTCGACAACCCAACCACGCCTTACCGGGCGATACGCCGGCCGGGTTTCAGCTACGACTACGACGCCTATGCGCACTTGGCGCGCGTCGCGGAATGGTCGGCGCATGTCGATGAAGAGGCGGCGCCATGAACCTCGAAACCAAAAAGCTACCCGCCGATGCTCTCCGGCAGCTCACCGACCGAGCGCAAAGCGACGCCGCCGATCCCAATGTTTCGGCCTGGGTCAACGCCAACGCCGGCACCGGCAAGACGCACGTTCTGACGTTGCGCGTGCTGCGCCTTCTGCTCGCTAGTACGTCGCCGGAGCGCATCCTTTGTCTCACGTACACGAAGGCCGCCGCCTCGGAGATGTCGAAGCGCGTTTTCGACTGGCTGGCCGGATGGGTGACGGCCGACGACGCGACGCTCAGGAAAGAACTCGGCGATGTAATGGGAACTCGTGTCTCCGACGCCGACATAGAATTCGCTCGGACGCTCTTTGCCCGCGCCATCGAAACGCCCGGCGGCCTCAAAGTGCAGACGGTCCATGCCTTTGCCGAGCGGTTGTTGCAGAGATTTCCGCTCGAGGCCGGTGTGCCGCCGGATTTCAAGATCCTCGACGAAGATGCGGCGCGTGACCTCAAGGCTCAAGCGATCGAGCGAACACTGATTGAAGCTACCGCCGCGCCGTCGACGTCGCTTGGCAAAGCACTCGATGTCGTGGTGCGCTACGCCGCGGACGCGCAATTCGATACGCTGATTTCGAACGCCGTCGCGGAGCGGCGTTGGCTCGAAGCTATTAGCGGGCAGGCGTTCGGAAAGGCGGAAGATGCGCTCGGCACAATCGAAAGCTTTCTGCGCCAAAGCCTCAAGGTTCGCGCGGGTATTGACTGTGCGGAGATTCACCGCGAATGCGCTGGCGTCTTATCCAAAGACGACATACGCGAAATTTGCGCGGCCCTGTCGAGCGGTACCACGACCGATGAAAAAAATGCCGATCTTCTTCGGTCAGCCGTGAAGCTCGCTAACGCCCAGGCCCGCGCCGACAAATTGGCCGATTATTTCCTCGTCGAAAAAGGCGAGGCGAAGCGCAAAAACCTGATGACGGCGGCGGTCGGACGAATGCGACCCGATCTTCTCGATCGGTGCCAGCAGGCTCAGCAGAGATTTTTTGACCTGTCGCAAGAACTCAAGGCACTGATGCTGATCGAAGCGTCTGCGGCGCTTTACAGGCTCGCGGGCGCCGTGCTGCAGCGTTACACCGATGCGCGAAGCGCGGCCGGCGCGCTCGACTTCGATGACCTCATTCTGAAGACGACGTCGCTGCTCAGCGGAGAGCATGGCGAGGCGCAATGGGTGCTTTTCAAGCTCGACGGCGGTCTCGACCACATCCTGGTCGACGAAGCGCAGGACACGAGCCCCGAGCAGTGGCAGATCGTTTCGAGCCTGGTGCGCGAGTTCTTCGCAGGAACCGGCACAAGCGCCGTTTGCCGAACAGTATTTGCGGTGGGCGATGAGAAGCAGTCGATCTATTCGTTTCAGGGCGCGGCGCCAAAGATGTTCGCCGAGACGGGGGACCGCTTCAAGGGGCTGGCACTTAGCGCGCTGATGCAGTGGAAATCCGTGTCGCTCAATCTGTCGTTTCGGACGGTCGCACCTATCTTGGGAGCTGTGGATCAGGTTTTTAGCGATGCCATCCGCACCCCGGGACTGACCGCCAGCGGCCGGTTCGTCCCTCACGCTGCGAACCGTTTTGGGCAGGCGGGCCTCGTCGAAATCTGGCCGACCGAGAAACCGGATGACACCGTATCGGCCGATCCGTGGGCGCCGCTCTCCGACACGAGCGAGCGCTCGCCAGCCAATCGGCTGGCCGACCGCATCGCCGACCAGATCAAGCGCTGGATCGATGGGGACGAACGCTTGATTTCGGAAGATCGCCCGATCCGCGCCGGTGACATCCTGATCCTCGTCCGCAAGCGCAATCCGTTCGCCGTGCCGATGGTCGCCGCATTGAAACGACGTGGCATTGCCGTGGCGGGCTCCGATCGGATCGCGCTGACCGATCAGATCGCGGTACAGGATCTGATCGTACTCGGCGATTTCCTGACGTTGCCGGAAGACGATCTGGCGCTCGCGACGGTGCTTAAGGGCCCGATGTTCGGTTTGGACGATGACGATCTGCTGGCGATTGCGCCAGGACGAACGAAGACCCTTTGGGGTGCGCTGCTCGACAACGCTGACGCGAAGCCAGCCTATAAAGTCGCCGTCGAAACGCTAAAGCGCTGGCGGGCCAAGGCCGACTTCACGCCGCCCTTCGAATTCTTTTCAAGCATCCTCGATCGCGATGGCGGGCGCGAAAAGATGCTGTCGCGTCTCGGCCCGGAAGCGGCGGATGCCATCGACGAATTTCTTGACCTGGCCCTGCGCTTCGATGACGGCGCGCCGCCGTCGCTGACGCAGTTCCTTGCCAAGCTCCGCGCCAGCGAGCCGGAAGTGAAACGCGACATGGATCACGGCCGTAATGAGGTGCGCGTGATGACCGTGCATGGCGCCAAAGGCCTCGAAGCGCCGATCGTTTTCCTTCCCGATACGTGCACAATCGCTTCGGGCGGCAATTCGACGGCCGGCATCGTCAAGCTCTCTCACCTCACGCGTCCGGACGGCTTGCCGGATCCAGTCGTGTGGACGGTCAAAGGCACGACGCGCATCGATCATGTCCAGACGGCGCGCCGCGAAAGGGATGAGCGCGATCGTGAGGAGCGCAATCGCCTGCTCTACGTTGCGATGACGAGAGCGCGCGATCGCCTTTACATCGCAGGTTTCGAAGGCAAACGTGGGCGTGCGGACGGATGCTGGTATGACCTGATCTTCGATGCGCTGAAACCCGGCCTCACCGAAGTCGATCTTGGGGATGGACAGTTGGTTTGGCGCAACGAAACGCGGCAGACCGCCGACCCAGAGAAATCGCGAAAGGAAAAAAGCCGTCAGCCGAAAGAGGAGGAGCGCCCGGCGTTCGCAACGCATCCTGCTCAGCCCGAGCCAAAACTTTTGGTACCGCTGGCGCCTTCCCGGCTCGAGCCTTACGCGCCCGACGCGGAAGGCGAGCCATTGATGCCGGCAAAACGCGACGCTGCCGCGACCAATGACGGCCCTTCTCCGCTCTCGGGCAATGTCGAGAACAGATTCTTGCGCGGAACGTTGACACACGCGCTTTTGCAGCATTTGCCGGCCGTGCCCGAAGCCCAGCGCGAGACGATTGCAAAAGCCTTCATCGACAAGCGCGGCCAGGTACTGAACGCAAAGACGCGCGCCGGCATTGTTCGCGAAACCCTGGCGATTCTGACCGAACCGGGGTTCGCCGCGCTTTTCGGTCCGAATAGCGTTGCAGAGGTTCCAATCGCTGCCGTCATTCCGCGCCCCCGAGGCAAGGGTCCGGCACTCGACCTTTCCGGGCAGATCGACCGGCTCGCTGTAACGGACGATCACGTGTTGATCGTAGACTACAAAACGAATCGGCCGCCGCCGTCTGAGGTTCGATTTGTCGCCGACGCCTACCTCTACCAGCTGGCGGCCTACCGGCTGGCGCTTGCTGAGATCTATCCGCGGCGTTTGGTTCGGGCGGCGCTTTTGTGGACGGATGGCCCGCGTTTGATGGAGATACCTACGGAATTGCTGGACAGCTATACCGAACGCCTCTGGGACCTAGATGTCGCAAGCCTTGACGCTACCTAACGCAGTACCTACCTTTGCTTTCGGTTTTCTTTTCAACGCGCGGCGTCGAAACGGGATCGGCCGGTGTCCGAGCCCGTAAATGGAGAATTATCAATGTCTAACGCTGTCACAGATGCAAGCTTCGAGCAGGAAGTCTTGAATTCGAACGAGCCGGTCGTGGTCGATTTCCACGCCGTGTGGTGCGGGCCCTGCAAAGCCATGGCGCCGGCGCTCGATCAGGTCGCCAAGGAACTGACGGGCAAGGTGAAGGTCGTGAAGGTCGACGTCGACGAGAACCCGATGATTACGGGGAAGTACGGCATCCGGGCGATGCCGACGTTGCTGATCTTCAAGGGCGGCAAGGTCGCGGCGCAGCACACGGGCGCGATCGTGCAGAAAAAGAAACTCGAAGATTGGATCAATTCCAGCGTCGCGGCTGAAGTTTAAGCAGCCGACAATCGTAAAATTGGAAAGCCCCGCCTTGCGCGGGGCTTTTTGTTTGGCGCGGTCAGTTCGCAAGTCCATCGGCGGCCGGCACGACAACGGCGAAAATGTCGTGAAGCGCCGTCAAGCTCGCGTCGTGCAAATCCTTGGCAGAGACGACGCCTCCAGTCGGATTGGGAAGCGATCGCGTTGCCGTGGCATTGCCGACGACCGTGGCGCGGTAGCCATGATTGAACGCGGCGCGCGCCGTCGAATTTACGCAGACGTGCGTCATGAATCCGGCAAGCGTCACTTCCTCGACTCCGAATTCCTTCAGCACCTCATCAAGGTTCGTCTTTTCGAAAGAGCTTGGATAATTCTTGACGACGACCGGCTCGCCTGCTCGCGGCTTCACGACATCGGCGATGGCGCCGATGCGATCGTTCAGGTCATAAGGCGATCCCGCGCCCGCGTCGTGCTGAATGTGAATAACTGGGCGGCCGGCATCGCGGAAGCGGTTGAGCAGCCGTTGACATTGAACGAGCGCCGGCTCGACGCCCTCGAGCTGCATCAGGCCCTCGCGATAGGTATTTTGGCAATCAATGAGGACGAGCGCGGATTTGCCGACCGTCGTCGGCGTATGCCCCATGCCGGTAATTTCGCGTAAGGTCTTCGATGCAGGCATGGTCGGGTTCCTTTGCATTCGACGACCCCCTTCCCTTGAGAGGAGGGGAACGTCTTGTATCTCCAAAAAATCGAAATCGGCTCAGAGAGGCGGATGATCGACGCCTGTCGGCGGTGGGCCCATCGTGTCGAGTTCATCGGACTCGGCGTCGCTGAATACGCGCGACCGCGTCAGGAAGCGCACGCCTTCCGGTGCTTCAACCGAAAATCCTGAGCCGCGGCCCGGCACGACATCGATGATCAGGTGCGTATGCTGCCAATATTCGAACTGCGACTTGCCCATGTAAAACGGCTGGCCACCGATTTCGCCGATGTAGACGTCCTGGGCGCCGACTTTGAATTCCTTACGCGGATAGCACATCGGCGAGCTGCCGTCGCAGCAGCCCCCGGACTGATGAAAAAGCAGCGGGCCATGAATGACCTCGAGCTTATTGATCAGGCTCAAAGTGCCCAGCGTTGCCGTCACGCGATCGACCATTGGATTCCTCAAAAGTGCTAAGTAGAAAAGGGCATGCACCAGATGTAATGGCGCATGCCCTCAATTTCTAAACTTCAGCGAACATCAGAAGAAGCCAAGCGCCTTCGGGCTGTAGCTGACGAGCATGTTTTTCGTCTGCTGATAGTGATCAAGCATCATCTTGTGATTTTCACGGCCGATACCCGACTGCTTGTAGCCACCGAACGCGGCATGCGCCGGATAAGCGTGATAGCAGTTCGTCCACACGCGACCGGCCTTGATAGCACGGCCCATGCGATAGGCGCGCGTACCGTTCCGAGTCCACACCCCTGAGCCAAGGCCGTAGAGCGTGTCATTTGCAATCGCGAGGGCTTCCTCGTCATTCTCGAACGTCGTCACCGCCAGAACGGGTCCGAAGATTTCCTCCTGGAACACGCGCATCTTGTTGTGACCTTCGAGAACTGTCGGCTCGACGTAGTAGCCGGTTGCAAGTTCGCCTCCGAGGTTGGCACGCTTGCCGCCGGTCAAAACACGGGCACCTTCGCCCTTGCCGATTTCAATGTAGCTCAAGATCTTTTCGAGCTGGTCGTTCGAAGCCTGGGCGCCGATCATCGTCGTGGCATCCATCGGATGGCCCTGCTTCACCTTCACGACGCGCTGCAAGGCGCGATCCATGAACTTCTCGTAGATCGACCGCTGGACGAGTGCGCGGCTCGGGCAGGTGCAGACCTCACCCTGGTTCAGCGCGAACATCGTGAAACCTTCGAGACATTTGTCGAAGTATTCGTCGTCGGCATCCATGACGTCGGCGAAGAAGATGTTCGGCGACTTGCCGCCAAGCTCCAGCGTGCAGGGAATAATGTTTTCCGAAGCGTACTGCATGATCAGGCGGCCGGTCGTCGTCTCTCCGGTAAACGCGATCTTGGCGATGCGCTTGTTCGAGGCAAGCGGCTTGCCGGCTTCAACGCCGAAGCCGTTGACGACATTGAGGACGCCGGGCGGAATAATGTCGGCGAGCATTTCCATCAGCACCATGATGCTCATCGGCGTCTGCTCGGCGGGCTTCATCACGATGCAGTTGCCGGCGGCAAGAGCAGGCGCGAGCTTCCACACCGCCATCAAGATCGGGAAGTTCCACGGAATGATCTGGCCAACGACCCCGAGCGGCTCATGGTAATGGTAGGCGACGGTGTCGTGATCGATCTCGGAGAGCGAGCCTTCCTGCGCGCGAATGCAGCCGGCAAAATAGCGGAAGTGGTCGACGGCGAGCGGCAGGTCGGCGTACGTCGTCTCGCGGATCGGCTTGCCGTTGTCGATGGTTTCGACAAGCGCCAGCACGTCGAGATTTTCCTCCATCTTGTCGGCGATCTTGTTCAGGATGCGGGCGCGCTCTGCGGCCGACGTCTGGCCCCACGCATCGCGTGCCTTGTGCGCCGCGTCGAGTGCAAGTTCGATATCTTCAGCCGTCGAGCGTGCGATTTCGCAAACTGCCTGGCCGGTGATCGGGGTGACATTCGTGAAATACTGTCCGCGGACAGGAGCAACCCATTTGCCGCCGATAAAATTATCGTAGCGCGGCTTGATGACCTGCCGGCCTTTCAACTTGTCCATAGCTACATGTTGCATGGCGTATCTCCTCCGGGAAAAGGCCTGTTGGGGCTCGGTATTTCTTCATTTATAGCCCAGACGCACCGAGCCTCGCCAGGGGCGCTGTCTTGTCCCTTAGTAGGGGCGCGCAGTTGCCGATCCGAATTGTATGACTTTCAGCCAGCAAGCGGCGCAACGAAGCTTGTACTTTCGCTGTCGCATTCGTCGCGAAGCACGTGACGTCATGGCGGCACATCACGTTGTTTCGCGGACAAACTATTGCAGCTCTTGCTGCAGCGTCAGCACGTGTCCGGCAAGATAAAGCGAGCCGCATATCAGCACGCGCTTCGGACCTACAGGAAGTGCCGCGATGGTTTGCAACGCACTCATCACGTTTTCGCGATCGAGTGCCTGGATACCGGCCCCCCGTGCGATTTCAGCAAGGTTTTCCTGACTGTGGGGCGTCTCGTGCGCGCCGGGGATCGGCACGGTGTAGATGGCCCGTACCAGTCCGCGAAACGGCGCCAGGAATCCGAGCGCATCTTTCTGTCCCATCATGCCGACGATGAGATAGACGGGCTTCGGTGACTTCTCATCGAACGCAGCGAGGGTGTCGGCGAGCATATCGCCCGCCGCCGGATTATGTCCGCCGTCGAGCCAAAGTTCCGCATCTTCACCGAGTACGCTCGGCAGTGGGCCGGAAACGAGGCGCTGCATTCGTGCGGGCCATTCGGCGGTTCGCAAACCCACTTCGATGGCACGTTCGTCGATGCCGAGCGACGGAATGTTTTCGGCAAGCTGCAGCGCCGCTGCGACGGCGGTGCCGGCATTGATGATCTGATGACGGCCGATAAGTGCCGGAAGCGGTAGATCGAGCAGGCGGTCATGACGCTGCACGACAAGGCGGCCGGCCTGTTCGTAAGCATCGTAGTCGCGACCCCAGACCGACAGCGTAGCGCCGACGGCGCTGGCGCGCGCCTCGATGACGGACAGAACCTTGTTCGATTGCTGCGAGATGATTCCCGCAACTCCGCGTTTCAGAATACCTGCCTTCTCGGCGGCGATCTTGCTCAACGTCGGCCCGAGCTTCTCGGCGTGGTCCATAGAAATCGGCATGATGACGGTGAGCACCGGATCCGGAATGACGTTCGTTGCGTCGAGACGGCCGCCGAGGCCGACTTCGAGCAGCAGCACATCGGCAGGCGTCTCGGAGAAGGCGAGGAAGGCTGCGGCGGTGGTGATCTCGAACTGCGTGATGTCGTCGCCGTCGTTCACCGCCTGCACGCGCATCAGCACGTCGACGAGCGAGTTTTCGTCGATGGCGCAGGCCTTGCCGTCGGGACCGGCCAGCGCGATGCGTTCATGAAAGCGCACCAGGTGGGGGGAAGTGTAGATGTGTGACCGCTTTCCCGCGGCTTCGATGATGGCGCGGAGGTACGCGGTCAATGAACCCTTGCCGTTTGTCCCGGCGATGTGGACGACGGGAGGCAGTTTTCGTTCGGGATGCCCGAGTTTAGCGAGCAGGCGCTCGACGCGCCCAAGTGACAGGTCGATGAGCTTCGGGTGGAGAAGCATCATCTCAGCGAGCAACGCGTCGCTGTGCGGGCGAGTTGTCGATAGGGTCATGGCGGCGCGTACTATACCTTCAAAGCCAGCTGAAGCGATCAGGGTCCTCGCGGCGCATCTTTCGGGTTCGACGGCGAGAGCTCTTCACGTCGCGACTTGTCGACCTTGGCCGGCTCGAATCGCTGGCTGTTCGGCACCACCTCGGGCTCGACGACACCGCCCGTCTCGCGCGCTGCCGTCTCCATCACTCTGCTATCAATGGAAGCGCCGTTCATGTACGGCTTGCCATTCATCATCTTCCGCGTGTCTTTGACTTTCGTCGCCTCAACGCCGCTCATCAGCAGCCTGCAAACGCGCGCCAACGTTTCACGCAATTGATGGCGATGGACGACCATGTCGACCATGCCGTGAGACAAGAGGTATTCGGCGCGCTGGAAGCCGTCTGGAAGCTGTTCGCGGATGGTCTGCTGAATGACGCGGGGGCCCGCGAAGCAGATCAGCGCGCCCGGTTCGGCGATATGGACATCGCCAAGCATCGCATAGGAGGCGGTGACGCCGCCCGTCGTCGGATCGGTGAGAACGACAATATAGGGTAGGCGCGCGTCTTTCAGGCGCTGCACGGCAATCGTCGTGCGCGGCATCTGCATCAAGGACAGAATGCCTTCCTGCATGCGCGCACCGCCTGAGGCTGCGAACAGGATAAACGGAGTTTTGAGTTCGACGGCCCGCATCATACCGGTGATGAGTGCCTCACCGGCTGCCATGCCGAGCGAACCGGCCATGAAGCGGAAATCCTGCACAGCGGCAACGATCGGCAAAGTTTCTAGCTGACCTTCGCCTACGAGGACGGCATCCTCAAGTTTCGTTGCTGTCTTCGCGTCCCTCAGCCTGTCGGTATACTTGCGACCATCGCGAAACTTAAGCGGGTCCTGCTGCACGGACGGCACTGCGACTTGTTTGTACTCACCGCCGTCGAAAAGATGTTGCAGGCGCTGTTGGGAATCCATCCGCATGTGATGGTTGGAGCCCGGCACAACGAATTGATTGGCCTCGAGGTCTTTGTAAAAGACCATCTGCCCAGTCTCGGGGCATTTCACCCAAAGATTGTCAGGGACGTCACGCTTCGCCGTCGACAACAGCCCGCTGATCTTCGGGCGGACAACGTTGTTGATCCAGTTCACTCGTGTTGGCTCCTCGTAGGCCGCCGCAAATTGTGCTTACCGCCTCGACGTGCGGGCACGATGCCAGGCTCTCTGGGCGGGTCGCACAATTTAGCGCCCACCGGGGGGCTGCGCTAGGGCACTGCACAAATATGGGTGCAGCAATATTTATCCAATAGAGCCAATCGGCACAGCATGCTAGTCGGCGCGCAGGGCAGAACTTAACTGTTGCACCAGTTTATGAACGTTTTTGGGTGTTGCGGCCGTCGCCTCACCCTTCGAATTTAACGATTTTTCGATCGTCGAGACGACGGCAGAGCCTACCACTACGCCGTCAGCGCCCCGCACGATGGCCCGAGCCTGTTCACCCGACCTGACGCCGAAGCCGACCACGACCGGCAGGGCGGTCTCGGATTTGATCGCCGCTACCTGTTCGTGAACATCGTTCACTACAGGAGAAGCCGCCCCCGTAATGCCGGTGATCGAAACATAGTAAAGAAAGCCCGAGGTATTTTTCAGCACTGCCGGCAGCCGCGCCTTGTCGGTTGTAGGGGTAGCGAGACGGATGAAGTTGAGACCTGCCTTCAAGGCCGGCAGGCAAAGTTCCTCATCGGCCTCGGGCGGCACATCGACGACGATAAGCCCGTCGACGCCGGCGGCGCGTGCATCGGCGATGAAGCGGTCGTTGCCGTAAACATAGATGGGGTTGTAGTAGCCCATCAGAACGATCGGCGTGGTCGTGTCGTGGGCGCGAAAGTCGCGCACCATTTTGAGGGTCTTGACCATCGTCTGGCCGGCCTTCAGTGCTCGCTGCGAAGACGCCTGAATAGACGGACCGTCGGCCATCGGGTCTGAGAACGGCATGCCGAGTTCGATGACGTCGGCACCAGCCTTTGAAAGACCGGCGAGAATGACGGCACTGGTTTCGAGATCCGGATCACCCGCCGTGATGAAGGTGATGAGCGCCGGACGCTTTTCTTCTTTCAGCGCCGCGAAGCGGGCGTCGATGCGAGTCGGTTTGGTCATGCTCAGATTTTCAGCCCCAGGTGCTTGGCGACGGTGAAGAGATCTTTATCGCCGCGGCCACAGAGATTCATCACGAGCAGATTGTCCTTCGGAAGCGTCGGCGCGAGTTTCATCACGTGCGCCAACGCGTGGCTAGGCTCCAGCGCCGGGATGATGCCTTCGAGCCGCGTGCAGAACTGCAGCGCTTCGAGCGCCTCCTTGTCGGTGATCGCGACGTAGGTCACGCGGCCGGTATCCTTCAGCCACGCATGTTCGGGGCCGACACCGGGATAGTCGAGTCCCGCCGAAATCGAGTGGCCTTCAAGAATCTGCCCGTCGTTGTCTTGCAATAGATAGGTGCGATTTCCATGCAGAACGCCGGGCGAACCGCCGGTCATCGATGCGGCATGACCGTTATCGACATCAAGTCCGTGGCCGCCTGCTTCGACGCCGTAAATGGAGATGTCCTTGTCGTCGAGGAACGGATGGAACAAGCCGATGGCGTTCGAGCCGCCGCCGATGCAGGCGACGAGCGTGTCGGGCAAGCGGCCTTCCGCTTGCATCATCTGCGTGCGCACTTCTTTGCCGATGATCGACTGGAAGTCGCGCACCATTGCGGGATAGGGATGCGGACCGGCCGCCGTGCCGATCAGATAATAAGTATCACGAACGTTCGTCACCCAATCGCGGAGCGCTTCGTTCATCGCGTCTTTCAGCGTGCCGGCGCCTGACGTCACCGGGTTGAGCTTGGCACCCAAAAGCTTCATGCGCGCGACGTTCGGCGACTGACGCTCGACGTCGGTGGCGCCCATGTAGATTTCACATGGCATGCCGTACTTGGCGCAGACGGTTGCGACGGCGACGCCGTGCTGACCGGCGCCCGTCTCGGCGATGATGCGCGTCTTGCCCATGCGGCGCGCCAGCAGGATCTGTCCGAGGCAATTGTTGATCTTGTGCGAACCGGTGTGATTGAGCTCATCGCGCTTGAAGTAGATTTTGGCGCCGCCGAGTTCAGCGGTCATGCGCTCGGCGAAATAGAGCGGGCTCGGCCGGCCTGCGTAGTGCAGATTGAGATACGTGATCTCTTTTTGATAGGCGGGATCGGCCTTTGCCGCGTCGTAGGCGCGCTCGAGATCAAGGATCAGCGGCATCAAGGTTTCGGCGACGAAGCGGCCGCCGAAGAGACCGAAGAATCCCTTTTCATCGGGACCGGTCGTATAGCTGTTGAGAGCGACTTCCGCTGATTTTTTCGATTTGGTCGCCATACAAAACCTCGTTCTATTTCCCTCTCCCCATGAAAAATGGGGAGAAAGAAATCTTATCCCTGCTTAGCGGTCTTTACCGCCTGAAGAAAGCGGCGGATCAGCTCGATGTCCTTGACGCCCGGCGCACTTTCGACACCCGACGAAACATCGACGGCCGTTGCCCGCGTCAGCGCGATCGCCTCGGCGACATTTGCCGGGCCGAGGCCGCCCGAGAGCATGAACGGCATGCGGCCGGCTACGCGATTGAGAACATTCCAGTCGAAGGTTCGTCCGTGGCCACCGGGCCGAGCCGCGCCGGGCGGCGCCTTCGCGTCGAACAGGATCACGTCGGCGCTGCCCGCGTATTGCTGCGCTCCGGCAGCGTCATCGGACGTCGCGACCGCAATGGCCTTAATGACCGGCCGTCCAAATCTCTGCTTGATTGCCGCGACGCGTTCAGAAGATTCTGTTCCATGAAGCTGAAGGTAGTCCGGCGACACCTCATCAATGATTTGTGCGAGCGTCGCATCGTCGGCATCGACCGTCAAAGCCACGATCTTGACTCTGCCGCGGGCATGCCGCGCCAGTTCGCTTGCCTCGTCGATTTCAAGGTGGCGCGGGCTCTTTGTGCAGAAGACAAGGCCAACGTAGTCGGCACCGCTTGCAATGGCCGCGTCCAACGCCTCCCGCGTCGTGATCCCGCAAATCTTTGCTTCGATTGTCATCGGGTTGAGCGCGTCAAGCCACCGGTTTGCCCGCCAGGCGACGCTTTTGCCAGCGTTTCAAGGCAATGAAAGTCCAAACCCCTTCGACCAGGCCGAACGGCCACGCGCCCTGCAGAAAGCCGTAAACCGATCCGAGTGCGCAGGCGAAGGCAAAGCCGAGAACGCACCACGGGCTCGTATCCTCAAACGTATAAAAGAGCAGCATCAGTGAAACAGCCAGTAGGCCGAAGAGCGACAGCGCGTCGAATGTCATTCAGAACCTCGCGGCATCAGCGGCTGGCGATCGCCAAGTCGCTGGCCGTTGATGCGTTGGCTTCACGTTCCCGCTCCAGCCGATCAGCTTCGGCCTGCCAGCGGGCCGCTCGACGACCTTGCGTGCGCGCCGTCTGCCGCCAACGGCGCTGGCCCATCCATGCCGCCAATCCGCCGATGATGACGCCGAGGAGGAGCGCGCCCAGGAGATAAGCATAGAAAGGCAATTCAACCGACAGCGCAGGATTTTCCGGCCGGAACGGATCGAGGATCAGCGCTACGGGTTGCCGGTTCGAAACCGCGATCGCGACGAGAACGGCGCCAAGCGGAAAGGCAATAAGCAGCGACAGTATACGCTTCAGCACAAGCCTACCTCGGTCTCTAGAAACTCTCGGCGGCGTTATGCTCGCCTAGTGCTTGCCGCCGTTGAGCTTGTTCAAACGGTCGCGAAGCTCTTTGCCGGTCTTGAAGAACGGCACAAATTTCTCAGCAACAGAAACGGTCGTTCCGGTGCGGGGGTTTCGCCCTTGCCGCGATGCGCGATGCTTGACGGTGAAGGCGCCGAAGCCGCGAAGCTCGACGCGGTCGCCGCGCGACAATGCATCGACGATTTCGTCGAAGATGACATTGACGATGCGCTCGACATCGCGGTGGTAAAGATGTGGATTGGCTGTCGCAATCCGTTGCACAAGCTCCGACTTGATCACGTTTCGCTCCCCAGCACAGCGATCAATTCTCGTTATTTTTCAGCAGGGTGCCAAACTGAGAGCAGACCGTCAAGGCCGAGAGTCGAAATCGTGCGATCACGGAGCAGAAAATTTCCCAGGTCAGCGGCGGCCGAGCCGAATAACCAGCCGGCAATGCCCGAACTCATGCCGGCAAACCCGTAACCCCCGCTCGATGAGGGCTTCCAATCGACGACCTTGGCGGCCGCGGGGACGTTTTTCACCTCTTTAAGCCATTTGACGGCCTCTTCCTCGCCGCCGATCTGATCGACGAGTTTGACCTGAAGGGCCTCGCGGCCTGAGAAAATACGGCCATCCAGGAGGCCCGGAATTTCGGCGGCTTTGATGCCCCGGCGGGTTTCAACGAGGCCGACGAACCATTTGAAACCGTCATTTACCATGCCTTCGGCGACCTTCCTGCTGGCGTCATCCAGGGTCTCGAACGGCGAGGGCGAAGCCTTCAACGGGCCGCTTTTGACCTCGTTCATCTTGACGCCGATCTTGTCCAGCAGCTGCACGACCTCAGGCCACTGCACGATTACGCCAATCGAGCCGGTTATAGAGTTACCGCGGGCAACGATGTGGTCGGTTGCAAGGCCGGCGATATAGGCCGCCGACGCCGCGACGGTGCCGAATTGGGATACGACCGGCTTCTTCTGGGCGAGCGCACGCAAGCCTTCGTAAAGTGCTTCGCCGCCGGTCGTCGTGCCGCCAGGGCTGTTTACATAGAGAAGGACGCCAGAGACGCTGTTGTCGTCGGCGATGTCTTTCAGCATTTTGAGCTGGTCGCGATCTTCGGTGATCGTACCCTCGAGGGTGATACGGGCGATCTGTTTCTCGCCTGCCAGCGTTGCAAGCTTATCGGTGCCAAGCGTCATAACGCCGATGGCGATCGCGATCGCGGCGAGCCCCGCGGCGCGCCACAAGGTGACCGAGCGGCGAAGCCGGCGGCGGTCGAGAACGGTTTCTGTTTCAAGCATGGGGGGCTGCTCCATCAGAATGTTGCTGCTTGCTTTGACGGCAACTCGGCGCGTTGCGCTTCGTCAAGCAAGGGTCGGTAAGGTTCAAGGCGCGAATAGCCGGGTTGCCGCTCTGCCGCGCAAAAGTTAGGCGCGCGGCAGACTTTACCGCGCGCCTCGATTGTTCGAAATAAGTTTCGATTTGTGCTTACTCGCTCTCGTCTTCGGCGCCTTCGCGCTTCTTGATCGCCGCCTTGAAAATGTCGCCGAGAGAGGCGCCCGAGTCCGACGATCCGTACGTCGCGACGGCCTGCTTCTCTTCGGCGATCTCGAGTGCCTTGATCGAAACCGCAATGCGCCGTGCCGCCTTGTCGACGGAGATGACGGCCGCATCGACCTTGTCGCCGACGTTGTAGCGTTCCGGGCGCTGCTCGGAGCGGTCACGCGAAAGGTCGCCGCGCTTGACGAATGCCGTCAGCTCGCTGTCGGCAATCTTGACCTCGATGCCGGCCTCGCCCACTGACGTCACGGTGCATGTGACGGCGTCGCCCTTCTTATATTTGGCCATCGAATCGGCCGGGTCGCCCGCCAGCTGCTTGACGCCCAACGAAATGCGTTCTTTCGCACCGTCGACATCGAGCACCACGGCTTTGACGTTGTCGCCCTTCTTGTAATCCTTGATGACCTCATCGCCGGCCTTCTGCCAGTCGAGATCTGAGAGGTGCACCATGCCGTCGATGCCATTGTCGAGACCGATGAACAGACCGAACTCGGTGATGTTGCGGATCGGACCTTCGACGACCGAGCCCTTCGGATGCGTGGTGAGGAAGGAATCCCACGGATTTTCCTGCGTCTGCTTCAGGCCGAGAGAGATGCGCCGCTTCTGCGGATCAACCTCGAGAACCTGAACCTCGACCTGCTGGGTGGTCGAAACGATCTTGCCGGGGTGCGTGTTCTTCTTCGTCCAGCTCATTTCGGAGACGTGGATAAGACCCTCGACGCCCGGCTCGAGTTCGACGAAGGCGCCATAGTCGGCGATGTTCGTCACCGTGCCGTTGACGCGCGAGCCGACCGGATACTTCGCCTCGATTGCCGACCAGGGGTCCGACTGAAGCTGCTTCATGCCCAGCGAGATGCGCTGCGTTTCCGGATTGATGCGGATGATCTGCACCTTCACCGTATCGCCGACGTTCAAAATCTCGGACGGGTGGTTGACGCGACGCCAAGCCATGTCGGTGACGTGCAACAGTCCGTCGATGCCGCCCAAATCGATAAAGGCGCCGTAGTCGGTGATGTTCTTGACCAGACCGTCGATGATCTGACCTTCGGCGAGGCGCGCGACGATTTCGGTGCGCTGCTCGGCGCGGCTCTCTTCGAGGACGGAACGGCGCGAGACGACGATGTTGCCGCGGCGGCGATCCATCTTCAGGATCTGGAACGGCTGCTGCTGATGCATCAGCGGCCCGATATCGCGCACGGGGCGAATATCAACCTGCGAGCCGGGAAGGAACGCCACTGCTCCATCGAGATCGACGGTGAAACCGCCCTTGACCTTATTGAAGATGACGCCGGTAACTTTCTCGCCCTTTTCGTAGAGGCGCTCGAGGCGCGTCCAGCTCTCTTCGCGCCGCGCCTTGTCGCGCGACAGCACGGCTTCACCGAGTGCGTTCTCGACGCGCTCCAGGTAGACCTCGACGGTATCGCCGACCTTGAGATCGCTCGGCTGACCATTGAGGCCGAACTCCTTCATCGCGACGCGGCCTTCCATTTTGAGGCCGACGTCGATGATCGCCATGTCTTTTTCGATGCCGACGATCTTGCCCTTGACGACGGAGCCTTCGAACAGATCGTCCTTGGCAAGGCTTTCGGCCAGCAGCGCGGCAAAATCTTCGCGCGAGGGATTCATGTCTCTCGATACTTCAGCGGACATTCGTTCTCCTTGTTAACGGCAGCGCCTTGGGGCGCACTTGGCCCCGGGCAGCAATTGGTTTCGATGTTGAAGCGCCAAAAAGCGGCCTCACGCGTTGCGCGAAGCCTCACTTCGAAGCGTTGGATGTCTGGATGTGATGCCACCGCGATGGGCGCTTAGCCCTGCCGGTCAGAATTCGGAACCCGCTATACAGGTTCCAACCGGCTGATCTTCCTCATGACCAATCCGACGGTGACGCCGAATGGCGGGGATATAGCGGAGGGCGTCTTTGGCCGCAAGGGGTGTCAGGCCGTAAAGGGCCGGCAATCGTGGCGTTGCGTGGCAAACGCAGCAAGCCGGCTGCCGCCGATGGGCGTCTTTAATCACCAGGCGATTAGGCGATGACGGGAGCGACCTTACCGATAATTGGGGGCGGGTGCCGGTACGCCCGAAAACGCCAGCGGAGCAGGCCGCTCCCGTCCAAACAGGCTGGCAGGTGATTCTTACTGACAAATTAAAATGTCAGAACACGTCATATCAGGTCCGGCAAGACGCCGTGCCATGCCGGAGATTTATACGGCCTGGCCATCAACTGACCGCTAGCGAGAGGTAAACCCGGGATGACGGTTTTCCGCAGGTTACAAAGTGAACATCGTCCAGCAATTCCTCAGACGTGCAGCAAATGATCTTTTCACGTCTCAAGTGCTCAAAATGCAGACCAGCAGCTTAAAGTGGTCAGCGTACGTTGAATGTTTGGGGGTCGCTGGGGGGCCGCTGTCGTGCGTCAGCTCATGAAGAATTGGGGCGTCGTCTGTGAGCGCTTGCGTTTGTCTGGCGGCCGTTTCAGCCGCGCCGCTCAATCGGTCCACACGCAGCTTTTGAAGATCGTATCCCGCCCCGCCGCAGCGACCGCAGTCGCCGTGCTAATCGTCTTGCTGATCACCATGCAGCGGTACTTCGATCACGGCGTCATCCCGTCCGTCACCAGATCGCTGACACCGTTCATTGTGACGGCATGGGCGATCGGCATCACTCTACTCCTGCGTCGTGACAGTTTTCCGACGCTTTGCTTCTACGTCCTGCTCGTAGGATTTGCGTGCTTCCTTGAATTTACGAATTTTGGGGCGCCGAGACTTATCAATTCCTGGCTCGTGCTGGCGGGCTTTGTTCTTGCGATTGAGCTTGTTGCGATCGGCGCCATGCGGTCGCTTCCGCGTATTTTTCGGGCGGCGTTCTCCATACTTTATCGTGTCGTGATCTCCAGCGTGCTGCTCGGAGTTCTTTGCTACAACTTGCGCTTTAACGCCTCGATATCCGGTCAAACAAGTCAGGCGCTGCTGCAAACGACCCTTTTCGAAGCGCGTGAGTTTCTATCGATCTACGTCGACGCGCGTTCTGTTCTCGTCGTAACGGCCGCCTTATTGATCATCATCGCCTGTGGCGTAGCGCAACATCGGCTGCGCGATGCGGATGTTCCCAGGAGTGCGATCATTGCTATCGCCATCGTCGCCTTGACCCAGCTCGCGTATCTCTATCGGCCGAGCGGTTTGGATACCGCGACTGTCGGATATTTCTATACGTACTACACGGAACTTGCCGCGCTTCGAACGATCGTGGCGGCGCGTCAAAAATCGTTGCCTTCGATCGGCGCGCACAAAACGACGAAGGGCGAGACGTATGTGCTCGTCATCGGAGAATCACAGAACAAAGACCATATGAGCCTGCACGGGTATTCGAGGAAAACGACGCCTTGGATCGACGAGCAGATATGTCGTCCGAACTGGGTGAGCTTCAATCACGCCTATTCCAACTACGTGCAGACCGTTCCGGCGCTAAGCTTGGCTCTGACAGAGGCCAGCCAGTATAACGGAAGGGCCTACATCAGCTCGCCATCGATACTCGACGTGGCGAAGGCGGCAGGCTTTCGAACGTTTTGGCTGAGCAATCAACAAGGACTGGGGGAGTGGAACAATCCGATTACAGCCATCGCAGAGACCGCTGACGTCTATATCAAGATCAACAGCAACATCGGCAAGTCGCTCGATACCGACTACTACGACTCCAAGCTCATCGAGAAATTCGCTCAGCTGAAAGGCCAAATACACAGCAGCGATAATAATCTGGTTGTTTTTCATCTGATGGGGAGCCATGGCGACTATTGCGGCCGGTATCCGCAGAGCTTCGCCAAATTCGGCGACGGAAAGTCTAAAAAATCAAAGGCGTTCTACAACGTGCTCTTGTCGGGGAACAAAGAGGTGCGCCGCCGGGAGATCGACTGTTACGACAACAGCATTGCGTTCACCGACTACGTGCTGTCGCAGATTTTCGCCGAGGCGAAGGAGCTTCCTGGTTTTCGCGCATTCGTCTATTTGCCGGATCACGCTGAAGCCGTAGATGCCGGGCTTATGCACGACCCTCAACGGTTCACGTTTGCGATGACGCACATCTCGTTGCTGGTCTGGTTATCCGATGCGTTCATGACGAGCGAGGCAGATCGCGCCAAGGCGCTCCACCAACACGAAAACTCCGTTTGGACCAATGATCTTCTTGACGATCTTCTGGTCGGCTTGACAGGAATAGACGCCAAGAACCATGACACCAGTTACGATCTGTCTTCAAACGGCTATCGCCTCGATTGGAATTCGGCGCTCACCTTTCATGGAGCCAAAAAGGTCAAGGACGACCCGCAGGTCTTGTCCGCCTCAGCGACGGGCTTGCCCGGCACGACTTCAAATTCGCTTTGCGAAACCCACCTTGTAACTTCGTCGATCCACAAATTAGAGAAATACCCCTGGCGATCTCCCCGGCGACGGCGAAGTTAGAGACGTGAGCTGATTTGGGCTCACGTTCTTTTAACCGCTGCAGGTGACCGCCGTCGAAAATCGTCTCAGTGCGAGCCGCCTGTAATCGTGCTTGATCGTCGATTTGCTCCCTGTGCGGGAGGCGGCGAAGGGCGAAAGGTCGGCGTTGACGGGGCACGCATCGAATTCGCGGCACCGATGCCTGCGGCGACGCCTCCAAGAATATTGGTCAGCGCATCGACCGCGCTTTGGTTCGATGCCTGGGGCGAGTTACTGCCGGCATTGAGCGTATATTTGTAGGATCCGCCGCACGTCAGACAGCAATCGCTGCATCCTTGCTGCGCACCGTATCCGGCGCCCCACCATGAATTCCTATTTCCTCGCCGCCATGCGCCGTAGCAGATCTTCTCACCTTTGCGGCAATTGAGGCGATAACTGTGAACATCGCTATCGGACAGAATGTAAACTTGGTCGCCGCCCGGCCATGCGCGATTGCGATATGTTTGCGAATAGAAAGACAGCTCAACCGCGTAAGTATCTAAACTTTGGACCTCGACAACGAGCGTCGTGCTTTGCCTCTCGCGCTCTTCAGCCAGCCGGCGTTCTTCCCGCTGCCTCTGCAAACGTTCTGCCGATTCGCGTGCTTGCCTTTCATCTTCCTCGCGTGCTTCCCGTTCCCTCTCAGCATCGGCCGCCGCGTTCTCGGCTTCCACGAGGCTTTTGTCTTTGTGATTTCGATCCGTCAGCACGCAAATGAAGCGTTCTTCATCTTTTCGATAAGCGAGAGGCTTGAACTCACCTGTTAGGACATTCGTCTCGAGTCCCTCGACGGCTCTCCTGACAATTTCGTGGGCGCGAAACGTTGCCGCTTTCTTGGCCTCTTCTTCGGTGTCGCCCCGTCCGCACGCAATTCCAATGAATTTCAGACGGTCACCTGTGCCCCAATACTTTCCTAAAAAAATTCCTGTCTGACTCTTTTCAAGTTTTGCGGGTTGAATGTAGCCGCTGATATCTCCCGTCTCGATGTTCCTGCAGGAATATTGGTAGCGGCCCTTATCATCGTCATCGCATTCGGTAGTTTTGAAATCGTACGTTGCGAACCTGTCGAAGCGCTTGAGATCGTCTTCGGATTGCCCGCCAACTGCCAACGAAGGATCAAGCAAACAGGCGCCCAACACAATGATGAGACGTTTCATCTATATCCCTTCCAGCATCCTGGCCAGATCGAGAGGGGCTGCTTGGCAGCCTCCTCATTGACTGGCCGCCCCGACAAAAATCTCCTTTGGCAACATCAGATCATTCCGCAGGTCATCGCTGCGGCGGCAACATGTATTGTGCGAAGGCGGATCATCTGTCCCCAACAAATTGGGTCAGCGGCCGGGGCTATAATAGGAAAACGGGATTCAGAATCTGCAGCGGCAACGGATAAGGCCGCTGGGTGTCAAGACGTAAGACAGCAAGCAGCTCGCGCGCAAATCCCGACGCGGTCGATCGCGAAGCGTCGCGACGTTGTTAGTTGATTGTCGTGGGGCCATCTTCCGATCCCCGCCCCTCAATCATCCGCGCCGCTTCGGGCGCCTGATCGGCTAGCGGTGGTGTTGAGGCGAAGCGCTTCGCCGCCGGCCGCGAGGGGCCGACGGCTCGCCCGCTGTCGTAGATTGCTCCGGGCTAGCGCGAGATGCGCGTGATCTTGGAGCCTTCGAGCGTCAGGTTATACATCAGGCCCTTGGGATCGAGGATGAAGCCGACGACGGGGCTCGTGATCTTGTTGGTATCGATGGATCCGCCGATCCCCACCGTGATGATCGCGATCGAGCCGTCGACTCCGACCTTCCATCCAGCCGTGCGCCGGAATTGATTCAATGCCTGCTCGGTCATGAACATGATGACGACGGAGCGCGCCTGAACACCAAGCTGAAAGCCAAATGATGCCGACAACGTATTGTAGTAGCCCGCCGTGCGGCCGCGGATGCGCAACGCGCCTTCGCCGTATTCGCCGCCGACGCCAAACCCCGCCTTCACGACGGACGGGAATACAAGAATACCCACGGCGTTGTGTGCGAGTTCTCGAGCGCCGCCGATTCTGTAAAAGAACCGATCCAGCGTTTCGCTCACGCCAGCGTCGATCTCAGGCGCCGACGCTGCCTCGCCCCTCGGGGCTGCCGTTACGATTGCGACCAGTGAAAAAAGTGCGATCCAAATCAGCTTCCGCGACATTGTAATTCTCCCTCGGCTCCCCTGAGCCAGTTCGTGAACCTGCTTCGTGGCTGAATTCGGGGTTCTTGCGCCAACCAGATCTTGCCGCGATGCCAGCCACACGAATCAGCCCTATTTATTCGAAAGATAGGGCAGTGCTCGCTCGATTGGATCCATTAAAAGCGGCTTGTGGTCCAATTCCGACAATGGTCGCTGCACTCATTTGCCTACCTTTTTCTCAATTATCTTCATCGCCGCCACAAACGCCTGGTCGGCGTCGAGATCGGTGGTGTCGAGGAGAATCGCATCCGGGGCGGCGGCGAGCGGGGCGACGCTGCGGTTGCTGTCACGGGCGTCCCGGCGCCGAATGTCGGCGAGCAATTCCTCATAGGTGATTGTGTCGCCGCGGCCGTGGTGTTCGAGAAATCGGCGGCGGGCCCGGGCTTCGTCGGACGCTGTGACGAAAATTTTGACGCGAGCGTCGGGACAAACAACCGTTCCGATGTCGCGTCCGTCGAGGACCGCGCCTTTGCCCTGCTGCGCGAATGTGCGCTGATAATCGAGCAGCGCCGCCCGAACCTCGGGGATCTTGGCAATCATCGACGCGTCGTCGCCAGCACGCGGGCCGCGCAGGTGGGGATCGCAGAGGGTTGTGGCGTCGATTGCGCGTGCTGCGGCGATGGCCGCGCCCAAATCCTCAAGGCGGCCACCCTTCACGACGACGTCGCGCGCCACGGCACGATAGAGGAGCCCCGTGTCGAGCCAACCGAGGCCATAGTGTGCGGCGATGCGTTTTGCCAGCGTACCTTTGCCCGACGCCGCCGGACCATCGATCGCGATGATCAACTTGTATCTCCTCTTATTACTCAGGGCGCCTGACACCCAGCCGCCGAGCCCGTATGCCGCCACGCCGACAAGCATCGATAGCCCGGCGCCGAAGAGCGACATCGATAAGATCCAGGACGTCTGCTGCGCGGGCGTCGTCGTGATGCCGCTGATCGTTTCGGGATCAAAGGCGATGAACCATCCAATCAGAAACGCGCCGGGAACGAGCAATACGAGCGCCGCAATCAATCCATGCCGCAACAAGCGCACGTATAGGTCGCGCCCCCTCGACGCCGACCAGGCGCCCACTACCGCCAGCACCGCGACAAGGACGACCGGCGCCGCAACCTCCAAAGCCGTCATCGACAGATAGCCCAGAGCAGCGACATCGCCGACGGCCGGCGCCACGCTGGTCACGTGCCCGGCTCTTCGAAGCGTGCTCCGAGGCCCTGCAGGATGCCGCGAAACTCGGGGAAGCTGGTGGCAATCATCGCTGAATCGTCGACCACGATCGGTTTATCGCTGGCGAGCCCGGCGGTCAGAAATGCCATCGCGATGCGATGATCGAGGTGCGTCGCGACGAGGCCGCCGCCCCTGATTCCGCCGCCGCCTTCGATCATGAGGCTATCGCCCTCGGCGCGCGCCACGACGCCGTTCGCCGCCAAGCCTGCGGCGGTTGCCTGAAGCCGGTCGCTTTCCTTGACCTTGAGTTCGGCGAGGCCGTCCATGCGGGTCTCGCCTTGGGCAAAGGCGGAAACCGCGGCGAGCATCGGATACTCGTCGATCATCGATGGGGCGCGCTCGGCCGGCACGCGCACGCACTTCAAACGGGACGCGCGCACGCGGATATCGGCGATGGGCTCGCCGCCTTCCTCACGCTCGTTCAGAAATGTAACGTCGCCGCCCATCTCCTGAAATGTCGTGTAGAGGCCGGTGCGCGTCGGATTGATGAGGACACCCTCGATCGTAATGTCGGAGCCGGGAACGATCAGCGCGGCAGCTGCCAGGAACGCCGCCGAGGACGGATCGCCCGGAACGACAATATCGCGCCCGGCGAGTTCGCAATCGCCCTTGACGGTGATGTGCGTGGCGCCGTTCTGCTGCTCGGTTCGGACGCTAGCGCCGAAGTGGCGCAGCATGCGTTCAGTATGATCGCGCGTCGCCTCGCGTTCGATGATCGTCGTTTCGCCCGCCGCATGCAGCCCCGCGATCAGCACCGCGCTTTTGACCTGCGCCGATGGCACCGGCAGAGCATAGATGATTGGCATAAGATCGCTGGCGCCGCGCAGCGTCAGCGGTAGCGTCTCCTTGCCTGGCTCCAAGACCTGAAGGCCCATTTGCATCAGTGGCGCCAGTACACGCCGCATCGGCCGTCGCGACAACGACGCGTCGCCCGTCATTTGAACCGTGATCGGATGGCCGGCGATGACACCCATCATCAAGCGCGCGCCGGTGCCGGAATTACCGAATTCGAGCGGGCCCTGCGGCTGGTGAAGTCCGCCCGGTCCGCGGCCTTTGACTTCCCAGACGTCCCCGTCCTTTGCCGTCGAAGCCCCGAGTGCGGCGACAGCGCGCGCCGTATTGATAATGTCCTCGGCCTCCAGCAGACCGCGAATACGAGTCGTTCCGGTCGCCAGCGCCCCGAAAATCAGCGCCCGGTGCGAGATCGACTTGTCGCCCGGCACGCGAAGCCGACCCCGGAGCGGAGGCGCACGCATTGCCGACAAAGGTTTCGCGTTCGAAGTTTTCAAAAGTCGCAATCCAGGGCTGTACCGGGGGCGGAATCGCCCGTCCGGCGGGGTCAAAGCTCGGCGATAGAGGCCCCGGCCGCGAGGCTCTGTCAACGCCACCCCGCCGTCGGCGTCAAGGTGGCCTCGACGCCGCTGGCGAGGGCACACCTTTTCGTTTTGACAGGCCGCATAGCGTGTGGCAGACGGGCTCCTTGATTTTGCGGATTATCCGAGGCTCAGTTTAATGGCAACCAAGCAAGCGCGTGGGACAAAGCGGACCTGTCAAAACTGCGACGAGCGCTTTTATGATCTCACTCAGGAGCCCATCATCTGCCCGTTCTGCGGCGCCAAATATGTGATCGCGTCGTCGCCCGCCGCACTGGCGGCGCTTCAGGCCGAACAGCGCGAACTCAGCGCCAGAAAGGCAAAGAAACCGGCGGCCGTCGAGGAGGCCGAAGGCGAATTGCCGGCCGTCGAAGGCGATGAAGCGCTGGCGGATGTCGAGACCGAGGATACAACGACCGGCGAAGACGACGAGACCTTCCTCCAGGAAGAGGAGGAAGAGGGTGGCGATGTCACCAACATCATCGGCGGCCCGGCCAGCGACGAAGAGCCCTGACGGTCACGACGAACGTCCTTGATGTTTCGGTCCGGACGACTTATCAGGCGAAACGCAGTCGGGCGGTCAGCCCTCTGCACACCCACGGATTTGGGGCCATAGCTCAGCTGGGAGAGCGCTTGCATGGCATGCAAGAGGTCAGCGGTTCGATCCCGCTTGGCTCCACCAATCCTTCGCTAAGTCGTTGATGCTTCTGACTTAGCGATCCTATCGAACGCGACGACATCGCCGTTCGGCGGCAATTCCACGTCTTTATCGACGACATCGATCACTAGCGGACGCCGCACGTCCGAGGCGGCAAGTCCGGGGATCAGTTTTCGAGAAGCTCGCGAATTTTTGCGCCCAGAGCCTCGACGGTAAACGGCTTGCTCATCATCTGCATGCCGGGGCCAAGAAAGCCGCTTCGAACCCTTGCCTTCTCAGTGTAGCCGGTGATGAAAAGAACTCTGAGATCGGCGCGGTGCTGACGCCCGATTTCGGCAAGCTCGCGTCCATTCATGTTTGGAAGGCCGACGTCGGTAACGAGCAGATCGATAGGCTGATCGGATTCCAGATGCGGGATCGCGGAGGCCGCATCCTTCGCCTCGATATAGGAGTAGCCGAGCTCCTTGAGCAATTCCGTTACGGTGAAACGCACGGAAGCGTCGTCCTCGACAACGAGCACCCTTTCACCACGACCTAGCGGAGGCTGTGTTTCGCCAGGCGCAGCCGCTTGCAATTCGGAATGGAGTGCGCGCCTGAGATAAATCTTTGCCGTCGTGCCGCGGCCGACTTGACTGCTAATCCGTATGTGACCTCCGGACTGTTTCACGAACCCGTAGATCATCGACAATCCGAGTCCGGTTCCCTTCCCGATTGGCTTCGTCGTGAAGAAGGGTTCGAAGGCCTTCGCGATGATATCGGGAGACATGCCCGTTCCGGTGTCGGTGACGGATACGACGACGTAGTCGCCGGCCGGCATTTGATCACCCTGAACGGTGGACGACGCCTCCAAATGTTCATTCGTCGTCCGAATCGTGAGCCGTCCTCCGTCCGGCATCGCATCCCGAGAATTGAGCGCGAGATTTAAAAGTGCATTCTCAAATTGATTGGCATCCGTCAGCGCCATCCACGGCTCATCGGTCAGAATGAACTCGACGGTAATGTTCTCGCCGAGCGGCCGCCGCACGATTTCCTGAATTCCGGCCACAAGAGCGTTGATGTCCTGCGCCTTGACGTCGAGCGACTGGCGCCGCGCGAACGCAAGCAGACTATGGGTGAGCGTTGCGGCGCGATGGGCCGAGTTCAGTCCGGCCTCGATGAAATCATCGACACCGTCGGTACGGCCGGCTTTCAATCGCCGTTGGATGAGACCTAGCGATGCGATGACGCCGGTCAGCATATTGTTGAAGTCGTGCGCAATGCCGCCGGTAAGCTGTCCGACAGCCTCCATCTTATGAGCCTGCCGAAGCTGGTCCTCGGCCCGAGCGAGCGTCTCTTCCTGTTGCAGCTGTTCGGTCACGTCGCGCGCGACACAATAAAAAAGACCGGCCTGAGGAACCGCTGTCCATGACAGGGACCGATAGTCGCCTCCGCGCGTGCGCAAGCGGTTATTAAAAATAAACCCTGCTACGCTGTCGGCGTTGAATGGTGCCCGATTGGTCTCGCGATCGTCCGGATGCTGCAACCACTCCGAAGTCCGGCCGACTATTTCATCGGCGCTCCAACCAAGAACGCGCGTCCAGGCTGGGTTCACGCTCTGCCAAACGCCATTCGTATCGGCGATGGCGAGGAGATCCTTCGAGAGTTGCCAGATACCGTCTCGTTCGCGGGTGCGCTGCTCGACCCGGCTTTCCAGCGTCTCATTGAGAGTGCGAAGGCTTTCTTCGGTACGCTTCGAGTTCGTGATGTCATAGATCACGCCGCTGAAACGGACGCCTGCTGTTTCGGCGTCACGCGAACACTCGCCCCGCTTGGCGAGCCAGCGCACCTCGCCGGTATCAGGCCGAATGATGCGTAACTCCGAATTCACCTCGCCGCCATCGGCATGCCGCATCGAAACACCGATGAGAGGCTGCTCGCCCGGATGCACGACGGCGTTGATGGTGTGGACAGGTAGATCGTGGGCGGGATGTAGCCCCAAAAGACTGCAGAACTGGGCGGAGACGGTCGCCGTACCAAAGCCGTCTACATATTCGAACGTGCCGATACCTCCTGCCGTTTGCGCGATACGCAAACGTTCTTCAGCGAGTTTGCGCTCGGTGATATCAACAAGCACACCGCTAAATCGGATCGGGCGATCCTCGTCGTCATACTGACAACGCCCCCTTGCCTGCACCCATCGCACCGAATGAGGGGCCAGCATAATGCGAAATTCTTTCGAAAAAACCTCTGCTCCGCGAAGTATTCCGCCGATGGCGAGACGAACGCGCGTCTGATCCTCGGGGTGAACAATCGAAAAAAACAGTTCCGGACTTACGCCCCGTGCCGCTTCCTCCGTCGAGATTCCGTAGAGCGCCGCGAAGCGAGAATCGCCAACAATTCTATTCTCGCCGATGTGCCATTCCCAGGCGGCAGCCGCCCCCGTGAGCGACAGCGTCAGCCGCAGACGCTCGTTGACTTCGTCGAGTTTCCTTTGGCTGGCGCGTAACGCGGCATCAGTTGAATTTTCCCGACTTCCCGCTGCGATACTGATTTGCGTGGAGACGAAGAACGCCGCCTTGGCATCGACGAGGACCGGGAAAATGGAAACGGTATTCCAATAGGCGCTGCCGTCCTTACGATAATTGAGGATATCGGTTTCAATTTCGCGGCCTTCGCGAAGAGCAGCCGCAATTTTTGCGACAGTTTCAGGATCCGTGTCGCGCCCCTGCAAAAACCGGCAGTTTAGGCCGAGGACCTCTTGTGGCTCGTAGCCCGTGAGGTGGCGGAAAGCTTCATTTGCGAAAATGATTGGATTGTCGGGCAAGCGCGCGTCGGCAACGATCATCGACACAGGGTATCGTTCCAGCGCCGGCAAAATTGGCCCAGCGAGCGCCGAAAATTCGCGAACTGCCGCGGAGTAGTCCGCCAAGGTGTTCGTATTGTTCGACTCGTCGCGCATTGTTTGACCCAAGCCGCTATCCTCGGAATTCAATGGGCGTCGATCTCGTTGTCGTTTTCATTCATCACGGATGCAATGAATTCCCCCAACAGCACCTTCAAGTTGGAGAGAGACGGAAGGTCCATCAATAGGGCTATATAACCTCTGACATCGAGGTCCAGGATGGAGAAGTTGATATACAGAAACAACACCAATCCGCTGCTATCCGGGGGATCCTTTAGTTCGAAGAGGCGTGCACCGGAGCCGCGCACGACCTCGGGCAATGATATGGTGAGCGTTTGACGCAGGATGTTCGCCATCGTCGCGAGGCAGCCGTTGAGAATGACGTTGCCAGTCTCCGCCAGTGCTTCGTCTTCGACATCTTCGGTCTCGGCGTCTCCAGTTATAGCGCGGATCAATTCCAAGCTCTTGGCTTGCGGAAAGATCAGCAAAGCGCGGCCGGAAAACGAGCCCGAAAATGTCTGCCGAACCGCGACCAGTTTGTCGCCCTCGCGCTCTCCCACGAGCGCTGCCGCGGTCTTCTGGTTTAGAACCTCAACCGAGGGGACCGAAAGCAAGACCTGCTTGCCAACCATCTTGCGCAAGTTCGCGGCGGCGCGACTAACGCCGATATTGGCGAGTTCTGCAAGGGCATCCCGCTCGAGTTCCGTAAGATCTACCTGCGTATCGGGGACGCGTGGAATTTCCAAAGACATCACGTGCTTTCGTTGGTCAAAGCCTCGGCGGCGTTGACGAGAAATTCTCGCAGTCCTTCTTGAGTCACAGGCTTGGCAACAAACGCGGCGTCGACGGCCTTTGCCATCGCTACGATTTCATTTTGAATGTTTGCAGTGAGAAGAGCGATGGGCATCGAGGGACGCATCCTGCGCAAGTCTCCAGCCAGCTCGATCCCATTTCTACCGGGCATATTGAAGTCGAGCAGCACGACGTCGATCTGACGTTTGCCAACCAGCTCCAGGGCCTCAGCGGCATTGTTGGCTTCGACCCGTTCCCATTTGGGTTGTATTGCGTTGACGGCTTTGCCGGCCACGATGCGCGCCAGCTTGCTGTCGTCAACGATCAAGATCGTCGTCATTCCGGGCTCCAACTGAGCTGTTATCTCTTCGACACTATCAGGAATTATCGGGGCCATGACGCCCTTTCTTCGGTTTGTTCCCCAGAGCGGACAATGCCGCGTCTATGTAAACTTCGTACTCGGAGATTCGATCCGCCGCCCACCTTCGGATCGAGTAACTTTCTTTACCAATAACGCGTTCATCCGATCATCTCCGGGAGATCCAGAACCAGCAAAACGCGGCCATCGCCAAGAAGTGCCGTACCTTGAACACCGGGCATGCCTGAAAGCAGGCCGCTCATGGGTCGCAGCAGCACATCCAATCGTTCGCCGACGCTATCGACTTCAACGCCGACGCTTTGGTTCCCTGATTTGACGATCAGCACTTTCGCATCGGCATCGTGTCGCGGACAATCCGGCAGTCGCAGCATGGCTGATAGCCGCAGCAGAGGAAGGGTGCGATCTCGCAAAACGAAGGCCTCGCCACTGCGAATGGGTAAGATGCGATCGCGAGGTATCCGGCAGGTTTCGGACACCGCTTCAATCGGTACTCCAAAGCGGTCTTCTCCGGACGCGACCATGACTACAGTCGAAACGAGAACGGCCTGCGGCAGCATCATTTGAACTGTCGTGCCCGCGCCTGGAGTACTCGTCATGGAAACCCGCCCGCCAAGGGAAGCGATCGCGGCGCGCACAACATCCATTCCGATGCCCCGCCCCGAGATATTGGTGATGCTGTCAGCGGTGCTGAAGCCCGGCATGAAGATCAGATTTGTGGCCGCCTCATCGTTCAACTCGTCTATCGCCGCGTCGCTCATCAGGCCTTTGAGCTTAGCCGCTTGACGGATCTTGGCCAGGTCGAGGCCCCGGCCATCATCACTGACCGCAATGATGATGTGTTCGCCGTCCGGGCGTGCCTCCAGTGTAATGAGGCCAGCCGGCGATTTGCCCGTGGCTTGGCGGGAGGCCGCATCTTCAATTCCGTGATCGACGGCATTGCGCATAACGTGCAGGAGCGGTTCGAAGAGGCCTTCGACGATCGCCTTGTCGGCTTCAACTCCGTCATCTCTGATCTCAAGACGCACGTCCTTGCCGAGCTTGCTCGCGGCGTCGCGCATCCAGCGCGGAAAACGACCGAATGTCCGGGCCAGGGGCGTCATTCGTAAGTGCATGACCGCGCGATGCATGTCGCCTGTCAGGCGTTCGAAACCTGCGATGTTGGCGGCGAGCGCATGCGAAAGTGCAGGGTCGGCATTGGCGGCTTGGGCCGCTACGTGTTCCAAATTGTTTTTAGTGACGATCAGCTCTCCGACCAGATCGACCAGCGAGTCGATACGGGCCGCATCAACACGGACGATGCGCGCGACGTTATCGTCGGCTTTGCCGTCGCCAGCAGGCACAGATACGAAGGTGGCCGGCAAGGCATCGCCCCGGTTAGCGCCGGACATTGTCTCACCGGGCGACGCCGTCGTCTGCAACGCCGCAGTCAGTGTTTCGCTAAGGCTTTGTCCTTCGCGTTCCGCACTTGCCGGCAAACGCCCCGTGCTCGCGATTGCCTCGATCCAACGCTCTGTCGCGTCGATGCATTCGAGCAGCGCGTCGATCATACTGCGGTTGACCGCCGCTTTCTTGGATCGAAGCGTGCCGAGCAAATCTTCGGCCGCATGAAGCGCGACGCCCATCGGCGCAAAATCGAACAGCCCTACGGAACCTTTGAGCGTGTGAACGGCCCTGAACACGCTGTCCAAACGGGCGGCGTCCGACGGATCGTGCTCAAGTGCGACCAGGTCATTGGACGCCTGCTCGACGAGTTCGCGGCCTTCAATCAGGAACTGTTCAAGGAGATCGTCCATCTCTATTCCGGCCGTTGATAGACGATTGCGTCTTCGAATCTGCGCACTTCAAAGCGATCGGAAATGCGGGCCATAGATTCGCTATGCCCGAGGCAGATGAAGCCGCCACGATTTAGGGACTCGTAGAGGTTGTGAGAGGCGGCAAGTCGCGAGGCGTCATCGAAATAGATCAGGACGTTCCGGCAAAAGATGACATCGAATAATCCCTGGCGTGCAGTCGACGCCGCGTCCACCAGATTGACCTGAGTGAATTTCACGGACTCTCGCAAATCCTTGATGATCCGCTGACTTCCATCCACCTGCTCGAAGTATTGTTTGACGAGCCCATGGGGAAGGCGCGAAATCGCGCGGTCGCCATAATTGCCGGTGCTGGCTTCGGCCAATACGCGGGTATCGACGTCGGAGCCGACGATCTCGATATTGTAGGCATCGACAAGCCGCCAATTTTCCAGCAACCAAATTGCAATGGAATAGGGTTCCTCTCCCGTGGCGCAGGGCACGGACCAGATGCGGATGAGATCGCCAGGTCCGCGGTGGCGCACGATCTCGGGCAACAGCGAGCGGCTTAGACAGCTCAGCTGGTGAATTTCTCGGTAGAAGTAGGTTTCATTGACGGTGAAGCTATTGATCAGCTGCTCTGCTTCCGAATTGCCGCCGCGCAGAATGGCAAAGTAGGCGGAGAAGCCGTTGGCGCCGACCTTGGTCATGCGCTCCGCCAACCGGCGTTCGATGTAAAACCTCTTGTTCTCTCCATAGAGAATGCCGGTCCGGCTATACAAAAACTCGCAAAAGCGGCTGAGATCTTCCGGGCTCAACGGCGGAATGACGGGTTTGCTCATCGCGCCCAGTCCACCAAAAAAGTCGCGATCTTATCGACCGGCGCGACAACTTCCGCGCCACCCACTTTCACAAGTTCGCCGGGCATCCCCCACACAACCGCGGTTTCTTCCGCTTCGGCAATCGTTCGGCCGCCTTCAGACAAAAGCCGGCTCATCGCGGTCGCGCCGTCGTCTCCCATGCCGGTCATCAGCACTCCGACGAGCCGGTTTGCGCCGAGATTCTGCATCGCCGTCGACACCAGCCGATCGACGCTCGGGTGCCAGCGGTGTTCGGCGCGCGGCGCCGCGGCCGTCACGAACGGTGTCTCTCCGTGCTTGACGACGATGATGTCCGCATCGCCCTTGCCGATGTAGACGTTCCCTGGCGCGAGGGACGTCGGTCCCAACACTTCCTGGACGGTCAGGGCGCACAGGCGATCCAAACGACGGGCGAGAGGTCCGGTGAACGAGGCCGGCATGTGCTGCGCGACGAGAATGGGCCACGGAAAATCGTCAGGTAACGGCGAAAGCAGAGCGTCGAGTGCCGGAGGCCCCCCCGTCGACGAGCCGACGACCACGACGCGATCGAAAGGACCCGTACGCGCGCTCGGGACAATGGCTGCCGGTCTAGGAGAAGGCCGTGGCGTCCGGAGTTGAAACGCAGACAACGTTCCTGGCTCCGCGGCCGCTCCGGCGCGCAAGCGAACGCGCTCGGTCAGGCGAAGGCTGGCGCGCAGGCGTGCCTTGGAGGCTGAACGTACCTTCTCGATCAGGATCGGACCAAAGTCGTCCATTGCCAGCGACATGGCGCCGTCGGGTTTTGTGATGAAATCGACGGCCCCCAGATGCATGGCTTCCAATGTTTGTTCGGCGCCCGCTTCGGTGACTGCCGACAACATAACGACTCGCGTCGGGCGCTCGACCATTATGCGATCGAGACACGCCAAGCCGTCCATATTGGGCATGTGGATGTCGAGCGTCACGACATCAGGCTGAAACTCATGAAGCCGGGCTAGTGCCTCGACGCCATCGCGGGCGAAAACTACCTTAAAATCTTCCTGCGATTGAAAAACGTTGCCGAGTAGACGCCGCATGAGAGCTGAGTCATCGACGGCCAGGACTTTGATCACGATCGTGGCGCATCCCCGGTGCCGCTGGCGATGTCATTCAACAAATCGCGTTCGGCGCGGTCAAGCAGAGCCTTCGGGTCGACGAGCAGTATCATATGCCCTTCCCGCTCGATCATGGCGATGCGGTTCACGACTGGGTCAGCATCGACGGCGAGTTCGGGCGCAGGGCTCAGCTCGCGAGTCGGAACGGTGAGCACTTCCGAAACCGTATCGACAAGGAATCCAGCCTGCAGTCCGTCGATCGTCACGACGACGATACGGCGGCGGCTGCTGTCCTTCTCGCCGGGGACGGAAAAGCGCTGGCGCTGGTCAATGATCGGCACTGCCTTGCCTCGTAAATTCATGAGGCCTCTGACGAACCCAGGCGCGCGTGGAACTCGCGTCAGGTTATCAGGACAACGCACGATCTCGTCTACGGATCCAATCGGCAGACCGTAAAACTCCTCACCAAGCTGAAAGATGATGAACTGCTCGGCGTCTTCCATTTGCGTTTGGCCATTGGACATTTTGGGTGCCTCGAGTTTGGCCTGGGCCAAGACCCGCTTCGTGGTTTCGGCATCGAAAAGCTTTGCCGGCGCCAAAATGGAAATCAACCGGCGTCCGCCGTCCAACCGGCAGATTGATTCGATCTGCGCCTCGCCCTGGGCGCGCGTGAGAACCGGTGGGACGGGATCGAGCGCATCAGGGCGCGCGCGCAAAATTGCGTTCACGCTATCGACAACAAGAGCCACTGAGGCCCCGCCAAGACGGGTAACGATAATGCGGTCTTTTTCCCTATTTCCTTCGTGGTTCGGAAACCCGAGCAGAACGCGTGCCGATACCAACGGAACGAGTGAACCTTCCATTTCGGCGACACCGATCATCGCCTGGTCGGTGTGGGGCAATCCGGCCACTACATCGGGAATTGCTGCAACGCTGACGATCTGATCAAGTAGCAGGGCATATTCCTGATTGGCCAGCTGGAAGGAAAGAAACACCAGCTCCTCGTGCACCGCATCTCGTGTCACGTCGGCGTCGTCCGTTGCGACGCTGCGATTTCTTGGCGGCCGGGACGGCAGCCGGAAATTCCTGTCCAGCAGCTCCTTGAGATCGATGCGTCTACCGTCGGAAGATTTGGTGAGAGCGGTTACGGCGTCGACCAGCAACCCGACGGGCGTTCTGCCGTTCACGACGATCACGCGTGCCGATTGCGACGCCAAAGTGGTTTTGCCGCCAAGCAGCCCATTGAGGGACAAGATTGGAAGCACCGTGCCACGCAAGTTCGCGACACCGAGCAAATCGGCAGGACTATGGGGGACGCGCGTCGTGACCGGTGGCCGGATGATCTCGACGATATCGGAAGCCGGCAACGCCAACCGCTCTCCGGCTGCCGTAAACAGCAGCACATCATCCGTGCTCGACGTGGAGAGCGCCTTGGGCATTGCTCAGGATTTCGTACTTTGAAGTTCGTCGGCCAGGCTGGCTATGTCCTCGATCGCGGCGGCGAGTTCTTCAGCGCCTTTGGCCTGCTGACGTGCGGCGGACGCGCATTGCGCAGCGGCACCGCTGGCTTCTTCGCTCGCGGCAGAGATCTGCTGGGTGCCGGCAACGACTTGCCTGACGGAATTCAGGATCGAGTCGGCTGCGGTCAAAAGCTCGGCGGAGCCCCGCCCCAGATCAGTAAGTTCGGCTTCAACGCTTGTGAGCCGGTCGACGACTGCCTGGTTTTTGCGGATTTCGGCCTGCGCGGCTGCAGCCATCACCTCGAGATCGCGGCGTACGGCGGCAATCTGACTCTGGATCGCGAGTGCCACATCTTTTGCCCGGCCTGCGTTTTCCGACGATTGCCGAGAAAGGTTGCGAATGTCGGATGATACCACGGCGAAGCCGCGGCCAAACTCGCGGGCCCGCGCTGCCTCAACCGAGCCGCTCACCGCCAGCATGTTCGTCTGCACGGCGACGAGGGCGATACCATCGACGATTTTTTCGATGCGCCGGCTCGACTTCTCCAGGGTCGCGAGCACATTGCTGACGGACATCGTTTCGTTGAAGCCGGCGGAAATGGCGTTGCTCAGGTGCGAGACGGCCTCCCGGTTGGCCGTAATCTTCGGCGCCAAATTGACAATGCGTTCGCTTGCCTCGGCGGCGGCAGTGCGCATCGAAACGGCGGCCTTTTCGATCTGCGCCATTGCGGCGCTCGACTGCTGGGTGGCAGCGGCCTGGGCCTGGGCTCCGAGGCTGATCTGATCGATGGCCTTCAATATCTCGCTTGCGGCGCCCGACAACTCCTGAACCGTCGCCGACAATTCTTCGGCAGCCGACGCGAGCTGCTCGGCATCTGTCGCCGCCGTGCTCGTCTCGTTCTGCAGGCCCTCAGCCAATTCGGCCAAGGCGAGAGCCGTCTGCTGGCTCTGATCCAAAGCTTTGCTCTGCTGCTCTACGGCTTGCTGAGCCTCGGTTGTCGCCGACGACTGTTGCTCGGCCGCGCTTGCAACCGATTCGGCACCCTTCTGGGCTTCGCGCGCGCCAGCTTCGGCGGCTTCCGTTGCAATCAAAGTGGCCTGGGCACCATCGGCAATGACGACCATGTCCTTGCGAATGACATCGAGCGCGCCAACGACCTCGCGGCCGCTCTGCGCTTCTCGCCGGGCTTGCTCGGCGGCGGCCTTGATGCGCGCGGCGACCGTTCGCACTTCCGAAGCGACGAATTCGGCGAGCTTCTGCACCTCGCGAGCGCTGTTCTCGGAGGTTTCAGCAAAGGCACGTACTTCGTCGGCGACGACCGAAAATCCACGGCCGTGGTCGCCGGCGCGAGCCGCTTCGATTGCCGCATTCAAGGCGAGAAGATTGGTTTGATCCGATACGTCGCCGACGGCCCGTGTAATTTCACCGATGTTGCCGGCCTGCGCCTCGAGGGTGCCGACGATATCCACGGACCGGAGTTGGCGCTCTGAATTTTCTTGAACTGCTGCAACGAGAAGTTCGATCTGCGAACCGGCTTCGGTCAGGAGCGCTTGCAAACTTTCCGCCTTACTGCGCGATGAGTAAGCGCGCTCGCGACCCTGAGCGAAAATGGCGCCCAAGCTATCGACGGCGGCTTGAGATTCCTGAGAGGCGCCGGCTGCCTCTTCTGCGGCGGCGGCGATTTGTTCGAGAGAGCGGCGAAGCTCTTCGGCGGACGCGGCGGCTTCTGTTATTCCGGCAGCCAATTCTTCCGTCGCCGCCCCAATGCGTTCGGCGGCCTTCTCTTGCTTGGCCCGCGAACGATCCCGTGCGCGCTTCTGAGCACTCGCGATCTTGTCCCGGTCAGGAGCAACGGCCGTCTCCTGGGGTCGCGCTGACGTTGCGGCCGGCTTATTGGTCAAGGCCGACGTCTTTATCAATGCCATTGGGTTCCTCGGGATCGAAAGTCTAAATAGCGGGGGGCTGCCGCTGCTTGGCTGAACCGGCTATTCCTAAGGCAAAGGCCGATATCTACGAGATTACTGCCTTGGATTGTGGTTACCAAGGGAGCGCACCCCGCCAGGACTTAAATGCCCGGCGAATACTGCTGGTTCCGTTTGCTTTGCAAAAACCCGAAGCAAGGAACGTTTGCAAGCGACACCGCCCACCGTCGCAATACACCTGCACGACATTGTATTTCGCCCACGCTGCGGACGTTTGATTGGCGCCGTCAGATTACCGATCTCGACATTTTTTTTATGTAGTTTTCCATTTTTTATGTAGTCTCCGCGCGATCGATCCGCGTGGCACAACCGCGGGCGGCAAGGGGATGGAAGCCATGACAAATATACGCGCCAATCTGGGTTGGCTGGGCGTCGCCGTTCTGGGAGCCGTTTCGCTCGGCATCCTGGCGTTGTCGCGTGGTGAAACAATCAACGCTGTCTGGCTCGTCTCCGCCGCGATCTGCAGCTATTTGCTCGCCTTTCGGTTTTATAGCCTTTTCATCGCCGAACGCGTGCTGCGCCTTGATCCGAACCGGCTGACGCCGGCCCGCCGCTTCAACGACGGGCTCGACTATTGCCCAACCGATAAAACCGTTCTCTTCGGCCATCACTTCGCGGCGATCGCGGGCGCCGGTCCATTGGTCGGGCCGGTGCTGGCGGCGCAGATGGGGTATTTGCCCGGAACGCTGTGGCTGATTGTTGGCGTCGTATTTGCAGGTGCCGTGCAGGACTTCATCGTGCTGTGGGCCTCGACGCGCCGCGACGGCCGTTCGCTCGGCGACATGATCCGCGCCGAGCTTGGCGAACTCGCAGGCACGATCGCGATGATCGGCGTGCTGCTGATCATGGTAATCTTGCTCGCGGTGCTGGCGCTCGTTGTCGTCAAGGCTCTGAAAGAGAGCCCATGGGCCACCTTCACCGTGATGATGACGATCCCGATCGCAGTATTGATGGGCGTTTACGGCCGCTACATTCGCCCCGGCCGCATCGGTGAGATGTCACTGATCGGGTTTGTGTTGTTGATGCTGTCGATCGTCTACGGCCGCCACGTCGCGGCTGATCCCGTGCTCGGGCCGATGTTCAATTACACCGGCGAGCAGCTCTCGATGATGCTGATCGCGTACGGCTTCGTCGCCTCGGTGTTGCCGGTCTGGACGCTGCTGGCACCGCGCGATTATCTCTCGACGTTCCTGAAGATCGGCACGATCTGCGGCCTGGCGCTCGGTATCTTCATCGTCATGCCGGACCTGAAAATGCCAGCGATTACGAAGTTCATCGACGGCACGGGCCCCGTCTTCGCCGGCAACCTGTTTCCGTTCCTCTTCATCACCATCGCCTGTGGTGCTGTGTCGGGATTTCACGCCCTCGTCTCGTCCGGCACGACGCCGAAGATGCTCGACAACGAGATGAACGCACGCCTCATCGGCTACGGTGCGATGCTGATGGAGAGCTTCGTTGCGATCATGGCGCTGATCGCGGCGTCGACGCTGGAGCCGGGCCTCTATTTCGCAATGAACAGCCCCACGGCTCTGATCGGAACGACGCCCGAAACGGCAGCTGCGGCGATCACCGGCTGGGGCTTCACCGTCACGCCCGACATGCTGAAGGACGCAGCGACGACCGTCGGCGAAAGTACAATCCTGTCGCGTACCGGGGGCGCGCCGACGCTCGCAGTCGGCATGGCCGAAATCCTTTCGAACGCCATCGGCGGCAAGGGCCTGATGGCGTTCTGGTATCATTTCGCGATCCTGTTCGAAGCACTTTTCATCCTGACGACGATCGACGCCGGAACGCGGGTTGCGCGTTTCATGATCCAGGATCTCGTCGGCATGTTCCGTCCGTCTTTCAAAGACACGCGCTCTTGGACGGCTAACATCGCCGCGACGACGATCGCCGTTTCGGGATGGGGATACTTTCTCTATCAGGGTGTCGTCGATCCGCTCGGCGGCATCAATACACTGTGGCCGCTGTTCGGCATCGCCAACCAGATGCTGGCCTGCATCGCGCTGATCCTATGCACCGTCGTGTTGTTCAAGATGAAGCGCGAGCGCTATGCCTGGGTGACGATCGTGCCGGCGGCCTGGGTGGCGACATGCACACTGACGGCGGGTTGGCAGAAGATCTTCAGCGAAAACCCGGCGATCGGTTTTCTTTCGCACGCCGAGAAATTCGGCAACTCTCTGAGCTCCGGCCAAATTCTGGCGCCGGCCAAGTCCATCGGCGACATGAGCCGCATCGTCTTCAACGACTACGTCAATGCGACGATGTCTGGGTTGCTGATTATCCTCGTCGTCGCGATGGCGGGCTTCGCGTTGGCGACGATCATGAAAGCGCTGGCCGATCCGAGCATCTCGGCGAGAGAATCTGCAATCGTGGCGGCGGAGTGATGCCGATGCATAAAACCGATACATCGCTCCTGTACAAGACCGGTAACTGGATCGCGAGAACGGCACGGCTCATGGTCGGCGTGCCTGATTACGACGCCTACGTTGCCCATCGAAAGCTCGCGCATCCGGGCGAGCCGGTGATCAGCTACGAAGAGTTTTTCCGCGAGCGCCAATCGAGCCGATATGGCGAGAACGGCGGCAAGATCAGCCGTTGTTGCTGACCCGGCGTCCGTTGCGGCAGAGAAGCAAAGATGCCGGTTCATAACGTTCTTGCCATCGTGCTCCTCGGTTTCGTGGTAGTCCCCGTCGCCGCCGCAGAATTCAAAGAACCGCTGACATTTTTCGGCAGCTACCACAACCAGGATTACAGCCTGTTCTACGGATGTATTCGCCAAAACGCGATCGATCGCGTGAGCGCCTTCGCCGGTAAGTAAGGCCCGCCGCGCGGCGCATGGACACTATGGTACAGTAGAGATTGCTCCTGCGGCCGCCTACAGCTACGAGGTGCCCGCATGGCACCTCCTCTTCTGACACTCAAAGATATTCACCTGACATTCGGTGGCACGCCGCTGCTCGAAGGCGCGGAATTGACCGTCGCGGCGCGCGATCGCATTTGCCTCGTCGGCCGCAACGGCTCGGGCAAGTCGACGCTTTTGAAGATTGCCGCCGATCTCGCCGAGCCCGACCGGGGGGAACGCTTCGCGCATCCTGGCGCCAGCATTCGCTATCTGCCACAGGAGGCAGATTTCGCGGGATTCAATACGGTACGTGCCTACGTCGAGGCGGGCCTTGGTCCGACCGACGACCACTATGCAGCCGAGTACCTAATCAGCGAGCTTGGGCTTTCCGGCGATGATGAGCCCGAGCGGCTATCGGGCGGAGAAGCACGCCGCGTCGCGCTGGCCCGCGTTCTTGTCGCCAAGCCTGACGTGCTGCTGCTCGACGAGCCGACGAACCATTTGGACCTGACCGCCATCGAGTGGCTCGAAGCGACTTTGCAGGCGACGCGATCGGCGCTTCTCCTCATCAGCCATGACCGGCGCTTTCTCGAAAATCTCTCGCGCGCAACCGTTTGGCTCGACCGCGGTCAGACGCGGCGTCTCGAACAGGGTTTCGCGGCATTCGAGGACTGGCGCGACAAGATTTTCGAGGAAGAAGAAAGCGAGCGCCACAAGCTCGATCGCAAAATCGTTCGCGAAGATCAATGGATGCACGGCGGCGTCACCGGGCGGCGCAAGCGCAACGTCCGCCGCGTGAGGGAACTTCGCGCCATGCGCCAGGAAGTGCGCGAGCAGCGACGCGCCGTCGGCAGCGTCCGCCTTGATGCGTCAGAAGCCGGGCTTTCCGGCAAACTCGTTGTCGAAACGACCGATGTGGCTAAAGGCTACGGCGGGGATGATATCGTCAAGGGCGTGACGCTACGCGTCATGCGCGGCGATCGGCTCGGCATCGTCGGCCCCAACGGCGCCGGCAAGACGACGCTGCTCAAGCTGCTGACCGGCGAAATCGCGCCCGACCGCGGCGCGATCCGGCACGGGGCTAATCTCGAAGTCGTATCACTCGACCAGAGGCGCGACGAACTCAATCCGAATTGGACGGTTTCGGACGCACTCACGGGCGGGCGCGGCGACCAGGTCATCATCAATGGCAAGGCACGGCACGTCGCAAGCTACATGAAGGATTTTCTGTTTCTTCCAGAGCAGCGGCTATCGCCGATCCGCGTGCTCTCAGGCGGCGAGCGGGGGCGGCTGATGCTCGCCAGGGCGCTGGCAAAGCCGTCGAACGTGCTGGTTCTCGACGAGCCGACGAACGACCTCGACCTCGAAACGCTCGATCTCTTACAGGAGCTATTGTCGGATTATACCGGGACGCTGCTGCTGGTCAGCCACGACCGTGATTTCCTTGACCGGATCGTCACTAGCGTCCTAGCGCCGACGGGTGATGGGCATTGGACCGAATACGCCGGCGGTTATTCCGACATGATCGCTCAGCGTCAGGGAGAGGAATTGTGGAAGAAGGGACGCGCCGAGACATTGCCGACGGTTCGCAATTCCAATGGCGATGTTTTGAAAGCTCCGCAAGCTGCGAAGGCAAAACTCTCATTCAAGGAAAAGCATGCGCTTTCGGCGCTGCCTGCGGAAATCGCCAAACTCGAAGCCGAGATCGAGGCGCTTGCCGTCAAGCTCGCTGATAACGGACTATATGAGCGTGACCGCACAGCCTTCGACGTTGCAAGTGCGCGGGTGGCGGATGCGCAGCGTCAACTCGAGCAAGCCGAGACGCAATGGCTGGAGCTTGAAGAAAAACGCGCCGCGATCGAGGATTCCGGACGCTAAGTAACGACAGTGATGTTCGCAAAGTAAAGCGGCGACCGAGGGATCAGCCACCGCTTGAAGTTCGACCATAAGGTCGAGGTCATCGATTAGATGAGATCGATTTCGGCCGGCAGATAGCTCGTCACTTCGAGACCAACTTCCTGCTCACGAACTTCGGGCTTAGACCACGTCTTCATGGATTTCCTCCAAATGTGATAGTGAAATGCTTCACTACGGTCTCCTTCGTATGTCGAATATTCAATAAGCGCCAATCGTATTTACAATAGCGCGCCATAAGCGCGCCTAATAACAATATAACACTCAAGCCCTTCGCATTGATGTGGTGGCTACGGCGTGGCGGCCCACTGATCTTTGACCTCATCGCACTTCTTCGACACGAATTCATTCACCTCTTCGACGATCGTGCCCGAGAGCAGATTGACCGTGTTATCGGCTGCGGTTGCTGTCCAAAGTGCACTCTTGATGAGGACCGGTGCCTCGATCTTGCCCCACCGCGCATGCGCCCTCGTCGCCTTGCCGTTCTCGAATTCGACTTTCGGCGTCAGTTCAAACTTGAAATGAGTCGAGCCGTCTTTGTCGCTGGCGATAACGCATGCCACGGTGTTTTTCTGGAATTCAATCTCGACCTTCTTTTCGGTCATGGCCCGGACGAGGTCGGCGCGCTTGACGCTGAGGTCCGTCGTGCAGCGGACGCCGTCGTAGGGCCAGCTGACCTTCAATTTGCCGACGAGCTTGATCAGCTGCTCTTTACGCCAGCTTTTGACGACGTGGCACGCAATGTCGCGGCCGGCCGTTTCATGCGCGTGAAACGCCCTGCAGAGGTCGATCTTGCAAGCCTTGCGGGACTCCTTTTCGGCCTTTTCGTCAGGCGTGAGATTGGCGTCCGCCGCGGCGGCAGACTTGCCGGGCTCGGCCGACATGGCCATTTTGCCGGGTATCGATGCGGCGCAAAGGATCAACAGCACGGTCAGCACTGGCGTCGATTTCATTTGGTCCTGCCTGGTACCGGGGAGAGTGGATGGGTGGCCTGCCTGATGACGCGGTAGACGGGCAGCACTAAGGCAAATCAAGCGGTCAGCCTCAAAATCCACTGCTTCAATACCGGCTCGGCGGGCTGCGGCGCCTTGAGCGCTACCGACCGCTTGAAGAGCCCGCGCTCCATCCCATATCGTAGACAAAGGCGCCGGGCATCTCTGCCGGCGCCGGGTCGGGCGGCCAGGATGGCGCTCGAACGGACAAGATGGTCGCTTCAAAGAGGACCTTCGCATGACACGTGTGACAGCACTCTCGCACCCACTTTTGCTGGGTTTCGAGGAGATCGAAAGGCTAATCGGCCGGGCCGCCAAAGGCGGCGGTGACGGCTACCCGCCTTATAACATTGAACGAATTCCCCGAGACGGAGACGCATCCGAGCTTCTGCGCATTACGCTGGCGGTTGCCGGGTTTACGCGCGATCAGCTCGACATCACCCTCGAAGATAAGCAGCTGACGGTTCGCGGCAAGCAACAGGACGACAAGGAGCGCGATTATCTCTATCGCGGCATAGCTTCGCGGCAATTCTCGCGAACTTTTGTGCTGGCCGACGGTATTGAAGTCAAAAGCGCCGACCTGACGAACGGGTTGCTCGCGATTGATCTGCAACGGCTTGAGCCCGATCGACTCGTTAGAAGAATCGAGATCGGTGCAACGAGCCGGATCAAAAGCCTGGTCTGAGCTGAGTCTTTCGCGTCACAGACCGCGCGAGCGAATCGTCAGAGGATCGGAGCACACGAGCGATCCCGGAAAGGCCCCTCGGAACGGCCGCAATCTCCGGGTAAGCGACGAGAGCCCGACCTCGACAGAAGGAGGAAGAGCGTCATGAATAGCAAGAGTACCGCCAGATCGCCTAAATTTGATCATGTCATCGCGCCCGCCATGAGCGAGCTCGACCTTGCGCGTCTTGGCGGCGGCGAGGTCGCCTATATCAAGACGCTAACGTCTGACGAGGCGTTGCAGATGTTTCCGATGATCGAGGGTTTGCCCAAGGGCATCCCGCTCTTCTCTCTGCACGCGGCCGACGGTACGCCCATCGCGCTGACCGATACGCTGCAGGCCGCCATCGGCCACGCGCACGAGGACGAGCTGGCAATTGCGCCGTTGAACTGATGCGGCAGCGTTTTCGCCTGTTTTTATCCAGAGCCGCCCGGCATTTGGGCGGCTCTCGGCTTTTCAAAGGCGATAGCTCGCGAACTGCCCCTTCGACTTGAAGCGCTCAAGGTATTCGGGAACGATCGCGTCGATTGCGGCGGGTTTCGCTATGCCCAGCGCTTCAAGCGTCCGGCCGTCACGCTTGGCCGCTTCGGAGACGACATTGTCGGCCTTCAGAAGGCGAACCTGATCGACGGTGATCGGCCGCAATGTGTTGGGAAGCGGCCAGGTCGCGAGTGCCTGCAGCTTTGCCAGCCAGAACGGCATCGGCAGCAAGAGCCGGCGGCGACCGGTGTAGCGAAGCGTCAATTCGAGCACATCGCGGAAGCTGATCACCTGCGGGCCGCCGATTTCGTAAATGCTGCCGGTGTTGCCGGTGTCGATCGCGGCGTTTGCCGCCGCCTGCCCGAGGTCGCCGACGAACACCGGCTGGAACTTCGTGCGTCCCCCGCCAATCAGCGGCAGGGCGGGGCTGATGCGTGCGAGCGCCGCAAAACGGTTGAAGAACTGGTCCTCCGCCCCGAACACGATCGATGGTCGTAGGATGATCGCCGAGGGAAATTCAGCCAGCACCGCCTCTTCGCCCTCGGCCTTAGTGCGGGCGTATTGGGCGTTCGACGACTTATCGGCGCCAATCGCCGAGATATGGACGAGGCGGGCCGCACCCGCTTCGCGTGCCGCTTTGGCGACGCGCCGCGCCCCCTCCGCATGCACGGCTTCGAACGATTGGGCCCCGGTGGGTGCAAGAATGCCAACCGCATTGATGACGACATCGGCGCCTTCGACCGCCCGTACGACCGAATCTGCAAATCGCAGATTGGCTTGAACGGCATGAATCTGACCGACGACACCCATCGGTTGTAGATGGCCCGCTAGATCTGGGCGCCGGACGGCCGCGCGTACCCTGTATCCGCGCTTTGCCAGCGACCAGACGATGTAACGCCCGACGAAGCCGGAGCCGCCGAAGACGGTCGCCAGTTTGCCATTGTCCGCCATTCGATACCTCGACCTTCGCTTCGCGACATTCTCGATATGACGCGACATCTACCGGTCCACGGCGACGGTGTGAAGGTGGTTGAGACGCGCCCACAGCAAGACCGCGAGCTGGCCTTGAGGCGAACGCTGCGCGATTGACTTCCGCGTCCACTCAATTTACCTGACACCGCAAGCACATCGGCCCAGATGGCGGAATTGGTAGACGCACTGCTTTCAGGTAGCAGCGCTCACAAGGCGTGGAGGTTCGAGTCCTCTTCTGGGCACCAAAATCATATTATATATCAATAACTTACAAAGTTGAACTACGTTAAATTAAGAAGGGAACCCATTTCTTGCCTAAAGAGAAAGATAAAATACTCACAAGAAATGTCGTTGATCGATCATTCGAGTTCCACGAGTCGGAAATTTGCGATTTTAGACCTTCAGGCGAGTGGCAGACCTCGCAGGGCCGTGCGCCGTTGAAAGATGTACGCGGCTTGCAACGACCGCCCTCGCTATGACGCGCGAGAGTCAATCGCATTAGAATTTCACAACTTTCGCAAAAATGTTCGCAGCGCCCTGAACCAGCGGATCGAACGCGTCGGTCTTGGCGGCGGCCCATGTCATCCAGTCATCGAGGCTGTGGCCAGCGACTTCGACTGTTCCATCGGTGATCGTTTTGGACAGCGCGCGCAGAAAATGACGCACCAGTACGGCCTTCCAATGCCGCTCAGCCATCTCCACAAGAGCTTCAAATGTCCGCGGATCGCTGCGCGCGGCGAAGCTGTCGACTGCCAGAGTCTCAAGTCGTTTCAATCCATCGAGCACACGTAAGAGTTCTGCGTCGAGCGCGGACTTTAATTTTTCACGATAGGCGCGGAAGACAGCGCGCGCAGTTACGACAATACCGGCGGAAATTTCAGAGATGCGATCCTCGAGGAGGATATGATCGTCCGACCATTCTGAGTGCACGGCGGGTTCATCCATGTTTGGGTCGTAAATCACAAACCTCAGTCTGGTTTTGGCGTTATGTGAATATCGATCTATCGGGCCCAGCGAAGCAAAAATGATCATCCCCTGATATACAAAATGGAATTCGGGGTAGCCGAAGGAGTCTGGCATGACGCCATCCTTCTCGACCGCGAAAAAGATGCGGCTGAGAAGCCGATGCTGGCGGAAGTCCAGATTGTTAAAGCCCCAAACGTGTGGGCCCTTGCCGCGATCGAACAGGGCTCGCGCCCGGGCGTGTTCTATTGCCCACTTGAGCACCAGCGGGTGGCGATCTGTCATTTGGCTTCGCTCATTGCTTCGTTCGCGAGCGAAAGGGGTCCCTTTTGACGCAAGGGTGGAAATGCAGCCATCCTGATGGTAAAGTCAGTATCTTGATGGTGTTGCGCGTCGCATGGGTTTGTGACCCGCGCCATCAAAAGGGACCCCATTTGATACTGTGAGCTGCGCGCGGTTTTCCGCGCCCGAGAGCGGCTTGCGAATTGAAAGGCATGTTGATCGGTTACGCGCGCGTCTCGACGGAGGACCAGAACCTCGCCTTGCAGCTCGATGCTTTGAGAGCAGCGGGTTGCGAGTTGATCTTCCGCGACGAGGGCGTCAGCGGCAGCGAAACCGATCGGGTCGAGCTCAATAAGGCGCTACAAGCGCTCGCCGCCGGTGATGTGCTCGTCGTCTGGAAACTCGACCGATTGGGACGCAGCCTTGCGCACCTAATGCGCATCGTCACGCGCCTTGAGGCCAAAGCCATCGGCTTCCGCTCCCTTTCCGAGGCCATCGATACGACGACCGCCAGCGGGCGTCTGCTGTTTCATATTGTGGGTGCCATTGCCGAGTTCGAACGGAACCTCATCAGCGAGCGAACGAGCGCCGGTATGGCTGCCGCCAAGGCGCGTGGCCGACATCTCGGCCGCGAGAGAAAGATGACGGAGGCAGACGTGCGATGGGCCTACCGTGCGATCACATCCGGTATGATGACGCCCAGGCTGGCCGCCACATCATTGGGCGTGTCGATTTCAACCCTGTATCGTTCGCTGCGGCGGCGGGATCCTGGCCCTGGGGTCACTATCGATGCATACGATTAGCACCACGTACGTGAGTTCTGCTGCCTTCCCGAACTGACTTGGAGCCTGCTGAAGAGCTAAGATCATGGTCTCCCAACGAACGACAAAGAGGAAGACAAGCAAAGTGGAGGACACCAAGCCTGAGCGAATCGATGTGCAAGTCACGACGCACTAGAAGGCGCTGTTCGCTCGCGCTGCCCAATTGAGCGACCAGACATTGACGGACTTCATCATTGCCGCCCTCAACGCTGCCGCTGCACGCGTGGTCCGCGACCACCGAGGTCATGTCGCTGTCAGCTGAGGATAGCACCGCCTTCGCTGCTTCGCTTCTCAGGCCTGCCGCCCCTGGCCGGCATTTGCGTAAGGCCGCTGTGCGCTACAAAAAGGGCGCGTAGCCCTGTGCAAGACCGAAGAAGTGGACCGGCGGACTGCATGGCGGGACGTTCAGTGTAGTTTGTATATGAATTTTGCCCTGGCAGGGCCAAAACTCCGTACAGAATCACCCAGGGCGTTACCGTTGCTGGGTTAGATACTGGGTTTCAGCTCTGAGTGTTCATGACCGCTGCGGATAGACATTTCGCCGAATAGGACCAGACGGCGCAGCCAATATCAGCGCGTCCGGCCGCGGGTGAAGAGTGACCGACGTTGCTTTATCCCAAAAGCGGTCATTGACCCTGCCGTTTAGCGAGAGCAATCCACATACTTAGAGTTGCGTGCTTTCAAGAGCATAGCGGACGCAGTCCTGACCACGCACCCGTCGGCCGTGTTTGATCCTTAGGACGCGATCCACCAGACGATTTTGCGAAGATACCGACAGTTGCCGACTATGGGCGGTAGCCTCACTTGTGCTTCGAGCGCTTTTTCTGTTGTCTGCTGGCGACCTTGTGCGGCCGAAGGTAAACGCGGCGTCACCGGCGACGAGTTCGACGAGTCTGCTAGCGCTTGAGGGCGTCCGCTTAAATCGGCTTCCTAATTAACGACCCTTCCGTTTCGGTCGCGAAGAGCGGCGGCAGGGGGCTGTCGAGCGTATCACAAATGGCGCGCAGCAGCTCCGCTTCACGGACGGTAACGTGATCGTTCGCTAAAATGCAGGCCGCCACGGCGACGACAATCCGCTGCTTGATTGCTGGAACGGATTGACGGAGCGTTTGTAGCGCTGAGTCGAACTCAGCGAGCGAGCATTCCTCGCGAGGCGGCAAACGGTGGATGTTGCCGCCGCCGGTATAGCCGCGCATGCCCATGTCGAAGGCTCGGTCAGCCGAGTCGAACTCCGGCTGGCCCTCCCAGGCCAGCAGCGCCAACACCGTTGCCATCGGCTGCGCCAGCTTTTGCGGCGAGCTGATCATGGAACGGGTCTGACGCTGCGGCATGTATTGAGCATCGAGATGACGATGCAGCACACAGCGTAGAATGTATTCGAACAGGCTCAACCGCTGGTCGGCGATCATGAGTTCCTCGACTTTGTCGCGAAATGCCCGGTGCTGGCGCGGCGACATCTGCCGCAGAGCGGGCATGGCGAGGTCCAAGAGCGGCAGCCGATACGCGTCCGGCAGGGCTTGGACAATATCGACCAGCCGCAACGCTTCTGCCAAAACAGGCGGCTCCGCGCTTGCCTCCAACTGGGCGAGCTGGACGCCTCGCAAGTCCGCGCGGGGGTCCAGGAGAAGGGCATAGACTAAAGCTTGCGCGCTGAACGGATCTTCAGCGGCAACCCGGAGCCCATCGGGTATGTCGTCTTGCAGCGTCTGTGCGTAGCTGATCACTTCTGGATCGACGTGGCCGACCTGGCATGCCGCCCGGTCGGCGAACCCCAAGACTGGGACCGGCACCTGCGGCAGCCCCGGCATCCCAGCGAACGGCGGAACGCGGTTGGAGCGTCGGCCTTCGATTCCCGTCCGATCGACACCGACCTTCCGCACCTCCGGAAACTGGCCGTCGAACTGGGGATCGAGCCGGCGGATGCGCTCGATCAAGGGCGGGTGGGTAGCCAGCAGCCCAGCAAGCCCCGCCGTCGCAAAGACGTTCGCAAAAAATATGTGACCGGCTTCGGCGGCTTGCGGGATATCGATGCGCGACCCCTCGGCCAATCCGCCGATCTTCTTCAGCGCACCGACAATGCCGTCGGGGTTGCGCGTGAACTGGACAGCACTCGCGTCGGCCAAGTACTCGCGCTGCCGAGATACCGCCGCCATGATCAGGCGTCCAAAAAATGTGCCCGCCAGACCCAGCACGAACAGGCCCATACCGAGCATCACTAGACCACCGCGGGAATCATTGCCTCTCGGCGCGCTTACACCGGACGTCCGCATGAGGATGCGGCCAGCGATGGACAACGCCATGAGCCCGAAGATCAAGCCGATCAGCCGGATGTTGAGTCGCATATCGCCGTTGAGGATATGGCTGAACTCGTGGGCCACCACGCCCTGCAACTCGTCGCGGGTCAAGTAGTCGAGACTGCCCTGCGAGACGGCAATGACGGCGTCGCCGGGAGCGTAGCCAGCCGCAAATGCGTTGATGCTCGGCTCTTCCAAAACATAGACAGGGGGTACCGGCACGCCCGCCGCGAGCGCCATTTCCTCCACGATGTTGAGTAGCCGCTTCTGCCGCGCGTCGGTGGTCGTGCCGGGTATCTCCTGGCCACCCAGCATCAGGGCGACGGCTTGGCCGCCGGACGCGAGCTGGGCCACTTTGAAAACGCTGGCTCCTCCGACAACAAGGCCAACCCCTGGCGCCGCGACCAGCAGCAATTCCGGTTGCCACCAGGACACCGGTTCGCCTTCGCTATATATGCTCAGCGCCAGCAGCAAACCGTACACCAGCGCGATCAGAATCAGGATCGCCAGGATGAAATAGACGACCAACAGGAAGGTCTTGCGGCGGGCGGTTTCTTGCTGCTGGAAGAAATCAGTGGCCATCGTCAGAGCTGCTTTGGAGCTTGGAACCGAAAGCACAGCGCGACATTCCGAGCTACTGGAACGACACCTTGGGCGGTGCCCGTTCGGCCTCTGCCGTTTCGAGCAGCGACGCTTCCATGAAGCCGAACACGTTGGCCACCATTACAGCCGGAAAGACTTCCCGCCGGATATTATACGCGGTGGCGGCGTCGTTGAACGCTTGCCGCGCAAAGGTGACCTTGTTCTCGGTCGAAGTGAGCTCCTCCTGCAGGGCGAGCATGTTTTGGTTGGCCTTGAGGTCAGGGTAGGCCTCCGATAGCGCAAAAAGGCGGCCCAGGACCCCACCGAGCTGCGCCTCCGCCTGATTAAGCTCCTTCATGGCCGTCGGGTCGCTGGGACTGGCCGCGACTTTCTGCTCGGCCATCATTGCACTGTTGCGGGCTTTGATGACCGCGTCGAGCGTTTCTCTCTCGTGGCTCATGTAGCCCTTGACCGCTTCGACCAAGTTCGGAATCAGTTCGTAACGGCGCTTGAGCTGTACGTCGATCTGGGCGAAGGCATTCTCAAAGCGCTTCTTCCCGACCACCAATCCGTTGTAGACGCCCATCAGCCAGAGCGCGAAAAGCAGCCCGATTACCAGCAACACGAGAAGGGTGATGACAACGGGACTCATGGCGCTGACCTCTGACGAGAGACGGTGGGTCTAAATCATCGCGCAACGACTGACGTGGCACTTGTCTTATAGGGTCTTGCCGAAAAATTCCGCATATTCGCGAGTAGTCGATCAAGGATCGGTTACCACATTTATTGGGTGCCGCCTACGATACTGTGGTCCTTCCCGTCGGTCCCTTTAGGAACTCTGCGCATTACGTTGGGCCAAGAGATGGCATTAGAAGACCGATCATGTTGGCGCTCCAGGCATTGACGTTGTTGGCGGTCGGTACCTTCTATTTCATTCTGATCGGCTGGCGTCACCTTTCATGATCGCCCTTTTGTCTTCAAGGTTGTTGCCTGACGTTGTAGAAAAGATCCAGACGCGACGGCTCGATAGACCTGACTGACCTCCGGCGGTGCGACCGGGCACGCTCCACACGGGAGACCCGGTCACCACGACCGACGGCCATAGCGCGGTTGGCGTCGTTTTAGCCACCTGCCTGTCCACTGGTGTGAGACGGGTTGTATTGAACTGGCTGGCCGCGAGGCCAAAGTTCTCGATGCGAGTGACATGTGAAAATTACAGACAATGGCTCGCTTTTTGTTGTCGAGGATGGAACGGGTGCAAACCTTGGTCTCGGCATCCTGGTTCCAGCTCTCGCTGTCGGTACGTTTAGCTGGTTGATCTGGCCAGCGATTGCGGGCAACAGCCACGTGCTAGGCTCGGTGTTTTCATTTGTGGTCACAGCCGTATTGCTGGCGGTGTTGACGCCGCCACACACTACAGCATTTGATCGAGATAAGCGCGAGGTGCATATCGCGGCTGGCTGGCCGCCGGTATTCGGCCGAGAGAGAACAATTTCATTTACCGATATTAGCGAGGCGGCCGTCTGGCGGCGCATAGATATTGGCGAACTTGGTTCTGCACGACCCGTGTTAATCCTAAAAAACGGCCGCAAGGTCTTTCTATCATGTTATAAACGATCGCCTAAAAAATGCCGGCCCATTGTTGGTGCGATCAACAGGCTGCTCGGCGGTGCCCATCAATTGCATGGCGACGTTTCCAAAACCAAAGCCTAGTCAACC